>ERZ773233.693-NODE-693-length-21447-cov-21.283237_pt1 | contig 21447 bp, 20 predicted proteins | sample MGYA00580991_ERZ773233 | MGnify/ENA primary metagenome ERZ773233 (study PRJEB29015, sample SAMEA2738178) | human oral metagenome | biome: human oral; feature: human-associated habitat; material: saliva | place: China | collected 2161 ...
CGTGATTCACGTAGTGGTACCAGAAGCCTTGCCAAGTATTATTACGGGTGTCGTACTGGCTTCTGGACGGATTTTCGGGGAGGCAGCGGCCTTGATTTATACAGCTGGCCAGTCTGCTCCAGCTTTGGATTGGAGTAACTGGAACCTCTTCAGTGTGACCAGTCCAATCTCCATTTTCCGTCAAGCAGAAACACTAGCAGTCCACATTTGGAAGGTCAATAGTGAAGGGACCATTCCAGATGCTATTGAAGTATCCGCTGGTTCTGCAGCAGTTTTGTTGATCTTCATTTTGATATTCAACTTTGGAGCACGTAAGCTCGGTACTTACCTCCATAAGAAATTAACCTCAGCATAAAAGGAGAAGAAATGTCAAAATACAATTGGGATGAGAGACACATCATTACTTTTCCTGAAGAAAAGGTGGTCCTATCTACCAAAGATTTGCATGTCTATTATGGCTCCAATGAATCAATCAAGGGCGTGGATATGCAATTTGAGAAGAATAAAATCACAGCTTTGATTGGTCCTTCTGGATCAGGGAAGTCCACCTATCTTAGAAGTTTGAACCGGATGAACGATACCATTGATATTGCGCGTGTGACTGGTGAGATCTGGTACGAAGGGATTGATGTCAACCGACCAGATATCAATGTCTATGAAATGAGAAAGCATATCGGGATGGTCTTCCAACGACCAAATCCATTTGCGAAGTCTATCTACCGCAATATTACCTTCCCTCACGAACGGGCAGGAGTCAAAGACAAGAAGGTCTTGGATGAAATCGTAGAAAAATCCTTGAAGCAAGCAGCCCTCTGGGATCAGGTCAAGGATGACTTGCACAAGTCTGCTTTGACGCTCTCAGGAGGTCAACAGCAACGCCTTTGTATTGCCCGTGCCATCTCCGTTAAACCAGAGATTTTGCTCATGGATGAGCCAGCCTCAGCCTTAGACCCGATCGCAACAGCGCAATTAGAAGAAACCATGCTGGAGTTGAAGAAGGATTACACGATTGTCATCGTGACACACAGTATGCAACAAGCAGCGCGTGCTAGTGATTATACCGGTTTCTTCTACCTTGGAAACCTCATCGAGTACGATAAGACTTCGAATATTTTCCAAAATGCGAAATTGCAATCGACCAACGATTATGTATCGGGTCACTTTGGATAAAGGAATATGACAACAAAAAGGAAAATAGAATGACAGAACCAATTTTGCAAGTCAAGGACTTGTCGGTTTATTACAATAAAAAGAAAGCTTTAAATAGTGTTTCTTTGGATTTTGCTCCAAAGGAGATTACAGCCTTGATTGGTCCTTCAGGATCAGGGAAATCTACCCTTTTAAAAGCCATTAACCGTATGGGGGACCTGAACCATGAGGTCACAACTACAGGAACCATCCTCTATAATGGACATAATATCTACGGACCACGGACCGATACGGTCGAATTGCGCAAGGAAATCGGAATGGTCTTCCAACAGCCCAATCCCTTTCCAATGTCCATTTATGATAATGTGACCTATGGCTTGATGATTAATGGGGTTAAGGACAAGCAAATCTTGGATGAAGCGGTTGAAACCTCACTGAAACGTGCTTCCATCTGGGATGAGGTCAAGGATCGCCTGCATGATTCTGCTATCGGACTTTCCGGTGGTCAGCAGCAGCGGGTTTGTGTAGCGCGGGTCCTTGCGACCAGTCCAAAGATTATTCTTTTAGATGAACCAACTTCAGCGCTGGACCCGATTTCAGCTGGTAAGATTGAAGAAACCCTGTATGGACTAAAAGACCGTTATACCATGCTCTTGGTGACTCGCTCCATGCAGCAAGCGAGTCGGATTTCCGATAAAACAGCCTTTTTCTTAGATGGCGATTTGATTGAGTACAATGATACCAATGAAATGTTCTTGAACCCAGCTAAGAAAGAAACAGAAGACTATGTCTCTGGTAAATTTGGATAGGAAGAAAATAAAATGTTACGAGTTCAATTTGAAGAAGATTTAGAAAAATTGCATAACCAATTTTATGCAATGGGAAATGAAGTGTTGACCCAAATCAATCGTACGGTTCGTGCTTTCGTCACACATGACCGTGAATTGGCCCGCCAGGTTATCGAAGATGATGCGGATATCAATGAATACGAAGTGAAATTGGAGCGCAAATCTTTTGAGATTATCGCCCTTCAACAGCCCGTTTCGCAAGACCTTCGCGTGGTCATGACGGTCTTAAAAGCAGTCTCTGACTTAGAGAGGATGGGAGACCATGCAGTTTCAATTGCCAAAGCAACCATTCGCATGAAGGGGGAAGTCCGCATTCAATCTGTTGAAGAAGAGATCAGCAAGATGGGACGTGAAGTTAAAGACTTTGTTGAAGCGACACTGGATGTTTACCTCAAAGGTGATGTAGATTTGGCCTATGAAGTAGCTAGCCGAGACGAAGTGATCAACCATTACTTCGATAGCATTCAAGAATTAGCAACAGAAGAAATTCGGAAGAATCCAGAGTCCATCGTTACCGGACGTGATTACTTCCAAGTGATTAACTACTTGGAGCGTATTGGTGATTATGCTAAAAATATCTGTGAGTGGGTTGTCTACTTCGAAACAGGAAAAATTGTGGAATTATAAGAAAATAAAGTCTGAGGTCATCATCTCAGACTTTATTTTTTATAGATCTGGTTTTGCCCCCTCTTACCTTACAGTTAGTAGGATTTATGTTAGAATAGAAGATGAGAATAAATGAAGAAGGAGTTACTCATGCAAGCAGTTGCACATTTTATTGATACATTTGTACCTGAACACTATGATCTATTCTTAGATTTAAACCGCTCAGACAAAACTTTCTCGGGGAAAGTGACCATAACTGGAGAGGCAAAGGAGACTCGCATCTCTCTTCATCAAAAGGATTTGACAATCGAATCGGCTCAAGTAGATGGGCAAGATTGTGCCTTTACAGTCAATGATGAGGAGGAAGCTGTCTTTATCGAACTTCCTACTACAGGAAAAGTAAACCTTACCCTTACATATACAGGGAAGATTACCGATAATATGACAGGGATTTATCCGTCTTATTACACAGTAGATGGTGTTAAAAAGGAAGTGATCTCTACTCAATTTGAAAGTCACTTTGCTCGTGAAGCCTTCCCAAGTGTGGATGAGCCAGAAGCCAAAGCGACCTTTGATTTGGCTGTGAAATTTGACCAAGAAGAGGGAGAAATCGTTCTTTCTAATATGCCTGAAATCGATGTCGAAAGTCGGAAAGAAACAGGTATTTGGAAGTTTGATACAACTCCTCGTATGTCTTCTTATCTCTTGGCCTTTGCGGCTGGAGATTTGCAGGGTGTGACAGCTAAGACCAAGAATGGAACCCTAGTCGGTGTCTACTCTACCAAAGCTCACCCATTAGAAAACTTAGACTTCTCATTAGATATTGCCGTTCGTGCCATTGAATTCTACGAGGACTATTATGGAGTGGCTTACCCAATCCCTCAATCCCTTCATATTGCGCTTCCAGACTTCTCTTCAGGAGCTATGGAAAACTGGGGCTTGGTAACCTATCGTGAAGTCTACCTCCTTGTAGATGAGAACTCGACAGCCCAAAGCCGTCAAACAGTAGCCTTGGTCGTAGCTCACGAATTGGCTCACCAATGGTTCGGAAACCTCGTGACCATGAAGTGGTGGGATGACCTCTGGTTGAATGAAAGCTTCGCCAATATGATGGAATATGTCTGCTTGGATGCCATCGAACCAAGCTGGAATATCTTTGAAGACTTCCAAACAACAGGTGTACCTGCTGCCTTGAAACGTGATGCTACAGATGGCGTTCAATCCGTCCATGTAGAAGTGAAACACCCAGACGAGATCAACACCCTCTTTGACCCAGCGATCGTTTACGCCAAGGGTAGCCGGCTCATGCACATGCTTCGCCGTTGGTTAGGCGATGATGCCTTCCGTAAAGGTTTGAAGATCTACTTTGAAAAACACCAATATGGAAATACCATTGGGCAAGATCTTTGGGAGGCCTTGGGTCAAGCTTCTGGTCGTGATGTCGCAGCCTTTATGGATTCTTGGTTGGAGCAACCAGGATACCCTGTTGTCTCAGCTTCTGTAGAGAACGACACCTTGATCATCCGTCAAGAGCAGTTCTTCATCGGAGAAAGAGAAGAAAAAGGTCGCAAGTGGGTTGTTCCTTTGAATAGCAACTGGACAGGTATTCCAGATACTTTGGAAACAGAAGTCTTAGAAATTCCAAACTATAGTGCTTTGAAAGCAGCTAATACCGGAGCTCTTCGCTTCAATACAGAAAATACGGCTCATTATATCAGTGACTACCGTGGGGAATTGTTAGAGGATATTCTTGTTGACCTTGCTAGCTTAGATAGCACTTCGAAATTGCAAGTGGTTCAAGAACGCCGTCTCTTAGCGGAAAGCGGTCAAATTTCTTATGCAAGCCTCTTGCCAGTGATTGAACACTTGACAGAAGAAAGTTCCTACTTGGTTGTTTCAGCTGTTTCGAGCGTCTTAGCCGGAATCAGTCTCTTTGTGGATGAGGGAACTGAAACAGAAGTGGCCTTCCATGAGTTGTTGAAACGTTTGAACCGTTACAACTTTGAACGCTTGGGTCTGGAGGCTAAGCCTGGTGAAACAGAAGAAGACGAAAAAGTTCGTCAGCTTATGATTGCTAACATGATCAAGGCCAATGACGAAGCTGCACAAGCACAAGCGAGCGCTATCTTTGAAGCGCATGCCTCTGATTTGGAAAAACTTCCAGCTGCCATTCGTTTGCAAATCTTGGTCAACCAAATTAAGCACCAGGAAACCAAGGAACTTAGCCAACAATACCTAGATACCTATGTGAAGACAGTTGATGGAAACTTTAAACGCCAGTTGGCAGCAGCTCTTTCTTACACCAAGGATGTGGAAACCTTGGAAGCTCTATTGAAGGAGTGGAAGAATAAGGATGTGGTGAAACCTCAGGACTTGGCTATGAGCTGGTACTACAACTTCTTGCATGATGACTTTACCCAAGGTAGAACCTGGACTTGGGCGCGTGAGAACTGGGACTGGATCAAGAAGGCACTCGGTGGTGATATGAGCTTTGATAAGTTTGTCATCTACCCAGCTAACTGTTTCAAGACCCATGAACGATTGAATGAATACAAGGCCTTCTTTGAACCTCAATTGGATGATATGGCGATTAGCCGTAATATCAAGATGGGAATCAAAGAAATCGCGGCTCGTATCGATCTTATTGAGCGGGAGAAAGCAGCTGTTGAAGCAGCCCTTCTAGCAACAAAATAAGAAAAAAGCTCCTAGAGAGTGCTATGCAGATCTGCAAGCCTCTCTAAGAGTTTTTTATTTTTCTTTTTTGAAATAAGGGAGATGTTTGAGGTTTCGATAAAGAATGACCGCGAAAATCGTTGTTAACGTCATCTTAATTAAATCCGGCAACACAAAAGGTAAGACGACCAGTTTTACGGTGAGATCCAAACTCTGGTGGGTAATGAGCATAAAACCTAAGGCCCCCCCAATAAAGAGGACGACTTCCCCTAAGGCGTTAGCAAGGAAAATACGAATAGGCTGTCCCTTTTGGCCAGCGAGGATGGAAGTAACCAAAGCTCGAAGGGGAAAGAAGAAAAGGAATCCGGCAGTGGGACCGTAGAAGGAGCTGATGCCTCCGTGACCACCTGCAAAGACGGGAAGTCCAATGGCACCTAAGAGGAGGTAAATGAGAACAGAAAGGGTGGCTTCTTTTGGACGGTAGATGCTGGCGATCAATCCAATCGCTAAAGTCTGAAGCGTGATAGGAATGGGTCCAAGAGGGATTTCAAAAGGGGATAAGGCAGCAATCAAAGCTGCTCCAAGAGCAATTAATGTCATTGATTCTATTTTTTTCAAAACAGTAAACCTCACTTTGTTTTTATGGTAACTATTCTACAAAAAAGAAGGCAAGCCTGTCAAGTCCTCTTTTCAGTTGTGACAAATGTCTCCTTACTCATTTTAGGAAAGTTTAAGATAAAATTTAGTCACGATTAAGGAAGAATCGGTAAACTATCCCTATCTAAACAAAGGCCTTGTTTAAATAAATAATTTAAGGAATTGAAAGAATGCACGCTTCGAATGAACAAAAGCAAGAAAGAACTGAAAAAATGATTGTCGTTAAGAAAAGTCCTAAGTGGTGGGCAACTGCCGCAGCAACAGGAGGACTGATCGTTGGGATGACTGGTGGATTTGGATTGGGAATGTTGGCGACAGCCAATACGAGTCCCCAGCGTCAGCAAGCTACGGTAGCTACACAAAATAGTAATCAGCCTGCACAAAACCATCAAGGACAAAATAGCCAGGTCAAGGATCAAAATGGCCATTCAAACGCTCAAGGTCTTAATGGCCAAAATGGTGGTCCAGGCCAAGGACAAATGAACGGTCAACCACCTCAAGGAGGGGGCTCACAAGGTGGTCAAGGACAAGATGGATTTGGTGGAGGACCAGGCGGTATGCCACCGCAAGATGGTCAAAACGGTGGACCAGGCCAAGGGAATAGGAATGGTCAACCTCCACAAGATGGGGGGCCTCAAGATCAAGAGGGCAACCAACAAAATGGGAACTCCAATAAAAAGTCCTCCAAGAAGTCCTCTTCGAAAAAAACGTCAAGCAATACAAAACATTCATCAAAGGATGAGACAGGGACAGCGGGCTAGGAAAAAAGTTGAAATCGCTATCTGAATGCTACTGAATGAAGCCTGGTCATGGTATAATAGAGTAGAAAATACTCATCATACCTGTATGGAAGAATGAGAAGGAGAAAGTAAACATGATTAAGATTTTATTAGTCGAAGATGACCTTGGTTTGTCTAATTCAGTATTTGATTTTTTAGATGATTTTGCAGATGTCATGCAAGTCTTTGATGGCGACGAAGGTCTTTACGAAGCTGAAAGTGGGATCTACGATTTAATTTTGCTTGACCTCATGCTTCCTGAAAAAGATGGTTTCCAAGTTCTCAAAGAATTGAGAGAAAAGGGTGTTACAACGCCAGTCTTGATTATGACAGCCAAAGAAAGTCTAGATGACAAGGGACATGGCTTTGAACTTGGTGCAGATGACTACTTAACCAAGCCTTTCTACCTAGAAGAGTTGAAAATGCGGATTCAGGCACTGTTGAAACGTTCTGGTAAGATCAATGAAAATACCTTATCTTATGGAAATATGACTGTCAATCTAGCAACGAATTCAACGCTTGTAGATGGAAAAGAAATAGAGCTCTTAGGGAAAGAATTTGATCTCCTTGTTTATTTCCTTCAAAATCAAAATGTTATCCTTCCAAAAACACAAATCTTTGACCGTTTGTGGGGATTTGATAGCGACACAACTATTTCAGTTGTAGAGGTGTATGTTTCTAAGATTCGTAAGAAATTAAAAGGAACGGACTTTGCGAAAAATCTCCAAACATTACGAAGCGTGGGGTACATTCTGAAAGATGCTCAATAAAATTAAAAGAACCGTGAATGCAGATGATTTCTCTTATTTCATCCGCTATTTTGGCCTCTTCACCTTGATTTTCTCAACGATGACCCTGATTATCATTCAGGTCATGCGATCAAGTTTGTATACGACGGTTGATGAGAATTTAAAAATCATTAGTAAGGATCGCTATTCCATCATTAGCTTGGCTAGCCGAGCTGGAAATAATATGGATAGGGAAGAGGAAGAAGATTCAAAATCATATGATGAACCGGATCACGAGGATCGCCCAAAACCTTCTGTGACATCAAATAGTACTGCTATACTTCTGAATGATAAGTTTGAAAATGTAACGACAGGTGATGGATTTTTAGATTTGAAATCCATCACCTTTAGTAAGAGTTACTTAAATAAGATTAAACAGATTCAAATTACCAACCGCTACAATCAAAAGGAAAGCTACCGCGCTTATTTGGTAGATATTGATCCCGATGATTATATCGATGGGGTGAAATATGCCGTGATCATGACCAACATCAGCCAGTTGGAACAGACCAGTGAAAAACATGAGAGTCAAATCGCCTTGGTCATGATTTGCTTCTGGGGCATTTCTCTCTTTGCAAGTATCTTTCTTGCTAAGATGAGCGTTAAGCCCCTTTTAGAAAGTATGAATCGTCAGAAGGCCTTTGTCGAAAATGCTTCTCATGAATTGCGGACGCCTCTAGCAGTTTTGCAAAATCGTTTGGAAGCCTTATTCCGAAAACCAGAGGCGACGATTATGGAATCCAGTGAGAATATTGCCTCCTCTTTGGATGAGGTTCGCAATATGCGCTTATTGACGACCAATCTCTTAAACTTGGCTCGCCGAGATGATGGCATCAAACTAGAATATGGTGAGATCAATCCAAGTTTCTTTCGTCAAACCTTTGCTAATTACGAGATTATAGCAGAAGAAAATGATAAAGTTTTTGAGTATGAGAATCAGGTGGATAAAAGTTTGGTTTCTGACAAGGTCCTTCTGAAGCAGCTGATGACGATTCTCTTCGACAATGCACTTAAGTATACGGAGGAAGATGGAAAGATTCGTTTTGTAGCCCAATTTAAGGACCGCTATCTCTATTTTCGAGTAGAGGACAATGGTCCAGGAATTCCAGATGAGGCTAAGAAGCGTATTTTCGATCGTTTTTATCGGGTAGACAAGGCTCGAACCCGGCAAAAAGGTGGATTTGGTCTGGGCTTATCTTTAGCCAAACAAATCGTAGAAGCCTTTAATGGTACGATAGCTGTTAGAGATAACAAACCTAAAGGAACCATCTTTGAGGTAAAACTAACAACCAAGTCAGATAGTAAAAAGAAATCAAGTTCTAAATCAACGAAGAACAAGTAAGAGAGTGGGACAGAAATCGGTAATTCGTTAGAATTCGATTTCGTCGTCCCACCTCCGCACAGTTGAGTAGGGCTGTAAAAGCTGATGAAATCAGCGTAGTAGAGCCCACTCAACCACTGCGTCTTGCTCGATAATCCAAAGACAATTGAGAGGCTAGGACTTTTGTCCCAGCCTCTTTTTTTATCCATCTCAAATGATCGCTATTTTCTTCTAACTAGTGTATAATAGTAAAAAAAGAAAGAGGTGTCTCATGGCTTCAAAAATGTTACATACTTGTTTACGGGTGGAAAATCTAGAAAAATCAATTGCCTTTTATGCAGATGCATTTGGTTTTAAGGAATTACGCCGCAAGGATTTTCCTGAATACAAATTTACGATTGTCTACCTTGGCTTAGAAGGAGATGACTATGAGTTGGAATTAACTTACAACTATGATCATGGTCCTTATGTCATTGGAGATGGTTTTGCCCATGTAGCCTTGAGTGCGCCAGATCTTGAAGCCCTTCATGCTGAGCATAAGGCGAAGGGTTACCAAGTAACGGATCCAAAAGGATTGCCAGGTACTCTTCCGAACTATTACTTCATTGTGGATCCAGATGGCTACAAAGTCGAAGTAATTCGTGAGAATTCTTTATAGTCAGTAACAAGATGAAAGACAGGTTGGGATGCAATTGCCCAATCTGTTCTTTTTATGATAAGACCTGTTCTGTTAAAGAAAAATGTGATCAAAATACCTATCTCATACTACCTATTCTATTTTAGTTAATTTAATTCATTTTTTTAGGCATTTCTAATGTTTTTTGATGACAAACTTGCTATAATAAGAGTATGAAAATCAATTACATAAAAATTCTAGTATTAGTTTTACTGAATCTCCTTTTAGTAGGAGCTATATATATCGGCTATCAAAAAATTCAGGAAGCGAGGGCGATAAAAAATTACAACCAGCAATTCTCAAAAGCACTTAAAGCAGAGACTACAGAGGAAAAGAATAGGGACAGTCAGATACAAAAAGGTATCGTTGGCCAGACTTATGTAACAGCCTATTACCCCACTCTGAATGGTGAACCAATCGCAATCATCAAAGAGAAGATTCTTGCAGATATCGGTTCCATTCCTCAAGAGGAAGAGAAAAATCATCAGGCGCGTGAACTCTTTTTCTACCACTCAGAAGTTCTACCAGATCCTTTTGTGGGAGTTCATCCCTATCAAATCAAGCGGACTCAGTACAAGTGGAAAAAAGAGATGTTCATCAAGGATGAGTTGAAAAAACTCCCCTTGGTCTACTTAGATGATCAGGGAAATACCTTTCAATTCTCTCAATTGTTTACAGACTTAGATTTTGCTAAAGAAACGCTTTTGACCGAATTGCGTTCGCAACTGGTCTTTCTTCGAATGGATGATCAACAGATTGAAGAGTTGCTAGAAACTGTCGCGGCATCAGACATGACAAGCTGGAGTTTTTCTTATGAGAAGAGTTTACTATCGATTAGTCTACCTGTTGAGATTGAGGGAATGGAAACCTTTGATGTTCCACTCTCAAAACTTTATGGCGTGATAGATACAGACCGTCTTCAACCTGATGATTTAACGGCTTATGAAGCCTACCAAGAGCAACGTCATGAAAAAATGGTTGCCTTGACCTTTGATGATGGACCAGATCCAACGACGACCCCTCAGGCCTTAGAAATCCTGAAGAAATACCGGGTTAAAGGTACTTTCTTTATGCTAGGGAAAAATGTGTCAGCCTATCCAGAAATAGCCAAGCAGGTGCGACAAGCTGGCCATGAGATTGGGAATCATTCATGGAACCATCCTGTATTGACCAAGCTATCTTTGGATGCAGCGAAGCGAGAGATTATGGATACCAAGGAAATCATTCAAAAAGTGACTGGTGTCCAAACCATGATTACCCGTCCTCCATATGGTTCTATCAATAGTGCTATTCAATATGCTGTTGACCAGGCCTTCATCATGTGGGATGTGGATACCCTGGATTGGAAGAGTCACAATACCAATGCTATCCTTTCAGAGATTAAAAAGCAGGTTAAGCCAGGATCAATCATCCTCATGCATGATATTCACCAAACTTCCATCAATGCTCTTCCAGCTGTGATTGAGTATTTGCAGTCTCAAGGCTACAATTTAGTGACTATAGATGAACTCTTGGATCATCAAGTTGAAAGCCATCGCTTGTACTACAGTAAAAACTAAGAAAAAATCGTTCGTAAGACTACGAACGATTTTCTTATTCTTCCCCTATATAGAGTTGTGCTCCCTTAAGAATCAGGGGACGAACGGGGGTTAATTTTTTCAAACTTTTCAATTCTTCTGGATGGCTGACCAAGGTGATGACATAGCCTTCTTTACCCATGCGTCCGGTACGTCCAGATCGGTGGATGTAGGTTTCGGTATCTCGAGGGACTTCATAGTTGACGACACATTCTAGAGAGTCAATATCAATTCCTCGTGCCACCAAATCTGTTGCCAGAAGGAGTGTCAGCTGGTGGTCCTTAAAGCGTTCCAGAATGACTTTTCGGAACTTGACATTAACGTCACTAGCAAGTGAGACGGCGCTAACTTCCCGGTATTGGAGTTTTTCTTCGGCGCTTCCCAGGTCTGACAAGCTGTTGAAGAAAACGAGCCCACGAAAGTCTTCGACATTGGAGAGTTTTCTGAGGAGTTCAACCTTTTCTCGCTTATCCACTTCCATATAGAAGTGCTGAATATTGTCCAAGTTTTGTCCTTCCACTTGAATGGTTAGGGTATTGGGTTCGATTTGTTCTGGATCAAACTTGGTCGTTGCACTCATATAGATAAATTGATGATCTCGGGGTGCGTAGTGGCAAATCTTATCGACAAAGTGATACTGAGAGTCACTAAACAGTTGGTCAAATTCATCCAGGATGATGGTATCAACATTCATCATCTTGATTTTCTTTAACTTGATCAATTCAAAAATACGGCCTGGAGTTCCAATGAGAATTTCGGGTCCCTTTTTGAGGCGTTCGATTTGCCGTTTTTGGCTAGAGCCAGAGAGGAAAAGCTGGGCACTGAGTCCAAGAGGTTCCGCCCATTGTTTGGCAACATCAAAGATTTGTCCGGCCAATTCTGTATTGGGTGATAGGATCAACAATTGTTGTGCTTTTTTAGGTTTTAGCTTGAGAAGACTAGGGAAGAGATAGGCCAGGGTCTTTCCGGTTCCTGTTGGGCTGACTCCAAGCACGTTCTCCCCTTGGGTGATCGGCTCAAAGAGGCGTTCTTGGATTTCAGTCAGTTGCTCAAAGCCGAGGGTTTTGAGTTGCTCTTGCCAGAGTGGTGGAAATGCTAGTGTCATATTAATGTTCGTCCTTAAAGTGTATTCCAGCATCTTGGCGCATAGCGTAGAGGGTTTGGTGAACCATCTGTCCTGTTTGAAGCCAAGTCTGGTAAAGTGTCTGGTTGCCTTCTGTCATTATACTTGCAAAGGCCTGAGCTTCTTCCAGCATGTTATGAGAAGCAGGAGTAATCGGAAGTTGGTAACTAGTTCCAGAATGATCTTGAAAGAGAGCCTGGCTAACGGCTTCGATTCCACTTAAGAAAAGGGTGCCGTCTGTCGTGTAAATTTCCGCAGGAAGATTGCTGGTCACATCTTTGCCGGCTTGAATGCCAATGACAAAGTCAGAATAAACCAAGCTACCATGTCCGTTCAAATCGATTGAATTAGGCAATTGCCGCGCTTGATAAGTTACTAATTCAGGTTGACCAAAGAGGCCGATTGCAAAGTAGAGAGGATAGACTCCCAAATCCATGAGGGCTCCCCCAGCAAACAAGTCGGAAAAAATATTGGGAATATTCCCTTTCAAGAGCTCGGGCATCTTAGAAGAGTATTTGGCATAGGTCATATGGCCACCCAAGACGGTCTTGTCTTTGAGAAAGTCTTGGATGGTCGCAAAGGCTTTTTCATGATAGTTGCGAGCGGCTTCAAAGAGATAGACCTGGTGTTCTTTAGCCAATTTGACCAACTCCTTCCATTCCTTGGGAGTGGTGACGGCCGGTTTTTCAAGGATGACATGTTTCTTAGCCAAGAGGGCTAATTTTGCCTGAGGATAATGAAGCGAATTGGGACTAGCAATGTAGATAACATCCAGGTCACTATCTAAAAAGGCAATCAGGTCATTATAGAGAGCCACTTGTCCATAGGGTTGAGAGAAGCTACGAGCTTTCTCCAAGGTCCGTGAATAGACCGCACTTAACTTATATTGGGCAGTTTTGTTAGCTGCATCTAAGAAAGAGTGGGAAATGGCACTGGTGCCGATGATACCGAGTTTTAGCATAGCAGCTCCTTTCAATCAGGTATTTACTGGTTTCATTATATCATGTTTCATCCTAAAAAGATGGAATGGGCCTTTCTAATTGGGATGGAGGATAGGAGGGAAGGTCTTCTTGGAAGGTTGATGAAAATCCTTAGAAAAAAGGTTTAAGTCGTGGTCAAGAGACCACTTTTGTGATAGAATAAATAAGATTATAGAAAATGGAGAAGAAGATGCGAAACAGACCAATTATTATCGGTGTAACAGGTGGTTCTGGTGGGGGGAAAACCAGTGTTTCTCGTGCAATTTTGTCCCACTTTCCAGATGAAAAGATTGCTATGATTGAGCACGATTCTTATTACAAGGATCAAAGTCATTTAACCTTTGAGGAGCGGATTCAGACCAACTACGACCATCCCTTTGCCTTTGATACCGATCTCATGATCGAGCAAATCAATGAGTTGTTGGCTGGCCGTCCAGTGGATATCCCAACTTACGACTACGCAGCGCATACGCGTAGCGCCAAGACCTATCGCCAGGAGCCTCAGGATGTCTTTATCGTTGAGGGGATTTTGGTCTTGGAGGACAAGCGTCTTCGTGACTTGATGGATATCAAGATTTTCGTTGATACCGATGATGATGTGCGGATCATTCGCCGGATTAAGCGGGATATGGAAGAGCGCGGTCGGAGTTTGGACAGTGTCATCGAGCAGTACTTAGGAGTGGTGAAACCGATGTACCACCAATTCATTGAGCCAACCAAGCGCTATGCGGATGTTATCATTCCTGAAGGCGTGACCAATACTGTAGCCATTGATTTGATTACGACCAAGATTGAGAAGATTTTGAGCGAATCACGTGAAGGATAAGATAACAATTGAGAGAGGTTAGGAAGTAGTGTCCCAGCCTCTTTTCCATGACAAATAGGGAGAAATATGAAAAAGTTAAGAAGGGAGTTTCACTCCAGAAGTAAGGCCTTTGCCTGCCTACTGACCATGTGTGCAGGCTTTTCAGATGCCTACACCTTTATCGAAAGAGGAGGGACCTTGACGGCGGGCCAAACTGGGAACGTTGTCTTTCTATCCGTTAGTTTAATTGGCCATGAAATCGCGGATGTGGAGGTCAAACTAGCAACCATATTGGCCTTTATGATCGGGATTTTCTTGATGACCGTCTTTCAACGCTTCTTTAGTCATTCCGTTTGGCGACTTAGTACCTTGGTGCCCCTGGTTTTGACGACCTTAGTGGCAGGATTTCTTCCCAAAGAAGTGCCCAATGTCTATATTGTGCCATTCTTTGGGCTGAGCTTGGGGATTGTAGCCATTTCCTTTGGAGAAGTAGATGGTTACACCTACAACTATTCCTTTATGACAGGGAATCTCAAGAAGACCATGGTCGCTTACGGGAATTTTGTACGGGATCGGAAGATGGAGTTTTTCTGGGAATCTCTCTTTATGACTTCTTTGATTGGAAGTTTTGTGGGAGGAGCTATTCTATCTACCTTCCTCATCCAATATTACGGACTTCGGACCATCTGGTTTGTTTCCCTTGTTCTGACCCTTTTTCTCTCTTATCGGGCGATTCAGTATGTTCGGAGAGACGCTTAGATGAATTTTTACAAAGTCAGGGACCTTGCTCCCTGGCTTTTTTATTGAGAACAATTGCTTGGTACTTCTGATGTCAAGCTGGGTTTTTATCAAGTCTTGCTCCGTGGTAAATACTTAATTTTCTAGCCAAAGTTTGGTATAATAAAGGTTATGAATACGCAAGAAAAAGAATCACATTACCAACTCTTACTAGCCCAGTTAGAAACTCTTTTAGAGGGTGAAAGCAATGTTTTGGCCAATTTAGCCAACGCCAGTGCTCTGCTCAATCAAGCCCTCCCTCATTCAGTCTTTGCAGGTTTTTATCTTTATGATCAAAAAGAGCTGATTTTAGGCCCCTTTCAAGGTCAGGTTTCCTGTGTCCACATTGCCTTAGGAAAAGGCGTCTGTGGAGAAGCAGCAGAGAAAAGAGAAACGCTGGTGATTGAGGATGTGACCCAGCATGCCAATTATATCTCTTGTGACAGTCGCGCCATGAGTGAGATTGTGGTTCCCATGGTCTTGAAAGACCAGTTGCTGGGAGTGTTGGATCTAGATTCGGACCGAGTGGGAGATTATGACGATCTAGATCGCCTTTATTTGGAACGTTTTGTAGCCATTTTGCTTGAAAAAACAAATTGGAATTTTAGGATGTTTGGAGTAGTAGACTAATGTATCAAGCCCTCTATCGTAAATACCGAAGCCAGACCTTTGGCCAACTTGTCGGGCAGGAGGTTATTGCGACGACCCTTCGACAAGCTGTCGAACAGGGGAAAATTAGCCATGCCTATCTCTTTTCTGGCCCTCGTGGGACGGGGAAGACCAGTGTGGCAAAAATCTTTGCCAAGGCCATGAACTGCCCCAACCAAAAAGGGGGAGAGCCTTGTAATGATTGCTATATCTGTGAAGCCATTACCAATGGCAGTTTAGAGGATGTCATTGAGATTGACGCGGCCTCTAATAATGGAGTGGATGAAATCCGTGATATTCGCGACAAATCCACCTATGCGCCTAGCTTGGCCCCTCATAAGGTCTATATCATTGACGAGGTGCACATGCTCTCGACAGGCGCTTTTAATGCCCTTCTCAAAACATTGGAAGAACCGACAGAAAATGTTGTTTTTATTTTAGCAACAACAGAGTTACATAAGATTCCAGCAACTATTCTTTCGCGGGTTCAACGCTTTGAATTCAAATCCATCAAGACTCCGGCTATCCAAGACCACCTAAAAACTGTTTTGGACAAAGAAGGGATTGATTACGAAGAAGAAGCTGTAGCCATTATTGCCCGTCGGGCCGAAGGTGGGATGCGGGATGCCTTGTCCATTTTGGACCAAGCCCTCAGTCTGACAGGTGAAGCCCAATTGACCATGGCAACAGCAGAAGAAATCACAGGCTCCATCAGTCAAGAAGCATTAGATCTCTATGTTGAAGCCTTATCAGCACAAGATGCAACAGCTGCCTTGGACCAGTTAAATCTGATCTTTGATAATGGGAAAAATATGGCCCGCTTTGTGACGGACCTCTTGCAGTATTTGCGGGATCTCTTAATCGTTCAGACAGGTGGGGAAAATCTCCATGTCAGTGAGCGTTTTAACCAGAATCTAGCCATTCCGCAAGCAACGCTCTTTGCTTGGATTGACCTCGCAACGAAGAGCTTAGCGGATATCAAAAGTAGCCTACAACCGAAGATTTACACGGAGATGATGACTATTCGATTAGCAGAATACAAGGGTGAGAGCCCTTCGGCTAGCCCAGTAGCTCTTCCGGCAGATTTCTTGGCGCAAGTAGACCAGCTCAAAAGAGAAGTCGAGTCTCTGAAGAATCAGTTGTCCCAAGTAGCGAGTGGTGCTCCTGTAGCTAAGTCCGCCCCAGCTCGTCCTCAGAAGTCTAGCAAGGGCTATCGAGTGGACCGTAATAAGCTTCAAGCTATCTTACAAGAAGCGGTTGAAAATCCAGATTTAGCCCGTAACAATCTCATTCGCTTACAAAACGCATGGGGGGAAATTATTGAAAGCCTAGCAGGGGCAGATAAGGCTTTGCTGGTTGGTTCCCAACCGGTTGCGGCCAATGAACGTCATGCGATTTTAGCCTTTGAGTCTGCCTTTAATGCTGAACAGACCATGAAGCGAGATAACCTCAATACCATGTTTGGTAATATTTTAAGCAATGCGGCAGGTTTTTCTCCGGAGATTCTGGCTATTTCCATGGAGGAATGGACCCAGGTTCGGGCGGAATTCTCTAAGAAAGCGCGTGGTCACAAGGAAGAGGTCGAAGTGGCAGAAGAGTCTGTCATTCCGGAGGGATTTGATTTCCTCTCTGATAAAATTACGGTCCAAGAAGACTAGCCTGTGCTTTTTCCAGAAAATCGTGGTAGAATAACAATATGAATAAACGTCAATTTTGGAGTATGGCTATTTTTACAGCCTTTGAAACCTATTTTTTTAATGATGCTGTGATGAGAGAAAGCTACCTGGCAGCAGTCTTTTGGGCTCTCTTGATATTGAGAAATTTACAAGTCAGTTATATCTTAGGGAAGTTGGTCGAAAGTATCGATCAACAGCTCAATCAGAAAAAACGAGATAAGTATAAAAAATAAGCACCCAGGGGTGCTTATTTTTAAAGGCTCTAAAATTTCTGTAGTGGTTAAACCACTGTAGGAATTATGGAGCCTATTTTGTTGTAGAAAAGGACTTCGTCCTGTGCAATACAGAACGAAATCCTTTGTGTAAATGAATGGTCTAACTTTTTGGGGTCAGTACACACTGTGTGTGTTTTCTTTATGCTTACAATTTTTTAACTTTTAAGCACCTTAAGTATATCATGGTGCTATCTAAAAAGTTAATTTTATAGCGTTTGTTGGGATTGTTGCTGAGTTTTTTGTTGATCATTCTAACTTTATTATTATACCATAAAGATGACTAGAAATACAGACTTGAATTATTTTGAAATTGGTATATGATTAAGGTGTAAGAACACTAAAAATAGCCTGTTAGAAAGGGGAGGTAAGAATTAATCAGGCTATATAAAATTGGTATTTAATGTTGTAAAACAAGAAAGGGTAAGGTAAAAAATGCAATTACATAAAAAAATTTTTATAGTGGCGTTGGTTTTATCTATTTGTATCTCACTATATTTTCTTATCAATCCGTCTAATATCTTCACCTTTCCGATCCGTGTGCATGAATTTGATGACACATTTAAATATTACATGTTTGTGAAGATTGGAATTGTATTATTATTTATCAAATTCTTACTGGATATATGCTTAGAGTATATCAAGAATTGGTTAAAAAATTTTTAACAAATCTTCAAACAAAGGAGGCTGGGACAAAAGTCCTAGCCTCTCAATTGTCTTTGGATTGTCGATAAAGACGCAGTGGTTGAGTGGGCTCTACTACGCTGATTTCATCAGCTTTTACAGCCCTACTCAACTGTGCGGAGGTGGGACGACGAAATCGAATTCTAACGAATTACCGATTTCTGTCCCACTCTCAAGAAATAGAATTCCTAGGAAATCATTGAATTATCAATCTCCCTACCAAGTTTTTCTGAGTTACTTGAAAAGTCTAACTTAATTTGACAATTTAGGTTCTTAAACGTCTCTAGTTAATCAACTAAAAATTATAACTAGCTGGGTGTTATCTAATCTCCCCTCATTTTTAAGTTATTATCATTTTTGATATAATGGTAGAGAATGAAAGGAGATTTTATGTCAACTAAAAATTTAACGCCGGTCTTAAAAACCTCTTTTGTGCTACTGGCTATCCTGGTCCTTCTTGGTATTGTTATGCCTGACGGCTACCAAGTTTGGTCAGAACAACTAAGGGAAGTTATTTCAGATAAACTTGGCTGGTTTTACTTATTACTGGTCACGTCAATCGTTCTACTTTGTGGCTTTTTCCTGGTTAGTCCCGTTGGGCAAATCAAACTGGGGGAACCCAATTCGGTGCCTGAACACTCTACTATCTCTTGGATTGCCATGATATTTTCTGCTGGAATGGGAATCGGCCTTGTCTTCTACGGTGCCGCAGAGCCCTTATCCCATTATGCCATTTCAACGGTACGAGCTACCCCAGGGTCGCAGGAAGCCTTAGCCGATGCTTTCCGTTACACTTTCTTTCACTGGGGCATCCATGCCTGGGCAATATATGCTTTAATCGCCCTGGCCCTCGCCTACTTTGGTTTCCGAAAAAAAGAGAAATATCTTTTATCGGTTACCTTAAAGCCCTTGTTTGGTAAAAAAACAAACGGTAGCCTTGGTAAGATTGTAGATACGATTACAGTGGTCGCTACTGTTATCGGGGTGGCAACCACTCTTGGTTTTGGGGCAGCCCAAATCAATGGGGGACTCAACTACCTCTTTGGTATTCCAAACAATGCCCTTGTGCAAGTTATTATCATAATTATCACAACCATCCTCTTTACCATTTCAGCCCTTTCTGGTCTTGGAAAAGGGGTAAAAATCTTATCAAACACCAATCTTATTTTAGCGGTTGGACTACTCGCCATCACCATAATCATCGGTCCCACAGTCCAGATTTTTAATACCTTGACCGATAGTATCGGACTGTATATTTCCAATTTCTTCCGTATGAGTTTCAGTGCTGGTTCCTTTGGTCAATACAATCGTGACTGGATCAATACTTGGACGATTTTCTATTGGGCTTGGTGGATTTCTTGGTCACCATTCGTGGGAGTTTTTATTGCCAGAATTTCTAAAGGACGTAGTATCAGACAATTTCTATCCATCGTCTTATTAGCACCGACTGTATTAAGCTTTTTATGGTTTTCTACCTTTGGAACACTTTCAACGCATGTTCAATCACTTGGAAATGTAGATTTAACACAGTTTCCAAGTGAGCAGACCTTGTTTGCAACCTTCAGTCAACTGCCATTTGGTTTTATTGCCTCCGTTGTTGCCATCATCCTGATCATTACCTTCTTTATCACGTCAGCAGACTCTGCGACCTATGTGCTAGCTATGCTCTCTGATGATGGGAATCTCAAACCAAAGAATAACCTTAAAATCTTCTGGGGCGTACTCCTTGCGACTATTGCCATCGTCTTACTTCTTTCAGGGGGCTTAGTAGCCTTGCAAAATACGCTGATTATCGTAGCCTTTCCATTTTCACTCATCATGGTACTGATTATGGTTTCCCTAGTCATTGAATTGCTACACGAAAAAGACAAGATGGGACTGTCAATCACACCGACACGATACCCTAAAAAAGATCAACCCTTCAAATCTTATGAAGAATAAATAACCCAATTTGTAAAATTAAGCTAGACAGAAAAAGCCATCTATGTTAGGCGGCTCTATAATTTCTGTAGTGGGTAAAACCACTGTAGAGATTATAGAGCTTTTTGAATGTACACAAAAAGTCCCATAAGAACTATAATGAAAAGCAACCAAACCATCATTAGGAAGAACTTATGAGACTTATTAAGAATACCACAGAATTAATCGGAATTAAAGACCCTAACATCATTATTTCACTTGTTTTTGAAACGGATACTCATATCGAGATTCAAGCAAAACTGGATTATCCTGCACCACCATGCCCTCATTGCCAAGAAAAGATGATTAAATGTGACTTTCAAAGACCTTCTAAAATCCCTCTTCTCGAACAAGCTGGAACTCCAACACTACTACGCCTGAAGAAACGTCGCTTCCAGTGTAAAAATTGTAGGAAAGTCATGGTATCTGAGACATCAATCGTTGAGAAAAACCATCAAATCTCTAACCTTGTCCGACAAAAGGTTGCACAACTTCTAACTGAGAAGGTATCACTAACGGATATTGCCAGAAGACTTCGTGTATCGACGTCCACTGTCTATCGTAAACTTGACCAGTTTACTTTCAAGGAACATTATGACAAACTCCCAGCTGTTATGTCCTGGGATGAGTTTGGATTCAAGAAAGGAGAACTCGTTTTTGTGGCTCAAAACTATGAGACCAACAAACTCATAACCATCCTTGATAATCGCCGTCAAACCACTATTCGAAACTACTTTTTGAAGTACCCATTGAAAGCACGCCAAAAGGTACGGTTTATCACGATGGATATGTCAGGAGCCTATATGCCACTAGCTCGAAGGCTTTTCCCAAATGCCAAAATCATTATTGATCGTTTCCACATCATCCAGCACCTCGGTCGAGCCTTTTTAAAGACAAGAATTGCCATTATGAACCAGTTTGATAAGAAATCACTACCTTATCGAGCTTTAAAAAATCACTGGAGACTCTTCCAAAAGGACAGCCGTAAGTTATCTTGTAGATCATTTCACTCGAAGACCTTTTGTCAAACCTTAAGTCCACATGAAGTCGTTGAGAAGACACTGAAGTTCTCAGAAGAACTCGCCAATTATTATAACCTCTATCAGCTTTTCCTTTTTCACTTTCAGGAAAAGAGGGGGGATGAGTTTTTTGAACTCATAGAGGAGAATATAAGCAAGGCCAATCATTACTTCAAAACAGTCTTTAGGACTTTTCTTAAACATAAACAATACATCAAAAACGCACTAGAAACACATTACTCAAATGCAAAATTGGAGGGGACCAATAAGCTTATCAAAGATATTAAACGTCTGGGCTTCGGTTTTAGAAATTTTATCAACTTTAGGAAGCGTATTTTCATTACTCTGAACATACAAAAAGAGAAGACCTATATGGTCCTCTCTAGATGTTAGCTTTTCGTCACCCACTACAGTTGACAAACATACTAAG
>ERZ773233.695-NODE-695-length-21370-cov-3.039784_pt1 | contig 21370 bp, 20 predicted proteins | sample MGYA00580991_ERZ773233 | MGnify/ENA primary metagenome ERZ773233 (study PRJEB29015, sample SAMEA2738178) | human oral metagenome | biome: human oral; feature: human-associated habitat; material: saliva | place: China | collected 2161 ...
GCCAACGCCAACGCCATCCCCAACGACACCCTACCGCCATTTCGCCCAAGCGGTCTGCGCCTTGGCACACCAGCAGTGACGACACGCGGTATGAAAGAGGCGGAGATTAAGCAGATTACTGAGCTGATCATTGCAGCAATTCGAACCGATGACCCGAATATCCATGCTGAACTCAAACAAAAAACTGGTTCTTTAGCAAAGAGCTTTCCGCTTCCCTACTAGAATCTCAATATACATTAAAAATCCCGGTGATCCCGGGATTTTTAATGACTGCATACGTCAGATTAACATTTACCAGTAGTGATGCTCTTTACACCAGCAGGGTCGTTATTACCAGCAACTTGCTTGAAGTACTCAACTTTAACACCAGAAGGCTTACCACCGTCCTGACATACTGTGTACTTGTACTTGTCGTGGTCAGTGCTTGGGTCGGCTGTTGCACTAACCTTGGTTGTATCAGCAGCTGCGCCAGTCAGTTTGATAGTCTCAAATGTGAGAAGGTCTGAGTGTGCAGGCCATGCATCTTTCTCTGAGTTGTAAGATGCTGCTGCGTTGACGAGGTTACGTGCGTTTGATTGACGTTCGTCGTCACGTGCTTTTTGTGTTACACCGTTGTAGGCAACGATTGAGATTGCTGCCAAAATCGCGATAACAACGATCACGATCAAAAGCTCAACAAGTGTGAAACCTTTAGTTTTGTTTGAAGAAATCATTTCTGATTTGCCCCCTATTTTTTGGTTAAGTTATTAACAATTTTGATTGTATCAGAGCAGTTTTAAAAACACAAGCATTTTATCATTGTGCGTTGAGCGACCTGGCATACATGATACCGGTGTAGCTGATTTCGCTACCTGCGACTTGGCGTTTAGCGGTCAATTTGATCCTGACAGCACTTGGTTCAGAACTGGAAATATTGATATAGTCAATCTGTAAATCAGTTGCAGAATTTGACGACATCACGGTTTCTGTCTTTGGACGCTGCCAGGTATTTGGCGAGGTTTGACATGCATTCATGGAGACTTTTCTCATGAGCTTTGAGCCGGAAACTGAATACTCCAGGTTGTATGACAAGGCTTCTTCGAGCAGTAGCCCAGCGCTCGCCACTGAACAATCCTTTTTGACCAGCCGCCGGTCGGTTGCTAGCGGGTTTTTATTGGTGACGAAATTATTGGTACTTAGCGCAAATGATGAGTCAGGATTGATAACCAGACTAGTGCGCACGTCTTCTTCCATACGATCCAGTACCGCCTGCACTTCGTTTTGCAGCTGAGAACGAGCAGTCGTGCGCATGGACTCCGTCGTCAAACTGATGACGATACCAACGATACCCGCCAAAATGATGATCACCAGTGGCGATATCACCAGCATCTCCACCAGCGTAAACCCGCGCTGAGACTTACTGTGAGACATAGACCGCATGAGAAACTTCCTTTGCTGGATTGTCATACTTGGCAGTGGCCGTCACGCGCATCACCCCAACGTTTGGCTGAACACGACAACGCTTGAGTGTGATATTTACCGTTCCGAGCAGCGCATTGTTACGAGTGATGGTCTGTTCAGGGTAAGATGAACCAAAGCAGAGTTGCGATATCTCTTGATAAGTGCCTTCAGACCGCAGCACTTCGTACGCCAAAGTGCTGGCCTCCGACAATTTGCGGGCATCACTACCGCGAAACACCACTACCTGATACAGCTGATAGCCACTGATGATAAAAAGTGATGCAACAAACAACGTAATCATCAGCTCGACGACGGTAAAACCTTTTTTCATCACCGGCTTTTCTCCACTATTTTCCACTCAAGAGGCTGCCCCTCGAGATGATACATGATGATATAGCCCTGACATTCGTCAGTCAAGGTGATACAGCGGTTGCCTGAACGGTTGATAGCAAAGTACGCGTACACACCGTTGGCGTAACCTGATGGTTTATGAGTATTGTAGTCGCTCGTATACGACATCAGCATTGAACGATTTAGTGGGGTCGAGTGTGATCCATACTGCAAAACACCAGCGGAGACAAACTTCTCTCCTGGCAGCGGACCCTTCTTTGCAGCATCTGGTAGTTCGGAAAATATTTGATCGAAAAGTGCGTCAGTCATGGCACTACCGCCCGCACCATTGACCGTATGCGCTGGATAGCTACCAGCCGATTTGATGATATTGTTTGACGAGTCGCGCAGTTCGCGAGGATATAATGATTCTAGATAATTTTGAATAGTCGTGATATCACCCTCACGTGTTTTGTCACGAGTTGAAACTTGATATGACCGAAAGCTAACGGTACCGATGGCCAGCAAAATAGCCATGATAGCCATCACAATAATCACTTCCACAACCGTGAAACCAGTTCGTCGACTCATAGTATAAGCATAACCAGAAATGGTCGTCAGTGCAAGCCTATAATTCTAATGGTTCTTGCTCGATACGGACATGAAATTGGTCATACACCGCCTGGATGATGGCTTGGCGAGCAGATTCGAGGTCATGATAGGTTGCGGCATGAGGATTGGTCAGTACTAACGCGTTTTTATCGTGGATTTTCATGTTGTGAAGCTCTTTGCCGCGGAAACCTGCTTGATCGATCAGCCAACCAGTCGGAATTTTATAGGTCCCATCTGGCATAGCGTAGTTTGGCACATCAGGGTGAGCTTGACGAATGGCATCCAATGTCTCCTGATCAACCATAGCATTCTTAAAGAATGAGCCGCTGTTAGGCGTCACGGTTGGATCGGGCAGTTTGTCGTGCCGAATGGCAATTACTGCTTGGCGAATGGCTGCCGGGGTGTAATCGGTGATGTGGTGCTCATCGAGATATCGCTGCAAACCAGCGTAAAACGGCGGCTGCGGAGCTCGGCGTGACAAACGAATGGTGATAGCCGTGATGCAGTAGCGACCCATCTGTGAGCCACGAAAAATACTGTGGCGGTAAGAAAAATGACATGCCTCAGCAGGCAACACAACCATGGCGTCTGTAGCTGAATCATATGCCTCAACCTCCACTAAGGTATCTGCTATCTCCTGCCCATACGCGCCAACGTTCTGCACTGGCGCAGCTCCAGCCGTGCCGGGGATAGCAGACATCGCTTCAATCCCACTCAGGCCCATATCTACCGTTCGCGCTACCACTTCGTCCCAAACTTCACCAGCACCAATTTTGAGCGTTACTGACCGCTCATCTTCTGACACAACCTCAAAGCCCTTGATACGATTGAGTAGCACAACACCCTCAAAACCTTCGTCTTTGGCGATCACATTACTGCCGCCACCCAACACAAAAACCGACAATTGTCGCGACTGGGCATCGTGATATATCTGTGGAACCTCCTCCACTGCCGTGGCTTCTGTCAAAAAACGTGCGTTACCGCCCACTTGCATGGTGGTGTATTGTTTGAGAGAAATGTCTGTGGAAATATTCATATGGTGATATTATACCACCCTTGATATACTGTGTCATTTTCATCAAATGATAAGTATGGTATAATTTAACTCGGTATGCACCCGTAGCTCAGCGGATTAGAGTACTTGGCTTCGAACCAAGGGGTCGCAGGTTCGAATCCTGCCGGGTGTACCATTTTCGTCATAATCACCTTGAAATCTTTACTGACGAGTTGACACGCCCCGTTAGCTCAACTGGATAGAGCGTCGGTTTCCGGTACCGAAGGTTGCAGGTTCGATTCCTGTGCGGGGTACCACGAACGATATTTACACCTCTGTAGTATATAGGCTACAGAGGTTTTTTGATATCTCACATCCTAACCAATTTGACGGTCGCTCGGGGCCTCACCTACCGCCGCACGAATCTGCTCAGCAGTGATGATGGTTGTGCTGCCTGGCGCAACTGTGCCCGCCAACAGCTGCTTGGCAACAGTGTTTTCGACAGCGCGCTGCACAACGCGTCGCATAGGTCGCGCACCAAGACGTGGATCGTATCCAGCATCAACGAGTAGCTGCTTGCCCTCGGGCTCAACAGCAACTTGAATTTTCTGAGGCTCCAGCGTACGGTTAACTCCCGCCAAAATCAAGTCGATGACTTGCAATAGTTCAGCTTTGCCTAGAGGACGGAACAACACAATTTCATCAAATCGGTTCAAGAACTCGGGACGGAACAAATTGGCATTAATCAGTTCATTGATGAAGGTTTGTTCAAATTGTTCCAGCTGATAGCCACGCTCGATGTATTCACGGATGCGGTCAGCACCAGCATTTGACGTCGCAATGACGATACAGTTGCGAAAACTAACTTCCCGGTTTTTCTCATCACGCAGAATACCTTCATCCAGCAACTGCAGCAGCGTCGTCAGCACTTGCGGATGCGCCTTTTCTATCTCATCAAGCAACACCACCGAGAACGGCGCTTTTTGCACCTGAGCTGTCAAGCTTAGCGGATCATTTGCGCCGTCAGCGATCAAACGAGCCACGTCTTCGGCGCGAACAAATTCGTTTAGGTCCAGTCGCACCAAATTACCCTCGCCCCCAAAGTACACTTCTGCCAAGGCCTTTGACAATTCAGTTTTACCAACACCAGTTGGCCCCAAAAACAGGAAAGTGCCGATGGGGCGGTCGAGGTTTCTCACGCCAGCTCGCGCTCGACGGATGGCGTCGGATACTACTGACACGGCACGTGATTGGTTGATCATGCGCTGGTGAATCAATGATTCAAGGTTTAACAATTTTTCACGTTCATCACCACCAGAGGCCGCAGCGATCTTGATACCCATGGTTTTTTCCGCCGCATCATCAACTGACTGCGCGGTGATGAGACCACCCTTGGAGATGCTGGCGGTTGATTCCAACACCTTCAGCGCTCGCCCTGGCATAGCCAAATCTTGGACGTAGCGATCACCAACTCGATACGCTTCATTGAGCGCCTGCAACATGTACGTCACGCTAAATTGATGTTCAAAGGAAATCAATTGGTCGCGCATAATTTTCATGGTTTCAGCACGATCCGTCGGCTGGACTGCTAGCGTATTTAACGCATGAGCCAGCTGGGTGTTACGTTGAGAAATTTGCAAAAATCGCTGCTGATCCAGAGACAGAATAATACGCAGGCGACCAGCTTCCAAAACGGGCAATAGCAAATTGCTCATATCCACCGAACCAACGCCCTCTTCAAAAAACAGCTGAGCATTCTCCAAGCACAAAATAACATTTTTTGAGGCAAACGCTTCATTGAGTAGTCTCGTTACTAACTGCTCCAATTCACCACGACCACCTGCCACAGAAATCAACGCCGACGCGTCAAGCAAGAACACTTGCTGATACAGCAAATTAGACGGCACTTCCTTGTGCCCATCGATCAGCATTTCTGCAAATGCCGCGATGAGCGTACTTTTGCCGACGCCATCTGAACCAACCAGGGCAACATTTTGGCGACCGCCCGTATTGAAAATCTGTAGCATTTGATCCAACACGTCAGTATGCGCATCCAAACGCGTCATGATCGTACCGCCCGACACTTGCTGACTCAGGTTTTGAGCAAATCGGCTGAGCAGCGGCGTATAACCAAACGACCAATCTCGCGCTATACCGCCAGTGCGCAGCGGCTTTTCTTTGAAATCTTCAACCAGCGCCTTTAGCCGCTCATACCAGCGAATTCCCTCCAATACGTCCTGAAAATCAAGCTTCAAGCTTGCCAAAATAGCGTCGTGGCTCGGGAACACTTTAACGATAGCTGCTGCTACAACTGCACCCGTCACCTTGGGACTATCAGTCTCCTGCCAGATGTCAATCGCCGCTTGCCAAATAGAGTCGGTCATCCGTGGATCATCGGACGCAATATTACTCAGGAAGTTCGGCGTCAGCCCAAGGCGCACCGCCAAAAATTGACCAGCCCGAGTTTTTGAGATAGCCATCACTAGTTCTTGTGGCGTCGGGTTTTTGCTCAATTGACCCAGCAAATCTGCAGCCATGACATCATCAAGTGTCGTCGGATGCTTGCTCACTTCAGCGGTTTTGAGATCACCCTGCCACCAAATCGTCAGCATCACAAATGGACCGCTCATACCCACCAACAACCAACCGATTGGCCCGTGATGAATCACTGACCAGCAGCCCAACAAGATCATCGCTAGACTACACAGACCCAGTAGTAAATGCCAAACATCACCAAAACGAACCGAAAATCGCGCCTTTTGCGACCGCTGGCTATCATAGCGAATTATCGGCTCAATATTCATGATGCTACTCCCATTTGCCAAAAGATGATGCCTATCAGTGGCGCCAGTGGCAGCAGCAGCCAAGCCGCAATGATCAGCACGCTCCACAACATTCTAACCAGAAGGCAAATAAGCCCAACTGCTATCAAGATTGTCCGCAAAAATGCGCCAAACACCCTGGAGAATGATCTGTCGAGGAACGCTCGAAATTGCTCTGGCAATCCGCCCTGCACCACACCAGCAGATATTTGCCGAAATGGATTGAATAAGGTCTTGAGCAGCAAGCCAATTGAGAAAAAATCAGCTGTTTTTAATAGACCAACATAGACTTGCCTGACGTGCTTATATAGTCCAGTTCCATACCACCACTGAAAGATTCCCACCAAAAACATACTATCAGTATATCACGACTCGAGCGGTTGGTGCTATAATATCTCTATATGATTCGACACATAGTGACAACCGCTATCGGTAAAGCTGTCCGTGGTGGCATGAGATTACGCGGTGGCGGCTCGGCCCTGCCAGGCCTGGTGGTAGAAAAAATTGACTCAGGCTTCATCCCCCGCGCACTGCAAGATTTGCCCTACGGCGTAGTAGTAGTGTCGGGAACCAACGGCAAAACCAACACAACAAAAATCGTCGTTGAGCTATTGGAGGCGACAGGCCTGAAGGTCTTCACCAACCGCACTGGTAGTAATTTCTCTCGTGGTGTGGCGGCAGCACTGTTGGGCGAGGTCAACCAGCGAGGCAAATTGGACGCTGACATCGCGGTCCTGGAACTGGACGAGGCCTGGGCTGTTAAATTTGTGCAGAAGGTGCAGCCGAAATATTCTCTCCTGCTCAACGTCATGCGTGATCAGCTGGACCGATTTGGCGAAATAGACACGGCAGCCGGTTTTTTGGAAAAGATTGCGGTAGCCACCACCGAGCGTGTGGTCTTGAACCGTGACGATCCACGGGTCTTTCGCATCCATGAAAAGGCTTCAGCGACGGCATCTTATTTTGGCTTGACGACTGAGCTACTGCGGCTCATGCCAACAGACGATTCCCTGAAAACCGGCGATGCTGTGGCGAATGAATCAGTCCACGCAGATGTGCTGTTGACAGCCGTGGCAGAACAAGGGGCTGAGTTTTTGATAGACGGCACACGTCACAGAACTGAAGTCGCGCTTAGTGGCGTATACAACCTGTTGAATGCAGCGGCGGCCTTGGCACTCGTTAGAACCATCGTACCAGAAGCACCAATTCCTGTATTGTTAGATGCGCTGTCAAAGGTCAAACCAGCGTTTGGTCGTGGTGAAACCATCACTTATAACGGTACATCAATTGATTTACTGCTAGTGAAAAATCCCAGCGGCTTTCGACTCAGTCTGCTGTCATTTGGCAAGCGACGACGCCAGACCATGATCGCCATCAATGATAATTATGCTGACGGTCGCGACATGAGCTGGCTGTGGGATGTTGATTTTTCTGTGCTGGAAAATGTCAGCGTCGTTAGCGGTGTCCGAGCCTACGACATGGCACTGCGGCTAAGCTATGACGAAGTGGCCGTTGGTACTGTCGAACAGGACTTGGCAAAGGCGCTGGATGAGTTTTTGGCACAAGCACCCACAGAGCCAAAACAGATTTTTTGTAGCTACACTGCCATGACCACCCTGCGGCGATTGCTCAGCGAAAAAACAGACGTGGAGGACATCTCATGACAACGATCACCATCATTCAACTATATCCTAAAGATATGAATCTCTACGGCGACTGGGGCAACACTTTGGTGCTCAAAAAAAGGCTGGAGTGGCGAGGCTTTAGTGTCGAAATCATCGACCATAATCCAGGAGACACAACTGACTTTTCAACTGGAGATATCTTTGTCGGCGGCGGCGGACAAGACGCTGGGCAGTTGGCCATTCAAGACGACTTGCTGTCACGCGGTGAGGAATTGAAAACCCTGGCAAATAACGGCGCTCCCATGTTGCTCATCTGTGGTATGTATCAGTTGTTTGGGCGACAATTTGTCACCAATGACGGCTCCATCATTCGCGGCATTGGCGTGCTACCAGTGGAAACAACCGCCGGAGAGGAACGACTCATCGGCAACATCACCCTGGAGAGCGAACGATTTGGCACAATCGTTGGCTACGAAAATCACAGCGGTCAGACATTTTTGGACGACACAGTTCAACCACTGGGCAAGGTAGTCCGTGGCGCTGGCAATAATACTACTGATGGCACCGAAGGGGTCCAATTCAATAACGTCATAGCAACCTACCTGCATGGATCGTTATTGCCGAAAAATCCAACGATAGCTGACTTTTTGATAGCTAAATCTTTGAAGCGACGCGGCATATCGACTGACGATCTCAAGCCACTTGAGGTTGATGCCCTGGCACAGACGGCGCAACAGGTTGCAGCTGAGCGACCTCGATAAATATCTTATAAATTACAGACTAGCTCAGTCTAGTACTACCAGTGCCTCATTAAAATCTATATGCATATCACTTGCATCCACTATTACTGGGAGAATTTCAGAAGCCGGCACCCAGTCTTCTCCTGGTAGAGTCATTTCCTCTACCAAAACAGCTATACTGGCTGTTCCACCCAGTCTAGTCAAAGTTCTTCTAACGCGCTCATTATATATATCATAGATAGAATTTGGGGCTTCCATAAAATAAAATCTCCTCGCATTTGGCTACTACTTACTGGATATTATACCAATAATTATAAAACACGTCACGGACAATTCCATGACGTGTATGTGAGATTACTTTATGGTCGCCCTCTCCCTACCCCACTCAAAACAATGGGAGGCGTGTTGGCGGTATGTGATGGGCGTCGTTGACCTTGCGGTAGTGCCGACGGGGCGCGGCTCTTCACTGGAGGAGGATCCTGGCAGCTCGCTAGACGTGGCCGGCAGAGCAGACATTGAGCAAGGCAACCGGGCGAACGCCCCAGCAAATGCCGCCGACGCAGACAGCGTGGAGGAGCCTGGGCAGGAGGACGATGCAGACTCCCCGGCTGCCAGAACGGTCGCAGAGAAGCATGAACGAGATGAAGACCTAGATGTTCTACCAAGCTCCGCCACTATGGCTGGCGCAGAAACGTCTGGGCAGAATGGAGAACTAGGCACGCCAGCAGAAGCCACCACGGCAACGCAGCCCGCCGCAGGTTCAACGACACCCACCTCTCATCAGCCAGCCGACGGCTCAGCAGTACGGACACCCGCGTCCAGCAACCACAAAATATACCAGTGCGTCGCACTAAGCAGATGGTACGGCTATGGCTCATTTTTGTTATTGTTGCGCTGATATCAGAGGCGATATCATATATAGTCAATTACCCTACAACTCACTACACACGAATAGATCCAATTTGGGCAGCTACCATAATTTTCAGTATAGATGCAGCCTGCTTTGCGGCTGGCATGCTATGGCTTGGCCGCGGGTCGTAGGCCTATTTCGCGCGTTATCTATGGCTCAGCAGCGTTCTTAATGGGCGCATTTGCCTTCCAAGTTGGACGTGGATTCATTCCCACCTCAATAACTGTGGCACTGAGCTTCCTTGTCGCGACGCTTGCTACTATTCCTCGCTTTCACGTGCGTCATTACAAGCAGGTAGAGATAGCGATGGGTACATTGATTATCGTTGGCGCACTTGGGCTAGCATGGGCGTTTCGTATTGTTAGTATGTATCATCCACCTCTGTAAATTCATTGAAAAATGGCAACGTATCGACCTAAGGGAAGAGCTGTGACCTATAAGCCTGCAGAAGTACTTTCACACTTATAGAATAAAATATTATCAAGACACACCATACCTCTTAACCTACACGAACCGTTCCAAGCGTTGAGAGTTAAGTAATTAGAAATTAGATTGAGTATTGCTCGACAATGTCAACGCCTTCTTCGTCGTAGCCACAGGACACCGACCACCAGCACCATTAGCATGATGAACAGCCCGATCGCGAAACTGGTCACCATTCCCCAGTCGGTGGCACGGTGCACGACGTCGGCAAGAAGGCTGCGCCCGGCACCGGGGGCACTAGCCGTCGTACGCAGTCCCTGTCCTGAGCGCACGCTGCTGACAAGTTCCTGTGCACCCACCGGCCACTGATGACGCACCACGTGCTCGCTCGCACTACCGAACCCCACGCCGGAGACAGCCACGCCGAGCACCACGCCGATCTGCCTCATCGCAGCGGACAGCCCAGAGGCCGCACCTGCCTCATCACCCTCGAAGGAGGCGACCGCCAGCTCGTTGACCACGGTCCCGGCAGCGCCAACCGCGATGCCCGCCAGGATCAGGCCCGGCAGGAGCACTACCCAGGTCGATGAGCCGTACAACAGTACCCATGACATCAGCGCCGCGCACCCGACGACAAGGATTCCCAGCAGCCTGGCCGACGGCGCCCAGCGCCCATTACCGCCACGAAACAGCCACGCCCCCGCGATGGCACAGAGACTGAACGGGAGGAAGCAGAGTCCGGCCTGCAGGGGTGAAAACAGGTAGATATTCTGCGCATACAGCGACAGCCAGGGCATCTGCCCCACCAGACCAGCCTGGACGGCAAAGCCGGTCAGGATACTCACCACATAGAGCCGGTCAGTCAGCAGGCGTCCCGGAACCATAGGTGCGTCCGAGCGCCGCTCGACGGCCATGAACAGCCCCATCGCGGCCAGTCCGACGGCAACGCCACCGAGCGTGCGCGCGCTAGTCCACCCCCAGGCCGGCCCCTCCAGCAGGACTACTGTCACTGCTCCAACAGCAAGAATTGCCAGCAATGTCCCAAGCCAATCTACTCCTGAGTTATTACGGTCTGTACTTCGGTCCTTCACGTACCACGACGCCAGCCAGGACACCACCCCCACAGGGACGTTGATCCAAAAGGTGGAGCGCCACCCGGCGACTAGGACCAGGCCCCCGCCTGCCAGTGGCCCTACTGCGATAGCCACCCCTGAGATGAGCCCGTAGATCCCGGTAGCTCGTGCCCGCTCGCGTCCAGCGGGGTAGCGATCAGAAATCATTGGCACGCCGACGCCCAAGAAGATCGCCCCACCGACCGCCTGAATAGCCCGGAAAGCGTTGAGTACAGCCATCGAAGGGGCTAATGCGCACACGGCTGACCCCACCGTGAACAGGACCAGCCCCCATCGGAACAATCGCAGCCGCCCCAGATTTCTACTCAGAGTCGCTGCAGACATCAGCAACGCTCCCAACGGTAGTGTGTAGGCGTTAACCACCCATTGCAGCTCACTCTGCGACGCGCCAAGACTCTTCCCGATATCACCCAGTGCCACCGACACCACCGTGATATCCAGGACGTTCATGAAACTCACCGTGCAGACGAGCACAAGCGCCAGAACGCGGCTATTTATTAGCCCTGCTACTTTGCGACTACTCGACTCGATTACAGTACCCATATTCTGTCGATTCACTCGTTGTTCTCTCCCACATCTAGCCGACTGTCAACTGATTAGGCCCTACAAGCCTACCTGAATAATCTTCTCATCCAGTACCACGAGCTGTCGATCCACTCCTCGACAGCGTTGAAGTCGGTCGTTAGTAATTCCTGTATTATATAGATAAAGGTCGTTTCTCGGCCATATTTCTATATAACCATAGAAGATATACCATGTAAAGGCTGCGAGATTGGGATATTGATACAATCACTCCTATATACCACATATTTCTATGCTAACCAATAGACATAGCAACAGCAGAACGAACACAACGTCGGCAGTGATCTCAAGCAATTATTGACAGCATGAACCTCAAGATGCGGCGGCTACGGAAGCTGACAAGTAACAGTTGAACACCTTTGCGTGGGAAGTGGTTTTGACCGATAATCTTGTGGCGAGGCTAACATAAATGAAAGTGGGTGGCGTCGCATTCACGATAGGGTAGTTGGCTTGCTAAGATGCTACTTTGCTCTACTAATTACACCATAAACTATTCGATGGCATCTCCGACTGAGGCAGCAACTATCGGCCACTCGACACTGATCAGCAAAAAACTTTATGTCTCGCAATGGTAAGTAGTGCGACAGCTGGATAGTAGCCTGGAAGCCTCTCGAGACGACGAAGTCACATTGAGCCAGCCAAGTGACATCGTCGTCTCGGCACCAGAAGGGCCAGGCTTGCACGGTCTGCCAGATGATGGCCTTCCTGCCCTAAAATCCAGCAAAAACAAGCAAAAACCCACGTCATGGGGCTTCCATGACGTGGGTTTGAGTGTTGACTCAATGGTCGGGGTGAAAGGACTCGAACCTTCGACCTCACGGTCCCAAACCGCGCGCGCTAGCCAACTGCGCCACACCCCGAAATGAGGTAACTACCTGCAAGGTATTGTAGCACATTGGCGCAGTAAAAGCTAGTCTTGTTGTAACTATATTGTGCAGCTAATACTTACGCTTTGGTCGGTGATATATCGACTGAACGCTCAGCCTTGTCAACTGGCAACGCGTGGTCATGATCAAAGCTATAGACTAAGATTTTACCAAACGGCATTTCCAAGTCTGCGACCTTGTCGTCTGGGATTTGGTCAAGATATTTCACCAAAGCGCGGATGGAATTACCATGTGCCACCAACAGCACATTCTCGCCATCCTGTAGTCGCGGCAATATCTCTGTTTCAAAGTATGGCACGACTCGCGCATACACATCTTTCAATGTTTCGCCGTCTGGCACTGGATAATCCCAACCGCGGCGAATGCCATTGAAAGCTTCTTCGCCAATCTGATCCTTTACTTCCCATTTGTCACTACCCGTCAGCGTACCATAGTCACGCTCGTTAAGTTCTGCTGCATGAATGGTCGGTAATGTGGTAATTCCTGCGCCTTTGAGCAACGCGTCAAGTGTCTGGTGAGTACGCTTCAACGCAGAGGTATACGCCACATCAAACGTCGTGTCCTTTAGCAACTGACCCAGTCGCACCGTGTCTGAGATGCCTTTTTCCGTCAAGCCAACATCTGTCAGTCCGGTCCATTTGCCCTGCAAATTCCACTCGCTTTCGCCGTGGCGGGTGATGAATAGTCGTCCAGAAGCGCCCTTGCGCACTGGCGTATCACTACTACTGCTTTCGTCACCACCAGTTGTGGAGAATACAATTGTTTCAGTATCAGCATTGTCATCATCAGCAATGGCGGTTTCAAAATACCCCGACTGGTCGTGAGCCCACGCTTTCAATGACCATGGTAACGGCAATTCACCTTTCAGCACTTCCTGTTTACTGATGAATCGCCATTCTTCGATCTCTGGATCGTGTGGACTGATGGCCTCAACCTGCGATTCTTTGATGGACGCTGTGAAGATAAATTGGTAGGTGATAAATCCGTCACCCATGCGCTGCGCTACACCCATCAATGACACGTCGCTTGGGTTGATGACGATACCAACTTCATCCTTCACTTCTCGCAGTGCTGCCACCAGTGGTGACTCTTCAGTATCAACCATGCCACCTGGCAGAGCCCAATACGTCTTGTAGTTTGCCTTAACGATCAAAGCTCGACCTTCAACATCCTCCAATAGGACAGCAGCGCCGGATGGTCGGGCGTCCAAGCTTTCAAGCCATTGACGTCGTTCTGCTCTCATAAACCCATCCATTATTTTGCAAACTCCACTGCCCGCGTTTCGCGGATAACATTAACTTTGATAGTACCTGGATATTGCATGGTTGATTCAATCTTAGTGGCAATATCACGCGACAACTTGATGGCGCTCAAGTCATCAATCTTTTCTGGCTTGACAATCACCCGCACTTCTCGTCCGGCAGAAATTGCATAGGCCTTATCAATACCTTCAAAGCTGGTGGCTACGTTTTCCAAGTCGCGCATGCGTTCAGCAAAGTTCTCCGCTGAGATATTACGTGCGCCCGGCCGTGCTGCTGAAGCAGCGTCTACCACACGGACCACCAATGCCTCTGGCGTTGTCGCTTCAATATCGTCATGGTGCGCTTCGATAGCGTGAGCAATTCGCTCATCCATGCCATATTTGCGCGCCAATTCTGCCGCAATGTGGTGATGCTTACCTTCAATCTTGTGCGTCACGGCCTTGCCAGAGTCGTGTAGCAATGTCGCGATCTTTGATATACGAACGTCAGCGCCAATTTCCTCAGCAATCATCCCCGCCATCTGCGCCATCTCAGTAGAATGTTTCAGTACATTCTGGCCATACGAAGTTCGGAATTTTAGTTCACCCAACAGCCGCAACATTTCTTTTGGAATACCAACAACGCCCGCTTCACGCATAGCATCTTCACCAGCCTGCTTGACTTCTTTGTCAATCTGTTTTTGCGCCTTGGCAACAACTTCCTCAATGCGCGCTGGATGGATGCGTCCATCTTTCATCAACATCTCCAAGCTCAAACGCGCAACCTGGCGACGAACTGGGTCAAAGCTCGACAACACCACCATACCTGGTGTGTCGTCCACCAAAATGTCGACACCCGTGGCACGTTGTAATGCCTGAATATTGCGACCCTCCTTACCGATGATGCGGCCTTTCATCTCGTCATCAGTCAGCTTCACTGCCGTCACGGTACGCTCAGCCGTTACTTCGCTACTCATTCGCTCCATAGCGGTAAGCAAAATAGTCTGGGCCCGCTCTTCAGCATCGTCCATGGCCTCGTGCTGCAATTTTGCAACCAATTTGATGAGGTCGTCACGAATGTCACGCTCAGTCATCTGCATCAATTTTTCGGCTGCATCTTTCTTTTTCAGGCCAGCAATTTTTTCCAATTTTTCCTGCTGACGAGTACGAATCTGCCGAATCTCATTTTTCAAATCATCGATCTCATCTTCGTGCGCCCGCAATTTTTCTGACCGACGGTCCAGCTCTTCAAGCTTGTTATCAAGCGTCTTTTCACGATCCGCCAGACGATTTTCCGTTTTTTGCCACTCTCGACGACGCTCATTCTCAATCTTCAGCGCCTCATCTTTTGCCTTGAGGACGATGTCACTCGCTTTGGTTTTTGCGTTCGCCAAATCTTTGTCAATTTGCGACTTCGCCTGTGAACGGCGTACTGTTTGATACCCATAGAGCGCGCCCGCGCCTAAACTGGCCCCAACAAGTGCGCCAATGACAATTCCTGCCATACTTCAGTATTCCTTTCCGACCGACTGCCCCTGAGTATTCGCCTCAAGGAAATATATCAACAGCCAATCAACTTCAAACTATCTAATCCGGCGAACCGCATCCTACAAATCGCCGTAATTTAATTATACACGGTTTCTGGAGTTTTGACACGGAAAGCACGCAATGTCTATAATTACTTGCTTTTTACGAAAAATATAAGGCCAGCAATAACAAACGGCACCCAAATCATAGAGTTAAAGAAGTAATCAAATGGTATGAGTATAAACCACACTATATCGCTGACATATAATGCTAAATAGCTCAGGACAACAGCAGTAATAATCCTCCCAATCAACATTATTGGCAGAATCGCCAATAATGTAAGACCAATCTTGCGATATTTTTTTGCACGTTCAGCCACCTCCTTATCGACCTTACTGCTATTCCGAGATTTATTATATATCCAGACCAGCTTGTCTTTGCATGTCAGTAAATACCATAGATACATTGACCCAACCGCAGATATCCAAGCTGCTATTCCATAAGAATGTTTCATGGTCATCAATACATCATGCGCAATGACACATGATGTATTCATTACTTCACTACGTTCGCATCCATAAACCAGATAGCAAAAACCTAATATTTTGAGGACAATAAATATCAGTAGAGGTAATGCTGTTACATATACTGCGATAATTCTTTTGCGGTACCTATCAACTCGACGATCCTCCTTAATAACCCAAGCGCTCTGAGCTGCAAGATTAATGCCAAATACAAACAGCATAAAGCCAAGCCCCGCCGTATTACCACGGTCAGTATCGCCATTTGAGTTAACAATTCCCAATAAGAGCATAACGGCCGCATACAACATTATCCCCAAACTACCAATAAAAATAGCTGCCTCTGCTGCGCTATTTGGCTGCGGAGTGCTTGTCTTTACAGTTTTTGCGGTTTTCCTGCGTTTTACGGGTTGTTTTGGTTTTACGGCACGCTCTGTCATGCCGTAAATTATACCATAGCCGTCATTATTTTCGTGGCGCAGTGATGTGAGCCGCAGCACCATATTCTGGCATGACAATTTTCTCGTCTTCACCGGAGCGTAATTTTTCCAAGGCTTGCTCCTGCCAGTTCTCGCCCGTCGCGCCAACGATTGGCACCTGCAAACCGTCAGCCAGGGTATTGGCCACCGTCAGCCCAATCCTCAACCCAGTAAAGCTTCCCGGCCCTTGCATCACGCCAATGCCAGTCAACGCGTGCATGTCGGCATTTTGTTTGGCCAAGCTGTCTCTGAGAAAGCCCAACAGTCCTTTGGCTAAGGTGCGATCAGCCTGCCACTCATACGACACTGCGCCTTCTTGATTAACAAGTGTCACATAACAAACCGGGGTTGATGTATCAAGTAGTAATAACATTTCATCTCCTCTCAAAAAACGCATCAATAGCACTAAGTAGCCGTTCGGAACGAGCACCATTAGCAGTAACCTCCAACTGTCGCTCTGTTTCAGTCGTGGCGGTAATCGTGATTATCAATCGGTCACTCGGCAGCACTTCATTAACCGCGCCCGCCCATTCAATGACTGTGATGGTTGAGCCATCTTGCATGATCTCAGAAATTTCATCACCCATGATACCGGCTTCACCCAGGCGGTAAAAATCATAGTGACACAGGCGCAAACCGTCACGCGCATCGTACACGCGCGAAATGGTAAATGTCGGACTTTGAATTGGTTCGGTAATTGCCAACCCTTCCGCCAGACCTTTAGTAAGCGTAGTCTTGCCAGCGCCCACATCACCGATCAGCTCTATCACTTCGCCACCAGCCAGCGCCTGACCAATCGCCCGCCCCAGTGCTTTCATCTCCGTTTCATCATGTATCTTCACACTTTTAGTATATCATTGTTTTTTCAATTCAACTGGTCTATACTAAAGCATAAGTGATATGAGAATCTCAGATAATACGATTGAGAAAATTCTGAAACAGGGTGGGATCTTAACAGAATCGCAGCTTGCTGATTTAAAGACGACCGCCGAACGTTCCAAGCGCACCCTGCAAGAGACCATCATTGAAGACAAGGTGCTAGAAGAACGCGAACTGGCCAAATTGGTTGGTGATTATATCGGGACGCCGTTTGTCGAGATTGAGCCAAAAGATATTCCTGATGACGTTCTAAAACGTATCCCAGAGCACATTGCTCGGCAGTACAATGTTGTGCTATTTGCAGTTGATGAAGATGGCGCGCCGATGCTGGCTATGGAAGATCCTGACGATGTGCAGGCCCTCAATTTCATTCAAAAAGAAATCGGCTACAACCTGCGCGTGTTCTTGGCGACGAAAAGCAATATTCTGGATTGTTTGGAAAATTACCGCGGTGATGTGAACGACGAACTTGATGAAGTCATCGCCATCCAGAGGGACGATAGTGACGCCGAAAACGCCAAAGAGGAAGAATTTGCTGAAGATTCCCCAATTGCTCAGACCGTCAACCTGCTGCTCGAGTACGCCATCAAATCACACGCTTCCGACATCCACATTGAACCGCGCGAAGAATTTGTCCAAGTGCGATACCGCATCGACGGCGTCCTCAGAGAAGTGAACAAGCTGCCCCACAATGTTCTGGGTGCGCTGGTCAGTCGCATCAAGATTTTGTCAAATTTGAAAATCGACGAACGCCGTGTGCCGCAAGATGGCCGCTTCAAAATCAAAGTCTCCGGTAAACAATACGCTTTGCGTGTGTCGACACTGCCAATCGCTGACGGTGAAAAAATCGTCATGCGTGTGTTGGATGAATCAAACCAGGCTATTTCCCTGGACAAATTAGGCTATTGGGGCTTGTCTCTGGCAACCATCAAAAACGCCATGGCGCAGCCGAACGGTATGATCTTGGTGACCGGACCGACTGGTTCTGGAAAATCAACCTCCCTGTTTAGCGTGCTGTCAGAATTGAACACTCCTGATGTTAACATTTCAACCATTGAAGACCCGGTCGAATATAAAATTCCTGGTGTCAACCAGACCCAGACCAATGCCAAAGCTGGTATGACCTTCGCTTCAGGACTACGCGCATTGCTCCGTCAAGACCCGAACATCATCATGGTTGGAGAGATCCGTGACGGTGAAACTGCCAACCTGGGCGTGCAAGCAGCGCTGACTGGACACTTGGTGTTCTCAACCCTCCACACCAACAACGCCGCAACTTGTTTACCGCGTTTGCTCGACATGGACATTGAACCGTTTTTGATCGCCAGTACGGTCAAGGCTGTCATCGGTCAGCGACTCGTCAGACGCTTGTGTCAATCCTGTCGCCAGGCCTACACCCCCAGCCAAGAAGAGTTAAATTACATCACTCAGATGTTCAACATCACGCCAGAGTCAATGCCGCACCTACACGAGCTTGAAGAACAGGCCGCCTCAGAGAACATTGGCGGCGATACACCAATGGGCACGACAGACACAACCATCGTTCAATTGTGGAAGCCATCACCGGAAGGTTGTGACGAATGTGGACACAATGGTTTCAAGGGTCGCGTTGGTATTTATGAAGTGTTGGGTATTTCTGTGGCTATCCAGAAGATGATCACCGCGAACGCCACCAGCAATGATATTCAGGAACAAGCGATTAGCGAAGGTATGATTACCATGCAGATGGATGGATTGATCAAATCATTCCGTGGCGTCACAACCATTGAGGAAATTTTACGTGCAACGAGGGAGCAATAACACATGACTAGTTTTAGTTTTGTCGCGACAAAAAAAGATGGCTCAACGCTATCATCAACCATAGAGTCCAGTGATCGCGCGGCCGCCATCCGCTCAATTCAAGCGCAAGGGTTAAAATTGGTCAACCTCAAAGAGACAGACGCCAAGCCTGGACGCAAACGCCGTCGAAAAATTAAGTCTGACGAATTGGTGATGTTCACCCGTCAGTTAAGCTCCATGGTCTCGGCTGGTGTGCCAATCCTCCGGTCGCTAGAGTCAATGACAGAGCATGCCGAAAGCGCATCATTCCGCTCAATCATTGGCGACGTCTCAAAAGACATCGAGAGTGGTTTATCGTTTGCCGACGCCCTGGCGCGACACCCTGACACGTTTAATGATGTGTATGTCAACATGGTTCGGGCTGGTGAAACTGGTGGTATTTTGGACGACATTTTGAAGCGTTTGGCTTTACAACAAGAAAAATCAGCCTCCATCAAGAAAAAGGTTAAAGGAGCCATGACCTACCCGATGGTACTAATCGTTATTACCATCGGTGCGTTCTTTGGCTTGATGATTTTTGTCCTACCAATGATTGGTAAAACCATCAAAGATTTGGCGGGAGAAGATGCCGAGCTACCAGCTTTGACCCAAGCCATGCTGGGGATCAGCGCCTTTATGGTCAATTTCTGGTATATCCTGCTGCCACTGGTTGGTGCAGCAATTTATGGTTTCTTGCGTTACATCAAAACACCTGGTGGCAAGAAAAAATATCATCACTTTCTGGTGCATGGACCAATTATCGGCAAAATCATGAAAAAAATCGCCATCGCTCGCTTCACTCGTACCTTCTCTTCCCTTATCGGCGCTGGTGTGGCGGTGTTGGAAGCACTTGAAGTGACCTCCAAAGCAGTTGGTAATAACGTCTATGAAGAATCACTCAATAGTGCGGCCAAGCGCGTAAAAAACGGTGAGGTATTTTCAAAAATCATCGCTGAAGACGAGGTACTATATCCGCCAATCGTGGCACAGATGTTAGCAGTTGGTGAAGAAACCGGTCAAACCGATCAAGTCTTGGTTAAGGTGGCTGATTTTTACGAAGAAGAAGTCGATACCGCCATTGCCAGTATCAGTTCCACCATTGAGCCAGTGATGATTGTTTTCATGGGTGGCATGGTTGGCTTGATCGCTGCCAGTGTGATGATGCCAATCACCGGATTAGCAAATCAAATTAAGGGTTAGCAAATCAAATTGGTTATGGTATACTAAAAAAGAATTATATAAATGTGTGGGCAATATTGTGAGTTCTATATTTTACAAAAATAAACCAATCATTGGATTTGATTTCAGCAAGGTGGGCGCCCGAGTCATGTCGCTGGACGTCGCAAAGATGAGCGTTCACGGCTACGGTGCCATTGATTTCGATCCATCCAAGATGTCTGACGATTTAGAAGTCTGCTCGGATTATATCGTTACGCGTATTAACGAATTGTTTGAAAAAAACCTAGTCGGCAAACTGAACAGCAATCGAGCTGTGCTCAGTCTGCCAACATCACGCACCTTCTCGCGGACTTTTACCGTGCCTAAAGCTCAGGAAGCGTCTTTGCGAGATGCGGTCAACCTGGAAGTCGAACAGTATATACCGATGCCGCCAGACCTGCTCTATGTCGACCACCAGATCATCAAGCGTGACAAAGATTCATTGACCGTACTTATGTGCGCTGCGCCGAAAAAAGACATCGAAGTGATGACGACCATCGCCAAACAATGTGGTATTGAAATTGCCATGATCGAACCAAGCATCAACGCCATCGCTCGCATTTTGAAATCAACCGAGAGCGGCGGACTACCAACCGTTATCCTGGACATCGGGCCATCGACGACAGACATCGCAATTTTAGACTCTGTCATCCGTGTGACTTCCGGTGTTAACATCGGCGGTAACACCTTCACTCTCAACATTGCCAAAAAGCTCAATACACCGCTGGAAGCAGCCCATCAGCTGAAAGTTCTGAGCGGTCTGAATTCTGGACCAAAGCAAGCGCAAATCACCAGTGCGCTTAAGCCAAGCTTGGAAACAGTCGTCAAAGAAACCCAAAAAATCATCCGCTACTACTCTGAACACTTCCCGAATGAGCCAAAGATGGAACAGTTACTCATCGTCGGTAGCGGCAGTAATATTCCAGGATTGGGTGATTATTTTACTAACGAGCTGATGATGCCAAGCCGTACGGCGAGCCCTTGGCAGGCATTGAACTTTAGCTCATTGCAGCCACCAACAAAGCAGCTGCGAACTCACCTGATGACAGTTGCAGGTTTAGCACTGGTTGATCCAAAGGAGATTTGGAAATGATAAACTTATTACCTCAAGACGAAAAACGTCAAATTATCGCTGGACAAACCAATAGGTTGCTCGCACGCTACTGCGTCATCTCGTTGGCACTAGCAGC
>ERZ773233.699-NODE-699-length-21330-cov-7.221481_pt1 | contig 21330 bp, 27 predicted proteins | sample MGYA00580991_ERZ773233 | MGnify/ENA primary metagenome ERZ773233 (study PRJEB29015, sample SAMEA2738178) | human oral metagenome | biome: human oral; feature: human-associated habitat; material: saliva | place: China | collected 2161 ...
ATTATACAAAAAAATCATAAGAAATTTTCCATATTAATTTTTTTTTTAAATTATACTATAATTAGTATTCAATAATTTTATAGGAGATGATAATATGAAATTCAGAAAAACAATGTTCTTATTGACAATGTTTATTTTGATGCTGGAATTTTCAACATATATTCTTGCATGTACTGGAGTTATTGTAGGTAAAGGGCTCACATCAGATGGGAGTTTCATCTTTGGACGTAACGAAGATTTCCTAGCTGAACCTGAACACAATAAAAATTTTGTTGTTCGTGAGGGAGGAAAAAATAAACCTGGAGAAATCTTCACAGATGTAAGTAATGGATTTACATATCCACTTCCTGAAACTAGATACAAATATATTTCTGTCCCTGATGTTACCCCTGAAGAGGGAATATTTGATGAAGCAGGATATAATGAATTTGGTGTAGCTATTGATACTACTGTTTCTGCTGATTCTAATGATAAAATTAAAAAAATAGATCCTTATGTAAAAGATGGATTGGCTGAATCTGCAATGCCTACTGTTATTCTTCCATATGTAAAAACTGCAAGGGAAGGAGTTCTGCGTCTTGCTGAAATCATTAAGACTAAAGGTGCTGCCGAAGGGAATGTCCTTGTAATAGCTGATAAAAAAGAAATGTGGTACATTGAAATCTATTCAGGACATCAGTTTGTTGCTATAAAATATCCTGATGATAAATTTTCAGTTTTTCCTAACACATACTTCTTAGGAACTGTTGATTTAAACGATAAAAACAATGTAATAAAATCTGATGACATAGAAAAAGTTGCAAAAGAAGCGGGAAGTTATGTTACAGTAAATGGAAAAATCCACCTTGCTAAATCATATGCCCCTGAATTTGCTGAAAGAAACCGTTCACGTGCCTACTCAGGAATTTTACAATTAAATCCAAAAGCAAAAATTGGTTATAACGACGACAGATTTGAATTTTTCCAATCTTCTGACAAAAAAATATCTTTACAGGATGTAATGGGAGTTTTAAGAAATCGTCTTGAAAATACAAACTTCAAGCCTGAAATGGATGGAAAAAAAGGTGATGACTATAAATATCCTATAAATAATGAAAATGTTATTGAATCACATATTTTCCAAATTAAAAAAGACTTACCTGCAAATGTTGGTGGAATCATGTGGCTTACTATGGCGAGCTCAAAATATTCACCATATGTTCCATTCTATGGAAATGTAACTGCCACTTATGATACATATCATGTAAAAGGTGGAAAATATGATCCTAATTCTTATTACTGGGTATCAGAAACAGTAAATACTGCAATGAATAAAGTTTCTACAAAGGAACAGGCTGACTTCTTTAATAAAATTAGAAGTTATGAAAATAAAAAAATAGCTGAACAAAATCAATTAGATAAAAAAATAGCTAAAATGTCACCTAAAGAAGCTGAAAAATTTGCAACTGAACTTGCTTTAAAAAACGGAGAAGAAGGATTTAAATTTGTTAAAAATCAAGAAAATATGTTAAAAAATTAGATACAATTTAATTTATAATGTGGGCTAATCCCCCTATTTTATACTATATTTAAAACGAAGGAGATATTAAAATGAAAAAATTTAGAAAATTGTTTTCGATTCTTACTTTATTTACACTATTTACTCAATTTGTTACTTATGTTTCTGCATGTACAGGAGTTATTGTAGGTAAAGGACTGACAACTGACGGAAGTTATATTTTCGGAAGAAATGAAGATTTTACAGCTGAGCCTGATCATAACAAAAACTTTGTCGTTTATGAAAGAGGTAAAAACCAGCCTGGTGCAGTATTTAAAGATGAAAGCAATGGATTCACATATCCAATTCCTGAAACTAGATACAAATACACTGCCGTTCCTGATGTTACTCCTGAAGAAGGAATATTTGATGAAGCAGGATTCAATGAATTTGGTGTAGCAATAGATTCTACAGTTTCAGCTGATGCTAATGAAAAAATTCAGAAGGTTGACCCTTATGTTAAAGACGGTCTTGCTGAATCTGCAATACCTACTGTTATTCTTCCATATGTAAAAACTGCAAGAGAAGGAGTTCTACGTCTTGCTGAAATCATTAAGACTAAAGGTGCTGCCGAAGGAAATGTACTTGTAATAGCTGATAAAAAAGAAATGTGGTACATTGAAATCTATTCAGGACATCAATTTGTTGCTATAAAATACCCTGATGACAAATTCTCTGTATTCTCAAATACTTATTTCCTTGGAACTGTTGATTTAAACGATAAAAACAATGTAATAAAATCTGATGATATCGAAAAAGTTGCAAAAGATGCAGGAAGCTATGTTACAGTAGATGGAAAAATGCACTTAGCAAAATCTTACGCACCTGAAATGACAGACGGAAACCGTTCACGTGCTTATTCAGGAATCCTACAATTAAATCCAAAAGCAAATATCACTTATACTGACGAAGTTTACGAACTTTTCCAAACTAGAGACAAAAAAATATCTGTACAGGATGTAATGGCTGTTTTAAGAAACCGTCTTGAAAATACAAACTTTACAGTTGCAAAAAGAAAACAAAACAATGATACTGCTAAATATCCTATAAGTAACGAAAACGGTATCGAAACTCATATTTTCCAAATTAAAAAAGACTTACCTGCAAATGTAGGAGGAGTTATGTGGCTGGCAATGGCTGGAGCTAAATATTCTCCATTTGTTCCTTATTATGGTAATATAAAAGCCACTTACGACACTTATCATGTAAAAGGAACTACATATAATCCAGATTCATTCTACTGGGTTGCAGAAAATGTAAATATTAATATGGAAAATGCATCTGATGATGTTAAAAATAAATATTTACAAAAAATAAAAGACTATGAAAAGAAAAAAGTTGCTGAACAAAATGCATTAAACAAAAAAATTGCAAAAATGTCACCTAAAGAAGCTGAAAAATTTGCAACTGAACTTGCTTTAAAAAATGGAAAAGAAGCATATGAACTTGTAAAAAATGAAGAAAACTCATTAAAAAAATAATTCTCCTATGAATTATATATAAGCCTCTTAAAAAGAAAAAAGCCTGTTTCAAGAGAAAATATAAAACTTTATTTATATTTTTTCATTCTGAAACAGTCTTTTTTTATATCCGGAATTAATAGTATCCTGTCTTTTCTATTTCCTTGGCATTTTTTTAAATTCGTTTATTAGAAAAAGTACCGCCACTATAAATGAAATAAAATCTGTAACTGGAGTTGCATACATTATCCCATCCACTCCAAAAATTTTTGGAAATATAATCAATAATGGTAATAACACTATTATCTGTTTTGTCAGGGAAATAATCACACCTTTTACAGGCTTTCCAATTGAAGGGAAAAATGTTGATGCGGAAATCTGTATTCCATTGATAAATATGAACATTAGAAATACCCTCATATACTTTACTGCAAATTCAAAATAAAGTTTACTTCCCGAACCAAATAGAGAAATTATCTGAACAGGAAAACTCTGAAAAATAATAAAAGTCACTGTTGAAAGAAATAACGTAACCTTTAGAAGTACCTTCATCGTTTCCCTTACACGCCTGTAATTCTTTGCTCCATAGTTGTAACCAAATATTGGCTGCCCCCCCTGCACAATCCCAATTACAATAGCTATAAATATGACATTTATTTTTGCAACAATTCCCGCAACTGCAATTGGAATATCACTACCATAAACTGACATACTTCCATATTTTTTTAAAAGATTATTTGTTGTAATCTGTATAATTGTAGTTGAAAACTGAAATATGAAAGAAGCAATACCAAGTGATACTATAACTTTTACAAATTCCAGTTTAGGAATAAAATCCTTCATTTGAAATTTTACAGTCTTAAATCTTGTAAAATAATAAGCAAGCAGTAGTGCTGAAACAATTTCACTTATAACTGTCGCCCAGGCTGCCCCTGCTATTCCCATATTAAAAACAAACATGAACACCGGATCTAGAACTGTATTTAAAATCGCACCTACAACTATTGCCATCATTGAGTATTTTGGATTCCCATCTGCTCTTACAAGAGGATTTGCTCCTATTGAAAAAAGTAGAAAAGGAACACCGAAAGATGTAATTCCTGTATATTCCATTGCATAATCCAATATTTTTTCAGTTGCTCCGAATGAAACCATCATAGGCTTTAAAAAAATCAATATTGTAATCCAAAGTAAAATTCCTATAATTACAAGAGTTCCTACTGCTGTTCCTGCAACTTCCCTTGCCCTGTCAATATTTTTTCTCCCAAGTTCAAGATTAAAATTTGCTGCAGAACCTATTCCTATCATAAGCCCTATTGCCAGACATATTGTCGTAATCGGAAATGCAATATTCGTAGCGGCATTCCCAAGATATCCCACTCCCTGCCCTATAAATATCTGATCCACTATATTATAAAGTGCATTTACTAAATTTGCCACTACTGCCGGAATTGCCATTGAAGCCAGCAGTTTTCCTACCGGTTTATATCCAAATGGATTTTCTTCTTTTATTATCTTTTCCATTTTTTCTCCCCTTATTTTAAACTTTCCCATTCTTCCCTTAATATTCCATATTTCATAGAGTCAAAGTATTCATTCATATAATATCTTACTTTTCTTATTCTTCCTTCAAGCTTATATCCAATTTTTTCAGCGCTTTTCATCATGGATATATTTCCACTCCAGGTTGTCAGACCAATATGTTCCAATTCAGGAAAATCATCAAATGTTTTTGTTGTCCAGATTTTAAGTGCTTCGCTTCCATATCCTCCATACCAGTAATTACTGTCATAAATTACTATTCCAACTTCAAGCCACCTAGTTTTTCTATCTTCCCAGTATCTGCTTACTGTTCCCATTAGAATTCCGTCAATATAAATTCCTTTTACATTATCAGACTTAAAAAAATCTACTTTATCTTTCAAAAAGTTTTCATAATCAGTAAATTTATAATCATCAAAATACGGTCCATCCCATTTCTTCCACTCAGGGCTTTCTCCCTGGTATATAATAGAATGCAAACGTTTAAAATCGTTTTCACTTATTTTTTTTAGAGTTACTTCTTTTTTCATTTTTTTCTCCTTCAAAATAAAAATTAAACATTAAAAAGTTATTTTCCTTCATACAAATAACAAAACAGGACTACTCAAATCTACTGTTTCAAATAAACACATTCTTCTGAATAAAAACATCTTTATTTACATTATATTTGAGTTAATCCTGCTTTTTATTATTACCAGCTTTTTACTAATTCATATAATTTCAAATATTCTCTCGCAGATCTGTCCCATGAAAAATCCAAATCCATATTTCTTTTTACAAGTTTTTCCCAGATTTCAGGTTTGTCATAATATACACCTTCAGCAACTTTTATTGTAAACAGCATATCATCTGCATTAAAGTTTGTAAATGAGAATCCATTTCCTTCATCTGTAAAAATGTTATATGGTTTTACTGTATCTTTCAATCCTCCTGTTTCCCTTACAATAGGTATTGTTCCAAATCTCATTGCTATCATTTGACTAAGCCCGCAAGGTTCATATCTTGAAGGCATCAGGAATAAATCGCTTCCTGCATACAGTTCATTTGCAAGGTGCGGATTATATCCTAAGTATACTTTAAACTTGTCAGGATACTTAACTGTCAGATAGTTGTAATAATCTTCATAGAATTTGTCACCACTACCTAAAATTACAATCTGAACAGCATCATACTGTAATAAATTTTCCAGTACTGCCGATACAAGATCAAGTCCTTTTCCTTCCACAAGTCTTGTAACCATGGAAATCAGAAGATTATCTGACTTAGGTAATCCCAGTTTTTCCTGAAGTCTATATTTATTTTCCTTTTTCTTATACAATGTATCCTTATTGTAGTTTATAACATCCGGATTAGTTTCAGGGTCAAATTCTTCAACATCAATTCCATTAAGTACACCATAAATTTTTTTCGCATTTGTTATCCATTCCAGACCTTCACTGAAATAAGGATATTTTATTTCTTCAGCATAAGTAGGACTTACAGTATTTACAATATCTGCATATCCTATTCCTATTTGCATAAAGTTTAAATCATGGCCACCTATATGATATCCCATTCTTTCAAATGAAAATTTTGAAAATCTTCCCTGATACATTAAGTTATGTATTGTATAAACTGTTCTCATATCCCAGTAAAAAGGATCATTATTATATCTTACATTAAGAAAATAAGGTACCGGTCCTGTCTGCCAGTCATTACAGTGTAATATATCAGCCTGTAAATTAATTTCCTTTAAAAATCTTAATGCAAGTTCTGAAAACATAGCATACTGAACATCTTCATCATTATCTCCGTAAACACGGCCTCTTTCATACAATGCCTTATTTTCAATGAAATAATAATTTATTTTATCGTCAGGATATTTTACCAGATTAAACACATCCCCATGACTTTCCAATCTTGCAACCCATTCCAATTTTTCAAGATATTTTAAAGGAATTTTATCATATTTTGGCATTATTATGGAAACTTCATGTCCCAATTCCTGCATTTTTTTAGGTAAAGCCTGCATTACATCAGCTAATCCCCCTGTTTTAAAGAAAGGATAAACTTCTGAGGCAAGATAAACTATTTTCAAGCTAATCACTCCTATCCTTTTATTGTTTCACCACTGTGAACAAATTTATTGCCATCGTGTAATTTTACTCCTCCGAATATTCTTACGTTTCTTCCTATAATTGAACCGTCAGGAAGAACTGCTTTTTTACCTATTACACTTATACCTCTTGACAACAAATCAGGTTTTTCATGATTTGCACTGAAATCATCTCCATAACCTAATATGGAATTTTTACCTACGTATACTCCCTTATCTATAATCATTGTATCTAAGTTAGTATTTTCATCTATATAAGTTCCTGAGAAAATAATACTGTTCTTAACAGTACATCCTTTTCTTACTGTTACTCCAGGCCCCAATACTGAGTTTTCAACTCTTCCTTCAATTTTACAACCGTCACAGATTAATGAATTCAGCACACTTCCTGTTACCCCTATTCTTACAGGTGCCAAATCTTCACTTCTTGTGTAAATTTTCCATTCAGGATCATAGAGATTTATTCCTATTTCTTCTGATTTCTTTATTAAATCAAGGTTAGCATCAAGATAAGAATCATAAGTTCCTACATCCATCCAGTAGCTATCATAGCAGTGAACGAAAACCTTTCTTTCTTCATGAATCATCTGTGGAATAACGTGTTTTCCAAAATCCAGATCTTCTTCAGGCATTTTTTCCAAATATTCCAGAAGTACTTCTGTATTGAAAATATAAATTCCCATAGATGCAAGATTACTCTTAGGTTCTGCAGGTTTTTCCTCAAAATTAAGAATTTTTTTATTTTCATCAACTTCAAAAATTCCAAATCTTCCTGCTTCTTCTATCGGTACTTCCTGAACTGCAATTGTCAATTCAGCGTTGCTTTTCAAATGATCAGCCAGTAACCATTTATAATTCATTTTGTAAATATGATCTCCTGATAAAATCAGCACATATTTAGGTTTTCTATTTCTAATAAATTCTATATTCTGTCTGATTGCATCAGCAGTACCTTGATACCATGCATTTCCTCCTGGTTTTTCATGAGGCTGCAGCATTGTAACTCCTGTATCCCTTCTGTCAAAATCCCATGGTTTTCCTGAACCTATATGTTCATTTAACGAAAGTGGTAAATATTGTGTCAATAACGCCACATCATAAATCCCTGAATTTGAACAGTTACTCAATGCAAAATCAATAATTCTGAATTTTCCTCCAAAAGGAACGCTTGGTTTAACCCTCTTTTCAGAAAGTATATCAAGTCTAGAACCTCTTCCACCTGCTAAAATCATAGCTAAAATTTCCATAACACTACCTCCATCATATTCTCTACATTATATAGTATACCCTATTTTTTTAAAAAAAGAAGATTTTTTAAAAATTTTTTTATTTTTTTGTTTCTTTCTTTTTATTTATGTATGAAGTTTTTCATTAATTTTAGAGCTATCTTATCTTTGCTTAATGTGTTTTAAAATATTCTACTGCTTCATGAAAATTATCAAATTTTTTGTAAAGCATATCTTCTATATCTTCAGCAGGAGTAAGTTTATCAGGTATCATTACAGGCATCATTCCTGCACCATATGCCGCCTTCACTCCATTTACAGAATCTTCAAAAACTACTGTTTTACTAGGATTTATATTCAATTTACCTGCACCACGTAAAAATACCTCAGGGTCCGGTTTTCCTCTTTCAACATCATTAGCAGTTATTATATGGCTGAAGTAGTTCTTTATATCTTTACTTTCCAGTAATGTATTAGCCATAAAGCTGTCTGCTGATGTTCCCAGAACCATTTTTTTCCCTTTTGAAGCGAGAAAATCAAGCATTTCTTTTGCTCCTGTCATTAAAGGGATATCTCCTTTTTTTGCTTCATCTATTATATAATTATATACTTTTGCAGTTATTTCATCATATGGAAAATCTTTTCCAAATTCTTCAAGATAAATTTCCTTTGCTTCTTCATTAGTCAATCCAGTTGTTTTTTCCACAAGTTCATCTGTAACTTCATAGCCTAATTCCTTTAAAAGCTTTTTTCCATATTCCAAATAAACTGTTTCTGTATCAAATAATATTCCGTCCATATCAAATATGAACAAATCTATAGTATCCAGCACTTTATTTTTCATTAAATTCCTCCTTCTTGTTCGTTAGGTAAAATTGCAACCGATCTGTGTGCCACAGCACATATAACTTCATTAAACTGAAGTATTCCCACACTTAGGAATATTGCCACTCCTAAATGTTCTCCATTCCTTGCAATCCCAATTTTTCCACCAACACTTAATCCATTTATATTAGATTCTATCTGATTCATAGCTTCCCTGATGGCACCTATTACAGCTCCGTCATGTACATGCTCATCCTGAATAATTCCATTTCTTTTTGCTGCCAATAGAGTGCTTTCTATAAACTTAAATCTTGCACTAGGTATAGCTCCTCCAACATCAACAGCGGCCACTTTTATTTTCTTCTCTGCATATTCTTTTATGAGTCTTTTTTCTTCTTCCCTTGAAGAAATCGACATTTTTAAAGCTATTCTACATATATCAACACTTTTGTTATCCCTAAATTCCATATTTCTCCTCACTATTAATATAAAATACGATACACAGACAAACTACGAATACTACAAAAATAAAATATTTATCTATTTTTCAAAAGATTTCATAATATATTCAACAGCTTCTACATATCCTTCTTTCCCTTTTCCATATATCTGAAGCACACAGGCAGGGGCTGTTACTGAAATTTTTCTGAAGTCTTCCCTTTTGTGAATATCACTCAGATGTACTTCAACTGTTGGAATAGATACTGATTTTATTGCATCGTGGATTGCATAGCTGTAATGGGTGTAAGCCCCTGGATTAATAACAATTCCAGCAATCTTTTCATAATATGCATTTTGAATAATATCTATTATCCTACCTTCATAATTTGACTGAAAAATTTCTATTTTTACATTTTTATCACGAAATTTTTCCTGAATGTAACTACATAAGGAATCATAATTATCATTTCCATAAATTCCTGTTTCCCTTATTCCGAGAAAATTTAAATTTGGCCCATTTATAATAAATATTTTTTTCATTTCTCCCTTTCCATTACATAAGATTATTTTGCAAAAATCTTTTCTATCTCTTCAGCTGTCCTGTCTGTAACTTCCTGTAATGTTCCGTTATTTTCTATAATAATGTCAGAATATCTCTTATAAAGCTCTATTCTTTCATCGTATAATTTATAAATATTATTTATATCCTTCAGAAGAGGCCTTGCTTCATGGTTTTCCTTCGCTATATCCTCTATTTTCCTGCTCAGGAATACAACTATACCTTTTTCCTTAAGTATTTCCATATTTTCTTCACGCTTTACTGCCCCGCCGCCTGTAGAAATTATTATTCCATTTTTCTGGGAAAGTTCTCTTAAATATTTTGTTTCCAGATTTCTAAAATACTCTTCCCCTTTTTCTGAAAACAAAGTGCTTATTTTTACATTTTCTTTTTTTTCAAGATATTTATCTGCATCATAGTATTCATAATTTATCTTTTTTGAAAGAAGTTTTCCTACTGTACTTTTCCCGCTTGCAGGCATTCCTATAAGAACTATATTTTTCTTTATACTATTTTTGTTTTCCATATTCTACACTCTTTTAAACTGATTTTCATTTTCGTTGTACTGATATCCTTTTTCTTCCAGTCTTTTTATAATTTCTTCCTTTGAAAGGGAATAATAATTTGCAAAGCTTTCAAGACTTGAAAATTCATCTCTCAATTTCATATTTATCATGCTTAGCATTATGTTTATATCACCATTTTCAAAATCAAACATTCTTTCTCCTTCGTTATTAAACTCTTGTATATTTAACATCTGTAACAGTATTCCATAAAACAGACTTTTACTTTGTGAACAATTACAGAATCAGCATTAATTTTTCATTATTTTCATCAATGTCATTTACAACAATATTTGAATTCTTGTTTTTAAACATTGTATGGAATCCGTCTTCCTTTTTCTCAAGGAAATCTCCAATTTTTATCTCTTCTATTCCTAAATCCCCTGTTACTTCGTATATTTCATTGTAGATATTTTCCAAAAATTCAAGATCAAACAATGTAAATAAATTATAGCTTTTCTTTATTCTTTTTTCATATGAATCTTCCTTTACGATAAAGTATATAAGTGAGTCAAATCCCATATTTAATCCAAACATTGTATATCCATGTTTTCCTATTTCATAATTTATCATTGCAAAAAGAACATCTACAAGGTCTGTTTCATATGTTGCTTCCTTTTTCTTTACATTTTCCCAGTTTACATCCAGTAAATCCGGATCCAGACTGTATTTTTCAAGTAACTGTCTAAAACCATCTGTATATCCTGTATGACCAATTTTATGTAAATATCCTTTACTGTATTTTGCCATGTAATGATAGTAGAAATCTCCATAAGTTACAAGGTCTTCTTTAATTTCTCCAGGTACAAAATATTTCTGTACTGTTTTTTCAGGATTGTTAAAAAATCCTCTTCTTGCTTCCACATATTTCAGAAGTTCATCCCCATCCAGAACTTCAGCTGAAAAGTCATCCACTTCCTTATATATTTCCCTATCTACTGCCATATATCTGTTATCTCCATTATTGCTGCTGTTGCTCATTTTTTTCTACCTCCGGTGTTTTTAAACTTTGTATTAAAAATTTTAAATCAGATAATTTTTCAAATCTTATCATCTTTTTTATTTTTTCTTTTGATTCAGCCTTTAAACGTGAACTGTTTATATAGGCATCAAAATTTTCCTGATATTTACTGTATAATTTTTCAGTTTTTCTTAAACTTGATTTTACACTGTTTCCATTACTTCTGGCTCTGCTACTTCCAGAATACATTTTTTTATCTATTTCAGCATTCAGTTTTGCAAATTCATTTGAAACAAGTCTGTCAAGCTCGCTATTACTCATTTTAACATAATCTTCCTTCGTTTTCTCATCTCCACTATGATACAAATAATCCATTACCATATCTACATTTTCTTCTAATGAACTTTCATTTTTTTCTGCTTCCAGCAATGTATTCATATTTAAGTAAAAATTTTCAAGGCTTATAGAAGTTGCAGTGTAAATATATGACTGAAAATCATCCTTTTCTTCTAAAAAGTTTTTCAGAAAATTCTTTGTAAAAACCGAATTTTCATTAATATATTCATTAAAACTTGGCAATAGAGGCTTCAATATATTTTTTCTTCCGTCCTTCATTTTCCCAAGTCTTGTAATTTCGTTATCAAATGTCTGCTTATTTCTATTGTATAATCCAAGAACAATTTCAGGATACACTCTATTTAAAAGATTTGAATCCCTTCTAGTATTTCCTGAATTTCCATTAAAATACTTATCAAAAGTCTGTTTCTGTCTTACTCCCCCCTGCTCTATTATTTCCTTATTTGTCAGGGAAAATCCTATTAAAGATATTCCCATTAAAGTTATTAATATTATTTTTTTCATTATTACTTACCTTCCCTTATTTTTATTTATTTGTAAAGTTTTTCTGATAATTTTTCATGAACTTTTTTCAGCACTTCATCATCATATTTTTCATCATTCCATATTTCTTCTGATTTTATTGCCTGAAATATAAGCATTGTAAGACCATTTACAACTTTTACATTTCTTTCCTTATATTTCTTCATAAGAACCGTTTCTTCAGGATTATATATTATATCCACTACACAGTCAGTGTTTATCATATTCACTTCTTCCAGAGGTGTCATATTTACAGCAGGATACATCCCTACCGGCGTACAGTTTACAATCAGGTTTACATTTCTCACATTTCTTATTTCAGAATAGTGTATAAGCCTATCTCCTTTTCTTATTTCAAAAGAATCATTTTCTGATATTGTAGCCAAATATATATTTTTAGCTCCTTCATCTATAAGGACATTGTATACAGCCTTTGCCGCTCCACCTGTTCCCAGCATGAGGATTTTTCCATCCTTTACATTAATATCATTCTGCTGCAAAGTTTTTAAAAATCCAAAATAATCAGTGTTATCCCCGATAAGTTTTCCATTTTTAACAGTTATTGTATTTACTGCCCCTATTTTTTTCGCAGAGTCTGAAATACTGGTCATATAATCCATTACTTCATTCTTATATGGAATTGTAACATTTACTCCGTCAAATTTACCTTCACGCAGTTCCTGCATAAAAGAAGGTATATCCTCCATTTCTTTCTCAATTAGCTTATAACTTGCATCTTTTCCTGTAAGTTTAAAAAATATTTCATGAATTTCCTTTGAATAGCTATGTCCTAGCTTTTCTCCTAGAAGTCCCAGTTTTTTCATTTTTCTCCCTTCCAAAAAATCTTATTTTCCATTTTTTAGTATTTCCAGTTCTTTTTCAGTAAGTTCCCTATATTCTCCTATTTTCAAGTTTTCATCAAGCACCAGATTTCCCATCTGAATCCTTTTCAGATATTCCACCTTGTTATTTACAGCCTTGAACATTCTCTTAACCTGATGATATTTTCCTTCACTTATTGTAATATAGGCTTTACTTGGATTTCTTTCCCCTGTTTTTTTGTTTATCGGCTCTTCACTGTTTTCAATTACTTCAACCTTAGCATTTTTCGTAACAAAATCACCTTCAAGCTCAATTCCTGCTTCAAGTTTTTCAATAGCTTCTTCTGTTACAGGATCTCTCAGCTCCACATAATACTTTTTATCCACATGTTTATTTGGAGCAAGCAGATTATGAGTAAGAATCCCGTCATTTGTAAGAATTAGAAGCCCTTCAGTATCTATATCAAGTCTACCTACAGGAAAAAGGCTATATGTCCTGTAATTGTTTCCCAGTAAATCTATAACCGTCTTATGTTCCTTATCTTCTGTTGCTGAAATTACTCCGTCAGGTTTGTTCATCATTATGTATACAAAAGGTCTGTAATTTATAACTTCATCATTATACTTTACAATATCCTCATTTTCATTTACGTGAACGCTCCCGTCTAACATTATAACATCATTTACTTTTATTTTTCTTTTTTTTAATATATCTTTTACTTCTTTTCTTGTTCCTACGCCTGAATTGGCTAAAAATCTATCTAATCTCATACTTTTTCCTATCATTTTTCATTAAATTTCTACGTTATATACCTTATAATTTCCTAAAATTTGTAAATATATGGACTTTTCTCTTATTTCTTCCAAAGCTTTTTCAACTTTTTCCTCTTCCAGATTTCCTTCAAAATCTATATAGAAATAGTATTCCCAAGGCTTATTTGTTTTCGGTCTTGACTTTAAATTCACCATATTCAGACCGTAATCTGAAAATACCCTGAGTAGCTTCATAAGTGCTCCCGCCTCATTTTTTGTACTTATAATGATACTTATTTTTTCACTGTTTTCACAAATAAGATTTTTATTTGAAACAATGAAAAATCTTGTGAAATTTTCCTTTTCGTTGTTTATATCCGGCTTCAGCAATTCCAGATTGTACATTTTCCTTGTTTCCATATTGGCAATACATGCATTTTCCTTATTTCCTGTATCTCCTATATATTTTGCACTAAGTGCTGTATTGCTCATTCTTATTTTTTCCCATTCAGGATACTTTCCTAAAAATTCTGAACATTGCATAAGTGCCTGTTCATGGGAATAAACTCTTTTTATATCAGTTATTTTACTTCCCTTGATTCCAAGAAGATTGTGCTCTATTTTATGTTTTACTTCCCCGACAATATAAATATTACGTTTATTTATAAGGTCTATACTGTCTCTTACTTCCCCCACTATTGAATTTTCTATTGGAAGAATTGCAAAGTCAACCTTTCCAGCTTCAACTCCTTCCACAAGTTCTCTGTGGGTGTTAAAATTTAAAATCTCCTCAGCCTCGGCTCCCATATGACCTTCTGAATTTTTACTATTTTTCAGCAGATTAACCATCACTTCATATGCATATGCCCCTGGAACCCCTGTATATCCTAACTTTTTCCCATTAAAATTCATATCATTTACATATTCTTTTGGACTGCCTATTTTAAACTTCTGATATTCCTTACTGGAATCCATTATATCCTTAAGTATGCTTTCTATATAATGTTTCAGCTCTTCACTCTTGACATTTGAAAGATTTTTATTTATTACTTCCTCTTCCCTTTTTCTGTCAAATATTTTCATGCCATTTTCTTTTTTATATAATGCAACTTCCTTTACAATTTCCATTCTTTCTTCTATCAATTCAACTAATTTTCTGTCAATATGATCTATTCTGTTCCTAATTTCTCCTAAATCAAGTTTTTTCATTTATATCACCTGCATTTCTCTGAATATTATAAACTAAAAACGTGGATTTTACAATACTTATAAATTATTCCTACAAATTAATTTTTGCTTTTTTCTTATTTCAAATTTTCATTCCTGACTAATTCATAAAATTACAAATTCAATAAATAAAAACAGAAGTTATCTTAAATAAGAAAACCAAGAAATAACGTTTTTCCATAATTAAAATAACTTCTTCAAAAAATTTACTATTTCTTTACAAGCCTGTTTATTTCACTCTTTAAGACATCACTCGGATTGTATTTCTTAAAATCCTCCGACATTTTCTCCAGCTTTTTCCATTCCTTCTTGTTTAACATTTTTCCAACAGCATCTATTACAGACTTTCTTGACTTAAGGCTTGCCGGAAATCCGATTTCTGCAATTTCAGCCCTTACAGCATAGTCAAACTGGTCATAGTCATGAGGAATAATTACTGACGGTTTGTTAAATTTTATTCCATTATACAGAATACCTGTTCCACCGTGATGAATTATATAATCTACCTTTGGAAGGAAAGTGTCATAATCTGCATACTGATAAACAAATATGTTGTCAGCAGGTTTTTCCACAGGCTCATCTTTTTTCGCATAATTTCCAAAGGATACAATATAGCAAGTGTCAGGATATATTTCTGAAAGTTCCTTAGCAATTTCTACCAGGTCATTTTTACCCCAAAGAACATGGGTTCCACTTGTCAGAAATATAACTTTTCCATATTTTTTTGTATCAGGAAACTCATATTTATTCTTATCAAATCCTTCACAGCAAGGGCCTGCATGTATAAATTGCTTAGGAAAGTCATCCCTGAATTCAAGTTCCTTCATTCCCAGCCCAAGCATTGAATAATGTGAGTATATATTTTCTTCTCCATTTTTATCATATAATTTAAATCCCAGAGGTTTCAGTTCTTTTCTGGCTAAAAAACACACTGCCCTCTTGAAATTTCTGATTACAAATCTTCCTACAGCATCTCTAATTTTGTATATTATCCCTTCTCTCGGATACCATCCACCCATATAAGTAGGTGTTGTCGTTTTACTTTCTACTATAAAAGGAGTTGGCATACTTGAAATCCAAGGAATTCCAAGCTTATCAGCTATCATACCAGCAGGTGCAGCTATAAAATCAGCTATTATCACATCCGGTTTTCTTTCCCTGAACTTTTCCTCAAGTTCCTTTACAAGCTCCGGCACAAGAGCCATATTCGATCTGAACTGCTTATAATATATAAACATATTCGTTTGTTTTGATGTATTTACAATATTTTCAAATACTGAAGGTTTATCCTTTAGGACAACTTCACATTTAATTCCCAGGTTATTTAAAAATTCCTTTTTTTTAGCTCCTGTATGAATACATATATCGTATTTTTCATCATTTATTAAATCCTTTATCAATCCCAATACAGGATTCAAATGCCCACTATATGGGGGCACAACAATATCAATTTTTATTTTTTCGTAACCATTCATTTATACTTTCTCCTTTTCTTCCTCACTTCTCCAAAAATTTTTTTTATATAATTTCTTTTATTCCTAGCCAATTTATCATATCTTTCGTTTTTTCAAAAAAATCTCCCTTCAGAAAATCCTTTTCACCTTCTGAATGTCCACCTTTTGCAGGATGATTACTCTTTATTATTTCTCCATTTAAAATATTTTTTTCAAACTGTTCTGCATCTTTTCCCCAGAGCAAGTACACCATATTTTCATTTTTTGTTGAAATATACTCCATTAAATCTCTTGTAAAAGGATGCCAGAATTTATTATGTTCCCCTGTTTTTTCCTCGATAGCTGTCAGTGACGAATTTAAAAGAAGAACTCCCTGCTTTTCCCACGATTTAAATAGTTCATTTGGCGGAAGTATATTAAACTCGTTATGGCTTATTTCTTTTCTTATTTTTTCAATATCTTCCATTTTTCCAGCATAAGTTTTATATAGTAATTTTAATATATTTTTCAATGAAATGTTTATTTCATGATTAACCCAAGAAGTATTTTTAACCTCAAATGCAAGCCCGGTAGCTATTTCACCTTGAGAATACGGTTCATTGGAAAGTATACACACTTTTCTTGAGAAAATTGAACTTCTTAACGCCTTAAATATATATTCATTTTTTGGAATATACTCTATTTTTCTTATTTCCATACATTTTATAAAACTATTTATTGCGGTCACTTTTTCCACAGTGAAAAAATCATAATAATCTTCATGTATGTTATATTTTTCCATAAATTCCATTCTCTGAATATTATTTTTTACTTCATTTGTTTCATCTATTATTTTAAGTTTCACTATTTTATTTTCAACACCAAGAACAAAAATTTCATCTTCTATTACGCATATTTTTGTTATTTCATTTTTAAAAATATTCTGTATTACCTGTATTTTAAAAGTTTCATCTGTAATTATAAGATCCCCTGTTCCAGTACCTATAAAATAATTTTTGTCATTTTTCTCAATAAAAGTTATTCTGGAATTGGAAATCTTAATTGAATTATACATTTCTGCTTCGATTATATTCCATATTTCTATCTCTCCGGCATCTGTTCCGGCAAGATATTCAATTCCTACAATTTTAGAATAAATATGATTATTTTCCGTTTTTATATCAAATATTTTTTCAAGCTTGCTGTCAAAAATATTTATTTTATTACTTTTTTCATGCAGTTCCCTATATTTCAGTATTACATTTTCTCCGCTCGTGAATATTCTGTAATTTCCTTTGGTCATATTTTCTGAAAAAGATTGAGTAATATATGATTCCTTTGTATTTACATCATACGAACAGAGTGTATTATTTTCAATAAAAATTATTTTTCCACCTGTTGTAAAATCAACTACTTCAGGCGTTCTCTCAAAATCATACACTTCTTCTATTATTTTTTTCCTTCTTCCGTCACATTTATAAACTTTTCCATTTTGTGTAGAAACAAAAAATATGCTGGAAACAAAAAGCTGATTTTTTTCCTTTATATACCGGATTACTTCACAATTTTTTATTTTTCCCGCAACTTCCTTTTCTATTTTTCCTTCTTTTAAAAAAATCAGTTTATCTCCTGTTGTTATTATTCTCTTATTTACAGAATCTACTCCAAAATCTTTTATTTTTGTATCATATGATATATTGTCTTCTAAAATTGTTTTCATACTCTATAACCTCATATATAGATTTTAGTTTTTTTTCATTTTCCAGCTCTGATAAACTAATACTCCCGCCGAAAATATGATTAATCCACAGCTTATAACTCCATATACTAAATAGGGATATTCAGACGAGAATATATTTTCCATTGCATATGATGTGATTTTCCCAATAGGTACTCCAGGATTGTTTGCTTTCAGATCTAAAATAAAGTTAATAAGTTCTGCCAGATAAACACCTATAATTCCAGGAATTGCTGAAAAAACCATACCAAAAGGTGAAAAATTTTCTCTTGTTATTGTATTAAATCTACTTTTTCTTTCCTGAAATTCATCATAATCTTTCTTTTTCAGTTTTTCTATTAAAAAATGATATCCACCGACAGCACCATAATACATGACTATTGCCGCAATTGAACCATAAAAATTTATTCTCGTTAACACTACATATAATATAATTCCAGGTATCACTCCAATAAATGAACCTAACATTCCTAGTATTTCCATATTTCAGTCCTTTCAACTATAAATTTATTTCTATTTTTAATTTTACCATTAATATTCTATTTTTACAATATCATTTTTTGGAGCTTTTTATCCACCTTATTATGTTTCTTATGCCAATTCAGAAAAAGACTCTCGAGAGAGTCCTAATTTTAATTTTCCTATTTTAATCTATATCCAATTCCTTTTTTAAAGCATTTTGAAGAATTTGAGAAAAATTAAGTTTTTTTTCCTTACCAAGTTCTATAATCCATTTTGGTAATGTTACCATTTTATTGACTGATTTGTTCATTTCTCGTAATCTTACAAAATCTGTATCAGCTACAACTAATTGTAACATTTCATTTTTTTTCAATTTCTTAGACAGTTCATAATAACTACTCGGCTCCTTCAATTCATCTCCATCCTCTTCACTAATAAGTAGATATCCCTCTAAAGCATCTTTTGACATATATAATGCTTCATCTATTGTTTCTGCACAACTTAGACAACCTGGCAAATCAGGATAATAAATATTATATCCTTCTTCTGTTTTTTCAAAAACTGCATAGTAGTGGTATTTCATATTATCATCTCCATTTACTTTTAGGGATAGCTGACTATTTTAAGCCAGCCTGTTTCAAAATACTGTTTATCGTTCCTGATGGTAAATCCTTCTTAGGATGCGGCACAGTAACTATCCCCTTTTTGTCAGGATGTTTAAAATGATGATGACTTCCTTCAACTCTTCTGAGCTTCCATCCGTCTTTTTCAAGCATTTTAATAATTTCTTTTGAACTCATAAGTCCTCCTAACAAAATTATGATACCATATGTTTTAACATATGTCAATTTTTATGAAGATAAGACTTTAATCGTAAATTACAATAATAAATGTTAATTTTTTATGAAATATTGTAAATATGCTGTTTCAGTTCAACATCATACATTTTTTGAACTTTTTCCATCAAAAAGTATTCTTGTATAATTTTTCATCCATTTCTCCAACTTTTTTTACAACTTTTACTTATGAATATTACTATAAGAAAAAAGACTAAAAAAATTTAGCCTCTTTCAAAATAATATATGTCATATCTGATAAAAAAATAAAGTTTTTTCAAATTATACGTTTCTATTTTTCCTCATTTGATTTTTCCTTATTTTTTTCATCTTTATCTTTTTTCTTCTTCTTAATATCATCTATAAGTACACCTGCACCTACAACTAAAGCCACAACACATCCAACTCACATAATTCTGTCTCCTTTTGTCTAGTTTGAACCTATTATATCAAATTTTGTACATTAAAACAAGAAATCTTTTTCCAAAATAAAAACCCTTGAAAAACAATGTTTTCAAGGGAATATGAAATAATAATATTATCTTTTTGAGAATTTTAAGCAATACCTAAACTATTGTAAAAACTGTGATTATCATTTTTTTGTATATTATATGTATATTGTATTTTTTTATAAAAAAACTTACAAGTGCTACAACACAAGTAAGTTAATTTAAATCATTTTACAAAAGACATCTGATTTTATTTTATCAAATCTTTTTTAAAAAATCAAGGAGTGATAAAATGAAAAAACTAAAAGAAAAGAAAATTGAAATTCTGAAGGAACTAAAAATATCAGATTTAAAAGAAATGAAACTTGACGATCTGAAAATATTGAAAATTGAAATTGAAAAGACTATAAAAGAAAAAGAGAGTGATTAGCTCTCTTTTTAGATTTATCCTTTCACAAAACTAGTTAAATCTTGTAAAAACTCAGTTGTAAGTCTATCAATACTATTTATTCTCTTATATCTTTTATCTCTCTTGCTGTAAATAAAAACATTTTTTCCTTCTGTTTTATAATCATGTCTATTTGCTAATTCACAATTGTTAAATATATGTATTTCTATACCTTTTTCTGTTTCTTTATCAAAGCATATTGCTTCGTTCCCAGTCTTGTAATAATCATGATTTACTATAAAGTCTTCAATTTCTTTTAACGTTTTCATATTTTTCACTCCTTATTTTTAATTATTCAAAGTAAACTCCCCACCAACTCATTTCTGAGTTGATTTCATCAAATGCAGACTCTAAATCTTCAATGTTTTCCGCATTTTCTACATTTTCTTTTATGTTGTTTTTAAGTCCTGTAAAGTCTTCCCATTGGTTTCCTTCTTCTGCCAACCAATCCAACAAGTTTCCTAAATTATCTGTTAAGTAAGTTTTTAATTCTGCCAAATTTCCTTCTTTTATTACTCTTTCTTCTCCGTTTTCTTTAATTATCGCTTTCATTCGTCTCACTCCTCTAATTTTATATTTTTATTATACCTCGTTTTTTATCATTTTCAACAATGCATCTGTTCTATTTCCACCTATTTCATCTAACTTTTTATATATAAGTTCTTTTTCTTCCTGCGTTACCCTAAAACTTATATTTTTGTTTCGTTCTCTTCCAGTTGCTTTTCTTCCTACTTTCCAAGCTGGCGTTTGCCCTTTTTTTACACCTCTTGCTTTTATTTTTTCCATCTCTCCTCCCTCTTGCCTTATATATCTATTTGTGATATAATTTTTTGTGTCAGGAGGGCTGGCAAGCTACCCTCCATTAAATGTTTTTTATTGCCCTGCTATTTGTCCAGCAGGGCTTTTATTTTGTCCTCTGCTTCCTGCAAATCTTTACTTGTTCTTATAATTTCAAGTATCATTTTCAGGACTTTGTCAAATTGTTTATCTGTCATACCTTCCATTGTTCCTCCTTTCTGCTACTTGCCTTAGCTGTTTGCCTCTTCCCCCTTACAAAAATAGTATACTATATTTT
>ERZ773233.702-NODE-702-length-21259-cov-105.420770_pt1 | contig 21259 bp, 21 predicted proteins | sample MGYA00580991_ERZ773233 | MGnify/ENA primary metagenome ERZ773233 (study PRJEB29015, sample SAMEA2738178) | human oral metagenome | biome: human oral; feature: human-associated habitat; material: saliva | place: China | collected 2161 ...
GCGGCGCCCAGTTGCCCACCGAGACGGCGCAGGAGTTCACGAAGGCCACGGGCTTCACGGTCGCCGTCGTCCCCGTCGACGGCGTGAACGCGGTGGCGAAGGCCGAGGCGGATGTCGTGCTGGGCCTGGACGGCGCGGACGCGCTGCAGGCGAGCGCGGCGGGCACGGTCGCGGACGCCGCGCCGCAGGACACGACGACGCTGGCGGGGACGGAGGTCGACGGGGCCCCCGCGGCGGTGGCTTACGGCCGCGACGACGTGTGCGTCATCGCGGACAAGTCGTGGATGAGCGCCAACAACCGCCCGCTGCCGACGTCCTTCGCAGATCTGTCGTCCCCGCGCGTGCGCGCCCTCCTCGCGGTGCCCGACCCGGCCTCGTCGTCGGTGGGCCGCGCCTTCGTGCAGGAGGCGGCCTCGCAGACCGGCGAGGGCCTTGGAACCTTCGTGCAGTCCATGAGCCCGCGCGTGGACGCCACCCTGGGGGCGGCGATCGGCGCGTGGACGGCCGGCGACCGTGTCTCCGACGCCTACCTGTCCGAGGTCGTGGGTAGCGAGTCGGGCGCGTCGGGCGCCTACCCGCTCGTGGTTGCGCCCAGGTCCCTGGCCGCGGCGGCCGCGACGAATACGGGCGCCGATTCGTTCGGGGCGCCGGTGTCCTCCACCTGCATCGCCCGCATCATGTATGCGGCCGCGACGAAGGCGCCCGCCAGCGACGGCGCCGAGTCCCTCATCGCGTGGCTCCAGGGCGAGACCGCGCAGCGTGCCCTGGCGACCACGGGCGTCGCGTACCCGATCGACGGGGTCCTCGCGGCGGACACGAAGGCCTCGTGGCTCATGGGCATCACCGGCGAGGCCGTCGTCGCGGACGAGACGATGGGTTCCCTGGACGCGATGAACGCGTGGCTGGCGACGTGGGGCTCGGCCCTCGCCGCCCCCGCTCCGGCGCCCACGACCGACCCGACGCCGGAACCCACGACCGAACCGCAGGCGAGCCCCGCCGCCGACCCCGCGGAGGCCGGGGCGACGGACGACGGTGCTGCGGACTCCGACGACGAGGAGTAGGCACCGCGCTGACGAGGCAATGAAGGGCGGGGACGCGGCATTGCTGCGTCCCCGCCCTGCGCGTCTGCCCATCCGTTCGCGGGCGTGCGGCGCCCGCCTAGTCGCGCAGCATCGAGGGGCTGACCCGGCACTCGTCGCCGAGGCGCATGGGCGCGATGAGGCCCCTGTCGCGCAGCTCGCGCAGGCGGGGGACCGTGCGTTCGACGACCTTCCACGGGTCGATCGTGTTGAGGTAGATGCGGGTGCCGCCCTCGAAGCCTGCCAGGGTGGAGATGCGCCACTTGAGGAGGATCCTCCAGCGCATGGGCGTGGACACGGTCGGCGGGCGGTGGTACCACTCCTCGTTGGCGGGCACCTCCGCCCCGGTCGCGGCGTGCGCGGCGTGCAGGATGTCCGAGATGCCGGCCATGGCCTCGTCGCTAACCTCCCACGGGTTGCGCGGCGAATGCAGCGGCCAGATCGCGATTCCCGGGAAGCGGTGGCCGAATCCGGCCAGGGCGACGGCGTGCTCGTTCTGGGCGATCAGGAGCTTGCGGGTGGCGGCGACCGTGAAAATCTGGTCGTAGATGTCGGGCTGGGCGCGCAGGCGCTCGAGCTCGGCCTCGGTCTGGACTGCCAGGTCGTCGATGGCGACCAGCTGCTTGTGGAGGTGATCGAAGGAGGCGCCGGCGGGGCGCAGCCAGTTCTGGAACGTCGCCACGTAGCGCACGGCGGGGTTGAGGTCGTACAGGTCGCGCATGGAACGCGCCGTGTAGGCGGTGTACTGCGCGTGTTCCTCGGGTGTGAGGGTGCCTGACCCGGCGAGCTGGTGTGCCTCGGTGGCGCCGTCGATGAAGTGGCGCTTCGCGACGATCAGGTCGTGCCCTCCGGAGAAGAAACCGTTGGCGGCCTGGAGGCGCGCGGTTTCACTGGTGGCGGCGAACTCGCCTTCGCTCATGCCCGAGGCCAGCATGCGGGCTCGCACGACGTTCATGACGTGCTCGTAGCCGGCGTCCGAGGCCAGGTAGCGGGCCATGCGGTGGCGGTCGTTCTCGGAGGGGATGTGCCCGTGGTTGAGGTGCCAGTAGTTGTAGGAGACGATCTCGAAGAGGTTGGGGATGCGCCGAAACTCGGCGACCGTGTCGCTCAGCTTGTCGGCGCCAAGGGCGTCCAGCTGCTCCCACGTCCCGTCGTCGTGGCGCACGAGGCGGGACTTTTCGGGCGGTGTCTCCAGGTAGCGTTTGGAGCAGAATGCGCAGTGGCGCCCGTGCGCCTCGTGGTCGATGGGGTCGTGGTCGGCGCGGGGCGCGGCGAGCGGGCGGTTTCCGCGCCCAGGGACGGTCCAGACTTCCGTGCCGGTGAGCAGGTTCTGCTGTTTGACGGTGCCGTCGGCGAGTCGCACGATGGCGCGGTCGGCGCGGGTGAGCTTCGATGCCATGTCTTCATCGTACCTATCGTCAGAGTCTGTTCATGGTTGCGGGGTGCGATCCGGTGCGCCCGGCCTCTCCCTGGTCGAGCGCGTCGATGCGGGCTTGTTGGTCGGGGCTCAGGGTGAAGGAGAAGGCGTCGATGTTGGTGGCCATGCGCTGGCGGCTCAGGGTCTTGGGGAAGACGACGTGGCCGCGGTCGATGGCCCAGCGCAGCGCGACCTGGGCGGCGCTGACGCCGAGCTGCGCGCCGATGTCGATGAGGGTCGGGTCGGTGGTGGCCCGTCCTCGCGCCAGGGGAGACCATGCCTCGAAGACCATGCCGAGCCCTTGCGCGTAGGCGCGCAGGTCGGCGTTGGGCAGGAAGGGGTGGGCCTCGACCTGGAGGACGTGGGGGGTGACGGTGGCGATGGCGCGGACGGCGTCCACGTGCTCGCGCTCGTAGTTCGACAGGCCGATCGCGCGTGCGCCGCCGGCGTTGAAGGCGTCTTCGAGGGCAGGCCAGGGCAGGGTGACGTCGCCCCCGTAGAGGGCGGGCAGTGGCCAGTGGACGAGGAGGAGGTCGACGTAGTCGGTGCGCAGCTCCTCCAGCGAGCGGGTGATGGAGGCGGCGGCGCGCTCGGGCTCGTGGTTGGAGTTGTTGACCTTGGTGGTGAGGAAGATCTGGTCGCGCGCGATGCCGGAGGCGTCGAGGGCGGCTCCGACTTCGGCCTCGTTGCCGTACATTTGCGCGGTGTCGATGTGGCGGTATCCAACGTCGAGCGCACGGCGAACGGCGTCGTAGGCGTCTTCGGGCGCGACTTTGTAGGTGCCGAAGCCGAGGACTGGGATGGGGGATCCCGTGGGGAGAGTAAGGGTGGGGATGGGGGACGAGGCTGGGGCTGGGTCGGCGGGGAAAGGAACGTTCATCGGTGAATCCTCCTGATCGTCTCCAGTGTAGCGTCCCGGGAGGTCGGCGCGTTTTCTCGTTCGGGCTGGCCGCGGGGCGGTGGGGACAAAGGCGCGTCAATGCCGACATGTCTGGTGGGGCACGCGGATTGTCCGCCGCGTGAGAGCAAAATCTCAGTTAGTGAGATTTTGTGCTGTCAAATATCGCGGTCTCGATTGTTGAAATTGTGGGGATGGGTCGAATTTAGCGGTTTTGAGTGTGTCGTGGCGGTGAGTGTGAAAACTCTGACCGCTTGACTTATAAAACATTGCAATAAGACTGGAAAACTGCTCTCTGTCGTCTGCAACATGGTTGGCACTTTTATTGGACCGTCGGTCGGTAGTGTCGATATTTCCCGGAATGACAAGGGGTCTGACTTAACCAGCCGGTAGGGTTTTTGTTAGGTAACCCACCGCGATTTGTTCGCTCCACGTGGCACTTTGGCGTAGGATAGATACAGTTCAACCACGATCGCCACCACGTCACGACAACGAACGGAGAGTTATGTCGGTTCGCAATGCACTGCTGGCACTCGTCGCGCAGCAGCCCGCGGGTGTCTACCGTCTGAAGCAGATGTTCGAGGAGCAGACGTGTGGAGCCTGGCCGCTCAACATCGGCCAGGTCTACCAGACGATGCAGCGCCTCGAGCGCGACGGCCAGGTCGTGTCTCACGCCGAGACCAACGCAGGCCGCGATTCTGAAGTCTTTGAGCTGACCGATGCCGGTCGCGATGTTCTCACCGCCTGGTGGTCCACTCCGGTCCCGCGTGAGCATCCCGAGCGCGATGAGCTCGTCATGAAGCTCGCTGTTGCCGCCGCCGATCCGACGGTCGACGTTGAGGCCATGATCCAGACCCAGCGTCGCTCCACCCTGGGCTCCCTGCGCGACGTCACCCGCCTGAAGGCCTCTGCCGACGAGGGTGAGCTAGCGTGGAAGCTCATCCTTGAGCGTCATATCTTCGACCTCGAGGCCGAGCTCAACTGGCTTGACCACATCGAGTCCGGCGCGGTCTCCGAGGCCGCTCGCCGTGCGGCCTTCGCCGCGGCGAAGGGTCGCGCGATGAACTGGGCCCAGGCCGAGGCTGGTATTTCGGAGCGCGCCGGGGTGCGATGAGCCAGCCTGCGCCGCTACCGATCAGGATGACCGGCGTCGGACATGAGTTCGGCGCAAACGGCGTCCGAGTGAGAGCGCTCGACGGGATCGACCTTGAGGTCGCGCCCGGCGAGCTTCTCGCTGTTATGGGTCCGTCCGGATCCGGTAAGTCGACGCTGCTATCGATCGCCGGCGGACTCGAGCGCCCCACGCACGGGAGCGTCTACGTCAACGGCGTCGACCTGGCGACGCTCGATAGCGTGCACCGCGCGGAGGTGCGCCGCCGCTCGATCGGGTACGTCTTCCAGGACTACAACCTGATTCCCTCGCTGTCGGCACTCGAAAACGTTGAAATGCCGCTCCAGCTCGACGGAGTGAGCCCCTCGAAGGTGCGCGAGGCCGCCATGGCCGCCCTCGAAGAGGTCGGCGTCGCCGAACTTGCTGACCGCTTCCCAGAAAGACTCTCGGGAGGCCAGCGTCAGCGCGTCGCCATCGCGCGCGGATTGGTCGGTAACCGCTCGGTCATTCTTGCCGACGAGCCTACCGGCGCGTTGGATTCTCACACTGGCGAACAGATCATGTTGGTGTTGCGCGACCACATTGATGCGGGTGCAGCCGGTATCCTCGTGACTCATGAGGCCAGAATGGCCGCATGGGCAGACCGGACAGTCTTCCTGCGTGACGGTCGCATCGTCGACCGCTCGCGCGGGGACTCACTGAGGGACCTGCTGGCAGACACAGCACCAGGGATTTAATGAGTCGACTCAACACACGGATGAGGCGATGGGGAGTGGTACTCCGCATCGCCTCTCGTGATGCGCGCCAGAGTTTCGGGCGGACTCTCACCGCTGTCATCCTCATCTCCCTGCCGATCATCGTCGCGATCGGCTCGATCACCTTCTGGGATGTCACGACCTCCCAGCGGTACCAGGCCTCGTCCTGGCTGGGCCACACCTCCGACGTTCAGGCGGTGACCCTCCGTCGCTCCTCGACCGCCCTCGATCAGGACATCACCGCCGACGTACTCTCGAAGACGGCCTCGGACGACGAAATCGACGTCACCATGGAGACCCTCACGAACTGGGTCCCCGACGGCGACCGTCTTATCGCCGTCGATACCCTCTATCAGCTGCACCTCACCGCCCCCGATGGGACAGGCTTCACGGTTGACTCGGGCACTCAGACAGCTTCTCTAGACGCCCCCCGAGTCGCGGCGGGCGGACAACACGGCGGCCTCGCCGCCAACCATGCCGTCCTCTCCGACGACGCCGCGCGCTCCCTCGGCGTGCAGGTCGGGGACACCGTCAGCCTGACGCTCACGGTCGCCAAGGAACGAACAACGCAGGACCTCGAAGGCTTCGCCGTCATCGACGCCATCATCGGCGGCAGCAGCCGGGCGATCATAGGCGACGGCACGCTCGACATCGATCGCCTCGCGGTGGCCGGGCGCACCCAGACGGCCTGGTACGTGACGGGTCCCGTCCCCGTCTCGTGGGACAAGGTCCGCGAGATCAACGCCTCCGGTTTCTCGGTCGTCTCGCGCCATGTCCTGGCCAGCCCGCCGGACGCCTCTGCCCTGCCCGCACAGATCGCCCAATACGAGCTACCTCAGCCCCCGCTGACCTCGAACCCGTGGCAGTACCTGCTCCTGGTCGCCGGGATCCTCCTCATCCTCACCGAGATGATCCTGCTCATCTCGCCCCTGTACACGGTCGCCCAGCGCTCCGTCATGCGTACCGCCGCGATGATCGTCGCCAACGGTGGCGACCGCTCGGATGGGCGTCGCCTGACGATCGCCCATGGCCTCGTCATCGGCGCGTATTCCGCCGTGTTCTCGGTCGTCCTGTCCGCCGCCGTCATGGTCGGCGTCGGCCTGTGGTCCGGCCTCGGCATCGGTATCGTCCCCTGGTGGCCCCTCGGGCTGTCGGTGCTGCTGCCGATCCTCCTGTCCCTCATGGCTTCCGTCTCCCCGGCGCACACCTCCTCCCACATCGACACCTCCGCCGTGATCGGCGGGCGCGTGTGGGAACCCTCCCGGCTGGTTCGCCGCCGCATGATCTACCCGATCTCGCTCCTGGCGGGTCTCCCGCTGCTGGGCGTGGCCGCGTGGCGCGGCTCGGTGCTCGCGCTCGTGCTCGGCGTCGCCCTCCTAGAAATCGGCCTCATCGGCTCGATTCCCTACATCTTCACCCGCTGGCGCGCCCCCAACCGTCGGGCCTCGATGAGCATGCGCCTGGCGCTGCGCGACGCGGTCCGCAACGGGCACCGCACGTTCCCCGCCATGGCCTCGATCCTGACGACCGTCTTCGTCGCCTGCGCCCTGCTGATTACGCTCTCCTCCTCGAACGAGGCCGGCTGGAACTCGCGCCCCCACGTGGGCCAGCGCGGACAGATCTTCGTCTCGACGCTGGACAAGACGGACTCGGTGACCCGCTCGAACACCCTCATGCGCTCCGCGACCCAGGCCGTCGACGCCGAACGGACCGTCACCTCGGAGGCGACCCTGCGCGGCATGGCGTGGAATAGCGGCCCAGGCGGCCCTGAGACGATGGTCGAGGCAGTGTCCCCGATCACCGGCAAGACGTTCACGCAGCGGCCAGATATGGCCCCGATGGCGGAGCTGGACGTCGCCTACATCGTCGACGACGGCACCTACCTGCGTCAGGCCGGCTACCTCAAGGAGGCCGACATGGTGCGTGCGCTGGCCACCCTCAACGCCGGCGGCGTGCTCGTCCCCGACCCCGATCTGATCAACGGCGCGGGGCAGGTGCAGCTGCGAAGCCTCGACATGGCGGACATTGCGGCGGCCAGGGCTCAGGGCGTCAGTGACAGCGCCCTGCCCGACGCGCGCGTCCTGCGTTCCCAGACTTTTGCGGCCTCCCCGCTCACCCGCGTCAACGTCATGGTCCTGTCCCCGGCCGCGGCCACGGCTCTCAGGCTCAACTCGGTGCCCCTGGGCCAGCTCCTCACGGTCAAGAAGCCCGTGAACACGGTGGATGCGCCGGCCTTCCAGGCGACCATCGCCCGTCAGGTCCCGGGGGCCTCGGCCCAGGTCATCACGCCGACCATGCGCTCCATCGTGTTGCCCTACGTCGCGGCCCTGATCGCGATCGTCGCTGCGGCGGCCACGGTCGCCCTCGTCGTGGCGCTCTCGGCCTCCGACATGCGCCCCGACCTCGACACCCTGGACGCGATCGGTGCGGCCCCCGCCATGCGCCGCCACGTCACGACGTGGCAGGGCGTCGTCTTGGCCCTCAACGCGATCCCCACAGCGGTCCTCTCCGGCCTGATCGTCGGCGTTCTCGCCGTGATCACCCTCGCCCGTTCGGGCATTTTTGGGACCCTGGTGACCCTCACGCCGGTCATTCCGTGGGGTGCCCTCCTCGGCATGCTGATCGGGATGCCGATCCTGTGCGCGCTCGTCGCGATCGTCCTGACCCCCCGCCACCAGAATCGTATCCGCCGCATCAACTAGGCAACGCCGATGAGTGAAGCACCCGACACGGTCGTCATCCCGCCCGGCGCCCTGGCCTCGGCCAGCGTGCGCGTCGACACGTGGCTGTGGGCGACCCGCCAGCTCAAGTCCCGCTCACAGGCCACCGCCGCCGTGCGCGCCGGGCACGTGCGTGTCAACGGTGAGCCCGTGAAGGCCGCCTACAAAGTGCGCGTGGGTGACGAGGTGCGCCTGCGCATCGAGGGTTTCGATCGAGTCCTTGGCGTCGTCCTGCTGCTGGCCAAGCGCGTGTCCTATCCCCAGGCGCGCACCGCCTACGACGATCGCACGCCCGAGCGGCCCCGCGTGCACATCCCCGTCGCAATGCGCGAGAAGGGGAGCGGGCGCCCCACGAAGAAGGAGCGCCGGGAGCTGGATCGGCTGCGCGGCTACGACTCACACGAGCACTACTGATGCCCTCCGGCCTGTCTCGGCCTACACGTTCGGGTAGTATTCGCTGATCGACAGGGCGTAGTTTGCGCCCCAGCTGCTCTGGTACTTCGTCTGGAACTCGGCGGTGCCGCGGCCCTGTGCGTCGAAGGTCATGGTGACGGTTTCGGTCGTTGTGAAATCCGGCGACAAGTGGGGGTTGCCCTCGTCAGTCTTGAAGTATGTGGTGATGGTCATATCGAATGAGCTGAACTCGGGGAGCCTCTTGATGAGGTCTTCGTTCACGATGGCCACGTCGATGGTGCACGCGAACGCGGTGCTGTCCGCGTTAGGGCTGCAGGAGTAGTCGCTGAATTCGATGTTCTTGAAGATCTTGAACTGTGCGATCACGGAGGCGGTCGCAACGTTTCCCGGGCACGTCGCGTCGACGGCGGCCCGCTGCTCGGGTGTGGCCCGCAAGTATTCCTTGTAGTGGCGGGCGATGCGCTCCCTCATCGTCGGCGCGATCAGATTGCACCAGTGCGTCGCGTAGAAGTCGTTGGCCTCCTGGCGCGTCTGCGCGGCCTCGGAGCGCACGGTGTTCACCTCCGTGGCTCGCCTGACAGCGAGTGTCGTCATCGTGGCGGCCACGAGCCCCAGGACGATGGTGATGACGAGAAGGATCACGTGGGCGGGCCCGAGACGCTTCTTCGCGGCGGCGCGCGGCGTCGCCGCTTTCTTCCGGGCGTTCATCGGAAGAGCTCCTTGACTTTCTGGAGGTAGGTCTGTGCGTCTGAGACCTCTTGCTCGGCGCGCTGGTATTCCGTTCCGAGCGTGGAATACGTCTGCGCGGCGATGATCGCGCTGACGGCGAAGATCAGGGACAGAACCATCAGGACGACCGACAGGCGCGTGAGCCTCCTGGGGGTGGGCGGCTGAGGGACGGGGGGCTGAGCGGTGCCCTCGGCCCGGGGCCGGGGGGACGAGGTCGTGGCCGCGATGGGAGGCGCCGGGATGGGGGCGGCAGCCTCGTGGGCCGCCCTCCGACTCGTGGCGATGGCCGCGGGCGGGCCGGGAATCGGAGCGCCGAGGCCGCCCGGGTGTCGATACTGCTCGGTCCACCGGGCGCCGTCCCACGAGCGTTGGCGGGGGCGACCCTGCGGGTCCGGGTACCAGCCGGGCGCGGGAGTAGTCACGGAAGCTCCTTGCGGGGTCTAGTCGTTGGGGAAGAAGGAGGTTACCGGAACCTTGTAGAAATCGCCCCACGCGCTGTTGTAACTCGTCTCGAACTCGACGTTGGTGCTGCCCGATGGGGGAACCGTCACTGTGACGACGTCCGGGGTCGAATGCTGGGGGAGTATGAAGCTCTGTGAGGTACCAACGTCGAGGGAGAGCTTCACCGTCGTATTCGAGTAGTTGGCCAGGGAGGGGACCTTCTCGGTCTTCGTGGTCACCGTTCCCGTGCAGGAAACCGCGGTGTTGTCCTTGATGGTCTTGCACTCGATTGAGGCGGTGAACATGTCCGCGGCCCGGTAGGTGCTCATCATGTAGGCGGCGTTGACGCGCCCGGGGCATTCGGCGTCGACCGCGTCGCGCATCTCTTGCTCGAACGCACGGTACTCCCCGTAGATCTCATCGATGCGGGGGATGCTGTCCGGCGTGACCTTGGCGCACCATGAGGAGACGCGAATGGAAGTGGCCTGGGCGGTGACGCGCTCGGCTTCCGTGTTCATCTGCCGGGCCTGGTAGAAGCGCAGCCCCGCCAGCGCGCCGAAGATGGCCGTGATGGATGCCATGGCGACGGCAATGATGGCGAGGACCTTGTTCAGGGGCGTCATGCCCTTTTTGGCGGCCGCGTTGGCGGAATTCACGGTGCTCACTTCGACTCTCCCTGTACCGTTTGCAGGTCCTCATTCGCCTGGTTCAGCGTCTGTTCAGCCTGCTTGTACTCCTTGTTGGCGGAGAGGAACAGGCTGGTTGTCGCGATCGCGCCGACGGTGAAGGCCACGATGAGCAGCGACAGGATGACGGTGGTTGCGAGTTGCTTGGCCGGGGCCTTGGGCCGCGCCTGGGGAACCGAGTCGTCGGTGGGCGCCGCGTCCCGGTACCCCGCGTCGTCGGTGGGCGCCGCGTCCTGGAACCCCGTGTACGCCTGGTCCGCCTCGCTGTAGGAGTCGGCGCCGTAGTCCTGCACGGTGTCGTCGGGGAGGTAGTCGTCGGTCCAGGAGTATCCGTCCCACCAGCGCAGCTGGGCGGTTCCGGCGGGGTCTGGGTACCATCCTTCGACGGGGTTACTCACGGTGGACTCCTTTCGCGCTATCCCGCCATTTTAGGGGAATTTTCGAGCGGACGGGAGGGGTGGGGTGATTGTTTGGGGGTCACATGTTGGAGGGCCACCAGGAGACCATGGAGGCGCCGCATTCGGTCTTATCCGACATGTTCGGATCGTAGGGAACCGAGATCGTGAAGGTGGCGGGCGCGCCGGGGGTCAGCGTCGTGTTGGTGGTTGCCTGGTAGGGGGTGGAGGAGTTGAAAGCGGTGTTCTTCTCGAGGGTGTATCCGACGATGGTGACGTCCAGGGGACCCAGGGAGTTGACGGCGCTGGAGGACTTGACGGTCAGCGTGCCGGTGACCGTGGTCGTGACCTTGTCGGTCGTGCACTCCCCGATCGCGATGGCGAAGTCAGCGTCCGAGAGGGTGCGCTGGGCGTTGGCGAGCGTCTCCTTCTCGGCGCACTCGGTGTGGATGGTGTCCTTGACGGCCTGCGTCGCGGAGTCGTAGGACTTGATTGCGTCGCGGATCGATGAGGAGGACTCGCGCGTCACTGAATTGCACCATTCTTTGGCCTCACGCTGGACGTTGGCTGCGTCGAGTCGCGTCTTGGCCTCGGTGATCTGCTTGTCGAGCGCGGCCTTGTCGGACTGAGCCTGGGCGGCCTGCTCGTCGTAGCCTGCCGCCGAGTGGGTGCGCCAGACGTTGATACCGCCCACGACCGCGGAGAGGATGATGAAGATGACGGCGAGGATGGCGCCGGCGACGGTCGCGGCGCGCAGGGGGGCGGGGGCGGCGCTCACTTCTGGGCCTCCTCGATCTGTCGGTTGATGTCGTCGAGCGTGGACTGGGCGGTGTCGAGCTCCTGCTGTGCGATGCGGGCGCGTTCCTTCGCCTCGTCGTGGACGCGGCCGCTGGCCCCCAGGTGGGACCATGCGACGACGAGGACGACGATGAAGATGACGACGAGCGACCACGAGGCGACCGCGCCGAGGGTCCACGTGAGGGTACCCGAGCGCGCGGGTTCGTCCCGCGTGGGCTGAGGTTCCACGCGGGCGGGGGACGAGGCGTGGGTGGCCTCGTCGCCTGCCGCGGGCGTCGGTGCGGGGGTTTGTTCCAGCTGGTCGGTCTCTCCCGGCGAGGCCAGGGCCTCGCCGGGAGTGGGATCCGGGGCAGCGTGGGCCGAGGGGGTCGGCTCCACGTAGGGTTCGACGTAGTCGGTCCAGGCCTGTCCGTCCCACCAGCGCAGGTGCGGGGCGCCGTTCGGGTCCGGGTACCAGCCTTCCGCGGGCTCACTCATCGCGGCTCTCTTTCCCTGGTCGAATAAAACCGTTTGCTCGGTCAGGAATTCTAGTCGCCCGACGGATGGTGGGCAACTATCGGGTCAGAGGCCCTTGGGCCAGAGGTTGGTGGCTCGGAACGAGCACGAACCTGTTGTCAGTCCGCCGGAGGGCACGGTCTGCGTGAATGTCCCCTTGCCCCCGGCCGGAATGGTGAAGGACGCGGAGCCGACGGGGGTATCGGAGTTGCTCGCCTCGCCCGGCGTGAGGAAGATGTCGACCGTGACGTTCATCGGCCCGAGGTTGCTCAGCGTCGTGTCGGTGATGGTCAGCTCTCCCGTCATCGTCACGTTGCCGCCCGAGAGGGTGCAATCCGTCACCTTGCCATCGAATGCGGGGCGCACCGAGTCGCGGAACGCCTCGGCGAACTCCTTCTTCTTCGGGCATGCCTTCGCGATCGCCGCGAGCTCGTCGTCGGGCTTGAAGTTCAGGGCAGCGGCATTGTCGATCAGGTTCATGAACTCGGAGTCGGCCTCGGTGAAGCCGTCGCACCACTTGCTGGCTGCCTTGTTGCTCTTCGCGGCCGTGATCTGCGTGCGCACGCTCGCCGTTTCGGTGTCGGTGTCCTTCTTCTGGGTACGGAGCGACTCGGCGTTGGAGCGGGCTTCCTCAGCCTGGGCGGAACGCGAATGCGCGCCGAAGCCCATGAGGACGCTGGCGAGCAGGAGACACACGGCCAAGGCCGCGCCGACGAAGGTCATGATCTTGAATGCCATGGAGGACGAGCCGGTCTTGGCTGCCGGCATCGGAACGTAGCTCACTTCTGTGCCTCCTCAAGTTCCTTCTTTGCCTGATCAAGGTCGGACTTGGCCTGATCGAGTTCTTGCTGCGCGCTCGTCTGCTCGGATTCGGCATCGGAGAGATCGCTTCCCGCCCTCGCGAAGAGCGTTCCGGTGTACACGGCGGTCACGGCGAAGACGACGGTGAGCGCCCACGCGACGGCCGTCCCGATGCGCCACCCCTTTCCGGAGCTCGAGCTCGTGGAAGCCGCGGGCGTCGTCGCGCCGGACATGCCGGTGTCCGACTGTCCGAAGGTCGGGGTCGTCCCCGAAGCGTGGTATGGGTCGGCGGAGACGGTCGGTGCTTGCTGGGCGGAGGGCATGTGCGGGCCGGGAGCGGGGGCCGCCTGCTGGGCGGGGAAGCCCTGCTGAGCCGGCGCATTGTGCTGGGCGGGCAGGCCCTGCTGCGGCGCGGCGCCGGGCATGGGCTGGTACTGGTCGAGCCACATGCCGCCGTTCCACCAGCGTAAACGCTGGGTACCTGCGGGATCTGGATACCATCCGGGTGCTGGTTGAGACATGACCATCCTTTCAGTTTCTGGTTGCAGTCTATACCTATCCCGTGAGGCTTATAACGTGTTGTTTGCTCCGGTGCTCACGCCCGCAGATGTGGGTGACAGGTACCCTGAAAGGTATGGCTGCTCTCTTCTCGTCTTCGCCCCTACTCGCGCTGTTTGTCGTTGTCGCGTTGGGGGCGGCGATCGGGGCGATCAGGATTGGGCCGCTACGTTTTGGGGCAGCCGGTGCGCTGTTTGTCGGCCTCGCGGTGTCGGCCATTCACCCCGAGGTCGTCAGCACCCACATGTCGATCGTCCAGCCGATGGGCCTGGCCTTCTTCGTGTACTGCGTCGGCATCTCGGCGGGTGCCACATTCTTCCAGGACCTTCGCAAGCAGACGAACCTCCTGGCCCTCACCACGGTCGTGTGCATCGTCGGCGCGGTCATCGCGCTCGCGGGAGGCCGCCTCCTCGGCCTGTCGTCCGGCCTTGCGTCGGGTCTCTTCACGGGCGCCCTGACGGCCGCCCCCGCCCTCGACACGGCCACCCGCCTGACGGGGGATCCGAACGCGGCGGTCGGCTACGCCTTCGGGTATCCGATCGGCGTCATCGGGGGCATCCTCATCGTGACCATCACGGTGACGAGGAAGTGGTTGGGTCCCAAGGACACGCCCTCCCTCGCGGGTGCCTCTCTCGAAGCTGTCAGCGTGCACGTGTCCAAGCACATCAACACGCGCGACATCGGCGCGTGGCGCGACCAGCGCGTGCGCCTGTCCTACCTGCGTCGCGACGGCCGTACCCGCGTCACAGCTCCCGGCGAGGACCTGCTGCCCGGCGACCACGTCGTCATGGTCGGCGACCCCGCGTCCATCAAGGAGGCCGCGCCCCTCGTCGGCGAGATCCTCGACCACAACCTCGAGGATGACCGCTCCGACCTGGCCTTCGAGCGCATCGTCGTGTCCAACCCCGACGTCGCCGGCCGCAGCGTCTCCGAGCTCAACGTCACCAAGCGATTCGGTGCCGTCATCACGCGCGTGCGCCGAGGGGACCTGGATCTCCTGGCCCGCGACGACCTCGACCTCCAGCTCGGCGACCACGTCGCCGTCGTCGTCCCCACGGACGAACTCGACGATATCGCCGAGTGGCTGGGTGACTCCGAGCGCCGCGTTGCCGAGGTGGACGGCATGGCCTTCGGCATCGGCCTCGTCCTGGGCCTGCTGCTCGGCGTCGTGTCCTTCCCGCTGCCCGGCGGCCAGGGCTTCCAGCTGGGAGCCGCCGCGGGCCCCCTGATCGTCGGCATGCTCCTCGGCGCCCTGCGCCGCACCGGCCCCCTCGTGTGGACCCTGCCCGCGGCCGCGAACCTGACGATCCGACAGATCGGCCTCATGCTCTTCCTCGCCGCCCTCGGCCTGAACGCCGGCCCCCAATTCGCGAGCCTTCTCACTAGCCACGACGGCTGGCGCGCCGCCGTCCTGGCGGCCGTCATGGTCGGCGTGTGCTGTGGTGTTCAGGCCCTCGGCGCGAAGTTCATCGGCCTGTCCTCCGCGCGCGCCGCCGGCGGCATCGCGGGGTTCCTCGGCCAGCCCGCTGTCCTGCAGGCCGCCGACGCCCGCGTCACCGACGAGCGCATCGAGGCGGCCTACGCGACCCTCTTCGCCTTCGCGATCATCATCAAGATCCTGCTCCTGCCGGTCATCACCTCCTTCCTGTGAGCGCCGTAGACTAAGGCCATGGCTACCCCCGACTTTGTCCTCGAGCTGCGCCGTCACGTCGGCCACGCGCCCCTGTGGATGCCCGGCACGACCGTCGTTATCCTGCGCCCGGCCCCCGGCTGCCCGCCGATCGACTGGGAGTGCCCCATCGCGCCCGAGGCCGTTGACATCCTGTGCGTGCGTCGCTGCGATAATGGGGCCTGGACTCCCGTGACCGGCATCGTCGACCCCGGCGAGGAACCCGCCGTCGCGGCCGCCCGCGAGGCCTTGGAGGAAGCCGACGTGCGCATCGACGTGCGCCGCCTCCTCTCCGTCGAGGTCGTGGGCCCCGTCACCTACGACAACGGGGATGTCACCACCTACCTGGACGTCGCCTTCGCCGCGCAGTGGGTGAGTGGCGAGCCGAGTCCCGCCGACGGCGAAAACAGCGAGACCGCGTTCTTCCGCGGCGACCAGCTTCCGCCCATGAACGACCGGTTCCGCCGCGCCGTCGCCAAGGCGCTGAGCGCCGAGGCCTCCGCCGACTTCCTCACCGCCTGACGTCGCGTGATCGGCGGGGAGCGCCCGGCCTCGTCCCCGCGCGAAAGCGCTTGTTTTTCTGTCAAACCCCTTGCGGGACTGAAGTCCTAGTGGTGGAATGGGGGTATGGATACACCTAGCAAGATTGCATATTCTGTCACCGCCGACTCCACCGGTGGTCGCGCCGGCACCTCCTCCGTCCCCGCGCTCGGCATCAGCCACGTCATGCGCATGCCCAAGGAACTGGGCGGCCCCGGCGACGGCGCCAACCCCGAAGCCCTCTTCGCCATGGGCTACGGCGCCTGCTTCCAGGGCGCCATGGGACTGGCCGCCAAGGAAATGGGCATCGACACCACCGACTCCCTCGTGCGCACCACGATCGGGCTCGGCCCCGAGGGCGACTCCTTCGCCCTGACCGCCGACATCGAGGTGTTCATCCCCGGCGTCGACCTCGACCGCGCCCAGGCCCTCGTCGACCGCGCCCACCAGCTGTGCCCCTACTCCAAAGCCACGCGCGGCAACGTGCCCGTCACCGTCACCGCTGTTGCATCCTTCTGAGGACGCCCGACAGACGACAAGAACCCCGGCCTCGTCGTGGACGAGGTCGGGGTATCTTCATGCGCTCAGGCGTGCCCGTGCGTCAGGCGCTCAGGCGCCGCGCCAGTACGCCGCGAGGGCCTTCGACAGCGTCAGCAGGTCATCGACGTGGCTCATCTCGCGCGCCGAATGCATTGACAGCAGGCCGATACCCACGTCCACCGTCAGGATCCCCAGCCGGGTCGCCGTGATCGGGCCGATCGTCGTGCCGCACGGCATCGCGTTGTTGCCCACGAAACTCTGCGAGGCCACGCCCGCCGCCGCGCACGCCCGATTCCACAGCGCAACGCCCTCGCCGTCCGTCGCGTAACGCTGCTTCGAATTGATCTTGATGACCGGGCCGCGCCCCATCACCGGGCGGTTATCCGGATCGTGATGGCCTGCGTAATTCGGATGCACCGAATGCGCCGCGTCTGCGCTCACGCACGAGGAGGCCGCGAGCATGCGCTCGAAGCCATCCTCGTCCCGGCCCAGCGCGGCAGCCGTGCGGCGCAACACCGTCTCCAGGATCGGGCCGGCCGCGCCCGTGCGCGAGCCCGAGCCCACCTCCTCGTGATCGAAGCACATGAACACCGCGACATCCCCGCCCGCGGGCGTGCCCTCCGCCGCCAGGCGCTCCAGGGCCACCAGGCCCGGGTGCACGCTCGACAGATTGTCCTGACGCGAGGCCGCCACGAACTGGCCCTTGTCGCCGAAGAAACCGGGGCCCTGGCTGGGGGTCAGGATCAGGTCGAAGGCCGCGACCTGCGACGCGTCCTCCAGGCCCGCCGACTGAGCGACATGCTCCAACACGCTGCCGGTCGGGTTGTCCACCGTCCACACCGGATGCAGGTGCTTCTGCGGATCCAGCTTCAGGCCGACCGGGTTCACGTCGCGATCCAGGTGAATCGCCAGCTGCGGGATGCGCGCGATCGGGCCCGTGCGCGCCAACACCACCTCGCCGCTGGTCAGGACCAGGCGGCCCGCCAACGTCAGCTCGCGATCCAGCCACGAGTTCCACATCATCCCGCCGTACACCTCGACGTCAATCTGGCCCCAGCCATCCGGCGTCGTCGACTGCACCGACGGCTTCACCGACAGCGCCGGCGAATCCGTGTGCGCGCCCACGATGCGGAAACCCGCGTCCTCGGCGACCGTCTCGGGCACGAACCACGCGGCCACCGCGCCACCGCGCACCATCACGTGACCGCCCGGGGACGCGTCCCACGCGCCCTTCTCGTCGACGCGCGTAAAGCCGACGTCCACCAGGCGCTGAGCCACGACCTCGGCCGCGTGATAGGGGGTGGGAGAATCAAGAAGGAAATGCTGATAGTCCACTGCGTTCGCGTGGACCTCGTCCAGTTCAAGCTGTGCCATACCCCCATGGTAGGACGCTCCCGGGCAGCTATGCTTGTGCCATGAGCGAGATTCCCGCATACGCCCTGAATGACGGCCTGGACGTTCCCGCGATCGCGCTGGGGACCTACAACCTGCGCGGCGCCTCGGGCGTGGCCTCCATGGTGTCCGGCGTCGACGCCGGGTATCGGATGCTGGACAGCGCCTTTAACTACGAGAACGAGGGCGCCCTCGGCGCGGCCGTGCGCCGCTGCGGTGTTCCCCGCGAGGAGCTGCGCCTCGTCTCCAAGCTCCCCGGGCGTCACCAGCGCTACGACGAGGCCGTCTACACCGTCGAAGAATCCCTCATGCGCGCCGGCCTGGACTACTGGGACATGTACCTGATCCACTGGCCCAACCCCAAGCGCGGCCTCTACGTCGAGGCCTATCAAGCCCTGCTGGACGCGCGCGACCGCGGCCTGATCCGCTCCGTCGGCGTGTGCAACTTCCTGCCCGAACACCTCTACCGCGTGCACGCCGAGACTGGCGAGTACCCGAGCGTCAACCAGATCGAGCTGCACCCCTACTTCCCGCAGGCCTCGGCGCTGGCCTACCACGAGCAGATCGGCGTGCGCACCGAGTCGTGGAGCCCGCTGGGCCGCAAGTGGCGCATCGTCGAAGATCCCGCGATCGTCGCCCTGGCTGCCGAGGCGGGCGTGTCCCCGTCACGCCTCATTCTGCGCTGGCACTACCAGCTCGGCGCCCTGCCCCTGCCCAAGTCCGGTCACCCTGAGCGTCAGCGCGAGAACCTCGACATCTTCTCCTTCTCGCTGTCTCCTGAACAAATGGCGGCGATCAGCGCGCTCGGGCGTCCGGGCGGCCGCCAGGCCGACCAGAACCCGGAGTACTACGAGGAGTTCTGACTGGTTGGGCCGGTGCTTGCAGCGCCGCCTGATCTCCGGCGGTGCTTGCGGCGCCACGGGTTTTCCCGGCGCCTTCGGGCCCGGCCGCCCACCTGATCTCCGGCGGTGCTTGCGGCGCCGCCTGATCTCCGGCCGCCGCGTGGCTAGGCCCGTGTCTTGAAGCCCGGCCAGGACCCGTCTCTCCGCATCAATGTCGCACGTAATTCCCCTTCGAGTATTTCAAACGTTGAATTCACATCGTTGGAATTGCAACGTTTTGAGACATTCTTTAAAACTGACCGCGTTAAATTACGTGCGACTTATGTTTGGCTCGGGCCCTGCCGATGCCTGCGGGCGTTGGGTGCGGCTCCTTGGCCCCTAGATTCATGAAAATACTTGTTGCGGTGTGGTGTGTACCCGATGAGGTTGAACGTTACCGATGAGGTTGAATGCTCCGGCCCTCCGGCGGCCTCCACGCCGGCGGCGTGGTTGGAATTCATGATTGAGCGTGTTGCTCGGGGGATCTTGCGCCGCTTGGGGAGGAATTACGCTGTATAGCTGCTCGTGCAATGCTGCGCTCACTAGTGCATTGCTTCCTGAACTAGTAGTGGTGTTACGAGCTGCTGTGTACGCGGATAGGTTGTTGCTATCTGGATAGGTTATGAGCATCCGGATAGCTTATTAACCTATCCGGATCGGCGTATCCTATCCGGATCGGCGTAACCTATCCGGAACGTCAGTAGTCCGGTCAGTGCCGCCGGGACAGCCCGGCCGCGCACGTGAGGGGGCCTCACCCCACGCGAAGCGCCCGCCCACGCATCATGCGGGGGCGGGCGGCAACACGAAGAACGCGTGGACCACGTGCAGTGCACGCAACCCAAGCAGCGCACGCGCCGAATGCGGTGCGCATGACACTAGGGCCGCAAGCAGTGCGTGCGCCGCACGCTCACTTCTTCTCGAGCGTCACGCGGTACACGTTGGTCTCGCGCAGCTGGAAGCCGGCGCGCTGGTAGAGGCGGTTCGCGGCCTCGCGTGAGGGGCGCGATGTCAGGTCGACGGTGCGCGCGCCGACCTTCTTCGCGTGTTCGATCGCGGCGACCACGAGGGATTGGCCGGCGCCCTGGCCGCGGGCGGCCTCGTCGACGACGACGTCCTCGACCCACGCGCGCACGCCCGTCGGAATCTCGAAGGTGGCCAGTGACAGCATGCCGAGGATTGGGTGATTGCCCTCATCATCGGCCGCGTCGGGGCGGAAGACGAAGAGATGGACGCCGCTCTGGGCGATGAAGCGCTCAACGTCCGCCTCGCTCATGGGCTTGGCGGAGCGGGACAGCTGGGGGAGGAGGCGCGCCATGGCCTCGTGGAGCTCGGGGGTGGGGGCGGTGATCAGTTCGATGGTCATAATTCTCCTAACGTGAGGTCCAATTGTAACTGTACGGGGCTGTGAGCCCGGGCGCTCGGGTGGCTCGTGGAACGGGCATTTGCGCACGAGCGACGCATAGCCCACACTTATGTTCCATGGAAACTAATGCTGCTTTGATGGACGTCATCCGCCTCGAAGGTCCCTGCGAGATCGACGAAATGCGGGTCTCCCAGCTCCCCGTTCCTCAGGTGAAGGATGGCTGGATGCGCGTGCGCGTCGCAGCTTTCGGCGTCAACGAGTCCGAGTCCCACTCACGCCGGGGCCTCTCCGACCCGGATTTCACGTATCCGCGGGTCCTCGGAATCGAGGGCGTCGGTATCGTCGACGAGGTCGCCCCCGGCAGTGCCTTCCAGCCCGGCCAGCAGGTCGCCTTCATGATGGGCGGTCTTGGGCGCGAGTATGACGGCTCCTACGCCCGCTATACCCTGATCCCCGAACGAATCGCGATTCCCTTCACGTCCGACCTTGACTGGGCGACGATCGGTGCGATCCCCGAGATGATGCAGACTGCTTATGGCTCGCTCGTCCATGCGATGCGCGCCCGGAGCGGCGACACGATTCTTGTGCGCGGAGGAACCTCGACGGTCGGTCTGATGGCGGTGCGATTGGGTGTGCGCATGGGCATGACGGTGATTGCGACGACGCGCCGCGAGTCTGCCCGTCCGGTCCTGAACGAGGCCGGGGCTGCCCACGTGGTCATCGACGACGGGCGGATTGAGGGTAAGGTGCGCGCTCTCGCTCCGGGTGGGGTGGATGCGGCGCTGGAGCTTGTGGGGATCCCGGTGCTCGGCGATACGCTGCGCTGCGTGCGCCCCGGCGGCATGGTGTCGTTCACGGGGTCGCTGACGGACGTGTGGTCGATGAAGGACTTCTCGCCTTTCGGCCTGATCCCCTCGACCGTGGGCCTCACGGTCTATCACGGCCAGGCCTGGGATCTGCCGGCGTCCGTCTTGCAGGAGGTGCTTGACGCGGTGAAGGCTGGTGAGATGAGTGTCCCGATCGCGGGCGTCTTTAACGGCCTGGAGCAGGTGCCTGACGCGCACCGCGCGATGGAGTCCCATGCGGTGCCCGGTAAAAACGTGGTGGTGTTGGGCTAGGCGTCTCCTGCGTGTCGGTCTTGTGGGCGCCGAGGCCGGGCGAAGCTTTGTGGCGGCTGCGGTCGGCCCAGCGTTGCGGTTACGCCCCAGCGCGCTCCAGGAGGAGGGCGACCTCGACGTGGGTCGTGTGCGGGAACATGTCGAAGAGGCGCCCCTCGACGGGGCGCAGGGAGGGCATGGCCGCCAGGTCAGTGGCCAGCGAGGCGGGGTTGCACGAGGAGTAGATGACGCGCGGCGCGTCGCACTCGTCCAGGTAGGCGGCCAGGTCGCCTCCGATGCCTCGGCGCGGCGGGTTCACGACGATCACGTCGGGCACGTCCGCCGCGGACTGGGCGCGCGCCCACGAGGTCGCGTCGTCCGCGATAAAGGACGCAGCCGACCGCGACAGGCCCGCGTGGCGTGCGGCGCTGATCGCCGAGGAGATCGCCCCGGAGGACACCTCGACGCCGGTGACGCGCG
>ERZ773233.704-NODE-704-length-21238-cov-5.698815_pt1 | contig 21238 bp, 23 predicted proteins | sample MGYA00580991_ERZ773233 | MGnify/ENA primary metagenome ERZ773233 (study PRJEB29015, sample SAMEA2738178) | human oral metagenome | biome: human oral; feature: human-associated habitat; material: saliva | place: China | collected 2161 ...
TATAAATATCCGGATAAGAAAGGAGGCTGTTATGAAAGTATATAAAAATATATTTACTCTTGTGTGCTGTACTTTGTTTATAACATTCGTATCTGTGATAAGCAGCAGAGCGGAGATCAAAAATATACAAAACTTAAATATTAAAGTTAAAAACGTAAGGGTCGAAAGCGGAGAATATATAGGAGACAATACTATTACGATAGGAGAAAATTCGGGCGGAGATGTGGAAGTATATGTGTCTGAAGCCGAGAAGAAGTATCGTATAAGCGAATGTGAATTTGCAGGTTCGGGGAATCATAAAATAACCGTTGGTGAGGAACTTAGGATAAGGCTTACGGTCAGTCCGGAAAGTGTTGCGGATTCGGACTACAGGTTTAAGTCTTCTTACGGTTCAAGCTCGGTTTATGTAAGTGGAGCTATTTATGTAAGCAGTACCAAAAAGGGTGAGGACCTGATCCTTACTTTAAGACTAAAGGCTGCCAAGGGGCAGTATGAAGAACCCTACGGTCTGGATTGGGATGACAACAACATAGGATGGACAGTGTGGGAGAACGCCGATTCCTCATCCTATGTCGATATAGCTTTGTACCGTGGAAATAGCCAGATCAAGAGAATAGAAAAATACAAAGGGTACAATTATAATTTCTATCCTTACATGATAAGGGAAGGAACCTACAGCTTTAGAGTAAGAACCGTATCGGACTCCGGGAATAACTACGGATCCGCATCGGATTGGGTAGAGTCCGGAGATCTTTATATCAATGAAGATCAGGTATACAGCGGACCCGGTCCCGATGAGGTGAATACCGGTCCTAATGCAAAAAGTGCTCAAACGGTAGGATGGTATAAGGAAAACGGCACATGGTATTACAGATTTCCCAACGGAGAATTAAAAAAGAACGGATGGGAAAAAATATCCGGTAAATGGTATCTTTTTGATTCAAACGGTAGAATGCTTACCGGGTGGCAAAATAAAAACAATAAATTGTATTTCTTTAATAATGACGGAGATATGAAGCTCGGTTGGCATAAGGAAGGCAATAAATGGTATTATTTGAATACAAATGCCGGAACCGGTGATGAAGGAGCTATGGTAAGAAATTCCTGGCTGAAGGCGGCAGACGGCAAGACTTATTATATAGGTTCGGATGCGGTAATGGCACAGGGCTGGACCAAAATCGAAAATAAATGGTATTATTTTTATCCGGGCCAGGGTAATATGGCTGCAAATACCACTATAAGTACATTTAGGCTCGGTGCCGACGGGGCTTGGATAAGATAATAAATAAAATTGAATAAGTTAAAAAATAAAAAGTTGAAACCCGATTTAAATCAAGTTTCAACTTTTTTGATCGTGAGAATAATAAAAACCGATCTTTAATAAAAACTATTTCTTTTTGGTCATCTTACCTTCGGAGTCTACATAATATGTTCCGTAAACCCACTTGTCTTTTACGAGTTTACCGCTGTCATCAAGGAAGTACCAGCCTTTTTCGTATATTACCCAACCGGTTTTTATAAAACCGCTTTCATTCAAATAATATGTGTCATTCTTATAACTTACCCATGAGCTTACAGGATTTCCGTTGTCATCCTTCATACGCCATCCGGAATTATCCAAGACCCAGGTGTAGGTGTTGCCGTTTACGACAGGCAGTGCCGCCTTAGAAGGAAAACAGGGAAACAGTAAGAGGGCGAAAACAAAGATTGAAGTAAGTAAAAATTTATTGGTTTTCATAAAATCACCTCTAACTTTCCAAACTACTGATTATGAAATTATTATAGCATATATTTTTTGTAAAAAAAGCAGGATAAGCGTATAGTAAGAATTAGTAAGAAAAGCGTAACTATTATAATTGTGCTTTTATTTTTTTGTCTGTTGTGTTAGAGTGAAACTTGAAATAAAAAGATAACTTCAGGTATTAAAAAACCGGAAAGAAAGATATATGAAAAGATTGAGTATTGGTATTTTGGCACACGTAGATGCCGGTAAGACGACCTTGTCCGAAAGTTTGCTCTATAAAAGCGGAAGCATAAAAAAAGCCGGAAGAGTCGATTCTAAGGACAGTTTTTTTGACAATGACGATCTTGAGCGACTGAGAGGTATAACGATATTCTCAAAACAGGCAATACTTAACTTAAGGCATAGCAGGGTAACACTGATAGACACACCCGGTCATGTGGATTTTTCTGCGGATATGGAAAGGACTTTGGGTGTACTTGATTATGCGATACTTGTGATCAATGCTTTGGACGGAGTGCAAAGCCATACGAAGACCTTGTGGAGATTGTTAAGAGAATATCAAATACCTACATTTATATTTGTAAATAAGATGGATAATGAACTTGTCGATAGAGACAAGACGGTAAAAGAAATTCACAGCAAATTATCAAGAGATATAGTGGGCTTTGATGTATATTCAAAAGCTTTTGATGAAGATGGCTTCGATATATCAAAACTCACAGATGAGCTGATTGAAGAACTTGCTTACAGTGATGAAGATCTATTGGAAAAGTATGAAGCAAAAGATCTTGACAGTGCGGATGTAATAGAAAGTATATATGAACGGCGTATATATCCAATGTTTTTCGGATCGGCACTGCATGGAGACGGAGTTGATAATATCATACACGCTATGGATGATCTTACAAAAGAAGGAACTTACGGTGAAGACCTGGCACTTAAGGTATATAAAATAAGCTACGATGAAGCCGGGACCAGGTTAAGTCATGTGAAAATATTCGGAGGCAGTCTAAGACCCAGGACTTCTCTTAATGATGAAAAGATCAATCAGATCAGGCAGTACCACGGGGATAAATATATATCGCTTGAAGAGGCTGTAGCCGCAGATGTGGTGGCACTTACCGGACTCAGATCTTCATATGCCGGAATGGTAGTGGGTCTGCCGGGGGAGAATACAAGTCCCATCATAGAGCCGGTACTTAACTATAAGATGCTTGTACCCGAAGATGCCGACATCAGCAAGGTCTATAAAGAGCTGGAATATATGTATGAGGAAGAACCGAGTCTTGAATTCAGTAAAAAAAGTGACGGAGATATAGAACTTAAGCTTTTCGGACAGGTACAGATAGAAATACTTAAGAGCAGGATATATAACAAGCTCGGGATAGAAGTTGAATTTACAAAAGGCAGTGTTGTATACAAGGAGACCGTTCTTGATGAAGTTGAGGGTATAGGACATTTTGAGCCGTTAAAGCATTATGCGGAGGTTCATTTGCTTATAAGACCCGGAAAAAGAGGCGAGGGCATAAGTGCCTCTGTGGATATACCGGATGATATGCTAGCAAAAAATTATCAAAGTGCCGTATGTACTCACATTATGGAAAAAGAACATAAAGGAGTGCTTATAGGAGCTAAATTGACCGATGTAGATATAGTTTTGGCAGCTGCAAAGGCGGATAACAGACATACGGACGGAGGAGACTTCAGAGAGGCTACATACAGAGCGATAAGACAGGGGCTTATGAAGGCTGAGTCTGTAATTTTGGAGCCTTACTACAACTTTGTAATAAACTGCCCTAAGGATAATGTAGGCAGAGTTCTTACAGACTTAAGTAATCTATATGCAAAATTCTCAGCTCCCGAGATAGAGGATGATACGGCAAGTATAAGCGGCTTTGCCCCGGTCGCATTAATAAATAATTATCAAATGGAACTTAGAGCATTTACAGCCGGAGAGGGGAGTATAAGTCTCTCTTACAGAAACTACGATCGCTGTCATAACGAAGAAAAGGTCATAGAAGAGTACGGATACGATCCCGAACTTGATGAGGAAAATCCTTGCGGATCTATATTCTGCAGTCATGGGAGCGGATTTTATGTCCCCTGGGATATGGTTGAAGATCATATGCATGTAGCAAGTGTGTATACTGAAGATAAAACTGATGCTTACGATAGTACGCCGGTTCACAGAAGTACATTTGACGAGCACAGAGCAAGTAACGAAGAACTTATAGAGATCTTTGAAAGGACATACGGTAAAATAAAAAGCCCCGTAGAAAGTAATAATATTAATAAGCCAAAGGACGTGGGAAGAAAAGAAAAGGAATATGTCTATAAGCCTAAGGAAAAAGAAGAGACATATATATTAATAGATGCCTACAATGTTATCTTTTCATGGAAGGAGCTTTCGGATATCGCAGAAACGGATATACAGGCGGCAAGAGACAGACTTGTGGAAATAATATCTCACTACAGATCAAGTGTGGATATGCAGATAATAGTCGTATTTGATGCCTATAAGGTCGAAAATCATAAAAGAGAGGTCATCAAATATCAGGGGATAAGTATAGTGTATACAAAACAGGCTGAGACTGCGGATCAGTATATAGAAAAAACAGTAAGTGATATGGCTAAGAAATACAGAGTCATAGTGGTAACTTCGGATGCGACGGAGCAGATCATAATTCAAAGCAAGGGTTGTATTTTAATTTCTTCAAGAGAGTTTGAGCTTGAAGTAAAAAATGTGGAAAAAGAGATAAGTGAGAAGTTGAGTAATATATCAAGTAAGGAGAAGAGTTATATATCCGATTACATGAAAGATATTTAATAAAATGTTTTTATTTGAACACAAATAGATAAAATTGTTAATTTAATAATTTAAAAGCTTACTAATACTTGACGTAAAACTTACAAATGTGATAAAATCTTGAAACGTTAGGAATTACTAACTATAATATTATTAATAGTGAGGTATGTATTATGCCAAGTAGTAAAGACAAGATCTTTGCACCTATATTCTTAATATTGGGTGCGGTATTGTATTTTATTCCCGGCAGAATAGCTCCGGTCTGCGCACCTATGGCTGACGGAGGCTTTATGAAATGCCACTGGACGGGAGAGGTAGTAAGGGCATTGGGAATATTAATAGTAATTATTGCGGTAGTGATGCTTTTGAATGCATTTACATTAAAGAAAGAAGGTGTAGGACTGGGACTTTCCATTGCGAATATAGCTGTGGGAGTATTTACCGTGTTGGTTCCCCTTAAAATAATAGGAACCTGCCCAAAGCCCATGATGCAGTGTAATGTAGTATCAAAACCGGCAATACTTCTTGTTGGAGGTATCTTCATAGTTGCCAACATTATATACCTATTTCTTAACAAGAAAAAATAATTCAAGAAAGCAGTTTTTATGTCTATTTTAGAAGTTAAAAATATATCTAAGAAGTTCATACGTGGCGACAGAGGCTTTTATGCTCTTGAGGATGTGAGTTTTTCCGTGGATAAGTCGGAACTTGTGTATATAAAAGGGAAGTCCGGAAGCGGTAAAAGTACACTCCTTAACTTAATAGCCGGCTTACTAAGACCGGATAGCGGAAGTGTGAATTTTAACGGCGTTGATATAAGCACTTACAGTGATGAAAAGATAAGTGAATACAGGAATGTCTCCATAGGTTATGTTCCTCAAAGTCTCGGGACTTTACCGAATCTTACCATAGCTGAAAATGTGGAACTGCCGTTTCATATATATAAAAAGCAAGATTCCGCCAGGGAAAGAGCCTTGATGCTTCTTGATAAGATGCATATACTTGAGCTTAAAGATGAATTCCCGAGATCTCTTTCGGGAGGAGAACTTAAGAGGGTGCTTCTTGCAAGGGCTCTTATGAATGAGCCGGAGCTTATAATAACGGATGAACTGACTTCCGATCTGGACAGTGCTACGACAAAAGATATTATGAAGATCTTATACGATATTCATGAGTCCGGTACGACTTTGATCATGGTTACTCATGATGATGATATAATAAGAGATAAGGATAGAGTGATACATATGGAAGCAGGGAAGCTGACAGACTAGCGGGGGGATTATTATGAGATCTTTAAGACAAAAGAGTATCAAATATGTATTGGCAGTATTTACGGTTTTGTGTTTAATATTTAATACATTTAATACTTATGCGGAAGAGACAAGTTATAAAAACTGGAATGAAGTTGCATCTGCCATGGAAGAGCATATATTAAACGGTGCGAATATTTACAGAGAAGGCGGAAGCGAAAAGGCAAAAGAAGCAAAGGATGCTATAAATATTGCCTATTATAAATTTTATGAAAAGCTCGGTTTTGAAAAGACCGTTATGGCTTCAATATCGGGAAGCAGAGGTTCGGATGTTGAACATCAGTTCTATCTGGCTAAAAAAGCTATAAGCGATTCAAAATCACCGGATGAAGTTGATGCGGAAGTAAAGACTCTTATACAGATGCTACATGAAGATGCAGATACACTGGACGGTGTAGGTTCCGAAGAAGGCACAGCCAAGGACAGTGCCGGGGCGGATACAGATAAAGCGGCTCAGAGTAATACCAATAAACAGGGTCAGGATTTTATAACATTTATGGCTGCTTTCGGGCTTACTCTAAGAGAGGGTCTTGAAGCTATCCTGGTAATAGCCGCAATAATAGCTTACCTGGTAAAGACTGATAATAAGAAACATCTAAAAGCTGTGTATATAGGTGCTGTTGCAGGTATAGTATTCTCTATGGTACTTGCGGTAGGCTTCAATATGATAGCGGCAAGTATAGGAGAAGCACAGTCGGGTGCGTCACAGGAGATATTCGAGGGTATAACGATGTTTATAGCCACAGCGGTTCTCTTCTATGTAAGTAACTGGATGCTATCTAAGTCCGAGACCGAAGTCTGGAATAAATATATTAAGGATCAGGTAGACAGCTCAATAACCAAGGGTAATGTATATACACTTGTTTTCACTTCTTTCCTTGCTGTATCGAGAGAGGGTGCGGAGCTTATACTTTTCTTCCAGGGTATGCGTTCAAATATTGCCAACAGTCCGTACCATATGTGGCTTGGACTTGGTGTGGCGGTAGTTGTATTGGTATTTGTATATATACTTATAACTAAGCTGAGTATACGCTTACCTCTGAAACCGTTCTTTATGGCTACAAGTATACTGATGTTCATACTTTGTATGTCATTTGTAGGTAAAGGAGTATTCGAATTACAAGAGGCTGATGTGATAGGAAGAACCATCATACCGGCAATGAACGGTTTCAATATAGATTTCCTCGGTATATACGACCGTGTGGAAAATCTTTTGGCACAGGTTATTCTTTTAATAATAACAGTAATATCTGTTGTGATGCATATGCAAAACAGCAAGAAAATAAAAGCCGAGCTCGACAACAAAAATAAAAAATAGAGCAGGCAAGGGGAGGTTTTATGTTTAAGAAGAATCTAATAGTTAAGATGTCAGTGTTGGCGGCAGTAGCAGCGTTATCACTTTCTGCTTGTACCTCAAGTAAAACAGAGACTACAGCAGCAGAAGAGACAACAGTAGCTGAAGAGACAACAGAGGCAGCAGATGTAGGCAGCGGTTTTGAAGAGTTTCCTATAGGAGACGAGCAGGAAATAGGACCGCTGGTTGTATCAGGTGTATACTTCCAGCCTGTAGATATGGAGCCGGCAGGTAACAGTATCGCAAAGGCTGATGCAGATGCACATATAGAGGCTGACATAACAGCTTCAGCCGAGGGTGCAACACTCGGTTACGGTAAGGGTGACTTCGTGCCATGGTTAAAGGTAAAGGCATTTCTCCAAAAAGAAGGGTCCGACAAGGTTCAGGAAATAGCTTTCATGCCTATGAACGCTTCAGACGGTCCTCACTACGGAGCTAATATCAAGTTTGAAGACGGTGTAGGAAAGTACAAGGTTAAGTTTGAGATTTCAGCACCGGGTAATGAGTATCTCTTACATACAGATCCGGAGACAGGTGTTACCGGAAGATTCTGGACAGAGCCTTTAGTAGTTGAGTGGGATGACTTTGAGTGGAACGGACCACAGTGGTAAGATTGATATAAATAATACATAAAACAACTGATAAACAAAGAGGCTGTGGCAAAATGAGTTTTGCGACAGCCCTTTGGCTTGTAATGTGTAAGGGTTTTAGACAGGAGGTAGCAGTATTTTAAAGATATTTGTAAAAACAATGGAGGAGATCATAGCCTTTCCTCTGATTTTAGCTATATTGGCAGCATATTACAGGACTGCTGATACGAAAAAGAAAGCGTATGTGCTAAGCTTTTCGGTTGTCGCAGGTATAATAAGTGCACTAATTTCAGCCTATATAAGACGTCTCCCTAATTTTGTGAATAGGGCTAATCTTGGATTTTACAGTATGATACCGGTTATTATATCGGCTGTATTGATATTGCTTATATTAATATTTGAAAAAAAGATCAAATCAAAAAATGAAACTTTGTTTGAGAATCTATTGGGAGCCTTTGTATCAGTCAATATTATTTCTTCATTTTTTTGTTATATGCCTTCTTTCTTTTTACAGATCGATTCATTTGTATATTATGGAGAGAGTGCGGTAAGTACCATAGTACTTTTTAGAGTTATAGGTTTTGTACTTGCAATAATAATGCTTCTTTTATCACTGTTTGTTATATACAGAACCTGTATGAAACTGGACGCCGGCAGATTAAAGGGAATACTTATATTCTGTATACTTGTAAGAGGTGTGACTCAGCTCAATGTTATAGTCAGCAGACTTTATTCTTTAAAGATAATTCCTAAAAATCCGATGGTATTTACAGTTACGGCATACATTACCAACAATGCGAGAATATTTGACTTTGCACTTATGCTGGTACTGATCATAGTCCCTGTAATACTATGGATGCAAAACATTAAGATAACAGAGAACTACAGGAACAATGCCGAGTTTAGAAAGATAGTTTACAATATGAGAAGGAAAAGACATCTTGCACAGTTCTTTGTGTTTGTAATGATCGTTAACATTCTTTCTCTATCGGCTATCAAGACCTATGCGAACAGAGAGATACCGCTGTCCGCACCGGAAGATTACAAGCTTGAAAACGGGCATGTAGAAATAGAACTTGAAAGCGTGTCAGACGGGCATTTGCACAGATATGTGTATGAAGCTAAAGACGGAAAAAAGGTGAGATTTATAGTTGTACAAAAATCTCAGGGTTCTTACGGAGTGGGACTTGATGCCTGTGAGATATGCGGTCCGAGCGGATATTTCGAAAGGAACAACGAAGTTGTATGTAAGCTTTGTGACGTAGTGATGAATAAGGGAACCATAGGTTTTAAGGGTGGCTGTAACCCCATACCTTTTGAATATAAAGTACATGATCAGAAGATAAAAATAGATATTGAAGTTTTAGAAGGTCTGTCCTACGTATTTAAGTAATTGGAGGAGAAAAAATGTTTTTTAGAATGATTAGAGGTGCCTTGTTCAGGCAAAAGGGTAAGATGCTTATGATAGCTTTTACCATAGCACTGGGTGCAAGTCTGTCCACTTCCATGCTTAATACTATGCTGGGGGTAGGAGACAAGGTAAATCAGGAATTAAAAGCTTACGGTGCCAATATTAATGTGGTTGCTAAAGAGGCTTCTTTACTTGATGATATATACGGAATGTCCAATGATGACAGCGATACTAACAAATACCTTAAAGAAGATGAACTCGGCAATATAAAGACAATATTCTGGGCATTCAATGTAGTGGATTATACACCGTATTTTAATACCAGGGTAAATGTAAACGGTGACAGTGAAAAGGTCAAGCTGGTAGGAACATGGTTTGCCCACCATATGGATCTGGATACGGGCGAAACTCTGGATACCGGTATGATCAACTTAAAGAACTGGTGGACAATAGATGGAGAATGGCTTAAAGACGATGAAGAGGGCGTTATGTTGGGATCTCTTTATGCGGCAAGAAACGGATATAAAGTGGGAGATGAGCTTACTTTAAGTTCCGATCATCTTACAAAGACACTTAAGGTCAAGGGTATATATGAGTCCGGAAGTGATGAAGATTCATATATATATACAACATTAAAGCTTGCCCAGGATTTTGCGGATAAGACCAATGTGGTAAACAGTATCGAAGTAAGTGCCTTGACTACACCGGATAACGATCTGGCAAGAAAGGCGGCAAGAAATCCGCTTTCACTTACTGTAAAAGAATGGGAAGTATGGTATTGTACAGCTTATGTAAGTGCGATCTGCTACCAGATACAGGAAGTTATTACCGATTCTGTAGCTAAGCCGATAAGACAGGTTGCGGAGTCCGAAGGTGATATACTTAACAAGACCACACTGCTGATGATACTTATTACCCTACTAAGTCTTATAGGTTCGGCACTGGGTATCTCAAACCTGGTAACGGCTTCCGTAATGGACAGACGTACGGAGATCGGTTTGCAAAAGGCGGTAGGAGCAAGTAATTTAAGAATCATAGGTATCATGCTTACCGAGATCATTATAACAGGTATCATAGGAGCGATAGCGGGATACTTTATAGGACTCGGACTTACACAGATCATAGGATACAAAGTGTTCGGTTCTGCTATAACCCCGGCACCTATGGTCATTCCGATAGTTATGGTATTGATACTTCTTGTGACCTTGCTCGGAAGTATACCGGCTATAAGGTATCTGCTTAACCTTAACCCGACAGAAGTATTGCATGGAAGGTAGGAAGAGGACATGTTAAAAAAGAGAAATATGTACTTAAAGATGGTAATGTCATCATTATCCAGAAGAAAATCACGTATGCTTACGGCTTTACTTGCAATAGCCATGGGAGCTACCATTCTTTCGGGTCTGGTAACGATATATTATGATATACCAAAGCAAATGGGTAAGGCATTTCGTTCTTACGGAGCCAACCTTTTGGTCATACCTACAGGTACGGATGAGAAGATAAGCGATGAACAACTTAAGGAAATAGAAGAAGTTATACCTAAAGATAAGAAGGTCGGTATAGCACCCTATATATATCAGAATACGAAAATAAACGAGCAACCTTATATAATAGCGGGAACCGACCTTGAGGGAGCTAAAGCAAGCAGCCCGTACTGGCTTATCAACGGTGAGTGGCCCTCAAAACCCAGACAGGTGCTTATAGGAAATGAGATCGCCAAGGCACTGGATCTGTCTGAGGGAAGCAAGGTGAGTCTTGTAACTCCAAAGAGTACGGGAGATGATGCTACCACGGACTTTGAAGTATCCGGTATAGTTACTACTGGAGGTAAGGAAGAAGAGCTTATATTCATGAGCCTTGATGACCTGTCCGAGATCATAGGAAGAACGGACTTCGATGTGGTGGAATGCAGTATAGAAGCCAATAAAGAAGAACTGGAACAAATAAGTGCCGATATAGCGGCAAAGGATTCCGCACTTACTCCAAGACCCGTAAGGAGAGTTACACAGTCTCAGGATCTTGTACTTAACAAATTACAATCCCTGGTATGGATAGTTACATTCATAGTATTATTTATCATGATGATCTGCGTATCCACTACCATGATGGCTGTAGTTACGGAAAGAAGAAAAGAAATAGGACTTAAAAAGGCACTGGGAGCATCAAATAAAGGAGTTATAATGGACTTTTTGGGTGAGGGTATGGTACTCGGTATAGTAGGAGGAGGACTGGGAACGGCTTTCGGATATCTTTTTGCTTTGGAAGTTAGCATGAGCGTATTTGCCAGAAAGGTATCGTTTCTTTGGCCCCTGGTACCTATAACGATTATAGTTTCGGTAGTAATAACAGTGTTAGCGTGTCTGTATCCCGTAAGCAAGGCGGTGGATATAGAGCCTGCATTAGTTCTCAGAGGAGAATAAGAAAGGATTGATCTATGAACATATTGACATTAAAAGATGTGTCTAAGATATACGGAGAACTTAAGGCACTGGATAATATAAATCTTAACGTCGAAAAAGGTGAATGGCTTGCCATAATGGGACCTTCGGGAAGCGGAAAAACCACTATGATGAATATTATAGGTTGTATGGATAAGGCGTCCATAGGTGAGGTCATACTTGACAATACCAATATTTCCAAGCTTTCGCCAAGGGAGCTTACCGAGATAAGAAGGGATAAGATCGGTCTTATCTTTCAGCAGTTCCACCTGGTAAATTACCTTACAGCGGTAGAGAATATCATGATGGCTCAATACTATCACTCCATGCCGGACGAAGAAGAAGCTATGGCAGCTTTGGAGGCTGTGGGTCTTGCTGACAGAGCAAAGCATCTGCCCAATCAGTTATCGGGCGGTGAGCAGCAAAGAGTCTGTATAGCAAGAGCACTTATAAATCATCCGAGTATACTTCTTGCGGATGAGCCGACAGGAAACCTGGATGAAAAGAATGAATTTATAGTAATGGATATATTCGAAAAACTTCATAATGCGGGCAGTACTATCATAGTGGTCACTCATGACCCGGAAGTCGGAGACGAGGCTGAAAGAATGATAGTTTTGGAGCACGGAAGGATAAGCAGGGAAGAGAAGAAGAAGAGGACAAGACCTGTTATAGACGAAAATGCGACAAATGAAAATTTGAAGAAGTTCATATAAAAATATTTAAAAATTTCAAAAAGTTATTGCCTATATAATATCATTGTGCTATAATTCCCAAAGTCGTATATATGTATACGATGTTAACAAAATGTAAATTTATCATGAACATTTTAATTAAGGTATATATTATGATAATTATAATACTGTTTCAGTAGGCGGCTATTATAGTTATTCCATGGTAGTTTACTTAATTACGGGAGGAATTATATTATGAAGAAGAGTTTATTAATGGCAGTACTTGTAGCAGGTCTTGCAATTACAGCATGTGGACAGAGTAAAGAAGAGCAGGCAAGCTCAGCAGTAGAGAGCGCTATGGACGAAGTAAGCTCAGCAGCAGCTGCTGCAGGTCCTGAAGCAAGCTCAGCAGTAGAGAGCGCTATGGAAGAGATGAGCTCAGCAGTTGAAGGAGCAGGCGAAGCAGCTGAAAGTGCTGTTAAGGAAGCCGGAGAAGCGGCTGAGAGTGCAGCAAAGGATGCAGAAAAGGCAGCTGAGGCGGCAGAGAGCGCAGCTAAGGCAGCTGAAAGCGCATCAAGCTCAAACTAAGCCGGAAAGCTTGTAAGTATTTACTTGAAAATAAACATGAAATAATATAGAATAAACTTAAGCTGTTGCAAGATCTTTGATTTTTTGTGGCAGCTTAAGTTTTTCTTTTATTTTAAAATATTTATACAAAGAGCAAGGAAATGTTCTTGAAAATAAGGAGGTAGTTATGAAAAGATATATTATGACTTTTGGCATAGTTTTAGGTTTAGCATTGACTGCATGTTCAAGTGACTCTCAACCGGCAGATCAGGCAGCGGACGGGGCTGTTACTGAGGCTGAGGATACAGGTGCCGTTGCCGCAACATCCTACAAAGACGGAACCTATACCGGAGAGAGTGACAAGGACGAACACGGCGGTATGATAAGAGTTACCATAGAGATCAAAGACTCCGCAATAAGCAGTGTTACAACTGAAAACCTTGACGGGGAAGGTAAGGAAAAGGGAGAAGAGTACGGTAAGGAGACCAATAACGAGGGACTTTACAAAAAAGCTCAGGCTTCTGTAGCAGGTACAGCTCAATACGGTCCGGCACTTGAAATTGCAAAGGATATATCAAAAGTAGATGCTGTAAGTGGTGCTACACAATCATACGAGGCTTTCAAAGTTGCTGTAGGAAGAGCCCTGGAAAGTGCCAAGTAAGTAATGAAAGCAGACAGATTGGATACTCTCGGACTGGCAAAGAGAAATATTAAAAATAAAGCTTCCAGATCTTACCCTATGATCTTATTGACAACGATTTTGTGCTTTGTGATATTTTTAAGCAGCTTTTTAATTATAAGCCTTAAAAACGGTATAAGTTCGTTGTCCAATCGTATGGGAGCCGATATCATAGTTGTGCCGGAAGGTTATGACAGTAAGATCACCGGTGCGATACTTAGGGGGGAGCCTAACAGTTTCTTTTTTGATAAAAGTGTAGCTGAGAGGGTAAGTAAGATAGATGGTGTGGAAAAGGTAAGTCCGCAACTGTATCTGGCAACTTTAAGTGCAGGTTGCTGTTCATTTCCCATTCAGATAATAGGTGTGGACTTAAAAGATGATTTTACGGTCGGAGCGTGGCTTACCTCACGCATAGGTAACAAATTAGACGATAATGAAGTAATAGCCGGATACAATATACAGGGGAATCATGAATCGGAAGTTAAGTTCTTTAATCAAGGCTTTAAGATAAAGGCGAAACTCGATAAGACAGGAATGGGCTTTGACGAGACCGTATTCATGAGCATGGAGCAGACAAGAAAGCTTGCCAAAGAATATGAAAAAGTACTTGAACTTCCAATAGCGGATAATGAAAATCTGATATCTTCCGTAATGGTAAAGCTTAAAAAGGATGCGGATCCGATTACTACTCTTAAAGCCATAAGAGATGAGTTTAAGTCGGAGGGAGTATATGCACTTCTTTCAAAGCAGATGATGTCGGAAGTATCTTCGAATATGAAAAATATTTTGATATATGCGTATATACTTATGGCTGTACTTTGGGCAATGGTACTTTTGGTACTTTCCGTAGTATATAATTTTTCGATAAAAGAAAGAAAAAGAGAATTTGCCACCCTGAGAATACTAGGAGCTACCAGACGTAAGCTTATGAATATAGTACTGAGTGAGATATATATGATCAATCTTTCGGGTGCTGCGATAGGAACAGTCTTGGGTCTTGCAGTGGCAATGCTGTTCGGACCGGCTATAAGCCTTTCGCTTAAACTTCCGTTCTTGGAACCGGATCTTTTGCAAATGCTTTGCTTAAGCCTTGCAAGCCTCCTTGTGGGAATATTCATAGGTCCTTTGGCGGTAAGTTTTACTCTTAATAAAATGAATAAAACCGAGCCGGCTCTTTTATTAAAAGAAAACGAATAAATATTTATCTATATAAACATATTTGATTAAAAAGGAGGTGCTTATAGTGTTGGTTATACAAGAAGCTGCCGAGATGTATCTTAAAACGATATTGAAATTGCAGCAAAGTACCGGTTATGTACGTTCTGTGGACATAGCAAGGGAGATGAATTACTCAAAACCCACAGTAAGTGAACAAATGAAAAAATTTCGTGAAAACGATTTTATAACTATAGAAGCGGACGGTCAGATATTGCTTACAGACAAGGGATTGTCGATCGCCAGAAGAACTCTTGAAAGACATTATGTATTGACTGAGATATTGGTCAAGATAGGAGTAGATGAAAAGACGGCAAAAGATGACGCTTGCAGAATAGAACATTATATCAGCCAACAGACATTCGATTGTTTAAGAAAATATTTTGATAAATAAAAGTTGTGAACGGATGGCTTCATGACTGTAAATAAGAATACCACAAAGCTGCAACAAAAAAGTTGAAAGCTTTGTGGTATATTAGTTTTATCATGCGGGTGACAGGACTTGAACCCCTACGAAAAACCTATAAATACCTTATTACAAGGGAGTTTCTGCTATTCGTGTTGTATTTCGTGTTGCATAGTTTCAAAATAACTGTTTATTTTATTATTAATTTCTTTGTTTTTACCCCTCATAGTGTGCTGATAAACTGTCTTTAGTGTCGAACTTGTAGACCATCCGCCACGCTCCATAATATATTTATCAGGTATACCCATAGCATGAAGAATTGAAGCTGAATAGTGTCTTAGATCATGAAATCTGAAATGTTTAAGACCGGCTTTTTTTAATAAATTGGCAAAGCGATCCGTTATCATATTTGGGTGAAGGTTTGTTATACTGCCTTCTTTCGGAAGTAATTCTATAACAAAATCCGGGAATTCTATGTATCTGTCACTGCTATATGTTTTAGGTGATTTTATAACCCACGATCCGTCAGGAGCTTTTACCATAGCATTCTTAACATGAACTATGTTGCCGTTTACATCATCTGCTTTTAATGCACAGATCTCACCTCTACGCATAGGACCGAAAGCGGCAAGCAGTATAGGCACTTCCAATTCTGAACCCTTTGCATAAGATATAAGCTGTCTAACTTCGCCATCTGAAGGTATATGTATATCCGTTTGAACTTTCTTAGGTAAATCCGTTTTAAGTGAAAAATTAGGTCTATAGGTTCTTATAACTGCATTAAGCAATCCGTGAACATTGCGGATCGTTTTAGGAGATATAGTGCCGGCAATTGAGTTAATAAATACTTGTACTTGCTCTTGGGTAATACTGTCAATCTTTAACTTAGCTATCTTGCTGATCTGATTAGCTGCTATGCCTTTATATGTTCTTACTGTAGTAGGTGAAAGGATAGCTAATCGGTTGTTAATGTATTGCTCTGTGGCTTTGCCTATGGTTAGGTTATCGTTTGAGGTGGATTCTTCAAGCTTATATGCAGTCGCAAGATATTCCGCTTCTTTCTTAGTTGATGCCGTAAAAGACTTGTAGTGTCTTTTACCTTTTTCATCCGTATAGTCATAGATCTGACATCTGTAGTTGCCGGATGGTAGCTTTCTTGCTGTAGCCATATGTACCTCCTTAATTTTGAGCATAAAAATAACAGACATTGAAAATTAGCTGTTACAGTGGTACAATATAGCTTGTTCAGGGCATATTGTAGTGAGCAACAGCTTGCAATAGTATGTATTAGAGTCATCCGTCACTTAGTGTAGGGTGGCTCTTTATTTTTTATAGTTATATAGTAGGGTTTAAAGCATAACTGTTAGCGGTATATAGAGTAAAACCGTCAATTGTGGCAAAATCCGCATCGTCAGATATTATATGGATCTTGTTATCTGCAATGCAATTTTTTAGTATTATATAGTCATAATTATCACAATGATGTTTGTCTATAGATGACACGAACTCATCAAGGATGTTAGGACCTGAGTGATAATCAAGAATCTTGCATATGTTCTTAATATTTTCTATACACACCGATAAAATAGTTTTTAAATCAGATCTATTTGTTATGCGTCTAAATTCTTTCAAAGTAATATCAGTACCTTGTTTTGATTTGTACAACTCAAATTCATTCTTTTCTACAGTATATAACAGCTCGGACATATTATATACACTGGTAAAGATAGGATTGCCGTTGTATACCAGATTGTCAACAAAGTTTATATAGATTTCGGACTGTCTACGAACTTTATTACTGTTAAGCAATGCATAATTAGGATAGCAGTACCAGTATAAAATATTTGTATCCAAAAAATAAGGTCTATTGGAATCCATACTGCTAAACTTTGAAATATCACGAATACAATCAGGCTTCATATTTATTTACCTTCTTTGGAGCATTATTTACAATTTCGCTCATAACTTCTCTCTTATCAATATTTTCAAGCAACATAAGAGCATTGCTTATTGATGATTGATATAAAAACTTTCCGGTTTCACTAAGGTTTATCTTATTAAACTTTGATAGAAAATTTGAGCCTTTGTATTTAATTACCAATGCGGAAAAACTGTTATTGAAAAACTGTGAAGAAAACTTATCAATGCTGTCAAAATCAATGGTAACAGAGTCATTATTGCCGGATGATATACACTCCTCAAGCTTAGCTCTTAGCCATTCTCCTGACTGTTTAGTAGCAGCCTCTTTTATGTGTTCTCTTAATTTTATTATTTTTTCCATTATATTTGTTCTCCTTGTAAACAATATAGGTTAATACTATCAGGAAGTACCTTTACAGTAATAAGTGTACCATGAATAGGAGTGTCTATCACCTTAAAAAATTCTGAATCTCCACCATCTTTGTATTCATAGTATATATTATTTGATAAAATTCGTAATGAACCCTTATTTGCATAAATAAAATCCTTTAAATAGTAAAGCCCCAATCCTCTCGGGACACAATTTTCCAGTTGTATTGTGGAATTTCCCTTTCCAAAAGCCCAGTTGATAGCATCCTCTGATGAGTAATTTGGGTAAATTCTCTTTATTTTATTTGGAATTCCAATTCCTGAATCATATATTGAAAAGACTAATGTATTATGCTGTGGCATCCAGTGGCCACAAGCATAGCAGCCTAAAGATGATTCAGAATGATCTATTGCATTCGTGAACAGCTCAATAAGGTTGGAAGAGATATGTCCTTTTGCTCCACTAGACAATGTTATAGGTGCCAAGTCTATAAACTTGTTAGTATAAACATTAGTGACATTATAATCGACGCACTTAAAGTTCCCAAATGGAATAGCATTTTGATTTGACGGTACTCCAGTTGGATTTATATAAGTCAATAGACCTGAGTCAAAAAAGTATTTGTAAGCACGAGTATGATTTGAAAATGATAAATTAATATGCTTGCCACATGATTTTGAATAATCATACATACCGCCTAAGAATGCGACAAAACCCGCATCAAAATACTTTACATCAGAGAAATCTAAAGTAATATAGTTGTCATAGCAGTTGCAAATATATGAAAACAAATCCGACATATATTTATACCCGGTAAAATCCAAGTTGAGTCTTGCTGGAATTTTTAAAGTCGTCACAGTAAATTTACCCCCCTTTAAAATTTATTTTCTTTATATCCAACAATTCCTTGGGATATATAATAGTATTTTGTTCGCAGTCAGGTATAAGTAATTCTGCTGCAAAAATATCAGCCTCACGCTCTACCCATGATGTGAGCAGCAGAGTATGGTTTTTTATAAAAGCACATATATGTACCGCCTTTCTCTTTAATCTGTTTGTTAAAATCACTTATATCACATCGCTTTGGAAGGCTATTGCCTTGCTTGAACCTGAAAGCTTTTTATTGTACAGATCATACAGAATTAAGTATCAGATGACTTTTTAATTTTAAGCGTATTTAGTTACTTGTTCTTTATCCTGTGATATTCCTTTTTCCCATATTTCATCACATGATAGATCTAAATAGTCATTCCATGAGATACCATAGCCTCCGATGTCTACTTTTACCTGCTTAAATAATCCGGGTATATGCTGCAATGAATCAAAAGCGGCTATGGTGGAAAAAAGCGGCTTTACATCATAGACCTTTACAGTTCCGTCAGTAAAAGTGGCAAGTAAATTATAATCTTTTAATGGCTCTATATTTTTAATAGTATGAAACATATGTACCGCCTTTCTATTTAAGAGGCAAGAATTTCAACATCCCTCATTTCATTTTGGGTTTCATCATATCTCAATCGGCTTAAAGCTTCCAACTACTTTACCGATTATGTTTAAGTATGTACTTGGCTCTACAGGTAATTCAATAATTATGTCATCATATTTTTTATTTAATGATACAAGCCTTATCCTATCACCCTCAAAAAATACCTTTTTTAAATAAGATTCGCCATCATAGTCTACTGCATATATGCCACCATGTATGTTATCATATCCAAGTTGTATAAGGGCAACATCACCGTTGTGGTATTTAGGTTCCATGCTATCACCAGTAATATAACTTGCAATGTCATAATTAGGCAAATTATCTATGTCAGTATAAACTAAATCAGTTTCATTATTTTCTTGATAACTATAACCTGTGCCAGCAGATAACTTTTCAGTAACTTTAACCTTATAAAGATTGGATGGTTCATGTAGGAATTTGTAATTAGGTGTTTGCCTGTCTATATTTAAATGGATTTTTACATCACTAAGCCCCGTATAATTAGAAAAATTAGATAAAATAGATTCAGATACTACCGAATCAATAATATCTAGAACATTTTGATGAATATCTTTACATCTATAATTTTGTAAAAATGGATCTATTTTTGAAAATAATTCATTATTTGATATGTAGACATCAGCCAATGTTATTTCGGGTCCTGATTCATGAATCCAGTCACAGTATAGTGTTATTCCTGCTGAAAACTTCAGTAAAAAAACATCATGTGTTATCCCTAAAAGAACAAAAGCAGAATCTACAAGTATTTTACTTTTGTACTCGTGTTCTTCAAAATCATAATCCTTTCCATCAAAAATTGGTTTTTGATGTATATCGTATTCACATTGTAGCTCTGAAAAATATACTTCGTAGCATTCGAAATATGGAGCAGAATTGGATTCCAGCTCATTCGATTTTGTAATAAGATAGTGTGCAATTTCGGATAATCTGTCCTCAGAAATATCACCATCTTTATTTTTCCAACCCATTAAATATCCCGGAGTGGTATTTAAATACTTTGCAATTAATTCCACTTTATCATGAGGAATGTTTTTAATGACTCCACTTTCATATCGCTGAATCGTTTGCCTGCTTACCCCAATTTTATTTCCTAACTCCTCTAATGTCATTTTGTTTAAAAGCCTTTGTTCTTTTAATCTATCTTTAAATTTCATAGAGTACCTCTTTCTCTTTAAAAGTATTATAACATAAATTACTTAATAAGCAACAAAAAATACATAAAAATCACTTGACAGGTTACAAACTAAGAAGTATACTTATGTCACTTAATAAGTGACAAAGAGAGGTGGTGATAATTTGATAGATACTAACGAATTACGAGGTGTAATAGCTAAAAATGGTCTTTCGCAATCGGAATTAGCTAGAAAACTTGGAATGACCCCTAAAACTTTTTACGATAAAATGAAAAAAGGGGTTTTTAGCAGCGATGAGATAGAAAAAATGATAGTCCAATTAGGTATAGAGAATCCTATTGCTATTTTTTTTGCCAATAGTGTCACTTAATAAGTGACAAAAAAGGAGGTGATTTTATAAAAACCGAAAAATGGAATGGCTTTGATATTTGCTTTAACGATAAAGGGAAAATCGTTACTGAAGACTTTATGGGCATACTGAGTTTGCTGAGTGACGGAATGTATCTTCCTATAAGCATACTTGAAGAGCAATCATATTATGAGGCGTTCGGAGTTTATTTCTTGGACGATGGCAGGCAGTTGAAAGTGACGCTGTGGGTAGAAGATGAAATACTGGATACTGAAAACCCCATAGTTTTGGTTGATATAAAAAAGGCATATGGGTATGAAATGCCAATACCGCCAAAGCATACGCCTATAGACATAATAAGGCAAGAATACATTTATGTAATTGGTATGGCAGGCACAAAATTCTATAAAATTGGTTGCTCGAACAATCCGGTAGAAAGGTTGAAAGCTTTACAGACAGCCAATCCATGGGACTTGAAGATTATTGCAATATTCGTAAGCCAGAACATGTATTTGGACGAAAGAAGAATACATGAACACCTAACAGGATTTCATAAAAGAGGGGAATGGTTTGAAATTGATAACATTTTTGAAACTGTTATGGCAGTAAAGGACAAGTACGGGCTAGATGTGTCGGTAAGCGATACGATTTATAAGCAGAACGAGTACAGGGCATAAAGGAGGAAGAAACATATGAAGTATATGAGCAATGATTACAAATTTGATTCTAAGGAATGTGTTGATGAAATTATAGAAGCAATAA
>ERZ773233.706-NODE-706-length-21195-cov-18.830700_pt1 | contig 21195 bp, 22 predicted proteins | sample MGYA00580991_ERZ773233 | MGnify/ENA primary metagenome ERZ773233 (study PRJEB29015, sample SAMEA2738178) | human oral metagenome | biome: human oral; feature: human-associated habitat; material: saliva | place: China | collected 2161 ...
GTGGAACTCTTGTGAAGCCAAAACGTGTGAACCAGGCTACAAGAAAGTAGGAAATATGTGTCAGAAGGATGAAAGCCAATTCCAATGTCCTACAAACCTTCCAAGACTTAATGTTACTTTGCCGACAGATCAGGCAACGAGAAGTGCTTGGGCGGAAAAGATAAAGGGGTTGAAGTTTATAAAAGCACAAACTCAAAGTGACGAAGCGGGTATTAGATTTTTGATTGCAGGAGGGCAAAGTGGTATCAACGAAGTTGCAACCACCACATGGTTCCACCCCTTCAGATGGTGAGGTCACAGAATTTGTACTGATCTAGAAAATGATGTATGTGAACTTCTAGATATAGAAACAAAAACATGAGTATTTCCATGAACCTATACCTATACTCTCGAATCCGCTTATGATATTATTCCTAATCCATTCTTGATTTACAATCCAGAAGTGAAAGCAGTCGAAGAATATAACAAGCTTGTTTGTCAGTGGCAAGCACTTGTTCCAGAATTGGAGAAGAAAAACGATGCTCCAACGGTATTTATTCAGCCAATAGGAAGTACGGCAGGAAAGACAATTACTGTCGCAAGCCATGGAATTGTTGATCTAGATGGTATCAAGGATGTACAGTATCTACTCTATAAAGGAAATATATCTAGCGTTTCAGGTGCGCCATATCTTCAGAACACAACTGGTATTTTCCCAAATCTTGATAATGGGGAGTATACTATTCAGACCAAGGCCATGGTGAAAGATGGTTCGACGAGTCAGTTCGTAGAACGCACGAACCCTCATCTTTTGAAACAAAAAGTGAATTTTCAACAGGGATCTGCGTCACCAATTGGTGATTATACATATTATATTACTTCGATTTATGATGATGACTATCATCCATATAAGCGACAAACATCGCCAGCAAGCATGAATCGCAATGTGGTAGCTGATGGGCAAAAAGATGCATTGATTGATTTTAAGGGATATATACCATGAAGAGATTACATCATGATTCCTGTAGATTTTCGATCTCTTGGATATGATCATTGGTCTGATATTAACCCAAGAATAGATACAAGAATTCCTTTGTATACCCAGACGGTTGATATTCCTCGTGAGTTCACAGCCGATGGTCGTCAGTATCGAGTACGATTAACATGGATGGATGGTGAAATTATACCATTTGATGTGCACAATCCAAGGCTTAAGCTAATGAATTATTGGCTTCCAGCCAAACTAGAAACATATGATGTTGAATATCAGTCTTGGGGCCGAAATATTCCATTGAAACAACTTGATGTGAATTCTGGTTTTGGGCCTGATATGAAAGGATTGTTAGTAGCTCAATTTAACTACCCAACGCTCAACGGTGATGGAAAATTTGAAATTCGCCTTATTCCCGGTGTTCTAGATGCGCATTTTAATCAGAAAACTCGTGATTATGCTGGGAAAAATACTGCTGATGAGTTAGAACATCAGTTTGTGTACTTACCAGTCAAAGGACCAGGTGAAACATGGTGGCTCAACAATAATTTGGGGGCTGACTATTCTAATCTTAATTCTCCGCACTTTGACTTCACCAAGCAGGCGGAGAATTGGAATGATGGACATGCTGCGGGTTCACTCTTTCAGTGGGCGCGCTTGGCTGATGGCCACGAATTAATGTCTTATGATAACGCGAGTCGACCAGTGTCTAAGTATTCATCTACTACCGACTTTGCAAACTCTATTATGCCGTTGAGTAATATGATTTACCTTGGCCCAACAAATGGAGTTCAGTCATGGATACAGAACTCACTCAACAACTTGCCTCAACTTGGTATTAGAGACATGTATGCTCGCTCAGCATGATCATGAAGGTATAGGACAGGAAATCCATTCCATGCATGTCCATCTCCATGGCTTCCAGCACTTGATGATACTGAACGCAGCAATTTGCGTACTACCAACATTCTTCCAGATGGTTGGGAATTTGGAGCACCAGGAGATACTATTCGTTTGCCAAGTGTGGCTCTATGAGTGCGTGATAAAATTGTTGCCAATGGGGTAACGAATTACTGGACTCTATTTCACACAAGGCGTGTCAATGAGCCAGCATTGCAACCAAGTTTCTTCAAGATGGTTCGTGGAAAATATACAGAATCATCTCGTGGATTCATGGTTTCTGGTCGAGCACCAATTCGTTGTCTTATAGAATTTGAAAATAACTTTTAAAAAGCAAGTTTTCTTATCGATCATCCAGTCATTGTATTCGTAAATATCAAAAAATAACCTCATTTGAGGTTATTTTTTCTTGCGAAGAGCCATGAGTTGATCGCGGATTTCTGCCGCTTTTTCAAAATCCAGATTGGCTGCTGCCACATCCATTTCGAGTTCCAAGCGCTTCGTGAGCGTTTTGATGCTTTCTCGCGTCATATTGCCACCATCAAAAATTTCTGTTTTTTTGTTGGGAATGGAGAGTTCTTTGATGCTCGAAATCACGGTTTTTGGCGTGATATTATGCTTTACATTGTAGTCATGCTGGATGGCGCGACGACGATAGGTTTCGGAAATCGCGTCACGCATCGCACTCGAGACGGCAAGATTTTTTGCGGCGGCTTCTTGAAGGCACGGAATAATCGAAGTTTCGTCAGTTTTTTTGTCGGTGTGTTGCGGATTTTTTTCATGAACATACATCACCACGCGACCATTGGCATTACGCGCACCGCGTCCAATAATCTGCAAAAGTGATGTTTTGGATCGCAAAAATCCGATTTTTTCCGCATCAAGAATCCCGATAAAACTCGTCTCAGGCAAATCGAGCCCTTCTCGCAAAAGATTGACACCCACGATGACATCGATCTCGCCCAAACGATAATCTCGTAAAATTTCTAGTCGTTCGATGGTTTCAATTTCCGAATGTAAATATCGCACCTTAACGCCATTCTCTGACAGATAGAGCGCCAAATCTTCAGAAGATTTTTTGGTAATCGTTGTGATGAGTGCGCGTTCGCCGCGAGCGATAACCTCGGAAATATTTTTCATCAGACTATCTACCATGAATTCCATCGGTTCAATGCTGATTTCTGGGTCGAGCAATCCTGTCGGACGAATAATTTGCTCAGCCACCGCCTTTTGATGTTCAGCTTCGTATTTGTTGGGTGTGGCGGATACAAAAATTGTTTGTCAGATTTTTTGTTCAAATTCATCAAATTTGAGTGGACGATTTTCAAGCGCGGAAGGCAATCGAAATCCGTATTGAATCAAATTTTCTTTACGAGCGCGATCTCAGGCGTACATTCCACCAATTTGCGAAATCGTGATATGCGACTCATCGATAAATGTCAAAAATCCGCCATCTTTGTTCGATTGTCGGAAAAACTCTATGAGCGTCGCTGGCGCATCGCCTGGATTGCGCCCACCGAGATACATTGAATAATTTTCAATTCCGTTCACATAGCCAACTTCAGCCATCATTTCCATATCGTATTCAGTGCGCATTTTGATGCGTTCTGCCTCCACGAGTTTTCCATTTTTTTGAAAAAATTCAACCTGTGATTCCATTTCAGCTTTGATTTTTGGTAAAACTTCGTCAATAATTCCTTTCTCGGTCACAAAATGCTTGGCAGGAAAAATCAAAATTTCTTCCAAATTTTCAAGACGTTCATTTGTGAGATGTTCGATTCTCGTGATATTTTCGAGCTCGTCACCAAAAAAATCCAGTCGAATAATTTCTTCGCTCGAGCTCGGCCAAATCTCCAAAATGTCGCCTTTTACAAGGAACATTCCAGGCTTCCATTCAGCCGTCGAACGAACGAATTGCATCGCCACGAGTTCTTGCAACAAATTTTCCAAAATATAATTTTTTCCGACTTCGATTTTGAGTGCCTGATCACGATACTGATCCACCTCACCAATCCCATAAATACACGAAACCGATGCCACAATGATCACATCTCGGCGTGTCAAAAGACTTTCAGTCGCTGCGTGCCGTAATCGATCAATTTCTTCGTTGATAGTCGCCTCTTTTTCGATATATGCGCCCGTTTTCACGACATAGGCTTCCGGCTGATAATAATCATAATAACTCACAAAATAATGCACCGCATTGTTTGGAAAAAATTCTTTAAATTCCTGTGCAAGCTGAGCAGCAAGTGTTTTATTGTGCGCAATAATGAGCGCAGGACGATCCATCTCGGCGATAATATTCGCCATAGTAAATGTTTTTCCTGAGCCCGTCACCCCGAGAAGTGTCTGAAAATCGAGTCCTTCACGAAGTCCTGCCACGAGTTTTTCGATGGCTTGTGGCTGGTCGCCCGTCGGTTTATATTTGGAATGCAATTCAAAAAGTCCCATAAAATCCGAAAAATCTGAAAATAATTTGCCAAGTATAATTATTTTTTTGATTTTGAAAAATAATTTTTAACATTTTTCTCAAATTTTTGTGAAAATTTTTTCAAAAAACTTTCGCTTTTTTCAAAAAATTTATATAATGCCAAAAATTTTTTGTCCAATTTTTGCAATATGAATATTCTTCGTTACGCTTTTAAAAATATTTTTCGTAATTTTTTCTTGTCGATTTCATCGATTTTAACGATTGCATTACTCGTTTTTTTCGTAAATATTTTGCTTCTGGTCGTGCATTCTTCGGAAACTTTTATTGCCTCTGTGAACGATAAAATCGCGGTGACGATCAGTTTTCAAAAATGATACAATAATACGCAGATTCGCCCACAAGAATTTTTGTCTGGTGCTAAGGATCGTTTCCCAGGAATTTCGGTGGCGTATATTTCACGCGAGGAAGCATGGACGATTTTTGCCAAACGACATGCGGATTTGGCTTCTGTAATTGAAGATGCAGAAGAAAATCCACTCCCAAATGTGGTGCAATTTTCTCAAATTCCACTCGAAAAATATGAAGATTTCAGCCGATACATTGAGTCGTACAAGGATATTATCACATATAAAGAAGGAGATATGCAGCAACAATTGATTGATTTTCAGACGCAGTATCAGAATATTATGAAAACAGTAGAGTTGCTTCGATTGCTCACACAGGCGGTATATGTGCTCATCGGATTGTTTTTGATAACAATGTTTGTGATGGTGCATATGACGATTCGAAATTTTGTATTTTTCATGCAAGATGAGGTGCGCATTATCGAACTCGTGGGAGGTCGTCCGTCATTTATTTATGGACCGCTCATGGTACAGGGGATTATTTATACAACTTTGGCAGTGTGTCTCGCATTTTTGATTTTTTTCATATTTCAAGCGACGGGCGGTGTGCAGATTTTGCCGGCCGATATCGCGACAATGTTTGCAGGTTTTTACAAAAATTTGTCCGAATTTTTCTTGCCAGCCGAACTTTTGGCGGCCATTGCGGTGGGAATTCTCTCAGCGATGCTTGCGTCGTACAAATATATTCACTCCACTATTCGTGAATAATTTTCCAAAAAAATGTCCATTCGGGCATTTTTTTTTGAACAAAAATTTTGATTTTTTGCGCCAAATTTCTCAAAAAAACCAAAAAATTTAATTTTTTTATGCTGAGTTTTTCGCTTGCCAAAAGCAAAAAATATTTTCTTCTCATAAAAAATCTTGCTTTTTTGAAAAAAATATTTGCTTTTTTAAAAAAGTTATATATACTACGCCAGCACTTGCGATTATCTTTCACAAATGCTTGGTGCTATAGCTCAGTTGGTTAGAGCGCTGCCCTGTCACGGCAGAGGTCGCGAGTTCGAGTCTCGTTAGCACCGCCACATATATTCAGTGGGGCCTTAGCTTAGTTGGTAGAGCGTCTGTTTTGCACGCAGAAGGTCAGGAGTTCGACTCTCCTAGGCTCCACCATTTTTGAAAAGTTAATTGAACCGGGAATTGTGCGATAATTCAGGTTCATTTATAATTTCAGTACTTTTTATTTTTAATTCTTTTTCGTATGTGACTTCGAAATAAGCGTCCACGCAGTCTTGTCTACTCAGTGAAAAGAAAGGGTGTATATTCAGGACGAAAAATCAAAAATGCCATCAAGCACTACAAGAACCTAGAAAAGCGTATCGCTTTCGAAGGAGAAACACTCTGGCTTAAGAATGCTAAGGAGATAGTTCTTGCAAAATTCAAAAAATATTCTATCAATATTAACAAGATCTAATTTCTTTTTATTCTTTAAATATTTTTTATTATGGCTAGACTTACTACGTACGGACGCAAAAAAATGAATAAAGCGATCAACCGTATTCGTAAAAAAATGCGAAAAACAAAGAAATAATTTTGCTTTTCTCAAAATTTCCATTATAATCTCAAACGCTTTTTATATTTTTTAATTTAATCTTTTCATATGGCTACATTTGATAGATCAAAAGCACACATGAACATTGGTACTATTGGACATGTGGATCACGGTAAAACTACTTCTACTGCTGCCTTTACAATCGTTCTTGCAAACAAGTTCGGTGGTGAAGCTAAAAACTTTGCTGAAATCGACTCAGCTCCAGAAGAAAGAGCTCGTGGTATTACTATTAACACTGCTCACGTAGAATACCAGACAGATTCTCGTCACTACGCTCACGTTGACTGTCCAGGTCACGCGGACTACGTTAAGAACATGATTACTGGTGCCGCTCAGATGGATGCTGCGATCCTCGTAGTTGCTGCTACAGATGGTCCTATGGCTCAGACTCGTGAACATATCCTTCTTGCTCGTCAGGTAGGTGTTCCTTACATCGTAGTATGGATGAACAAATGTGACATGGTTGATGATGCAGAAATGCTTGACCTTGTCGAAATGGAAATCCGTGACCTTCTTTCTTCATACGATTTCCCTGGTGATGACACTCCAGTAATTCGTGGTTCTGGTCTTGTAGCTCTTGAAAATCCTACAGACTACGAAAAACCTTACGGAGCTAAGGCGGTTCTTGAACTTTTTGAAGCTATCGAAAACTATGTACCAGTTCCAGAACGTGATCTTGACAAACCATTCCTTATGCCAGTAGAAGACGTGTTCTCTATTAAGGGTCGTGGTACAGTAGTAACTGGTAAAATTGAACAGGGTGTTATCAAGATTGGTGATGAAATTGAAATCGTTGGTATCCGTGATACTCAGAAAACAACTGTTACTGGTGTAGAAATGTTCCACAAACAACTTGAACAGGGACAGGCTGGTGATAATGCAGGTCTTCTTCTTCGTGGTATTGAACGTACTGATGTTGAACGTGGACAGGTTCTTTGTAAACCAGGTTCAATCAAGCCTCATACAAAATTTGAAGCTGAAGTATACGTACTTACAAAAGACGAAGGTGGACGTCATACTCCATTCTTCCAGGGTTACAAACCACAGTTCTACTTCCGTACTACAGACGTTACAGGTTCTATTGAACTTCCAGCTGGTGTAGAAATGGTTATGCCTGGTGATAATATTCAGATGACTATTACTCTTGGTGCTCCAATCGCCATGGATCAGGGTCTTCGTTTCGCGATTCGTGAAGGTGGACGTACAGTTGGTTCAGGAGTTGTTGCTCGTGTAATTGAATAATTTGATTTGAAAATATAAGTATTTTCTCTTGTCTTGCTTGATTCGTCTGGCAAGACAGAGAAGGTCCTTATAGGAAATGTCATTGCATCTCTCGAGATGGTAAGACCTTACATTCTTTTATTTTTTATACTTTTTATGGTAGCAAAAGCAAAAAAAGCGTCTTCTGCAGGGAAGATTCGTATTATTGTACAAGCATTTGAACACCGAATGGTTGATGATGCAGTTGGAAAAATTATCGCAACTATCAAGGATAGCGGAGCGACTATTGCTGGTCCAGTACCACTTCCAACAAAAATTGAAAAAATTACTGTAAACCGCTCTACATTCGTAAACAAGGATGCTCGCGAACAGTTTGAAATTCGCCGTCACAAGCGTTTGATTGATGTTCTTGAATCAAATCCTCAGACTCTCGAAATGCTTCAGTCTATCAATATTCCTTCAGGAGTCGGTGTAGAAGTAAAGGTTTTGTAAAAATTTTCTATTTTTGATAATATATAAATTATGTCTCGTGTTTGTCAACTTACTGGAAAAAGAACTTCCGTAGGAAATAATGTATCACACTCTGTACGCCGTACAAAGCGTCGTTTTTATCCAAATCTTTTTTGGAGAAATATTAAAGATCCTGAAACTGGTCTTGTTCTTCGTATGCGTCTTTCTGCAAAAGCAATCAAGACTCTCAAGAAAAAGGGTATTCTCTAGTTTCGTGTATCCATTTCAGAAAAATCCATTTTGGATTTTGCCCGGGTGGTGGAATGGTAGACACGAGGGACTTAAAATCCCTTTCTCATAAGAGAGTACGGGTTCGAGCCCCGTCCTGGGCACCAAACTATTAGAAATTAAAAATTACGAATGAACGCGGAAATCGTCATCCGCTCCTCAAGAATTCAAAATTTATAATTTATAATTTATAATTTATAATTTTCTTTTATGCTTAAGATTCGTCTTTCTCGTGTTGGTCGTAAGCACGTAGCAAAATACCGCGTAGTACTTACTGAACACCGTCAGTCTGCAAAACATGGTTTTATTAAAGTATTGGGTTCATACGATCCACATACAAAAACTCTTGATATGGACATGGCTACTGCTGAGCAGTACATCAAAAACGGGGCTCAATATTCTGAGACTCTTGCAAAAATTATTGCACGATCAAAATAATATCCTCGCTTTGAGGGTTTTATTTTATATTTTTACAATCAAATTATGAATGGATCAGTATTTGCGACATATTCATTTGAACAAATCGTAAAGTACGGGATTGCCACGGTCGTTTTTATTTCAATGATATTGGCAGTGGCATATGCTGTTTGGGGGGGATTTTTGATGGTAGTTTCTGCGGGAGATGAACAGAAAGTTCAGGCTGCAGTGAATCATATTCGATACGCCTTTTTGGGGATTGGAATTTTGGTGATTATTATTTTTGTAGCACCGCTATTTCTCAATTTGTTTGGATTACCGTATGGACAATATTTTCAGCCAGGCGTGATTCTTTCTACAATTCAAGAAATTTCTGCTAATATTTTTGGAGGGTCAGCCGCTACATATGACACGAACAATACTATTGTAGCGCCTTCTTCATCAGATTTTACCAGCCTTAACTAATTTTCTATGGATTTCTCATTTATTCCAGCAGTTTCCGCTGCGACGACTCCAATTCTTGATGCGTCCGTTAATTATTCTACAAGCGATATGCTTCGTATCGCTATTTCCCTCATCGTCCTTGTAGCGATGGTTTGTGCGGTATTTTTTATCGTCTATGGTGGGCTTATGTTGGTGCTTTCTGGTGGAAATGATGATAAGGTGAGTTCAGCGCTTGGAAGTATCCGTTATGCCGTAATTGGTCTCGTGGTAATTGTAGTAGCAATTTTTGTGACGCCACACATTTCTCGAATGCTTGGCCTTGGATCACAAGATTATTTGTCGCCTCAGAGTATTACGTATACAATTCAAACACTTTCTGAAAGAATCTTCGGAAGCACGAGCGGAGCCTTCACTCCGTCATCTACATCAACGATTGATTTTGACGATTTTTAAAAGAAATCGAACTTGCAAAGTCCGCTTATTTTCATATAATAAGCTGGACTTTTTTAAATTTTTCTTATGGCAGAAATGGAAAATAATTACGAAAATTCTGAGAATATTGAAGGTGTAAATTATGAAGGTGATGAGGCTCGTGGGATTATTAGTGAAATGGAAACTTCGTATCTGGATTATGCGATGAGTGTAATTATTCAGCGTGCACTTCCAGATGTGCGTGACGGTATGAAACCGGTGCATCGTCGTATTTTGTACTCGATGTATGATTCAGGACTTCGTGCGAATGCTAAATATCGAAAATCTGCGAAAGTAGTCGGTGATGTGCTTGGTAACTATCATCCACACGGTGATTCTTCTGTGTATGATGCAATGGTGCGTTTGGCGCAGGATTTTTCGTTGCGATATCCGCTCATTGATGGGCAAGGAAACTTTGGTTCTATGGATGGTGATGGCGCGGCTGCGATGCGTTATACCGAAGCCAAAATGGCAAAACTCGGAGAATCACTTTTGACGGATATTGACAAAAATACTGTTGATTGGCGGCCAAACTACGATGCGTCTCGTGAGGAACCAGTAGTCTTGCCAGCACGTATCCCGAATTTACTTTTGAATGGTGCGATGGGAATTGCGGTTGGTATGGCAACCAATATCCCTCCACACAATTTGTCAGAATTGATTGATGCGTTGCAATTTTTACTCAACCACCCAGATATCGATGCGGTTACTATCGAAAATCTTTTGGATTTTGTGAAAGGGCCAGATTTTCCAACGGGCGGAATTATTTATAACAAAAAAGATATTCTCGATGCCTATACGCGTGGACGCGGTTCTGTGGTGATGCGTGGAAAAGCGCACATTGAAGAGGCGAAAAATGGTCGTAGCATGATCATCATCGATGAAGTGCCGTATCAGCTCAATAAGAAAGATTTTGTGGAAAAAATTGCAGCGCTTGTGACAGATAAGGTGATTGTTGGGGTTGCAGATATTCGTGATGAATCCAACAAGGAAGGTGTGCGCGTTGCAGTAGAACTCAAACGCGATGCTTTCCCGAAAAAAATTCTCAATCAATTGTACAAATTGACACCACTTCAGACGACTTTTGCGTATAATATGATTGCGCTTACGGATCGTGGAATGCAGCCAAAATTGATGAATCTCAAAGAAATGCTCATTGCATTTATGGATCATCGAAAGGAGGTGACAACTCGTCGTGTGCAATTTGAGCTCGATCAGGCGGAGGCTCGCAAGCATATTCTTGAAGGTCTTGCCAAGGCAATTAGCATTATTGATCAGATTATCGCGACGATTCGCGCTTCCAAAAATCGTGAAGAAGGTATTCCAACTTTGATGGAAAAATTTGATTTTTCCGACAAGCAGGCAACGGCGATTTGGGAAATGCAACTTGGTAAATTGTCTGGCCTTGAAATTGAAAAAATCGAAAATGAATTGCAAGAAAAAATCGCTATGATTGCCGATTTTAAAGATATTCTCGCAAAACCAGAACGTGTGGCGAAAATTATTTCTGACGAACTTGCTGAAATCAAAGAAAAATATGGTGATGAGCGCAAAACAGAAGTGCACTCTGGTGCGGTTGGAGAATTTAATCCAACGGATACTATTCCAAATGAGGATATGGTGGTAACATTGTCCAAAAATGGCTATATCAAGCGCATAAAAGCGTCATCATTCCGTACGCAGCGTCGCGGTGGTAAAGGGATTGCCATGGCAGTCAAGGATGAAGATGAAATGCAGGTAATTCTTTCAACCAAGAATCATAACAATTTGCTTTTCTTCACGAATACAGGTCGTGTATTTGAACTTCCAGCGTATGAAATTCCTGAAATGCAGCGCACTGCGAAGGGGCAACCAGTGGTACAATTTTTATCACTTGCTAAAGATGAATCTGTAACAACGATTCTTGATCTTGCAACGGTTGCTGGTAAGCACTTGGTATTGATTTCTCAAAATGCTACAGTAAAACGAATTGATATTGCCGATATTGCCAATATCCGTTCGAGCGGATTGATTGTAATGAAGCCAAAAGACAATGATTCTCTCGGTTGGGTGCGTGTTACTGATGGTGCGAATAATATTTTGCTCGTATCCGAAGGTGGAAAAGTAATTCAATTCCCAGAAGATGATGTGCGTGTTATGGGTCGTGCAGCAGCTGGTGTACGAGGTATGAAAGTTGCTGATTCCGATGCGCTTATTGAAGGATGTGTTGTTGGGCCTCAGGATATGTATATTTTCACAATTTCTGAAACAGGAATGGGGAAAATCTCTTCTCTCGAAGAATATCGTGAACAGGGTCGTGGTGGTTCTGGTATCAAAGTGAGTGCCACAACCACTAAAACTGGAAAAATTATTGCCGCGTTCACACTTTCTGAAGATGAGAAAAATGCAAAAAGTGTCATTCTCGTTTCTCGAAGTGGCCAGACAGTTCGTTTGCCGCTTGCGGATATTCGTGTGACGGGCCGCAATACGCAGGGCGTGATTCTTGCAAAACTCAAGGATACTGATGATACTTTCACGAGTGCAACACTGGCTGAAGAAGAATGAAATGCTGACGAAGATACTGCTTCCGATTCTGAAACTAATGCCTAAAATTATGAAAAAATGAATTTTTCTCTTATTGCTTATTTTTGCAATACCACAAACATTCGCTGCCAATTGAGATGCGGAGATTCGCGAATTTTTGCAAAAAAAACTCTTATTGCAAAATTTTGAAAAAACGAAAAAAATTCCAGACACGCTTCCGTCTGCAGGGAATTTTCCAGAAATCGAAGATTCCCTGGTGCTGGATGGAAATATTTTGGTTGGTGAAATTTCGTTGCAAAATGATTTTTCCGTAGAGCCATATTGGACGATTATTTTTCCTGATGGTCATAAAATTTTTCAAAATTTCCCTCCAGAGGTTATTGCAAAAATTCGTAATAACGAAAAAAATATTTCTTTGCCGATTTTTTATCAGTTATACGATAAAGGACAATATCGTATAGAATTGCGTGATAATAAAGGGCATGTCATTTTTTCTAAAAAAATTCCGTATCAAGGAATTGATGATTCAGGAATCAAGCATGATTTTTCGGTGGCGGATGTCTTGCGAGATATAAATCATCGTCGTAAGCAAATTGGAATCGCTGAGTTGAATGAAAACCCATTATTGCAAAGAATTGCATTAAGTAAAGTTCGACATATGGCCGACTTTCAGTATGTTGGACACGAGACTCTCGATGGAAAAAATATTTTCTCATTTGTGGATGAAAAAAATAAAAAATTATTTTTTCGGCTTGGAGAAAATGTGGCTGGTGGAACCAGGGTAAATTTACAAAAATTATACCAATCGCTACTTGCTTCGCCGTCACATGCAGCGGCCATGATGTCGTCAGATTGGAATCAGATTGGAATGTTTTTTCTCGAAAAAGACGATCAACAGTATTTTGTACAGATTTTTGCAGATTAACTTGATTTTTTCAAAAATTATTTATAATACAGAAAGGCGCTTGAGTGGCCAACACCCACGAGCTGAGGGAAGAAAGGCTTTCCGATTAGAACCCTCCAAAGTCGCGACACTTTGTAAAAAAATAAAATTGAGTAACGCTTTCGGTGGCACCTTTCAAAAATTATATTTTGAACCGAAGCACGGATTTTTTCGTGCTTTTTTGTTTTGTAATAATCCACATTATGATTCATTTGGAAATACCAAATCATCAACATAGATGAGCATACGAAACAATGTTAGAAATTTGGAAAGAACATGAGAATATTTCTGATATGAGTCCGTGCGCACTCTTTGTTGGGGGAAATTTTGATGAATTTTTAATACAAACTCAAAATTTTCGTCAAAATCCGCCAGAAGGATTTGTTCCATCAACTTTATTTTTTGTGATGAAGGATAATGAGATTGTCGGTTGAGTAGATATTCGCCATAATATTTGAACTGAATATCTCAAAAATTTTGGTGGACATATTGGATATGGAATTTTGCCTACGGAGCGCGGAAAATGATATGCGACACAAGCTCTCACACATGCTGTTCAAGAAGCGAAAAATCTGATAACGGATGGAGATAAAATTTTGCTGGTATGCGATGGAGATGATGATAAACTTGCCTCCGCGCGCGTGATTGAAAAAAATTCCTGAAAACTAGACAATATTATTCCTTGGGGCGATAAAAAAATTCGCCGATATTGGATTGATTTATAATCAATATTGTTTTTATGCAAAAATCGAGAACTATTACATTGAATTTATTACATGGAAACCCTTTTGGTGTGAAGTTAATTTCTTTTTCGAATCGATTAATTTTATGACTTTCTTTTTCAAGAAAAGATTTTGAAATTGCAAAGACAAGAAAAGAATGTGATCAATCGGGCGTGTATTTCTTAATTGGACAAAATGAAAATAATGACTCTGTTGTGTATATTTGACAGGCAACCAAATTAATCCAAAGACTTTCCCATCACTATCAAGATACAGATAAGGATTTTTGGAATCAAGCCATTGTCTTTACAACAAGGGACGATAGCCTTAAGGAAACTGATATAAATTTTTTAGAAAGAGAGCTAATTAAGATAGCCAAAGGCTCAGACCGATTTATGGTCTACAATAAAACTGCATGAAATAATTGTTTAGCTGATGAATTTAAAATTGATGATTTACGAGACTTTATTGACGACTTAAAAATTCTTTTATCAAGTTTAGGTTTTCATATTTTACAAGATAGGGTTGCTATTGAGAGCACTAAGAAAAAGTATTTTTGCAAAAGAAAGGAAGGGACTATGTGAATGGGGTATTATACGGAAGAAGGCTTTCTTGTTTTAAAATGAAGCAAATGAGTTTCTGCTAATCAAGCAAAATATCTCAATGTTTATAATTCTCAGCAAAGGTTTTTGAGTGAACACATTATTGAGAAACAAGATGATTCTATCGTTTTTTTGAAAGACTACTTGTTTCCATCTCCCAGTGCGGCTTCATGATTTTTAAATGGAATGAATTCCAATGGATGGTTCGCTTGGCAAGATGAAAATTGAAAAACCCTGAGTGATAATGAACGGGTGTAGCGATCAATGCAAAAATAGCGGCAATTATTCTTCTTTCCAGTATATTATTATAAATATTTGTAATAATGAAATATTTTATATTTAATTATGGCATTAAAAATTTTTTTAATTTTTTTGTAAGCCCGATAACAAGATTTTAACTTTTATATTATGCACAGAACTCATACTGCTGGCGAATTGAACGCCTCAAATATTGGACAAACCGTAACACTTTCTGGTTGGGTGGCTAATCGCCGTGATCATGGTGGATTGATTTTTATCGATCTTCGCGATCGTTATGGAATCACTCAGACGGTTTTTGATCCGTCTCACAATCAGGATGCTTGGCAGATTGCTGATACTTTCCGCTCCGAATATGTAGTGAAGTTGACGGGAGTTGTTCGTACTCGTCCAGAAGGTCAGGGAAATAAAAATATTGCGACTGGGGAAATTGAAGTGATTATTCATGAAGCGAAAATTCTTTCAAAATCAGACGTTCCGCCGTTCGAAGTTTCTGAGCATACAGGTGCGAGCGAAGATATTCGTCTCAAATATCGCTATCTTGATTTGCGTCGAAAATCTGTTTTTGATAAAATTGCTTACCGCGCGATGATGAACAAATATACTCGCGATTGGTTCACAGAAAAAGGATTTATCGAGGTTCAGACGCCACTTTTTACGGCTTCATCACCAGAAGGTGCGCGAGATTATCTTATTCCGTCTCGTTTGCACCATGGAAAATTTTATGCGCTTCCACAGGCCCCGCAGCAATACAAACAGCTTTTGATGGTGGGCGGTTTGGATAAATATTTTCAAATTGCGCCATGTTTCCGTGACGAGGATCCTCGTGCTGATCGCCATTCTTGTGAATTTTATCAAATCGACTGTGAAATGTCGTTTGTTGAACAGGAAGATGTTTTTGAGGTGGCGGAGAATTTTTCTCGCGATTTGATTGCCAATATTTCTGACAAAAAACTTGTAGGATTGGCTGAAAATGGAAAATTCCGTCGCTTGACGCATCACGAAGCGCTTGATTTGTATGGTTCCGATAAGCCAGATATTCGCTTTGATATGCATTTTGAAGACTTCACGGCCGAATTTGAAAATTCTGATTTTTCACTTTTTGCAAAAACTGTAGCTGAAGGCGGCGTAATCAAGGCTATGAAATTGGAAAATAAAATTTTGTCTCGTTCAGAAATTGATTCTTTGACTGAATTAGCAAAATCGCTTGGTGCCGGAGGGCTCGCGTATATTATTTACGAAGAAGAGGGGCCTCGTTCACCAATTTTGAAATTTTTTGGAGAAACAGAATTAAAGGCGCTCGAAGAAAAATTGTCTCCAAAAGCGGGTGATATGATTTTCTTTGGCGCGGGTGAGCACAAAACTGCTTGTAAAGTGCTTGGTGGCGTTCGTATCGCGTGTCGTGATCGATTTGATTTGGTTGATAAAAACGAAATTGCTTTCTGTTGGGTGACAGATTTTCCAATGTATGAGCAGAAAGATGATGGTTCGTACGATTTTGAACATAATCCATTCTCAATGCCTCATGGTGGCGTGGAGGCTTTCGATGGAAATCCTGATCCACTCACGATTTATGGCGCGCAGTATGATCTTGCGTGTAATGGTTATGAGGTGCTTTCTGGATCAATCCGAAACCACGATGTGAATGCACTCGTGAAAGCTTTTGAAATTGTTGGAAAGGGTGAAGCTGAAGTGAAGGAAAAATTTGGTGCGATGTATACGGCGTTCCAATATGGTGTTCCGCCACACGGAGGATTTGCGTTTGGATTTGATCGGCTCTTGATGATTCTTCGCGATGAAACCAATATTCGTGAAATTTATGCATTTCCAAAATCTGGAAAAGCAGAAGATGTGATGATGAATGCTCCAACTGAAGTTGATGAAATGCAACTTCGAGAGCTGCACATCAAGGTTCGTGAAACTCACTAATGCTAATATTTGCAATAAAAATATTATTACAAAAATTTGCAATAATAAAAACCTCTCAAAATTTTGAGAGGTTTTTGCTTTTTAAACGAATATTTCTTGAATTTTTTCATTTTTTGAATATATTTATCGCATTGTAATTTATTTTTATGGAATTTAAAGATTTTTCCCTTATCGAACTGGATGAAGTGGTGTGCTCGGGTAAGGCGACATATCAGGAGATTTATGACTATTTTCGTGCTCGTTCAGAAAAATACAACGATACACTTGGGGCATATATTATGCTTCCAGAAGCAAAAACTGAGATATCAGGATTGCCTGTAGCGGTGAAAGATTTGTTCTGTGAAGTGGGAGTTCGAACAACTGCTGCTTCCAAAATGCTTGAAAATTTCGTACCACCGTATGAATCGACTGTGACAGAACGAATGAAAAAATCTGGATTTGTCGCTTTTGGAAAAACCAATTTGGACGAATTTGCGATGGGTGGAAGTGGTGAAAACTCAGCTTTTGGCCCTACTAAAAATCCGTGGGATACGAGTCGCATTCCTGGTGGTTCATCATCTGGGTCGGCTGCAGCAGTGGCCGCCGGGTTGGTACCAGCAGCACTCGGAACCGATACAGGTGGGTCCATCCGTCAGCCAGCGAGTATGTGTGGTATAGTTGGTTTTAAGCCTGGATATGGGCGTAATTCTCGCGCAGGTGTGATTGCAATGGCCTCGAGCCTTGATTGTCCTGGGTATTTTACCAAAACAGTGCGCGACTCGGGATGGCTCTATGAAGCGACGGCTGGCCATGATCCAAAAGATGCGACTTCGCTTACAGAACCGGTAAAACTCAATCCAGATATTTGGTCAAAGACTCGTCTTGATGGATTGAAGGTTGGGGTTCCTCAGGAATATTTTGCTGATGGAATTGAAGCGGGCGTTCGTAAAAATATTGAGAAAACTATTGAAAAAATGCGAGATTTGGGTGCAGAAATTGTTGATATCTCACTTCCACATACAAAAGAAGGAATTTCTGTGTATTATATCATTTGTCCGGCGGAAGTGGCAACCAATATGGCTCGTTATGATGGACTTCGTTTTGGTGAAAAAGTAGAAAATGGGAACGATATTACTGCGAATCGATCAGCACTTCTTGGAAAAGAAGTTCAGCGCCGATCGCTTGTGGGCTCATTTGTATTGTCGGCTGGATCATATGAGGAGTATTATCAGAAGGCATCTCTGGTTCGTGAATTGATTCGTGAAGATTTTCGAAAAGCTTTTGAAAAAGTCGATGTTATCGTCACTCCAACTGCGCCGACGGTGGCTTGGAAAATTGGAGAAAAGGGTGATGATCCAATGGCTGCGTACATGGAAGATGTTTTCACGGTTCCAGCGTCACTCGCAGGACTTCCTGGGTTGGTAATTCCTGTTGGATATACTGCTTCGTCTGATGTCGAAAAACGAGAAATGCCTGTGGGAATTCAGATTCTTGGGCCAGTGCTTGGTGAAGAAAAAGTGCTCGAAGTGGGGCATGTTTTGGAACAATCTCTCAAAGATTCACTCACAAAAAAACCAGAAATTTTTTAATTTCCGGTTTTTTATTTTATAAAAAATTTGATTTTTCCGCGAGAATATTATAATAATCTCAATAATTATTTACTTTTTGTGTATGAAAAAATTGGTTGCTTTGGTAGTATTGCTTCTTCCGTTGGCATCGTGCGGCTCTCAGGTTGCGGAAAATACTCCGACTGAGCAGGCTCAGAATGTCGAAGTTGTTGAAATAAAAAAATTAACTCCTGAACAAGCTGAAGCGATTGATGAATATCTGAAAATCGTGGAACAAACTCTTCGTGATGATGGAGGTTTTGATGAAGCAACGATTCAACAAGCTCTTGAAATCAAACGCGCCGAGGAAGAGAAAAAATTTCTTGAACAATAAAAAATCCCCAAATGGGGAATTTTTTATGCTTCTTCACGAGGACGAGCTTCGTTAACGGCCAATTCGCGACCACCAACTTCCTTTCCGTGCATTGCTTCGATTACTTTTTCCATATCTTCATCAGCAACATCAACGAAACAGAAACCTTTTTTACGACCAGTTTCACGATCCATAGGCCAGAAAAAATCGTTTACAGGAGCTACTGCTTCAAATTCAGCGCGAAGTTCTTCAGGAGAAACACGAAATGGGACATTACCCACAAAAAGTCTACTCATAATAATATAGAGTAAAAAAATAAAATTGTCGGTAACATCAAACTTCGTACTTTCAGGAGCCGTCAGGAACTCGACATGGCAACATTGTAGCATATTTATCCAAAAACACAACCTTTTTTTGAAAATCGTATTTTGACTTTCTGTGTTTTTTGTTTACAATGCTCGCATATTTTAACCAATTTTTGTATGCGACATATTGGATTTATCATGGATGGTAACCGAACTTGGGCACGAGAACAAGAGATTGCACAGTTTGAATGACATAAAAAATGATATGACAATATTGAGAATATTATCGATGGATGCTTGGCTCGCGGCGTAGAGGTTGCGAGTTTTTGGGCGCTTTCTGATGATAATATTCGCGAACGATCCGTGCTTGAAGTAAAATATTTGTTCGATTTGTTGACGGATGGTATCGATAAGCTGATTACTCAGGCCAATGAAAAAAATGTTCGCCTGCATTTTGTGGGAGATAGACGATTGTTGCGAAAAGATTGTGCTGATGCGATCGAGCGCGCCGAGATTGCGACGGAAAATAATTCTCGTATGGATGCGGTTTTTGCGATTGGATATGGCGGACAAGAGGAAATTGCGCGCGCGGTTTGCGATCTTGCAAAAGAGGGGCGTGATATGCAAAATATTACACGCGAAGATATTTTTTCTTGCCTCGAAACGGGGAAATTTCCGCCTGTGGATTTGATTGTTCGAACAGGCTGACATATTCGCCATTCGGGATTTTTTCTTTTTCAGAGCCCCTATGCAGAATATTTTTTCTCAGAAAAAAATTGGCCAGCATTTGATGAAGCAGAATTGCAAAAATGTTTTGAAAGTTTTGCAGAACGAAAAAGAAAATTTGGAAAATAAAAAATTTTAGAATTCGACTCAGTCGGATTTTTTTTATTGCGAAAAATCACAAATATTTTAAAAATTATTTATTGCAAAAATTTTAAATAATAGTGAGATAATTATTATTGCAAAAATATGCAATAGAAAAATTGTTTGCATTTTGTAAGAGAATATATATATTGAAAGTGTATCTTTAATTTTTTGCTATGAGAAAAATTGTGATTTTTTTCGTGATGCTTTCATTGCTCACAGCATGCTGACAAAATCCTCAGACAAATCAGGAAAACCTGATGGGGAGCGTGGAACAAACAGAAAATTTGACTGGTAGTACACAATCCAGCGATGGATCTTCTCATTCTGGAGCGATTTCGTTGATTCAAGAAAACGAAAAAACAATTTGTTTCAAGGAGATTTGCGTCGACAAGACAAAACCATTTGTTGAAAAGGATGGCAAAAGTATGCAAGTTCAAAAACTTTGGACAGAATGAGATGAAGAGAAAAGTGAGTATGTAACGGAGTGGAAATTTACTATCAATGATGATGGATTTTTGGAGGCAATCGATGAAAAATATGAAGATGTCCCAAATTCCTATATTTCAACGGTTGTTAATCGTAACAAGCAAACAGCAATTACTGTACATGGTGAAGAGGGTCCGTTTTCCACGGGGACTGGTTACACACTTTTTCAGAATCTCTTGATTCACTCAGTGAATGGTTTTGGTTGTGGTGGAAAATCTTCTGAACTTCATTTTTTTGATGCGACTTCAGGACAATCTGTTGCTGATTTGGACTCTTATCTTCCGAATTATCCCAAGGAATTTTCGTATGGGAATTTGAAATTTGAGTTTGTTGATTGGAAAGATGTTCCAGCAGTTGAAGAACAAGCGCACAGTATTAAATACGGAAATGATGATACGCCATCACTTGGAGCACTGGAGCCTGTTTCGTTATGGTCAGATTTTTCACGACATCTAAAGTCTGAACTTGATGAATCAGTTCATTTTGGGACATACACATATTACTGAATTCAATTTACAGAAATTCCAGAAATTACCTTTTATTATAAGGCTTCGATGCCACAGGCGTTTGGCTTGATTCATGCCAATATTCCTGCTCAGAAAATTGCTCAAAATGGCGATTTGCTTGATGAAGAGGTGACGAAAAAAATTCTCAAACATCAATCATATAGTGACGAAAGATCTGATATGGATCAGGAGTTCTTCTTGAAGCTTGGGAAAAATACAGAGGATTCTTATGATGCGATTGAGCTCAAGGATTTTTCCCCAAACATGATGCCGATTTATCGTGTCAAAAACATCAAAGACGATTTGTACGCGCTGTATACAACTGAAAAATATAAAGCCTTTACAACTGCGGAACTTTGCAAGCCGCTCGTATATGTATATGATGTAAAAAATCGCAATAACACTTTGCGTATTGATTTTCCAAAGGGTGGATTTTTCACTAAAATTATTCCAGATTTTACAAGCGTAAATACTTGGAATTTTTCGGCTGATGCTTTTTCTCATCTGAGCGTCAATCATCAGAAAATTGCTGATCAATATTTGTACTATTCCGCGGTGGTGCCAAACTATACATTCAATCACGAGGGCTGGCAGATTCGCGGTCGTG
>ERZ773233.707-NODE-707-length-21191-cov-7.737509_pt1 | contig 21191 bp, 13 predicted proteins | sample MGYA00580991_ERZ773233 | MGnify/ENA primary metagenome ERZ773233 (study PRJEB29015, sample SAMEA2738178) | human oral metagenome | biome: human oral; feature: human-associated habitat; material: saliva | place: China | collected 2161 ...
CGTTTCTCTGTGTGCCATCGGCACCTCAGTAACATTGCGTTTATCTCCGTTCCTTCCGTTTCTCTGTGTGCCATCGGCACCTCAGTAACATTGCGTTTATCTCCGTCCACTCCGTGACTCTGTGTGCCATCGGCACCACAGTAACATTGCGTTACCTCCGTCCACTCCGTGACTCTGTGTGCCACATTTAATAAAAGCTTTAGTTATTTTGGAAGCTCACCTTACTAACGCCCCGCACTCTAAGTGCAAAGGCTTAGCACCACATGTGCGGAGGACCTATAACATTACAAGAATAGGAAAAACCTCAGTCGGTATGTGGTGAATGGTGCGACATATAGGGAGAGAAAACTGAATATAAAACATTCGTAAGGTTCGACAAAATAGGAACATATTTGGCACTTATAGATTAAATAGGTGGAAACGAACTGTTGATAGTTCTGATATAAATCAAAAATACGATGTTTGGCGAGCATAAAGCGACAAAAGGGGAATATTTTTTAAAGACGAAATAAAACAGCATAACTCACTGATTATCATCATAAGTACGAATATTGATAAAAGTAAAGTGCGACAAAAAAGTGACAAGTTTTTGCACTTTTCGAACGTAAAAGAGAAAGAAAATATCCATAACTTCCTTAATAACAATGCTTTATCGCACAAATAGAGTAGGGTAGTATCGAAAATAGCTTCCCTATTTGTCTCCGCTATCTTTAAGCGATAAAACAGCATTTTGCGAATGATTAAGAACGAAAAAGGGCTTAGGTGCGACAAAAAAGGAGGAAAAACTCTCATGCCAAAAGCTATAAAAAGAATATCGACAAAGTCATGAAAAGAAGAAAACTCAATGCGAATAACCTTCCTAAAATGTGAACATAAAAACCGAAAAGTTTGAACAATGAAAAGAAAAAATAATACTTCTAAATTCGATACGAATACCGACAAGCTGATGACAAAGAAAAACATACAAACGTCCTGGCGCATCTCCGCCCTTTAATCATTGCACACGAGGAAGTAAAGAACAGCTTTTAAGATAATTAAAAGTCGATAATATACTGATACACAAATATATAAAAACATATTTGAAGATAATAAGAATCCTGTGTAACCGCCTAAAAAACAACCGAATAAAGCAAAGTTCAACAGTAATAAAAATAAGAAAACGAAACAAAACCTACTACCAAACCGACATGAATCTCACCAAAATTTCCTACCCGAAACCACCGACTAAAAACCCACAAAACCATGAAAGGGAAATGAAAACCCGACTCAAAACGCTCGTCCTACAAGCCTACCGCAAAACAGAAAACGCCTGCAACGCTCCTAAAACGTATGTGCGACAAAAAGGGAGGTTGCGCCCAAAACTTTTGTTTAAAGTCTTCTTCCACCACCGAAAAAATATATATTTTCTTAAAACAAAAACTCTTCAGAACTTAGAATATCGTTATATAATCTTTATTAGATATTAGTAGAGGCCCTCAAAGCTATTGAACCTTAAATAGTTACACAATTAATCGACGACAAATTAGTAACTTAGCGGCGACAGATTAGTAAGTAGGTTGCGACAAATTAGTAACTATGGTGCGACACTTTAGTAGCTATTGGGGTGGGGTGGTCGACAACTTAGGAGGTTAGGTGCGACGAATAGGGAGGGAATCAGCCTTCATTATGAAAAATATAAACAAATTATCCCTTTTTATAACGATTCTTCCTTTCTTTCACTTCTTTTCCTGTGCTTCTTCCATAAATAAACTTGTGATTTTCCGAATTTTTTCTTCTTTGTTTTATCTTATAAACTATTGTATTTTTGATAGTTACAAATTCTTCTCTAAACGCCGAGACAAAAAGGGAAGATATTACCCAATCTTCTGTTTACTATTTCTCGACAAATTAGTAAGTTCATAAAAATACTTTACATAAAAGACCCTCTAAACCAGACAGAATGAACGGAAGACATAATGGACAGAGTATGTAAAAGACAAAGTAACAGGGGAACAGAAGACGTAATGACATAAGGGACAGAAGTCAAAATGATGCAGAAGCCATAATGACAGAATGAACAGAAGCCATAATGACAGAATGGACAGAAGTTATAATGACATAAGTAATAAAAGACATAGAAGTGCCTCTCCCCCCAACCCCTCCCCCGTAGGGAGGGGAGTGAACACCGAGATACCCTTTAGGCTGTGGCAAGAAATAGTAAACGGAAGCTAATAAGCCTTCTTTGCCTTAAAAAACCTCTTAGACTGTGGCAAGAAATAGTAAACGGAAACTAACAAATCCTCTTTGTCTTAAAAGCCTTCTTAAGCTTATAAGGCTTATTAGCACCATTCTTCCAATATAATATTCCAAGCTTTGTTTTTTTTCATTCTGTCTTTTCCCCTGTTACTATGTCTTTACATACTTTGTCCATTATGTCCTTCTGTCTTCTGTTCCCTTGTTACCCTGTCTTTTATTACTTCTGTCCCTTCTGTCATTATGTCTTCTATTCCCTTGTCTTTGTATTACTTTGTTTTTTCTGTCTTTATTTGTCATTCTGTCTGAAAATGATTATCTTTGCAGTGAGTATATATAACATGGTTTTGTACTAAATGAGGAGAAGGCTATAACTCCAAATTACGGAGTGAGAATTTATAAAAAGCTGTTCTAAATCACAGGCAAAGAATTGTTATATAACTCATAACTATTACCGAGAATTTAGATGTAACACTGGAAGGCTTGGTTACATTATCTTGAATAAGTTAGAATCAATAATGGTGAGAAAGAATACATATAACTTTATAGACCTATTTGCTGGGTGTGGAGGACTGAGTGAAGGGTTTTATAGGCAAGGATTCAATGCGGTTGCACACGTTGAAATAAATCATTATGCTTGTGAAACTTTGAGGGAGCGTATGAAGTTCTATGGCTATAAGAATTATGATAAGGAAGTTATAGAGGATGATATTACTTCTCCTGATATTCTTAACAAGTTAGATATCGTCGTGGCTGGTCGTCAGGTCGATATTATCATTGGTGGACCTCCATGTCAAGCCTATTCAACTGCTGGTAGAGTTAGGGATAAAGAGGGAATGGAAAAAGACCCACGTAATTTTTTGTTTGAAAGTTATGTAAGGGTTTTAGAACATTATATGCCTAAGATTTTCGTTTTTGAGAATGTTACTGGCTTATTGTCAGCAAAAGTTAATGGAAAAGCTATTTTCCCTCAGATTATAGAGGCTTTAGGAAAGCATTATAATGTTGTTAGTGATACTGATAAAATACTCTTCAATTCTGTGTACTACGGTGTACCACAAATGCGAAAGAGAATCATTTTAATTGGTGTCAGAAAAGATATAAACTCTTGTGAGGTTACAGATGTCTATGATAGTATTCAAAAGACACACTTTTCTCCAGAAACACCAATTGAGAATAGGGGAAAGCTTAAAAGTTATGTTGATGTAAGAGCTGCTTTGGGTGATTTACCCTTTGTCTTACCAGGGCAGGATGCTTCTACACCAAACTTTGAATACCCATGTAATAATGATTTTTTAAAGTCTATAGGCAAGAGGGGTGTTTATCCATTAATGGATCATATATGCCGTAAACATAATGAAACAGATAGGGAAAGATTCCGTGTTATGATTGATAATCATTGGAGTTTTGGAGAAATGAGAAGAAGACGTCCAGATTTAGAGCATAAGAACGCAAGAGTGTTTGATAATAGTTATGTTGTTCAATGGTGGGATTTACCAAGTAAGACGATATTAGCACATATTCATAAGGACGGTTTTCAGTTTATACATCCAGACTCTAAACAAGCACGTAGTTTTACAGTTCGTGAAGCAGCAAGAATACAATCATTCCCTGATGATTTTGTTTTTATAGGCTCTCGAGGAGAGAAGTACAAACAAATAGGTAATGCTGTTCCTTGTTTATTTGCAGAAGCATTAGCAAAAGGAATAAAGCAGACACTCAAAAGCATTTAGTATATGTTATTCAAAGATATAAATAGTATTCATACAAAGGCTGAGAAAAAATTTCAACTTGAACTGGTTGCTATCTATTGTAAAATAGTTAGACAGTTAGGTTGTAAGCTTACTATTCCATTTGGATTAAGAGTGGATTTATCAACGAAGATTGTTAATGAACTTCTTGCGATTGGGATTATTTCATCTAAGGAACAGATATCTGATTTAGAAAAACAGTTGGGTCCTTTATTTACAGAATTTATATCTTCTATAGCAGTATACGTAGATAACAAACGCTCTTTTGGCAATGTGTTAGATAAACTCTATAATACGAAAAGAAAAAGGCTACAAGAAAGAGAAGCAACAGCCTTAAAACCTACTGTTGCAGATTTTTTTGCAGGTGCAGGAGGTTTAAGTTTAGGCTTTACACATGCTGGCTTTAAGATTTCCTTTGCAAATGATTTTGAAGAGGTATGCATAAATACTTACCGTTATAATCATCCTGAAATACCAGAACAAAACATCTTACAAGCGGATATTCGAGATATTGTCAATCACATAGATAAATACATAACAGAAGATATTGATGTGGTGATGGGTGGTCCCCCTTGTCAGGGCTTTAGCAGTGCTAATCAGCAACGAATAATAGACGATCCACGTAATGAATTATACAAGTATTTCTTGAAAGCTGTAGAGAAGCTTGCTCCTAAATTTGTTGTTATGGAAAACGTGAGGGGTATGCTTTCTGTTGCAGAGCAAGTTGTAGAAGATTATAATTCTATCAGAGCGGAGAAAAATGGAATAGAATATTCATATAACGTTGGTTATGAGTTATTGAATGCAGTGGATTTTTCTGTTGCTCAAAATAGAGAACGTGTAATATATATAGCAATTAGAAATGATGTTTGTGAGGAAAAAGAAATTACTCCACAAACTGTTTTTGATTCTATTAAAGAAGCATGTAAAGGAAATTGTACTTTCACTTTATCGGATGCGTTGGCTTATATTAAGCCTTTGGAAGCTCCACGTGTACGTAATACTAATGAAATAGATAGTGAAACAACAGGTAAGAAAGTAGATGTAAATAGCTTTTCTGGACATGACAACGATTATTTATCATTGATAAATGATAAGAGGACAATACCTTTAACTTATAATCATAAAGCCCGATATGTAAATGATATAAATTATGATATATATCGTTTGTTAAAACCTGGAGAAGATGCATCAAATGAAAAGATTGCGGATATTATGCCGTATAAGAATCGATTACATTGTTTCAAAGATAAATATTACAAACTTATTCCTGATAGACCATCAAGGACAATAACAGCTCATCTTAGAATGGATTGCCACTCGCATATCCATCCTTACCAAATTAGGGCTATAACACCACGTGAAGCAGCTCGTTGTCAGTCTTTTCCCGATGATTATTTCTTCCTTGGAGCATATCTTAAAACCTATATGGAGATTGGAAATGCTGTTCCTGTCTTAATGGCAAAACAAATCGCAAAAATCATAAAGCAATATATATGATACACTCAATGTTCTTTTATAAGCAGTTGACTAAAGCAGAGGTTGGTCAAGCTGGCACACATGAAATCTACATACGCCTCTCAAACGGTTTTGACTATGAAACATTCTTTGGGGATACCCCACAAGTAAATGAGAACGGAACTATAACTATTTATTTTGAGGCGATTAATACTTCAAAAGGACTTAATGAAACAGTAAATGTCCCTATAAGGTTTGTTTATTACAGTAATTCTAATAAAGAGAAGCGAATTCCAAGTTTAAGCGAATTATTTAAAGAAAACAATGTTGAAGTTGATGATATTGTGTGCCTTGAAAGTCGTAGGGTTGATGATAAATACTCTTTTTATATAAGATTCTTTAAGAAAGGAACTATTCGTATAGACCCTTCTTCTTTTTCTTTTACCACTGTAGGTGAAGAAAATAAGGAAAATATTATATCAACGAACAAATCAATTAGACCTCTCCAGCAAATCTTCTATGGTGCACCCGGTACAGGTAAGTCATGCGGTATAAAGAGGACTTTGGAAGAGAATAATGTATCAAAAGATAATATTTTCCGCACAACCTTTCATCCTGACAGTGATTACTCTACTTTTGTAGGTGCGTATAAGCCAACGATGGAGGTTGTTCCACATTATGAAAGTAGTACGGGAGCACCGATAGAAGAAAAGCGCATTACTTATAACTTTATCCCTCAAGCCTTTCTAAATGCCTATGTGCGTGCTTATCAAACAGATGAGAATGTTTATCTTATTATTGAGGAGATAAACAGAGGTAATTGTGCTCAGATATTTGGCGACTTATTCCAACTTTTGGATAGAGGTGATGACGGGAAGTCGGATTATAGTATTAAGGCAGACACAGATATAAGAACATACTTAGAAACAGCGTTGGGAGGTGAGAGCGAAGGTATCAAGAATGGTGAACTCTGCTTACCATCAAACCTCTATATCCTTGCCACGATGAACACCAGCGATCAGAGTCTATTCCCTATTGACAGTGCGTTTAAGCGTCGTTGGGAGTGGGAGTATGTACCTATTCGTAATGAAGCAAAAGGCTGGGTTATTGCAGCTGATGGACAGGAATGGGACTGGTGGGAGTTCTTGAATGCAGTGAATGAGAAGATTGGCAGTATCACTGACAGTGAAGACAAGAAACTCGGTTACTTCTTTGTCAAGCCAGCCGATGGGCACACGATTACAGCAAAGACCTTTGTGGCTAAGGTGTTGTTCTATCTTTGGAACGATGTGTTTAAGGATTATGGCTTCAGCGATGACGAGTTTCAGACGGAAGATGGTAAGGAGATGAAATACCCGATGTTCTATGAAACCGAAGGTGGCAAGGATGTTAATGAGCGTCTTATAGCACGGTTCTTAAGCAATTTGAAGCTAAAGACGGTTGATGCTGCGGACGTAACAACAGCAGAGGACGACGAGGCGTGAGAGTCATCATAGAAGGATATTGCTATCGAGCCAGTGCAGTGCGTGATGTGTTGCACGAACTAAGTTCATTGGAGAATGTGGGGGGCGAGATAAGTGTGGGTTATGTAGGCTACTATTATAATCCGCAGCTAAGAGATTGTGTCTTTATTCTTCCTAAGGTGTTGGTGAATGAGGAGAATAAGGTTTTCTCCCGATTAGATCCACACGACATCATCGACCTTGACAACTGTACGGAACTATCATCAGAAGAGCGTAGCTTTATCTATGAGTTTGCCGTGTGGATATATCGTGCTATAGAGGTATTCAATAAGAGTAATCCCAACAGTGGCATTGTTTTACACAGGAAGATAGCCGAGATGGGTAAGGGTAAACGAGTGTTGAGCAATACATTCCTTGATATACTACTCTCACTCTTGCGGTTTAACAAGGAACATCATAGTTTCTTTACAACCATACTACGCAATCTTCATTCAGGCTATAATAAGATTAATTGGACACGTACTATCTCGCGCTCTACGGCATGGGTGCAAGATGATATCCCTGTTTATCTTAACCCTGTGAACAAGAAGCGACAGATAAATACTGATGAGGAGTTGATTATAATTTACTTCTCAATCCTTAATCATATTAGTGAGACATACGGTTTCCCTGTTGATATCTCGCTGGGCTTTGAACTGATAAAAGGACGAAAGTTTGAACATTATTTGAAGGGTTATGGTAAGCGTCGATTGCAACAGATAAAGTATCGTTACTTCTCAGATATACAGCTGCGTCTGTGGGAGATGTGTTATGCTTTCTTTGATAAGGCACATCAGATTCATATCGTAGCAGAACAGCGAGAATACCTCTTGGTAAAGAACTTCAATATTGTCTTTGAAGCCATTATTGACGAGCTGATAGGCGATAAGGAACCGCCACGAGGACTGAAGGATCAAGACGACGGTAAGCGGGTAGACCATATTTACAGTTACCGTAATCTTACGAACAATGAGGAAGATAAACCGATTTATTATATTGGCGACAGTAAGTATTATAAGATTGGTAATAAGATTTCAGACGAGTCTGTCTATAAGCAGTTTACTTACGCTCGTAACGTGATACAGTGGAATCTCAACCTCTTTTTAAATGAAAGAGTTGAGGATGCAGCATTGCGCAAGGAACATCCAATATACAGGGATGAACTGACGGAGGGATATAACATCATTCCGAACTTCTTTATCAGTGCAAAGATGGATGCAAAGCTGTCGTATGCTGATAATGTGTCGGCTACTGATCGTAAGCAAAATGTCTTCCTCTCCCGTCATTTTAAGAATCGACTCTTCGATCGCGATACGCTGTTAGTATATCATTACGACGTAAACTTCCTCTACGTTGTTTCGCTCTATGCGAGAGAAAATGCACACCAGAAGGCACAATGGAAGCAGAAGGTGCGTGAACTCTTTAGAGAGAAGATACAAGAGGCATTAAAAGAGAAATACGCCTTCTATGCGATGACACCAAAGCCGGGAGTGAATCATGAGGAATATCTGCGCAGAAACTTCCAAGAATTGTTGGGAAAGGTGTTCCGTCCCTTTGATGATACACAATACCTCTCGTTGGCATTGGATAGTAAAGAAGATAATACAGCCTTGTTAGCTAAATTACAGCAAGACTATTATGTGGTGGCTTGTCCGTTAGGAACGAATCCTAAGGAGGTGTTGAGTGGAGTGGAGGAGGAAGACACTTTGCCAACTGTTCACGGTCGTCAGGGCGTGTTGATGGTGATGATGGAACAATATGCTACCAAGTCTACACATTTCTTAGCTAACGGCAAACTTGCTATCGGAATCAAGCTGACTAAGGAGAGTATGGAGATTGTGGAAAACATTTCCCGCATTGGTTATGTACTCTTTCATCATCGCAGCGATAACGGTCAGCATCTCTTTTCTGTTAAAGGATCGTGTGTTATAAAGGCTGCTGACGAGTTAGAAGCCGACCGCTACAAGAATGTAACGGGTAAAGACTTATATGTCTCTGTAGACATCGATACAACCAAACTCTCCAGCGGTAACCTCCATGCATCAATAATTAAACCCGCATCAAAAGAAACAAGATATGATGCGCAGTTCGCAAGGCTGAGTGAACTAAAAGGGTGACAGAGTAACAGAAGGACGAGTTGACAAGTTGACGAGTTGACAAGTTAACTGGTTGCTTGTAAAGAAGACAGAGTAACAGAAGGACGAGTTGACAAGTTAACTGGTTGACAAGTTAACTGGTTGCTTGTAAAGAAGACAGAGTAACAGAGGAAAAAAAATAAGATAACAGAAAAGCGTTCATTATGTACATTCTGTCATTCTGTCTTCCCATGTCTTTCTGTTATTCTGTCTTTGTCCTCCTGTTACTCTGTCTCCCTTTGTCCCTTCTGTCTGTTTTTGCTCGTTATTATTTTGTTATTTAAAAAATAATATTTATCTTTGTGCAGTGGGAGATATGACCACTGCGACCAGCCTGCGAAGCTGGAGTTCCTCAGTCAAGGATTAGTCCTTGGCTGTTGTATTTTTATGACATCTCTACGCAAGTAGCTGGTCGGTTAAGGAGTATTGTAGAATTGATATCAGAAAGGAAAACTTTTGCGAAAACGATTATGCGACTTGCTTCATGGACTTTTTACTTGTATCTTTGCAGTAGGATGAGAGTCTGTATATAAGTACGATAACTTCAAGCTCCGCAGCCGTCCTACTTTTATATAGAGCCGTATCCTTGCGGCTCTTTTTGTATTATGTAGGATTTATATACAAATTACGTATTAGCTTGTTTTTCTTAATTCTGTCACAATAAAATCAGTCGATACTTTGTGTAATTAAAATATTTTTGTGATATTTGTAGGCAACAAGGTCTTATGACTAAACAGCTATAAACAAAGAAAATCTATTTAAACTATAAAACAATATGGCATACTGGAAATTAGGATGTAACTGGGGTCGTGGTAACCCAGACTTTTATGATTTACTCATAAAAAAATCTATTGTTATTTGTGCGCATCATAGAATGAGAAAAGGTGACTATGTGGCTGTGACAAAAGGCTTTACAGTCATAGGCTTAGCACTGATTACAGGAGAAAGAACCCCTATTACTTCACATCCAGAGTTAAAAGCTGACTTTGAAAAGAAAGCAATAGAGTATGAGGAATGGTATTATGTGGCACCTGCAAAAATATGGACTCTGCCAGAAGAACTCATATTTAAATATCGTCTGCAACAGGGTATCCGTCAAATTCAAGATAGTAATATTATTAAGCAAATTCGTTTTAGACTAAATATACTTATGGAAAGACAGTTGGTAGAAGACTGTGCTAAGCTATTAAAGGCTAATCACAACCTTATTTTAACAGGTGCACCAGGCACAGGTAAAACTTACTTAGCAAAGGAAATTGCTAAAGAATTAGGTGTAATGGACGAGGACTGTGAACTTGTTCAGTTCCATCCTTGTTATGACTATACAGACTTTGTAGAAGGCTTACGTCCTGTCAAAGTAGATGAAAAGTTAGGCTTTGAAAGAAAGGACGGTGTTTTTAAAGAGTTCTGTAAGAAGGCTTTTGTAGATCAAAAAGACCCTTTTGAAAGGGGATATAAGAAGCTTGTGGAAATAATAAAAAAATCGCCTAAAGAAATATATAACTATCGCGCATTAGATTCTAATAATAAAGCTTTTGATCTAAGCTACGATGGTAAAGATATTATTTTTATAAGATATGAAGGGGATAATAATAGAACTGCATATAAAGATAGACTTCGTAAGCTATATTATCATTATATAAATCAAGGCATCACAGATTTTGGACATATCAATAACAGTGAGATGAAGGAAGTCGTAGATTGCGTTATTGATTATACAAACTATAGGAGTATTCTGCAAGAAATATATAACTTACAAGCAGAAAGTAATGAGGTAAAGCCATACGTATTCATTATAGATGAAATCAATCGTGGTGAGATTTCTAAGATCTTTGGTGAATTGTTTTATTCTATTGATAGCGGATATAGAGGAAGTAAGGGTAAAGTTTATACTCAGTATCAGAATCTGGTCCCAGATGACGACATCTTCTCTAATGGTTTCTTTGTGCCAGAGAATGTTTATATTATAGGAACAATGAACGACATTGATAGGAGTGTAGAGGCGATGGACTTTGCTATGCGTAGAAGATTTGCTTGGAAAGAAATCACCGCCTTAGAAAGGCAGTCCATGCTTGATGATGATGATGCTTGGGGAGGTAATAAGCCAGAACAATCGGTTATTGATGAGATTAAACGCAGAATGAATAATCTCAATGACTGTATTATAGATAAGAGTGCAGGTGGAGATGTGACACGGCAAGAGAGAATAGGACTTACCGAAGCTTACCAGATAGGTGCTTCATACTTCCTTAAATTGGGCATGTACAACAATAACTTTGATGAGTTATGGAATAATCATCTTAAGGGGTTACTCTATGAATACCTTAGAGGTACTACCAATATCGAGAAGAAAATGGAACGATTATATAGCGCATATAGCAACTAATAAGCTTTGAATACTAAAGATTATCATAAAACGGTCATCTATTCTGAAGAATTGAATGACCTAAAGGCTATAGCTGATATTGCTATCTCTGATATTACGTTTGAGGAGTATCCTAATCTGCTTATCTTTCCGGATTCCTTTGAATGCTATGACAGAGACTTTGGTAAAAAGGAAATCTGCAACGTAATAGAAAAAGATACTAAATTACTTACCAATAGTATTGTAGGCTTTGTTGGACGGAATGAAACTTATCTTTCCATACGTTCAAGGTTTGCTGCAGAGGGTGATGAAGACTATTTTCTTCATTATATGCTGCAGAAGGTTGCAGGTGTCAACCTATTTAATCTTCAGCATACAACAAATGAAGATAGTGGATTAGATTTTCTTATTTACTTGTTTCCTCTATTTCTCAGGAGGGCTGTTAGCCAAGGTGTATATAAGAAGTATATTACCAGAAAGTATAATGACGCCAATATACGGGGAACAATTGATGTCAACAGACATATAAGATTTAACGAGCCCTTTAATGGTAAGGTTGCTTATACGACCAGAGAGTATAGCTATGATAACGAAGTGACTCAGCTTATCAGACATACTATTGAGTTTATTAACAAAGAAAAAGGTGGTGACATATTGATGAATGACACAGATATACAACAAGCCGTATATCAGATTATAGACGCAACACCTTCTTATCTATCAAGTGAGCTCCAGTCTGTTATTAATAGGAACCTACGACCTGTACTCCATCCTTTTTATAGCCAATATACATCACTTCAAAGGTTGTGCCTACAAATTCTCCGTCACGAAGAGTTAAAGTATGGAAATGAGAAGGATGAGATATATGGCGTACTTATAGATGCAGCGTGGTTATGGGAGGAATATTTGAATACCGTACTCTCCAAGATAGGGTTTATACATCCGACAAACAAGGAAAGAAAGGGAGGTATAAGGATGTTTGCTAATCCAGCAGATGAGGATAGTTTTGATAGCAATGGCAGGCGTATCTATCCTGACTTTTATCGTGAAGACTATATTCTGGATGCCAAGTATAAGCATCTAAATGAGAGTGTTGGGCGTGAGGACCTTTATCAGGTTGTGTCGTATATGTATTGTATGGACAAACCTTACGGTGGTTATGTCTATCCTGATGACTCTGGTCAGAAAGCAACAAGCTTCAAACTTGCGGGTAAGGGACTTAAATATGAGAGAGATACGGGTGGTATCCTATCCGTCATTCCGTTTAAGATACCTCAAAAGGCTGAAAACTGGAAAGATTTCCTCCAAGGAATAAATCAGTCAGAGAGCAGATTGAAAGAATCATTAACCTCCAGATAATATCAGAGCGCAAGTACCTTTTATTTCATCCGCAATGCCAATATATTTAGGCGTTGCGGCTTTTCTCTATTTTCTATTAAGCAACTTGTTTATGCATCAACTCACTAATACCCCGTATCATCAGTGAGAAAATGAAAAGGCTATTTGTCTTGATGTCATTCTGTCAAAAACATAATATCCTGTCTTTTTTGTCTTTACGTCATTCTGTCTAAAAATAATTATGTCATTCTGTCTAAAAACACTACCTTTGCAGTTATAATGGCTGTTTTCATTTAGAAGTACTTGTATAGCTATAAGAACTTCTCATAATATGGAATTATAAGAACGTTACGATATGCTACCAGAAGAAAAGGCACGTGTTATCATAGACAGAATGTTTGAAGAAGCAGGCTGGAAAGTAGTGGATAGAAGCGGTTATGCTCCTAACATGACTGCTGTTGCCATAAGAGAGGGGCTTTTGAAAGGTAATCGAGAGGCTGATTATCTACTCTTTCTTAATGGAAAGGCAGTTGGAATATTAGAAGCTAAACGAGTTGAGGTCGACATAAATTCAGATGTCGTAAAGGAACAAGCCACACTTTATACGCGTCGTTGTCCCTCCTGGTGTCAGGCGTGGTTTCCTAAAATCCCCCTTCCTCTCGCATACGTTGCCAACAGCAAGGAGATGATGTTTTACGATACTCGTAAGAGCGATGCTTGCTTTGAGTATTGCAGTAAGATTCACTCTCCTTGGGAAGTTACCAAGATGTTAGGACTTCAAGATGACTATGTGGGATTGCCAACACTTAGCCCTAAGGGACTACGTGGTTGTCAGTATGAAGCCATCACCGAACTGGAGAAGAGTTTTCGATCTGGTGAATCGCGTGCGCTGATGGTACTTGCCACAGGTGCAGGAAAGACCTATACCGCCTGTCTTGCAGCCTATCGTATGTTGTCTTTTACCCCTATGCGACGTGTCTTGTTTTTGGTCGACAGAAACAATCTGGGCAAGCAAGCTGAAAGCGAGTTTGGCACTTTCCGATTGACGGAGAATGGTGATTCTTTCAACAGCATCTTTACGGTCAATCGTCTGCAGTCTGCGAAGATTCCTAATGGCAGCAGTGTTGTTATTTCCACCATACAGCGACTATTCTCCTTGCTGAAAGGCGAAGAGATTGAAGACAACGATGCTGACGATGGATATGATGAGGATTGTGTTGGAGAGTTTCCTGAGAATCCAAGTCTGCCGTCTGATTTCTTTGATATGATTATCATTGACGAGTGTCACCGCTCGATTTATGGTAGTTGGCGACGAGTGCTTGATTATTTCTCAAAGGCTAAGTTAATAGGTTTGACAGCAACTCCGGGACCTGAAACAAGGGCATTCTTTAATGATAATATCATCGTAAACTATACTTTGGAGAAGTCTATTCTGGATGGTGTAAATGTTTATGGTCGTGTGTATCGTATCAAGACAAAGGTTACAGAGAATGGTGGAGCAATTCTTGAAAACGAGAAAGTGAAAAAAGTAACTCGTTATACGGGAAAAGTTGAAGTTGTTGAAAGTAAAGAAACTAAGAACTATACACGTGAGGAACTGAACAAGAGTATTATCAATCCTGCACAGATAAAGCTTATTTTGGAAACTTATCGTGATGCGGTATATACGGAAATGTTCACCGATCCTCAGCGTGAGGCAAATATGGACTATCTGCCCAAAACGCTTATCTTCGCACTGAATGAAAGCCATGCTACGAATATTGTGAGGATTGCCAAAGAGGTGTTTAATCGTGAAGACGAACGCTTTGTGCAGAAGATTACCTACTCTGCTGGGGATAGCAACGAACTAATACGACAGTTCCGCAATGATAAGGATTTCCGTATTGCTGTGACTTGTACGCTGGTAGCAACAGGAACTGATATCAAACCGCTCGAAGTCGTTATGTTTATGCGTGATGTGGCTTCTGAACCTTTATACATACAGATGAAAGGGCGTGGTGTCCGTACAATTGGTGATGAGCAGTTGCGTAATGTTACGCCCAATGCCTATAGCAAGGATTGCTTCTTCTTGGTTGATGCTGTGGGCGTAACCGAGCATGAGAAAACGATAGCCTCTCCATCTGGTGCAGTAACGAAAGTTATCTCTCTGAAAGAACTTTTGGAGAAGATAACCCATGGCAATGTGAGCGATGACTATCTGCGCCTATTGGCGGGTCGTTTGTCTCGTATCAACCATAAGTGTTCGGAGAGTGACCGTGAGAAGTTTGTTAGCCTTGCACATCAAAGTATGATGGAGATAGCCTCCGATATCTTTAAAGCCTTTGAGGACAACGTCTTGCCTGAATACAACAACGTTAATGAGCCTAATACGGAGCGTAAGGCGTTGGTGCGCAACATCGCTAACCACCCAAAGGCAAGAGATTTTCTCTTGATTCTTAATGCTGGTTTTATTGAAACGCTGATGCCGGGTGAAGATACGCTTATCTCGAAAGGCTTTTCATGGGAAGAGGCACAGTCTACTACCGCTGCTTTTGAGGATTATTGCAAGACTCATAAGGATGAGATAGAAGCCCTGCGTATTATATATAATAATCAGGGCGAGCCGCTCACGTATTCAATGTTGAAGGATTTGGAAAACAAACTGAAGCTTGCAAATAGTAAGTTTAACACCTCGTTACTTTGGAATTCCTATGCTATCATCAATTCACATAGGGTGAAGCATAGTTCGACAATAGAAGAAAAAGAAGCACTTACGAATATCATACAGCTTGTGCGCTTTGCTTTTCATCAGATAGAAAGACTTGAAAGTTTATATCCAACCGCCAAACAATACTTTAACCTATGGCATGGACAAGTATGGCGTTCTATCACAGCAGAGCAAATAAAATTGATGCGACAGGTGCTCAATTACATAGCATCTAATGGATATTGCACCATTACCGATATCAAGGAGAATGACAAGACACAGGCTGCCCAGCTTATTCGTGCCTTTAGAAATAAAGATACAGCAAACGAAGCTTTGTCGTCATTGGCACAATTTATCATCTATAGAAAAATAGCATAACATGGCAAAGAATATATCAACGGAACAGGCTCTGACCAAGGAAGTGTGGAAGCTTGCAACGACACTCTCTGGGCAGGGCATCGGCTATACCGATTATGTCACCCAGCTTACTTATCTTCTCTTCCTCAAGATGGATGCTGAGAACGTAGAAGTGTTTGGGGAAACATCTGCTATTCCTGAAGAGTACCGATGGGGACAGCTTAAAGAACTTGACGGGTTAGACCTGATTGAACAGTATGAAAAGACCCTTAATGCTCTCAGCAAGCAGGATAATCTGATAGGAACGATATTCACAAAGGCACAGAACAAGATTGATAAACCGGTCTATCTGAAGAAAGTGATAACCATGATAGATGAGCATCAGTGGCTTGAAATGGACGGGGATGTCAAAGGAGCTATCTATGAAGGTATCTTGGAAAAGAATGGTCAGGACAAGAAGAGTGGTGCTGGACAGTACTTCACACCTCGTCCTTTGATTCAGGCAATGATTGATTGTCTCCAGCCGAAGATAGGTGAGACGGTATGCGATCCTGCTTGTGGAACAGGTGGATTCCTGCTGGCAGCATACGATTACATGAAAGGACAATCACAGGACAAGGGTAAACTTGATTTCTTAAACAATAAGGCTTTGCACGGTGTTGACAACACGCCACTCGTTGTTACGCTGGCATCTATGAACCTTTATCTGCACGGCATCGGCACTGACAGAAGTCCTATTGCCTGTGAGGACTCGTTGGAGAAAGAACCTGAGACACTGGTAAACGTCATTCTTGCCAATCCTCCGTTCGGTACACGCCCCGCTGGCTCTGTAGACATCAATCGTCCAGATTTCTATGTAGAGACGAAGAATAATCAGCTTAACTTCCTCCAACACATGATGTTGATGTTGAAGGATGGGGGTAGGGCAGCTGTTGTCTTGCCTGACAATGTTCTCTTTGAGGGAGGTGCTGGCGAAACCATTCGCAAGAAACTTCTGAGTGATTTCAACCTACATACTGTCCTGCGATTGCCTACAGGTATCTTCTATGCAAATGGGGTAAAGGCAAATGTTCTCTTCTTTACCAAGGGACAGCCCACCAAGGACATTTGGTTCTACGATTATCGTACGGACATCAAGCACACGTTAGCTACCAACAAACTGCAACGCCACCACCTTGATGACTTCGTTGCTTGCTATAATGCTGCAACGCGTACGGAAACCTATAACGAGGAAACAAATCCTGCTGGACGATGGAGAAAATATGCTTTTGATGATATCTTAGCACGTGACAAGACAAGTCTTGACATTACATGGATAAAGGCTGGTGGGGAAGAAGAACAGTTTACGTTAGACGAACTGATGACGAATATCACAACCCAAGCAGGCAACATCAGTAAGGCGGTAGCCGAACTGCAGAAGTTAATGGCAGGGATTAAAGAGTAAATGGTACGGATAGTAATGTGATGTTAGGTCAGGAACGATAGTGGAGACAACTACAGATGTTATGCCCATCGTTCAAACAACGCCTATACAACTACCCGAAACTCTGACTTCCACAGCACGCCCCCCACAAACGATTAATTGGTAAAGCATGGACACAAAGAAATTAAGACAAAAGATATTAGACCTTGCCATTCACGGTAAACTCGTGCCACAAGACCCGAACGATGAACCAGCATCGGTCCTTCTTGAACGCATCCGTTCCGAAAAGGAACGCCTGATAAAAGAAGGGAAAATCAAGCGTAACCGAAAGACTGTAAAGACGTCTGATGCTACCTTTGACAAACAGGAGGTGCCGTTTGAGGTGCCAAGTGGGTGGGTGTGGACGTGCCTTTATGATATTACATCTATTATTGGTGATGGTTTGCATGGAACGCCGCAATACGATTCACAAGGCTTTTATTATTTTATAAATGGAAATAACTTATATAAAAGAAAGATAATATTTAAGGAGGATACAAAGAGGCTTTCAAAGAGTGAATATGAAAAGTATAAAAAAACTTTAAATGATCGAACTATTTTAGTTTCAATTAATGGTACGATAGGTAATATTGGTACGTATAATGGAGAGAATGTCGTCTTGGGTAAAAGTGCTTGCTATTTTAATCTTTGCTCGTATATACTTAAGGATTTTATTTGTTATCTATTAGAGTCTAATTATTTTCTTAAATATGCATTAGGATCAGCAACTGGTAGTACAATAAAGAATGTTCCTTTGAAAGCAATGAATAACTTCTGTATCCCTCTTCCTCCTTATGCTGAGCAGCAACGCATTGTTGAAGAAATAGAGCGTTGGTTTAAACTTATTGATATTATCGAACAAGGTAAGGCAGACTTGCAAACGACTATCAAGCAGGCAAAGAATAAAATCCTCGAACTTGCTATTCATGGTAAACTTGTTCCTCAAGATCCAAACGATGAACCTGCTTCAGAACTCCTCAAACGTATCAATCCAAAGGCTGAAATCACTTGTGATAACGGACATTATCCGAAGTTGCCCAAAGGGTGGGCTATAACTTCGATGCAAGAGGTATGTAGACTAATTGATGGAGAAAAGCTAAAGAACAGAGCATTAACCAATTTAGATGCAAGATTTTTAAGAGGACTTTTCGATGGGAAGATAATAAAAGAGGGTAGATACGTTTCTGCTAATACTTGTATGATTTTAGTTGATGGAGAGAACTCTGGCGAAGTTTTTATAACTCCAATAGAAGGGTATCAGGGAAGCACTTTCAAACAACTAAGTTTTGACGTGAATATGAACAAAGAATACATCTTGTACATTATTGCTCAAAACAGAAAAGCTCTGCGTGAAAACAAAGTTGGTTCTGCTATTCCACACTTGAATAAGAAGTTGTTTAAAGCAATTCAAGTGCCTATCCCGCCTTATGCAGAACAAGAAAGAATTGTTTCAGCTATAAATAACGCTTTTAATAAGCTTAATACTATTGAGGAGAGCTTATAGGTTCTCCTCAATAGCTTCTAAACTTTTAAATAGTTGCTGAATCTTTCTGATTATTCTTAGTTGCTCCTTTTGTGGAGGTATAGGTATTTCTAATTTTGAATATTCTGAAATCCAATATCGTTTATGTGTGTCACCAACAAGTCGCGTTATGCTCATAAATTGTGAAACATATTCTATATCAACACCTTTGTTAACTTGCAGAATCTTCATAGCTGACGACTTAACCTTGAATGGGAAATCAATCAATCGAGAATCTGTAGTAAAATCATCAAAAATAATACAAGGTAATTTATTATAGATACCTTCTGTTTCGTCTGTATGTCCTATAATAAACGATTTACCAGCTGTGAGTACAGGAGTTGAATAGTCACCACTATATGCAGTTGACTTTACAATATACGCTGTTGGCTGTTCATATTCTATGATATCTTCCAATCTGCACATAGCCCACCCTTTGGACAACTGCTCATAATGTCCGTTATAGTCTACGTTATTGTTACGATATTCATTCAAAATCAATGTAATATGGTAACAACATTTCAAAAGTATCTTGCCAAAACTAATTTGGCAAAAAACACCATCACATCATATCTGTGGACGGTGGACTATTTCCTTAATCATTATAAGGAGGTGAACAAGAAGAATCTTTTGGCTTACAAGGGGTATTTAGTAGAGAACTTTAAGCCACAGACTGTTAATCTGCGGTTGCAAGCGATAAACAAATACTTGGAGTTTACGAAACAGGAAAAACTTAAAGTGAAATTTGTCAAGGTTCAGCAAAAAAACTTTTTGGAGAATGTAATCAGTGATGCTGATTATAAGTTTCTGAAAACAAAGCTCAAAGCAGATGGTTATGATGAATGGTATTTTATCGTTTGGTTTATGGCAGCAACAGGTGCACGTGTTAGCGAACTTCTGCATATCAAGGCAGAACACGTGCAAGTAGGATATCTTGATTTGTATAGCAAAGGAGGAAAGATTCGACGGTTGTATATCCCTAAGACTTTACGAATAGAAGCGACTAAATGGATTAAAGAGAAAGAACTATCATCGGGTTATATCTTCCTCAATCGTTTCGGGCAGCGGATTACGACACGAGGGATAGCTCAACAACTGAAACATTTTGCAGAGAAATATGGATTGAATCGTGATGTGGTCTATCCTCACTCTTTCCGCCATCGCTTTGCCAAGAATTTCCTCGACCGCTTCAATGATCTTGCTTTGTTAGCCGACCTTATGGGGCATGAGAGTATAGAGACAACACGTATCTATTTGCGACGTACTGCAAGCGAACAGCAGAAAATTGTTGATAGGGTGGTAAATTGGTAAAACAATTTAGAACCTTAGAGGTGATATCTATTACATCTCTAAGGTTTTTTGAATTTCCGATAAAGGTAATAATAGCTTTTCTATTTTATCGACTATACGTAGTTGTTCAGCAATAGGAGGTATAGGAAAGAGCCACTCATCAATATCTTTTTTATTAATAGACGGAGAATTATCCCCTTTCATAAAATGATTGAGTCCATCTACAACATAACTGGATATCATCAGATAGTAACAATAGGTTGATAATAAAATCTCTTTTACAGGGCTGCATACAAAAAAGCCTGTAGAAGCGATACAATTATCTCTTTCTATTTTTGCTATATTACGTAAATATGGACGTACCATTGAAAAGACAACATCTCCTTTCTTTGTATATCGACTTGCCCGACTTGGGGCGTTTGCTGTTTTTATATTTTTCACTTCATTAATAATCTGCTTTTTATTATCAATGGATTCTATATCAATATATAAAAAGTCTTCACCACTTGGTTTTATTGACTTCATAGGTGAAAATATATATTTTCCCTTTAACCAATGCCAATTATAGGGCAACTGCTTATAATGTCCGTTATACCTTATGTTTGAGTTTGTATTAGTTTAAGTATCTTGTTCATCTGTGTGGATACGGTTTTGAAAAGTCATTACATAAATTTGAGGAGATTACTTAAAATAATACGGAAAAATACGTATAAAAAGCAAGATTGCAAGTAGCGGAAAATCAATTAGTTATGAAGTCGTGCAAGAAAAGGTGCTTAGTAAGGCTTCAAAAGGGCGTTAGTAAGACCTTAAAAGGGCATCTTTTACAAGCCAATTAGGTATCTTTTTGAATCCAAAAGAGCATGTGTTGTTTTTGAGATGTTCGAAAAGAGTTTACAAATCTGTCTTCCAGTCCACTCGTCCACTAACTTGTGTTCTTCTGTTACCTTGTCTTTTATTAGAAGCACCTCGTCCACTCATCAACCTGTTTACTTGTCTACTTATATTACTACATATATATTGCTTGGAATCGGTTTTTTAGTGTTGTACCTTTGCATCGTCATCAGGAATGAAGGGATGACGAACGGAGTTTTAA
>ERZ773233.711-NODE-711-length-21139-cov-13.324654_pt1 | contig 21139 bp, 22 predicted proteins | sample MGYA00580991_ERZ773233 | MGnify/ENA primary metagenome ERZ773233 (study PRJEB29015, sample SAMEA2738178) | human oral metagenome | biome: human oral; feature: human-associated habitat; material: saliva | place: China | collected 2161 ...
GGTTTGTTGGAGTTATTGGATTCGTTGGTGTAGGGGCAACATACGAACCTCCACCAGGACCAGGAGTTGGTTTAGTAGTATTATTATTGCTATTGTTGTTTCCGTTGTTACCTCCATTATTGTTGGAAGGGGAAGTGATAGTAATTTTGAATTCTTATTCACTTTCGTTTCCTGCTGGATCTTTAGCTTTTATTTTTATGGTGTAGGTTCCTGGAGTAGTCGGCATTCCACAAGTTGGTGCTTTCGTATCAATCAAAACCGTTTTGACAAAATAATTTTTGTTGCCATCAGTTGGATTTTTTTCCATCTTTTCGCCATCTTTATTCGGAAAAAATATTTCGATAGTACAAATGTCAATTCTCATTCGTTCAAACAGTAATTGTTTTGTTGCGAGTTTTAACAGAATCATCAGCCTTCGTGAAAGCACCAATACTTTTATAATTAGAATCATTGGTTACTGCACACGAAGTATCATCACCAATACAATATTCGAGCGTGTTTCCAGCTTTCCAAGTTGCTTTGTCTTTGAGATTTAAAGAAACTGTAATAGTGTTGCCAGCCTTAGCGAGTGTATTTGTGGCATGATTACTAACTTCTGTGATAGAATCAAATTCTGGAATACTTGGTAAATCATATTCAAGATTCAAAAATCCACTAAATGGCTGACTACCGAATTTTGTAGGCGGCAACGCTACTTGGAATTGAGGCGATGAAAATTTTGGATTTTTCCATGAATGATTACTAGTAACTCCCTTTCCATGAATACCTGTAATTTTAATATAACCACCATCTTCTTTCAAATTACCCGAAGCATCGACATTTGTATAATGAGTAGTGTTTTTAATTGGAACTATCTTTCCTTCGTGATCACGAATCGGGTTTGGAATAATATTTGTAGTTACATTGGAAATGGGAATTTCTTGATTCGAAAAGGTTGAAGTTCCATTAATTTTTACAAAACCTCATTGTTGTATGATGTCGTATAATTCCTTAAAGTTCGAAATATTATTTCCTGTCAGAAGCATTACTTCAAGATTTGGCATATCTTTCAAAACAGATACATGTTTTGGTGTTAAAGCATTAGTGTTAAGATGTAATTTCTTCAGGCTTGTGATGTTCACAATGGGCTGCAGAACAGATTCTGACGGTACAAAATTATCATTTCCATTACGAATCGCGTTGTATAAATTAAGATTTTCAAGTTTTGGCAAATCTTTTAGTGGCTCCAAAGCATCTGGAGAGGAAAAAAGATTTTGTCATAAATTAAGTGTTTTTACATTTACCAAATATTGGATACCTTCGAGATTTTTAATATTTTTGCGAAAAAAATAGTCTGTGGCATTTGAAGAAAAACTATCAAAAGATTCTTTTTCGAGTTTAATAGCCTTCATTTCACCAATAGTAATATTCTGTGTGGATGAGCGTGAAGTATTAGTTTCCTTGGAAATTACTTCATTAAGTACTTTTTGGAGTACAGAGTCTTTGAAAGAAACATTCATTGTATCATGTATGGATGTACCTATCACATCCTGCGATTTTATAAGGTTCTCACTTGAATGATAAGCATGTGCTGATGGTATAAATTCAAAAATACCCTGTACGCCTATAGTGTGTACCAGTAATGCTGGAACGAGCAGAGCAGAAGTCAGTTTTTTCATGCTAAATTTGTTAAAAATAAACGCTGGGGTTATATTGAAAATGCAGCCGAATAGCAAATATTCTGTTTGTTGTTTGAAAAACTCTATTGACATCAAAAATTTTTATTGGTCAATATTTTAAAATTTCCAAAAATCAAAAAAAAAAAAACGATTACTCGTTTTTTAAAATTATAAAATTTTGTCGATGAGGCCATATTTTTTAGCTTGTTCTGCGGTCATGAAATTGTCGCGATCACAATCTTTGCGAATCGTGTCAATATCCTGACCTGTGTGATCCGCCAAGATTTTATACAAAACTTCGCCCGTCCGCAAAATATGTTCCGCCGCGATACGAATTTCGGTTGCTTGACCTTCCGCACCACCCAGCGGCTGATGAATCATGATTTCAGAATGCTTGAGCGCGTAGCGCTTTCCTTTGGCACCACCCGCGAGAATCACGGATCCCATAGAAGCCGCGAGCCCCACACAAACCGTAATAACATCAGGTTTAATATATTGCATCGTATCATAGATTGCAAGCCCCGCTGTTACATGTCCACCAGGAGAATTCACATACATCGTGATAGGTGCTTTGGGATCAGCTTTTTCGAGGAACAAAAGTTGCGCAATCACGGTATTAGCAACCGCAGAATCAATCGCATCACCCAAAAAAATAATTCGATCTTCCAAAAGTCGAGAATAAATATCGTACGCGCGTTCCTGTCCGCCCACTTTGTCGATAATCGTCGGAACGAGAAAGTCAGAAATAATTTTTTTTGATTTTTTTGCCATATTTGAAATTTTTAAAAAGGTGCGAGTATTGTATGGACTTTTCATTTTTTTTCAAGAAAAATTTTTGCCAAGATTTTTACGAAGCAATGAAAAATGATTTGCGAAAAAACCAAATTTTTCTATAATTTTGACATGCAAAAAAATTCTCAAAATCCCCAAAAAACGCTTCTCGTTCACGATACTTTCTTGATGAAAGGTGGCGCCGAGCGCATGAACCTCTACATTGCCAAAATTCTAGATGCCGATATTGCAACGGCGATTTGGCATCGAAATTGTTATAATCCGCATGAAATGGGTTTTTCTGGGAAAATTTTTGAACTGAATCCGAATTTTCGACGCGGAATGATTGGATTTCTCAAAATGAAAATTTCATTTTTTTTGGCACAATTTTGTCATCCACACGATATTTCTGAAAAAAAATTTGGCACTCAAAAAATAGAAAAACCAGCATTTTCTGAAAAACTAGATTTTCGAAATTATGAAAATTTTTTCTTGTCTAATGAAGCAATTTCTGCAATTTGGAGCGTTCCAAAAGGCAAAAAAACTTTTTATTACGCACATTCGATTTCTCGACATTTATTCGATCTCTATGACGAATATCTTGCCAAAGTTCCACGACTTGCGAGGCTTCCGTATCGGATTTTTGCGTATTTTTTGCGAAAAGTATATATTCGAGAAATTCAAAAATTTGATTTCGTTTTTGTAAATTCTCACGAAAATCAGAAACGCCTCGCTGAATGGACTGGTCGTACTGATGGAATCGTACTTTTTCCGCCAGTTGACACCGAACATTTTTCTGAACAAAAACCTCAAAAAAATTCCGAAAATCTTCAAAAAATCCAAGAAATTTTTCACAAAAATGAGAAAAAATTTTTCTTGTCATTTGCGCGCCTCACGCACGTAAAGGGGATTGACAAGATTATTCGCGCTTTTCAACAAATCCCTGAGCAAAATATTCTCATTTTATTTGGAACGGAGGATAGTCAGCGCGAGGAATTTCAAAAATTAGCAGAAATCGAGCCAACAACGAAACAAAATCAAATTTTCCAATCAAGCAAATTTCCAAATATTTTTTTCCTCTCAATTTCTGATAACAATGAGCTTCCCGCGATAATCAGCGAAAGTCAGGCGGTTGTTTGTATGAGTAAAAATGAAGATTTTGGAATGGTGACAATTGAAGCGATGGCATGCGGAAAACCAGTGTTTGCACCGAAAGAAGGCGGCTATCTCGAAACAATTATTGACTGAAAAACTGGGTTTTTCTTGGAAAAAAATTCCTCAGAATCACTTATTACAATTATTCGCAATAACGAAAAAACTGATTTTGGTGCCATGAAAGATTATTGTAGAGCGCAAGCCGAAAAATTCTCACTCAAAAACTTTGAAGAAAAATTGCAGATATTTTTCCAAAAATAATTATTGCAAAAATTTGTATTAAAAAATTTTTATAAAAATATATTCTCAAAAATCCTTTCTAGAAGCCAAAATAATTATTGCAAAAATATGCAATAATAAAAAATACAGAATTTGCAAAAATTTTGGAACGCTAAAAAATTTGAAAGCAAAAAATAGTTGAAAACTTCGCAAAAATCACTATACTACGCGCAATTATGACTACAACAACTCTCATACTTCTCGTCATATATCTCGTTTTTATTCTGGGAATTCTTGGATTTTTGGTGATTTTTTTCGTTTCCATCAAGCCGTATAAGAATTTTTCTCCACTCATTATGCCCGCTTTTAAAGGCTTTATGATTCTTTTTGCGATTTTGGCGATTTTTGGTGCGTACAAGATTTGGACGGGCGAAAATGTGGATTTTGGAGAAAATCCGTTTGATATCTCAGTGCGAGAGAGAAGTGATTTTTAATTTCTAAATTTTTTGATTATGCAGGTTGGTATTGTTGGACTTCCAAATGTCGGGAAATCGACACTTTTTAACGCTTTGACAAAATCATATGCGGCTGAGGCTGCCAATTTTCCGTTTTGTACGATTGAGCCAAATACGGGGATTGTGAATGTAAATGACGATCGTCTTGAAAAAATCCGCGAAGTCGTGAATGGTGCGAAAATTATTCCTGCAACGGTAGAATTTGTTGATATTGCTGGGCTTGTGGAAGGAGCGAGTCGTGGTGAAGGTTTGGGAAATAAATTTTTGTCACACATCCGAAATGTGGACGCAGTTTTGCAGGTAGTGCGCGCGTTTGATGACAGCAATATTCATCACGTGAATGGCTCTATTGACCCAAAACGCGATATTGAAATTATCAATCTGGAATTGATTTTTGCGGACATTGAGACGCTTACTAAGCGAATTGCCGACAATGAAAAAAAGGTTCGTGCGAATGACAAGGAAGCCAAGTCTCGCGCTGAAATTTATGAAAAATTGCGTGTGCACCTCGAATCCGGAAAAATTGCCTCTCTGCTCGATATGACGGACGACGAGAAAAAAATGATTGCAGATCTGCATCTTTTGACGGCGAAACCGTTTATCTATGCAGTAAATCTCGCGGAAGATAAAATTCTAACGCCAGAATCTGAACTTCGCGAAATGATTGGTGTTCATGATGAAAAAATTCCAGTTTTGCCGATTAGTGCCAAAATCGAAATGGATATGCTGGATTTTAGCGACGAAGAAAAAGCAATGTTTCTCGATGAATTGGGTGTAAAAAATAATCCCATGGACGAAATTATCAAAACGTGTTACGACTTGCTTGGATTGCAATATTACTTTACAGCTGGGGAAATCGAGGTTCGCGCATGGACGATCAAAAAAGGATGGACAGCTCCAGAAGCGGCGGGCGTGATTCATACCGATTTTCAGAAAAAATTCATCAAAGCCGATACGGTGAACTGGAAAGATTTGGTAGAATTTGGTGGTTGGGCAGGTGCTCGTGAAAACGGAAAAGTACGAATGGAAGGAAAGGAATATATCGTTCAGGATGGCGATATTATGCTTTTTAAATTTGGAGCATAAGCCAAATGCAACACTCTTGCGACCTTTACTCAAGTCTTAGGGAGCTTCTTAGTTGACAGAAGTGGAAAGAAACAGAAATTGGGAGCTTTTTGGAAATATTTTCAAAGTATGAAATGCAAGAAAATCCTCTCTTTTCAGACTTTCAAAATGAACTCATTCATAAAAAAGGCCTTTCTCGTCGTAAGAAAAAATACAAACAACAACACTCATTGGTGTTATTTTTACTGGACTAGAACCTGAATTCAGTCATATTTCTATTATCAAAACATTTGCAAATGAAGGCAGAAAGATGATTCATAAAGTCATGAAAGAAATTCTACACTTAAAAACTCCCAAGAAGTGAACTAGAAAAACTTGTTTATTTTAAAGACTTCTGAACTTAACAGAAGTCTTTTTTGTTTTATTAATGCCTTTTATAATTATTCTTCTATTTTCTCAAACTCAATTGCAACAACTCCAAATTCTTTTTCTTGCTCTTTTGTGTAAAATTTATAATAAACATTTACAGCTTCTTCTTCATTTTTTGCATTTGGAATTATTTTTTCAAATCATAAATTTTTCATCATTTCATAAAAACTTTCAAAAGAAAATTTATTTTTTACTAAAAAATTTTCTCAAGTTTCTAATTTTAAGAAATCTCAAATTTTTATTTTTTTAAATTTTCATTTATTTAATCTTCATTCAAAAATTTTTTCTCAAGAAATTAAAAAACTTTTATAAGGTTCTTGAACTCAAAAATCATAAATCATATTTTTTTAATTTAGCTAATAAAAAACAATATGCTGTCTTGCTTGATAAAACTTTTCAATCCAAAATCATTTTCTCAAATTCTGATATTGAAGTTTTGAAAACACATATATTTTCTCAAACTTCTAAATCCTGATTTGCTATTTTTTTACAATTTTTGGCTATATAATAACGAATTTTCCCCTCAAAATAATTTTCTATGATGCTTTCTCATAAAAATTCTATTTCTTCAGAAAAATATCAAGTTTCCTCTTTTAATTCTCTTTTACAATTTTCTATTTCATCAACTCAATCATCAAGCATTCAAACAGGAAAATTGATAACAAAATCCTCTGGTCAATATCTATATTCTTTTAAATAAAGTATTTCTCAATCTTGTGTTATTGGTAAAACAAAAGTTCAAATTGTTTTTTCTTTATTGTGTCAGGTTATCAAAAAACTACTTATTTTTCCATTTTCATCTTCATATCTTTTTTCTGAAACTTTTAAATAAGGATTTTGAACAACAACTTTTTCATAAATTTTTTTAGGTTTTTTCATAATGAAAATAAACGATATATTTTTAAAATTTTATAAAAATAAAGAAAAAAGTAAAACAAAAAAAGTAGAAAATTTTCTACTTTTTATCGGTTCGCAAATCAAGATTTTTCGGAAAAATTTTATAAAACCTCACGAGGTTTGGAACCATCAGCTGGGCCAACAATTCACATTTCTTCAAGAATATCAACGAGACGAGCTGCACGGCCATAACCGAGTTTCAAGTGACGCTGAAGCATACTTGTTGAACATTTTCCAGCAGATTGTACGAGTTCAATGGCTGAATTGATAACATCCTCAGATTCATCAAATTGTTGTCCATCGATGATACTGCCAGAGCGATTACCAGACGGTTCGCGAACAATGCTTTCGGTATCAGGAATATTTGGTGACCAATCTTCATCCATAATCGTCAAGCGAATTTCACGCACTACATTGTCGATTTCATCAGTTTCCACGAGCATTCCTTGTACGCGAGTCGGCCCCATAGCACCAGTCGGGAAGTAGAGCATATCACCACGCCCCAAAAGGCTTTCGGCACCCATCTGATCAAGAATCGTTCGGCTGTCGACTTGTGAAGCCACTGTAAAGGCAATTCGTGTCGGAACATTCGCTTTAATGATACCAGTAATCACATTCACAGAAGGACGCTGTGTCGCGATGATGATGTGCATACCAGCAGCGCGTCATTTTTGTGCAATACGCGCGATATTATGTTCAACTTCTTTTTTGTTACCACTCATCATGAGGTCCGCTAATTCATCAATAATAAATACAATCGCGGGCATTTGTTCGGATTTATCAGCACGATCATTATATTCATCAAGATTTTTCACACGTTTTTCGCGGAAAATCCCAAATCGGCGTTCCATCTCAGCCACAGACCATTTGAGGGAATTGAGCGCCTTATCAGGCGAGGTAATCACCGGCGTGAGCAAATGCGGGATTCCGTCATACATTCCGAGCTCCACCTGCTTTGGATCCACCATAATCATCTGCAATTCTGCTGGCGTATTTTTGTACAAAAGCGATAAAATCAAGCCATTCATCCCGACGGATTTTCCCGATCCCGTCTGACCTGCGATGAGCAAATGAGGCATTTTAGCCAAATCTCCAACAACATAATCGCCATTGATATCCTTTCCAAGAGCAACGGCCAATTTTTTTGGATTATTCTGAAATTCTGGGCTTTCCAAAACTTCACGAATCGTGATAACATCGCGCTTGTCATTTGGAACTTCAATTCCGACAAGACTCATTCCAGGAATTGGCGCCTGAATACGAATCGATTTCGCGCTGAGTGCGAGCGCCAAGTCTTTGTTGAGATTTTCAATTTTCGAAACTTTCACACCTTCCGCTGGGCGCAAGCGATACTGAATCACCGTCGGGCCGACGCATTCTTTTTCCATTTCGACTTCAATCCCAAATTGCAACAATGTTTTCTGAATAATGAGCGCTTTCTCGCGGATTTCTTCTGGAGAAATCGGATTAGTTTTTTTTGGTCGATCCAAAATTTGCGTGCTCGGAAATTTCCAACCAGAGAGTGGTTTTGCAATTTTTGGCGCAGGATTTTCTTTTTCTTTGGAAATAACTTTTCCGCTTGTATCCGTAAGTGGAATTTTTTTATCAGGAATAATAGTCGCGCGAGAAGATTTTTTCTTTTCAGAAATCTTCAGATTTTCAGGCTCGTCGTCCATATTTTCTCGTGGATTTTTAAAAATTCCAGACAAAATCTTAGCGCCCATAGTCGGCTCGTCGTCGCGGATTTTTTCTTTTTCTTGGCGAATATTTTCAAGTTCAAAATTGATTTCTTCGACGCGATTTGGCGTCCGACGCGGTTTTTTCTTCTCAGAAACTTCTACAATTTCTGGAAAATCTTCCTGCGGAATTCGCATATTGGAAATCGCATTTTTGGTATGATGACCAACATTTTTCAAAATTTTTGCATAAGAAAGCTGAAAAATAAGGTACAGCGAAACAAGCAAAATCGCCAGCAAAAAAATAAATGCCATCGCTGGGCCGACCATATTTTGAAGCGGCTCATAAATATTGAAAAACATTTTTGGTGAATTTTCGCGCGAAAACCAGCCAAGCAGGGAAGTCACAGAAACAAAAAATCCCAAAATTCCAAAACCTTTCATTGCGTTCCATTCGGTTTTTCTGAGCAAAATCATTGCTCCAAAAACGAGCAAAATCGGTGAAAAAATAAATCGAAAATATTCTCCAAAAAGATATTCTCCCGCGATGGTGAAATATTGTCCAATCACTGGCATTTGGCCGCTTTCTGGCGTCTGCGTCGAGAAAAAAGTGAGCAGCGCAATCGTCACCAAAAATACCCCAACCATCATATCAATCGTGTCGGGGTGAAGTGCGGGAAGGGAAGTTTGTTTTGATTTTTTTGAAGTTTTTCGAGTTGCCATGCGCGTATTGTATGAAAAATTCAGAAAAAATCAACGCCCTTTTTGAAAAATGCTATTGATTTTTTTGGGTTTTTGAATACTCTTGGTGCGTCACGGAGAGATGTCAGAGTGGTCGATCGTGCACCCTTGGAAGGGGTGTGTACTCAAAAGGTACCGGGGGTTCGAATCCCCCTCTCTCCGCCATTTTCTTTTACAAAATTCTGGGATGAGAATGTGTGCGAGCATCTTTGATGCGAGCCATACTCCCGAGTGCGAGTATCGAGATATCGAGACGACACACGAGTGGAGTAAATCCCCCTCTCTCCGCCATTTTCAAAATTTCAATTTATAATTCAATAATTTTTTCTTTTTTATGGATGCCCTCGGGACTCTTGGAAAACTCGCTCAAAAACCATCTGATGCCAAAATTCGCACGACACGTATTATTTTTGCGCTTTTGCTCGTGGCGGTTATCGTTTTTGGATGGAATGTGACGAATATCAATATCAGTATTTTTGACTACGAATTCTACGATTTGCCAGACGAAATTAAATATATTTTGTTTATTTTTCCAGCTGTTGGGCTTGTTCGTGGGGTTTTCGATCCAGGACTTTTTAGAAAAGCGATTTGGAAAAAAGTGATTACGACGCTTGGTGCTTTGATGATGATTTTTTCAGTATTTTTCATGACCGAAAAAGCATATATTCCGAATGTAGAAACGCCTTCAAATGGAGAAGTAACCGCCGAAAGTGTCGCACAAGCACAAAACGATTCTGGCGCGTTTTTTGCAAATATCTCGACTGACAACTGGATTTTCTGGTTTGGATTTGTTACGCTTATTGTCGGACTTTTCCTCAATGGTCGCAATCTTACCACAAAAAATGAAAAATTCGGTGAAGTTATCAAAAAAATTCGCGTCTAAAAATCTCCAATTCGGAGATTTTTCATTTTTTTGACTTTTTAAAAAAGTTCTGCTACAATAAAATCACTTACTTCACGAAGGCGCTCACTCGCCAACCACGCTCCAAATTAGAGCGTTCCATACAAATACAAATATTTTAAAAAATTTTTTGGGCAAAAAATTGTCCCCGAGTTGGCACTGCTCGTTAAAAATGCCAAAGTGAGGTAGGTCTCGCGCCGCGTCAAAGTGAGATTGACAACGCATTTTCAAAATCCTTTTCGTGATTGTTTCCTCTTTTGCACAATCAATGAGAAAAGGATTTTTTCTGCAAAATTTAAAAAATAAAAAATTATTTGCCAAAGGATTTTTTTTGTATAAAATAAAGTTTCTAAAATTTTTAAAAATATGACTGGAATTATTATCAAAACACCTGAACAAATCGAGGGAATCCGTAAAGCAAGCCGATTGACAGCGCAAACACTTGATATGATTGGAAAATATATCAAACCGGGCGTTTCGACGCTTGAGCTCGACAATATCATGAATACTTTTATTTTGTCGAATGGTGGAAAATCTGCGTGCATCAATTATCTTGGCAACAATAAGTGGGCTAATCATCCGTCAGCCTACAAACGATGTACTTGTATTTCGCTCAATGATGTGATCTGTCACGGCGTGCCGTCGGATGATGTGATTCTCAAGGAAGGCGATATTCTCAATATCGATGTGACGACTATCGTGGATGGATATTTCGGTGATGCGTCTCGAATGTACACGGTGGGGCAAGTGTCTGAAAAAGCACAACAATTGGTAGATGATGCCAAGTTTGCAATGGAAGTGGGAATTTCTCAGGTTTTTCCAGGGAATCAATTCGGAAATATTGGTTTTCATATCGCGGACTATGCCGAGAAAAAAGGATATTCTGTGGTTCGCGAATATGGTGGACATGGCGTGGGAGTTGCGTTTCACGAAGAGCCATTTGTGTATCATAAAGCAGCGAAAAATACTGGACCAAAAATGAAACCAGGAATGGTATTCACGATTGAACCGATGATCAATATTGGAAAATATGCGTCAAAAATCGATAAAGATCAGTGGACGGTTCGCACCAAAGATGGCTCACTCTCAGCACAATGGGAGCACACAATCTTAGTAACAGAAGATGGATACGAAATCCTCACAAAATCTCTTTTGGAAGAATAAAATTTCCCGAAAGGGATTTTTTGTGCGATTTTTTCAGAAAATTTTGAAAAAAAGAGTAAAATCTTTTTAAAAATTTGACAAGAAAAAATTTTCAATATGATGGCAGTCCTTTTAACAACCTTTGAAGACAGAAGTGTCAACAAAAGTAGCAGATCAGGAGCAGGCTTTGGCTGAGAAAATCGCAAAAATCATCGAAAAAGTGCACCGCAGCGTGGATGCACAGCCAAGCGAAGATTGGTTTATAGAGAGTGATGTAGCGTATCGCTATATTGAACATCTCAAAAACAGAGGGCTTTTTCGCAAGGAACTTATGAATTGTGAAAAAAGGAAATGGGCGGAACTTCTCATAATGCTACCTTATTCGAGAAGAAGCCCCAAGGATTTTAAAACAATCCTTGTTGATCTCGATGCCTTCCTCGAAAAACCTCTCTTGGAAATATAGCGCCACCTAAGGTCGTTCTATTTGAACCACAAAGAAAATCCCAAAAGTAATTTTGGGATTTTAATTATCTTTTAAAAATTGGCAAAAACGAGAGAATACATATAATGCAGATTCCTTTTTCACTTTTTTTGGAGGTTATAATGACTCATTTGCTCGTTCAGGCTCAACTCAAAACAAATTGGGATGCTCATCATAAAAATCAACAAACAATTTGAATCATCACACAATAAAGTTTCGAGTAATATTGATAGCAATACGGCAGATAAATTTATCGAATATCTTGAAGCGCGCACCATGCTTCGTAGAAAATTTTCTGGAGGAGACAGGACGAAATATGCGCTGTATATAGAGATCATCGCGCTCAACCTCACCACAGCTCAGCACCGAACTTCCCCTGTACAAGAGTAGGTCATAGCAAAATCAATGCAGATGATAACTGAAATTAATTCAGTTTGGAAAGTTCCGCTCGATGTAATCGCTCAAGGATTATAATATTCTTTTGAATTGTTATAATTCTGACTCAAAAAAATCCCTGGTTTCAGGGATTTTTTAGTGTGCATTTGAAGGAGATTTTACGCAACTTCAAGAATTTGGTTCATTCGTGCGTTATATTCATTTTGCAAATTTTCTGCTACTTGAAGCGAGTTTTGAGCCGCTGGTTCAGGCTTTTTAGAATCATTCTGAGAATTTTTTTCAGATTTTATATTCTGTGAACGATTTTTTCTAAAAATTTTTCGCCAAATTCTTTTGAAAATATTTGGTTTTTTTGGCTTCAAAAATAATTCATAATAGAGAGCACCGAGCGAGAAAAGCGCAATGAATGTCGTTGCGAGTAGCCCGAAAATAATTGTCCAAGCAAGTCCAGCCCACATCGCACCTTCCATTGTGAGCGGCACCATACCAAGCACCGTCGTAAGCGTCGTCAGAATCATCGGCTCCAAACGTGATGCAGTCGCTTCCGTGAGCGCCAGATATCCATCCATTCCTTTTTCAAGATTTTGATTTGTCGCGTCAATGATGAGAATTCCGTGATTTACCGAGATTCCCATAAGCGAGATAAATCCGATTCCGAACATGAGCGAGAACGGATTTCTTGTAATCCAAAGTCCGAGCAACACGAACGGAAGCGCCATCAGAACAGAATAGAATACCACCGCTGGGCGAGAATAACTATTGAACTGCCAAGTGAGTGTTGCAAAAATTGCCATCATTGAGACAAAAAGTGCCGTCATCATCGCAACAATGAGTTCAGAATTGTCTCATTGAGCACCACCCGCAGAATACTTAATGCCTGCTGGATAGTGATAATTTTTTGCAAATTCGAGTACTTTTTCATTGACTTGAAGGGAATTTGCGCCTTCGACAAGGTCGGCACCAACTGTGATTTGAACATTTTTTCCATCACGAACGATATTTGCCACAGAATTTTGCGGAACAACCGTAAGGAAATTTCCAATTGTGTAGGAAGTGTTTCCGAGGAAAAGGGAAATATTCTCAATCATATCAGGCGTTACAGCGCCAGTAAATGCAGAATTTTTCAATTTTACATCAATATCATTGGATCCATCCTTAATACTTCCCACCGTAATTCCATTGGTTTGCTCAGAAATCGCCGCATAAATCATTGCCGGGGAAATTCCTTTTTGCGTAAGCAACTCTTTATTGAGACGGAAAACAAATTGTCCCGGAGTTTCTGATGAAGAATTGGTAATATCTTTGGTTTCTGGAAGGGAATCGAGATATTTTTCAAAATCCTTCGCAACGCTCACAAGCGTCTGGAAGTGACTATTGTCAGCAGTTTCAAGATTGATACCAATCGCGCCAGAGCTTGGAGGTCCTTGCGCGGTCACACCACCCGTGATATGCAAACCCTTGGAACGAAGCGATTCAAACTTTTTCGCCATTTCTTTTTCGAGATCAAAGGCGCTTTTTTGTCCATTTTTTTCGCGTTCTTTTTTTGGTGTCAAATTGATCGTGAGCGTCGTAATATTTCCATCCGTTACCTTGGAAACATTTTTTATTTCTGGATCATTGGCAAAATATGGCGCCACATCGCCCACCATCGCATCCATAGCCTCGCTCGTCAGCCCCACCGTTGACTTGATAGTATACGAAAGTTCATCGTTATCGTCAGCTGGCATGAGTTCAAAGTTAATCTGCGGCGCAATAACATTGAATCCAAAAAAGAAGAAAAATACTGGTAATGCAATCGCGAGACGGCGATACCATTTTTTCGGTAAAAGTCGATCCATCAGCGCTCGATATTTCGCGGTCATTCCACTAATCAGTCGCGCACGGAAAGAAAGCGAATTTTCCTGAACTTCTTTTTTTCCTTCGCGTTCCAACAACAACAATTCTTTCTGGTCGTTATCCAGATATTCAAGCATTTCTGGGTTATCGACATAAGTATTTCGTGGCTTCACCATCGCGCGATATAGCGCGCCATTGATAGTTACGGCCAGAATCAACCCAAATACCAAAACGCCAAAAATCGTTACTGGAATGAACGCGAGAAATCGTCCCATAATTCCTGGAAGACTCATCATTGGAATGAACACAACCACCGTCGTAACTGTTCCCACAATCACCGGAACCGCATATTCTTTGAAGGCGAGAATAATCGCCGTCTGCGGATCGTAACCGAGTTTGAGTTTCGCGCTCGACGCCTGAACAAAAATAATCACTGTATCAATCGCGATACCAAGCGAAATAATGAGAGAGAAATTCGTGAGCGAGTTCATTGTATAGCCGATTTTATCAAGCATGATAAATGTTGCTAGGAAGGCAAGCGGCAACGCGATTACCGCAAAAATCGAATCACGAAGCCCCACAAACACAAGCATCGCCATGAACACAAGTCCAATCGTGCTCAAGAAATTCCAGAGCAGATCAACATACATCGTAATAATCTGATCCGCAATATCCGAAGTATACAAAAATCCGTAATCCTTGAATCCTTGTTCTTGGAAAATTTTCTCAATTTCCGCTTTGGCTTCACCCGAAACTCCAAAAATCGAAGCCGAATCCGTCTTGGAAATCACAAGCCCAATCGCAGAATAATTTTTCCCATCAACTACGAGGTTGGTAATTTTTTTGGAATCGTATTTTCGCTCAATGGTCGCGATATCGCCGAGCGTAATTGTTCCGCCATTTGGTAAGCTAATCGGCGTTTTAAGAAAATCTGTCGTGTAAATATTTTTCCCACTGATTCGAAAATCATAATCTTTGCTGTCAATTCGGAAATTCCCAATTGGAATATCGCGATTAAATCCAGAGATTTGCTGAGAAATCTGAGAAAGCGTCAATCTATGCGCACGAAGTGCTTCATCTTTTACGATAATTTCGGCGTCATATTTGCTGTCGTCAGAAGCTCCTGCAACAGACGAGTTCACCACCGCATCAAAAGAAACTGCGGCAGATTTTACAGAAGGAAGTTTTTCGAGGCGCTCATGCAAAACTTTGGCACGCTCAATAAGTTCATCCTGCGAGGCATTATTATCTTTTTGATATAAATATACAGAAAATGCGAGATTGCCACTCGTAGCAATCGCTGTTACATTGGGTTCCTTAACTTCTGTTGGAAGTGATACGGAACTTACTTTTGAATGAATCTCGGTTCGTAAATCCTTGGTATCAACACCTGTTTTAGCAGAAACTACGAGGCTCGAAACACCGACAGAAGAAGTGGATTTCACGCTTGAAATCCCTTCAATTCCTTCGATGGCTTTATAAAGTTTTTCGGTTACAAGCGAATCCACGTCTTGTGGATTCGCACCAGGATACACCGCCGTGACTGTCACCATCCCAAGCTCAACTTTTGGTGTAGCTTCTTTTGGAATTGTAAAAATCGAAACAAATCCTAAGATGATGAGCAAAATTGTCATCAAATATGAAAGGCGATAATTTTTAATCCAAAATCCCCAAAAACCTGATGTAACCTTATTTTGTAATTCTTTTTTTCTATCTTTTTCCATAAAAAATTAGTGAGCAAATTTTTCAGTAACCAATTTTTGTGTTTCAGAATTATATTGCGTTACATCAGACAAAACAACCTGCGTATCAGCTGGCAAATCCGTGAAAACTTCCACATTTCCACCATACATCGCGCCAAGTTGCACATCGTGTGTGACGATTTTTCCATCTACCAAAGTTTCAATTTTTCCTTGTCCTTCAGCGATAATTCGCACTGCATTGATAGGAAGCAAAAAGCTATTTTTGTGAACAGCATCAGAAATTTGGAATTTTACCACCACTGGCTGACCAATCAGCTTATCTGCTTTCGGGAAGACAATTCGCACGCTTGAGAGAAGATTTTTCCCAGCAATAGTCGAAACAGAAGCAATTGTTCCAGTGATTTCTTGGTCGTTTGCAACAGCCTTAACTTTATCACCAACTTTCAAAAAAAGTGCAACGCGCGGATCCACTTCAATTGCGGCTTGCGCCTGAGATCCCGCAAACTCAGCAACTGAGGTCCCAATACTTACACTCTGTCCAACTTCTGCTGAAATCTTGGTAATTGTTCCGGCAATCGGTGCAGTGACTGTCAATTTTCCAGCATTTCTTTCGGCTTGTGCAAGTCCAATTTGCGCATTATTCAATGAAGCAACTAATTGGCGTTCAGTCGTTGCTTTAATTTTTTTAGCATTTTCCCAGGCATCTTTGGCTTGTGATACGTTCAGTTTTGCATTATCAATCGCTTCACGAACGCTCAAATCTGCATTTTGGTACGCAAGCTTGAGTTTTTCATCTTTTTGCAAAGCATTGAATTCTTCAGCTGACATTCCAGTATTTTTTTGCGTTGCGAGCTTGGTCGCGATTTCTTTTTGCTTATAATTTTCAAGGAAAGAGTTTGTTTGCGTTTTCCAAGAAATAAATTGAGATTCCGTTCCTTGAATTGACGAACGATAACCATTCCAACGCTGCAACCACGCTGCATTCATTTCTCTGGTAAGGCCGCCACCGTAAACGCTATTTTGAAGCATTGAAAGCATTTTGTCTGCCAAAGTTTTGCTCGCATTGATGGCAGATTCCATCACTTCCAGGTCTTCTGTTGGTGAGTCAATAAAATTTTTCTTTTCTCCAAGTCGAGCACGCACTACGCCACGAGCCCCATAGAGCTTATTCCAAGCATCTTCTGAAAAACTAATACCCTCGCCAGTAGCCGCACCCAAATATGGCTCCCATGCTTTATTGGAATATTCGCGCTGAGATGTCATCCCCAGAATTTCATCAGCATCATGCAAAAGTTGCGTCATTGTCGCGTCCAGTCCAGACATTTGCGAACGATACGAATCGTTGTATGTTTTGAGTGTAGTATTATTGGAATCTACGAGATTATCATATTGCAAATTGGTTTTTTCAAGAAGTTGATTGTACGACTGCAAAACTTTTTTGTAATTCGATTCTGCATTGGAAACGGAAATTTCGAGATTCGCCATCTGCGCAGCATTTCCAGCTTTTTGCAATTCAATATTATTTCGTGCCTGAGAAAGCAAAAGATCAAAATTGTTCATCGTGTCAGAAATCGTAGCAATCGGTGCACCAGCACGCACTGTTTGACCTTCCTTTACCAAAATTTTTGAAATTTTTCCATTCGCTTCTGCGCCCAATGTAAGCGTAGAATCCGCCTGAATAACAGCCGTTTTTTCTGTGGAAATGTCGGTTCCAAAGCTTCCAAGTGAATCGGTTCGTACGATAAAATCAGTTTTTTCTGTGGTAACACCACTTTCTGTGTTTGTATCGGTCGATTGTCCTCCACAAGAAGCCAAAAAGAGGAGCGATATGAGAGATATCGCCAAAAATTGTTTGTTCATAAAATTTTTGAAGAAATAAATTATTTTCCGCTCAAATTCGCTTCTTTGCGGAGTAATTCAATAAATTCGGCCACATTGTCCGTTTTGATAAAACCGACAAATGTGCCATATTTTGTAATCGCCAAAAGATTTTCTCCTTCGTTAATATCGAGCATATCGCGAACTTCCTTTGGAATCACGATTTGCCCCTTTGTACCTACTGTTACCGTTCCGTGCATTCGCATCGAGGGATCGAGAATGTTAGCATTTTCAGATTTTTTTGAAAGTCCACCAAACATAATATTAAGAAAGTTAAAAAAGTATAAAGTTTCAGAATTGTATGACTTTTCCAACCAAAGTCAAGAGTGTTTATAACTTCTTTACAAAGCGCAAAAAATCAATATAATTCGCGAGCTTTGTAAATTTTTTCTATGAAAGATTTTTTCAGAAATTTTGGTTCAGCATTGGTGATTTTGGGTGCCATGGCAATTGCGCTTGGTTATGCAAATCGTGTCCCAAAAATCCTTTCTTGGATTTATGAATGGGGCGAAGATACAGCCTGGATGATCAAAGTCGGATTTCTCGTGGCTGGTCTGATTTTCTTTGGTTTGAGCTTTTTGATGGAAGATGATGCAAACAATGATTCTGACAATGCAGATTCCAACGATTCTGGCAGCGACAATCACTAAAAATTCCCGAAAGGGGATTTTTAGTTTTCAAAACAAAAGTTAAAAAATATTAAAAATTCTCTCGGAATGCTTGTATTTTGAAGAAAAATTTTTATAATCAGCACACTTATCTTTTAAAATTTATAAAATGGCATTTTTGAAACGAATTTTCTTTTTTGTATTGACGAATATCGCGGTGTTAACGCTTTTTACGATCGTGATGATGATTGTGCAGATGGTTTTTCCAGGATTGCAAAATGCGAGGGGTGGATATATGTATATGCTCGTGTATGCTGCGATTTTTGGCTTTCTTGGATCATTTGTTTCTCTATGGATTTCTCGTTGGTCCGCGAAAAAAATGTACAACATTCAGCTTCTCGATGCACAAAGTGCGGCAGCTGATTCTCGATTACAAATTGTCTGGAATACGGTTGAGCGAATTGCTCGCGAAAATGGCATCAATATGCCAGAAGTTGGTTATTACGAATCGGCTGATCCAAACGCATTTGCCACTGGTGCCACAAAAAACTCTTCACTTGTCGCGGTTTCAACTGGACTCCTCGAAGTGATGGAACTTGGTGAAATCGAGGGTGTTGTCGGTCATGAAATGGCACACATTCTCAACGGTGATATGGTGACACTTACACTCATTCAAGGTGTAATGAATACATTCGTAGTATTTTTGTCTCAGGTGATTGCGCGCGCTATTGACTCATGGCTTTCTGATGAAAATGGCGAAGGGATGGGATGGCTTGCATACAACCTTGTGTATATGCTGTTGCAAATTGTATTCGGATTCCTCGCTTCTCTCGTGGTTATGTACTTTTCTCGCTATCGCGAATATCGCGCGGATGAAGGTGGAGCTCGCTTCACAAGCAAGAAAAAAATGATTGCTGGTCTTCAAAAATTGAAAAAACTTTCAAGTATGCCAGTCCAGGTTTCTGAAGAAAATGCTGAAGCCAACAAAAAAATGGCCGCATTTATGATCAGCGAGCCAGATAGTATGTTCTCAACTCACCCTTCGCTTGACAACCGCATCAAAGCATTGGAAGAAAATATACAACTCGCGTAATTATCCCCGAAAGGGGATTTTTATAGTTTTATTGTTACAAAAAGAAACCCCTCAATTGAGGGGTTTGAAATTCACTCAGCCTCACTCTCTTGAGAAGACTTGAATTGAATGATTTTTTGGCTAAAGACAATAGATGCAAGAAATTGTTTGACCTCATATTTTGTCTCAAAATGAGACTCAATATGCTGGGCCAACATATTCTTGAACAAGACGCGCGGATAATACTTCAAGAGGAAATTCTCTCCAAGATTGTTATCCAACGCTTTCAATCTCATGAGAAAACTCTTTCGAAAAAGCCCAATATTCTTGATAGCTTCGTTGGTTTGACCAGTCTGCTTGGCTGCATAGATGATCAAAAATACTTCAAGAACCTTATCAAGCGGCTTCTCAAATTTTTTCCCTCTAATTTCCACTGAAAGATATTCAAGTGCGTTCGTCACCATATCTTGCAACTTTTCGAGCCCGATTGCTACACAAGCTTCAGGAGTCATCTTGGAATCCAGTGCGAAAGATGGAGCTTTTTCGGATTTCTTGTTTCGTTTTTTGCCCTTAGGATTGTGTTTTTTGGATTTTGTCATTTTTTCTCCTTTCTGAAAATGAAAATCAAAAATCATAAAAACATTTATTTCATAATCAAAAAATATTTTTTGTCAATATTTTTATCTTTCAAAAACAGCTTTTTACTTGGTATTTTTGTAAAAATTTTTATAATGCGAGCATCTTTTATTTTTAAAATTATGGAAAAAATCAAGCCAATTATTTGGATTGTTGGGGGCGGGGAAGTGTTCAGCTCGCGCGAAAAATATCTGGAATGGTGCGAGCGAACGCCGTTTTGCCCGCCACGAAAAAACTGGAAAGATTGGCTTGCGCATGGGCTTTCTGATAATTATGATGTGAAGCGAATTTCCTTGCCAGACAAAACCAATGCGGATTATGATGCGTGGAAAATTTGGTTCGAAAAATATATTGATTTACTTGATACTAATGCAGAAATTTCACTCATTGGACACTCACTCGGGGGAATTTTTTTGGCAAAATATTTATCAGAAAATACCTTTATTCGCCAGATTCGTGCTTTGCACCTCATAGCGCCTGTTTGGAGCCATCCTGAAAGCATTTTGCATAATACCGGTAATTTCTCATTTGAAGCAAACAATCTCAAAAAAATCTCATCACAATGCGATGAAATCCATATTTGGGCGAGTCGTGATGATGATATTGTCAATTTTGAGGATTCAGAAAAATATTTTGAATATTTACCAAAATCTGAGATGCACATTTTTGGACATCGCGGGCATTTTTTGCAAGCACATTTTGTAGAATTATTTCAAACTTTTTTATAGTTTCAGCTATAATAAAAATTAAAAAATAAAAAGCGAAAATTTTCGCTTTTTATTTTGTATTTCCAGCAACATGTGGATGTTGATGAATCGCATCTCTCATTTTTTCTTGCTGTTCTGCGAGATTGAACTCCTCCAATTCCTCTTTTTTTTCTTTCAAAAATGCGAGATATGCATTATTGAGTTCTGTGCAAGTCGCATAATCTTTTTGGACCTGTGCATTTTCTTCTGTAGCACTCTCATCAAATTTTTCTTCCAAAATCTGCTCACATGCCTTTTCTTCTTCTAGAGAAACCGGAAAGCCAAATGCTGGGTGATAAATAGTCGCCCCTTCATAGTTATAAAAATTCTCATACCATTCATTCTCAGCACTCGCCACTGGCATTGATACCATCATTACACTCAGCACCATCGCAGAAGTGTGAGATCGAAGCGAAGCAATCTTGCTTTTTGATTTTTCTAAAAGATTTTCTGATGAAAATTCAGAAGCGTGCAGACTATTTTTCATACGAGTAATTTATGATATAAAAATCCTTACTTTTTAAGTATAAACTGAATTTTATTTTTGTCAAATCTTTCCATGAGTAAAATTTTTACAAAAAAATAAACCCAATTTGGGTCTATTTTTAGATTA
>ERZ773233.713-NODE-713-length-21119-cov-7.773357_pt1 | contig 21119 bp, 14 predicted proteins | sample MGYA00580991_ERZ773233 | MGnify/ENA primary metagenome ERZ773233 (study PRJEB29015, sample SAMEA2738178) | human oral metagenome | biome: human oral; feature: human-associated habitat; material: saliva | place: China | collected 2161 ...
AAGGTATTAATTTTAAGAGTAATGATAAGATTGATAAAGAGAGTGTTATAGTTAGTTATGCCAAGATGAAGAACAAATATAATTTGAGTTATTCTAAGAGTAATAATTTAATAATTTATAGTATAATGATATATAACAATAGAAGAAGACCTAGTATATTAAGAGAGTTTGATAATTTATTGTATAGATTTAATGGTAAGAGATATAAGAGTGGTATTATGCAGATAGATAGTAATAATATTATTAGTGATATTGATAGTATTAATTACGTTTATAAAGATATAGTTAAGAGTAAGAGTAAGGATTATAAAAAGATATTATCTAAATATAGTGATAGTAGTGAGATAATAGAAATATATGAGATAATAAAAGGGTTTGATAAATAGGTGATTTATGCTAGTGAATGATAAGTTTAAAGATTATGAGTTAATTGATACTTCTTGTGGAGAAAAGTTAGAAAGATGGGGAGAAGTTTATTTACTTAGACCAGATCCTCTAATTATATGGGATAGAGGTAATTTAAGGGATAAATATAAGATTGATGCTCATTATCATAGAAAGAATACTGGTGGTGGATATTGGGAAAATATTAGTAGTGTTCCTAGTAGATGGACTATTACATATAGAGATTTAGTATTTAATATAAAACAAATGGGTTTTAAACATACTGGTTTATTTCCTGAACAAGCTAGTAATTGGGATTTTATGATTGATAAAATTAGTAATTCTAAGAGAAATATTAGAGTACTTAATTTATTTGCTTATACAGGAGGAGCAACTCTTGCTTGTATGAAGGCTGGGGCTCATGTTACACATGTTGATTCTTCAAGAGGAATGGTAGATTGGTGTAAGGAGAATGTTTCTAGTAGTAAGTTAGATCCTACTAAAGTTAGATATATAGTAGATGATGTTATTAAGTTTGTACAAAGAGAAATAAGAAGAGGAAATAAGTATGATGCTATAATAATGGATCCTCCATCATATGGTAGAGGGGCTAATGGAGAAGTATGGAGTTTAGAAAATAACTTATCATACTTAGTTAAAATATGTAGTGAAATATTAAGTGAAGAACCATTATTCTTTTTAATTAATTCATATACTACAGGTATTTCTAGTACTTCTTTATATAATATGCTTAGTATAATTATGGATAAATATAATGGGAATATATCTCATGGAGAGGTTGGTATTAAATCTAAGGATGGATTTATATTACCATGTGGAATATATTGTAGATGGGAAAGTTAAATGTATTATATGAAGATAATCATATTATAGTAGTAGAGAAAGAGGTTAATTTACTTAGTCAAGGTGATATTACAGGTGATGATAATTTACTTGATAGAGTTAAATTATATATAAAAGAAAAATATAATAAACCTGGTAATGTATATGTAGGACTTTTACATAGATTAGATAGAGTAGTGGGTGGAGTTATGGTTTTTGCTAAGACTAGTAAGGCTGCTTCTAGACTTAGTTTAGATATTAAAAATCATAATTTTTATAAAGAGTATATTGCTTGCTGTCATGGTAAGGTTGAAAGACGTGGAGAATTTATTGATAATTTAGTTAAGTTAGATACTAATACTATAGTTAGAAGTGATGGTAAGAGAAGTGAATTATCATATGAATTATTAGAATATAATAGTGATAAAGATATTAGTTTAGTTAAAATAAAATTAAAGACAGGCAGACATCATCAAATAAGAGTACAGTTTGCATCTCGTAATCATCCATTATGTAGTGATAATAGATATGGGAAAGAAAATGGAGATATCGCTTTATTTGCTTATAAGTTGTCTTTTTATCATCCTATAAGTAAAGAATTATTGACATTTAGTTTAATACCTAATAATAGATGGTTTAATTATTTTAAAATAGAAGATTTATTATAATATTAATATTGTATAGAAAATAAAGGTATGCTATAATTTATGGTAGTATAGACGGAGGTCGTTATGGATATAAAGAATATTAAAAACTGGAGAGAAATAGATTTTAAATATGAAGATTTATTAAAAAATAAAAAAGAGTTAGAAGAGTTAATTGCTAAAAGAAAAAATACATATGAAGTAGCTTCTAAATTATTTCAAGATAATGGAGAAGATGTTACTACTTTAGATAAGTTAAAAGATGAAATTAGTGAAAATGAAAATACTTTAGTAGTTTATAATGAGACAATAAATTCTTTAAGTCCAGTAATGAATATGATGCAAGAAGTTACTGATATGTCTACTAATTATATGATTGATATTAGAAGTGCATTAGTAACAGGTAATTATTCAGTTGAAGAGTTAAAGAATAATGCTAATAAAATAAATGTCGAAGTTAACAAAGTACTTGCTGCTGAAAGAGAAAACTCTAAAGAACAAATTATCCATATCGTTAAGGAGTCTGACTTAAATAGAGTATTTGCTGGTGTTACTTGGGCAGTTACTAGATCTGTTAAGTTACTTACTGATAATTATATTACTACTAATGATAAAATAAATGAATTAGAAGAAAGTAAGAGTAAGTTAAAAGAAGAACTAGCTAATAAGACTAATAGATATCAAGAATTAATAGATAATGTTAATAATGATAACGATATAGCTGAAATAAATACATTAGATGAAGAAATTACTTCTATTAGAAGTGAGTTGAATTCTACTATAAAGGAATTACTTGATTATAATAAAAATAAAGAAGATATATTAAGTGAAATAGAATCTTATATAGGTAGTTATGCTCCTAAAGAAGAAGTAAAAGAAGAAACTTTAGAAAATAATGAATTAGAAGAAGAAAAGATAGAAGTTCCAAGTGATGTTATAGATGCTGAATTTAGTGAAAATAAAGAAAACAATAATGTAGAAGAAACTTTAGAAAATAAAGATTTGGAAGAAGTTAATATACCTGAAGAGATAGAAGCAATAAATGAAGAAGAGGTAGAAGTAAAACCTGAAGAGATTATGCCTTCTACACCTTCATTAAATAATGATATAGACTATTCATTTATGGATAAAGCTAGTAGTGGTAAAGTACCAGATGAGTTAATGGGTGAAATAAACGATACTATTAATGCTATTAATGAAAGAAAAGCTATTAAAAAAGACAGTGAATTAGATTATTTTGTTAATATGGTTAATAAGAACGCTGATAATACGGTTGCTTATAATGGACCTAGTACAAAGGATATAGTAAAAGCTACTGAAAATTATGTTACTGCTCCAAAGAAGGAAGAAAGTTCACATAAATTTAGTATTAAAGGTAAACTATCTAAGTGGATATTTAAAGCAGTATTAGCAGGTGTTGCTGCTATTGGACTATACTTTGGTTTAACTAATAAAAATGAAACTACTGCTACTATGAGTACTTTAGAGGTTGATGCTGATACCGGTGAACATGAAAGAGTTAGAACATCACTTGCTGTTAAAGATGGTGCAGTATATATTAAGTATACTGATGGTATTTCAGAAAAAGTTAGTGTTGTTGATACTAATGGTAATTTGTTACCAGCAGGTACTGAAATATTTGATGCTAGAGGAACTAGTTACACAATAGAAAGATATGAGACTGCATATAATTCTACTGGAGCATATATTGTTGCGATAGTATCTGCTTCTATACTTGCAATGAATGCTGCAAAGGATTTTAAAAATAAATTAAATGGTAGTCAACAACCTAATGTAAGTGAAGCTCAAGAAAATGGAATTAATAATGAATCATTACCTAGTAATAAGCTTGAAAATACTCAAGAGTTAGAACCAGTACAAGCCCATAATACAGAAAAATTTGTTCCACCAATGGAAGTACCTGTTGGAGCAGAAGAAATATCAAATAATGATATTTTAAGATCAGTAGAAGAAAATGATACAGATACACTAGTTGTAGATGATGATATGTTTGTTCCACCTATGGAATTACCTGATGAAAATCCGTTTGAAGTAAAAAATGTTTCTAATACTAAAGAAAAAATAAAGAAATTAGTTAATGATATTAATGCAGTTAATATAGGTTCAGGAGCTTATTATAATGGTTCAAAAAATATAATAAGTAATTTACCAGCTGAACAATTAGTTTTACCTAGTGGATATGATTTAGAAAATGGTAAGATTACAAATCATGAAGATATAGAATTAGAAGTTACATCATTTGTTAAAGTAAATAATGATTTAAGTGATGAACTAGCTAAACAATTGACTAAAAAATAAGGAGGTAAAATGATTAAAGAAGGGGAAGTTATTGTATTAGATAACGATAAAGAATATTTTTGCTTAACTAAATGTAATTATAAAGGTGTAAATTATTTGTACTTAGTTGGTAATTTTACTCCAGCTGAAGTTATGTTTGCTAAAGAAGTATTAATTAATGGACAAGTAGAAATAGAAGAAGTTAATGATGAATTAAAGTCAGTATTATTAGATGAGTTTAATAAATTAATTAAGAAAGATGATGAATAATCGTCTTTTTTTAATTGCATTTATTAAATATTTTTGATACTATTAATATAGATTATAGAATAGAGGGATATATATGGATATAAATGTTATTTTAAAATGGGTTACTACAGTACCTGGAATATTTATTAGTTTGGGAGTAGTACTATTATTTATGGCAATTATTATATTAATTGCGACTAGCGTTAGTAAGAAACGTGAAAAGGTTGAAGAGGTTGAGGATACTTCCGCTCCTGTACAAAATGTTGAGAGTGTTAATCCTCCTGTACAAGAAGGAGTCATGCCTACTCAAGTTACTGATAATTTAGAACATGCTCAAAATGTTGAACCAGTTAATACTTTTGCTCCTAACACTACTGTTATTAGTGATATGAACATGAGTGATCAATTTGTGCCTACTCCAAATCCAACACCTGTGATGCCACAAAATGATGTTAATCAAATGGTAATGCCTACTAATGAGGTAGTACAACCTGCTTCAGCACCAGTAATGCCACAACCTATCTCTGATAATACTTTTGTTAATCCAACACCAGTAGATGTTATGAATACTCAAGTAGACAATCAAGTTATTAATCAATATAATGCTAATGTTCCAACATATACAGAACAAGCTGTTGTTACTCCTTCAGTTACACCAGTACAGGTTCCACAAGCACCAGTTGAAGTACCTACTGTGCCAGTTAATCCAACATATACAGTACCAACACCGATTGCTACAAACCCAGCACCTGTTGTTGAAGATTTACCAATGTATCAAGCACAAGAAACAGTATCTCCAATGCCACAATCTATGCCAGAAGTTTCTACTGTTAGTCAACCTACAGTATATGGAGGAGTTAGTCCAGTTGTTAATGTTCCTGTAGTAGAGGAAAAACCTCATCAAATATACGGAGGAGCAAATCCATTAGATAATACTCAACCAATACCAACAGTTAATAATACAACAGCATATAATATGCCAGAAGTTACTAATGCACCGGTTGATAATTTTCAAAATTTTAATCAATAAAGATAGTATGTAAATACTTTCTTTTTTTTGTTATAATGAAGTTGGTGATATAATGAAAAAAATTTCAATACTTGCACTTCATCTTGGATATGGTGGAATAGAAAAAGCAGTGGTTAGTTTAGCTAATATATTATCTGAAAGATATGAAGTAGAAATAGCTTGCTGCTACAAGATGTATGAAAAAGAATGCTTTACATTAAATGATAAGGTAAAAGTAAGATACTTGATGGGAGATTTAAAACCTAATAAAAAAGAGTTTTTAGAGTTAGTTAAATCACATAAGTTCATTGGAGCTTTTAAAGAAGGACTTAAGAGTTTTAAAATACTTAGTTTGAAGAAAAGAAATATGATTAATTATATTAGAAATTGTGATTCTAAATATGTTATTGCGACTCGTGATGTATTCTTTGATTGGTTAGGTGAATATGGTAAGAGTGATACTATTAAAATAGGGTGGGAGCATGCTCATTATCATGGTAATATGAAGTATGCTGATAATATAGTTAGATGTAGTAAAAAGTTAGATTATTTAGTACTTGTTTCTAATAATTTAAAAAAATATTATTATGAAGAGTTAAGAGGTAGTAAGTGTAGATGTTTATATATACCTAATGTTATTGATAATATACCTGATAAAGTAGCTAGTTTAAAGAGTAATAGATTAGTTAGTGTAGGTAGACTTTCTCCTGAAAAAGGTTTTTTGGATTTAGTTAAAATATATAAGAAATTAAATACTACAGTTCCACTTGATATAATAGGGGATGGTAGTGAAAGAGAAAAGATAGAAGCATATATAAAGAGTGAAAATATTAAAGGTATTACATTACATGGTTTTAGAGATAAGGAATATATTGATAAGATACTTAATAAGAGTAGTGTATATTTAATGACTAGTTATACAGAGAGTTTTGGTATTGTATTAATTGAAGCTATGAGTCATGGAGTTAGTCCAGTAGCATTTGATGATGCTGAAGGAGCACGTGAGATTATAAGTAGTGGTAGAAATGGATATTTAATTAAGAATAGAAATTTTGATGCATATGTTAAGAAAGTTAATGATTTACTTAATGATTATTCTCTTAGAAAAAGGCTTGGCAAGGAAGCGAGAAATGATTCTAAGAATTATACTAGTGATATTATCAAATATAAGTGGTTTGATATTATAGAGGGCAAATATGAAAAAAAGAAAAAGTAAGATAATGTTTATTAGTAGTTGTGGTGGTCATTTGACTGAGTTATTACAACTTAAGGAATTAATTAATAAATATAATAGTATAGTTGTTACAGAGAAGAGTAGTGATAATATTTCTTTGAAATCTAAGTATAGAGTTAAATATTTGGTACATGGTAGTAAAGATCATATGCTTACTTATCCTTTTATATTTTTATATAATTCTATTAAATCATTATTTATATATTTAGCTTTTAGACCTGATTATATTATTTCTACAGGTGCTCATGTAGCAGGAGTTATGTCTTTAATTGGTAAAATATTTGGTAGTAAAGTTATATTTATTGAGACATTTGCGAATACTTCTAGTCGTACTGTTACTGGTAAATTATTATATCCATTTTGTGATTTATTTATAGTACAGCATAAAGAGATGCTTAAATTATATAAAGATGCTAAATATGGAGGTTGGATATTTTGATATTAGTTATACTTGGTACTCAGGATAAGAGTTTTGAAAGATTAATTAGAGATGTTGAAGAGTTAGTTAAAAAAAATATTATAAAAGATAAGGTAATTGTACAGAGTGGTTATACTAAATATAAGAGTGATATATTAGAGATAGTTCCATATCTTAGTCAGGATGATTTTGATAAATATATAAAAGATGCTAAATATATAATTACTCATGGAGGAGTTGGTAGTATACTTACTTCGTTAAAATACTCTAAGAAGGTTATTGCTGTACCTAGACTTTCTAAATATAAGGAACATACTAATGATCATCAGATACAAATAATAGATAAATTTACTAAAGATAAATATATATTATCTTATATAGAAGATGGATTAGAGGAATGTGTTAAAAAGATTAGTTCCTTTAAACCTAATAAATATGTTTCTAATAATAGTAAGTTTGTTGATATGATAGATAATTATATAGTAGATAGTAATCATTGTTCTTGGTTAAATAAGATATTTAGATAGTTTACATATTTTAGATATATTTGATGGAAATATATCTTTTTTTTTGATAAAATAAGATAGGTGATTTTATGAAAAAGAAAAGTTTATTTATAGTAATTATAGTATTTATATTAATGGTTTTAATTGGAAGTATTGTTTTATATATAGATAGTATTAGAAAAGACCATGCGCTTGTTATTAAGAATATGAGTAAGATAGGTGGATTATATGATAAATATAATGAATCTATTAATAAGTTTGAAGATTATAGAGAGAGTTTATATGAGAAATATTTAGGGGATGTATATTTTGAAAATATAGATAAGAAACATAAAAAGATAGAAGAAGAATTAGTTAAATATGAAAAGATAGTTGAAGATCTTGAAAATGAGGCAAGTGAGCTTGGTAAATATTGTTTAAATGTCTATTATCCTGATTCTCAAATTAATTTGAAGTGTAAGGGATATAGAGATAGTTATGAACAGATAAATAATTCTTATGTTAGAGATATTAGTGAATATAATAAGAATATTGATCAATATAATAAATTAGTTACTAGTGATAAGAAGATTAAGAAAATTATTACTACTAGAAATTATATTGATTATAATAAAGATGGAGAAATGGAAGGTAAATAATGGTTAAGGAAAAGAAAAAGTGGTCTTTAAAGAAAAAGTTAGTTGTTATATTTGGATCTATTATATTATTATTTAGTAGTTCTTTTGCTTTTTTATTATATGGACCTTGGGATGGATTTAGAAATTTTTGGATTACTAGTGCGATGACTACTATGACACATCAATATTTAGCTACTATGTTTTATAGTAAGAAGACTATTGATAAGGTGCTTTCTAAAAATATTATAGTTGAGGCTAGTGGTATTACTGATACTAGTAAGATTAAATTTAGAAAGTATACTACTAGTATTTATAGAAATAAATATGATAAAGAGATATTAACTAAAGATAAGGGTAATGATTTATATAAAGTTATTAAGATTAGTGGTAAGGGATATCAAGGCTTTTTAGTTGCGATATATGATCCTTCTAGAGTTGGTATAGCAACTACTGCTTATCTTGGTAAAAGAGGAGAAGATATACTTACTGTTAGTAAAAGAGAAAAAGCTATTATTTCAATGAATGCTGGGGGATTTTATGATCCTGATTGGAATAGTAATGGTGCATTACCACATGGTACTGTAATTAGTCGTGGTAAAGTAGTTAGTGATTTTGAAGATGCTAGAGTAGGTGGTGGATTTATTGGATTTGATAAAGACAATAAATTAGTACTTGGTTCTATGAGTAAGAATGAGGCTGTTAAGAGAGGTTTAAGAGATGCGATAGAGTTTGGTCCATTCTTAATAATAAATGGTAAGAGAAGCTTTATTAAAGGTAATGGTGGCTGGGGTATTGCTCCTAGAAGTGCTATTGGACAAAGAAAAGATGGTATTGTACTTTTCTTAGCTATTAATGGTAGAATTCCTTCATCTATTGGAGCTGGTATGGTTGATTTATGTGATGTAATGGAAAATTATGGAGCATATAATGCGGCTAATTTAGATGGTGGTTCATCTACTGAACTTGTAATAAATAATAAGATTATTAATACACCTGTTGCTGGTGGTAGATATGGACTTAGAGATATGTCTACTTTCTGGGTTGTTAAATAATTAATTTTTTGATAAAATTTCAGTAGGGAGTGATGGTATGTCATTAAGTAGTAAATGCGGAGATCCAGTATTAGCATATATTTTATCTATAGTACAAAATGGTATGAAATTAATTCAAATAATTGTACCTATTGTAATGATAATAATGCTTGCGGTTGGTTTTTTTAAGATGACTATGGATCCAGAAGGTAAAAGTTTTGGATGGAAGAACATAAGAGTAATAATATTTTCAGGGGCTGTAATATTTTTTATACCTATGGTGATTAATATTACATTTGATATTATTGGTAAAGCATTTGATGTTAACTTTAGTATAGTAAATTGTTGGAATGCTGCGAGAAATGCTAATGTAGAAAGCGGACTAGATAAGTAGATTTATATCTACTTTTTTTGTTGTGTAAAGAGCTTTTTATTTGATTAAATATGTATTCATTTTAAATTTAGTTTGCTATAATATATTTGCATAATGGAGGATATATGAAAAGATTTGGTAAATATTTAGTTATTTTAATTCTTCTTATTAGCGTTTTATTTATTGGCTTAAATAATAAAAAAATAAATATTAATAAGAAAAAAGTTAGTGAGGTTACTGGTACTACAAAGTATTATGATTTTTCTAGTAAGAGTGAGATTCCTAGTAAGTATTCTTATTCTAATTTATTTTATACAAATAATACTACTTTTGAAGTATTAAAGTCTCCTGTTCAAGCTACTTATAGTGAGGTTGATGGTTATAGACTATTTGATACTTTGGTCATGAATAATGAGGGAGAAGAAATTTGGATTCTTATTAGAAATTGTGGATACGGTCCTAATGGAGAAGTAGTTGACGTAGTATTGAAACAGGTTGATTTTAAGAAGTGGACTTCAACTGGTTCATCTACTAAGTTAGAATTATATCCGTTACAAACATATAATAATCAATTAAATCCTAGTTCAGCAGCATATGATTATTCATATCCTAAGGCTGGAGTTGGACTTCCTATAACATTTGCGACATACATATATAATGGTGAAGTAGAAGTAGATGTTACATATTATAAGGGAGGAACTTATAATAAAGATACTAATACTGGGGAACTTTTAGGTATTACTAATTCAAATGCAATGTATTATGATATAGATTCTGATTTTGGAGCAGATACTAGTAAAATATTTGATGGTAAAGAAGGATTTAGACCAGTTACTGGTAAGTCTAATATTTACTATAATAAAAACCAAAAAGCTACTCTTGATTCTAAACTAGTTACTATGAATGAGGCAAGTAATGGTTTAGCTGTAAATCAGTACACTATGGGTAGAAGTGTAGATGGACTTTTTTATCAGACAGCAGCATACGTTACTACAGATGATATAGAAGATTCTACATATAAGTTTAAATATTCAGGTGGTTCTGCTGGAATTTTATATGCATTTGTTTCGCCTTATAGATATAAACAACCTAATCCAATAAAGACTACTTCTAGTAAGAAATTAGTTAGTGGTGAGGATTTAAATTATTTTATAGATGTAGTTATTCCTAATAATTATTTCAGTTCAGCGTTAAAGTTTGATGAAGTATATCCTACAATTAAGACGGGTAAATTTAATAAGTTGATTGTTGAAGATATAATTGATTCAAGTTTAAGAGTAGGTGAAGTTCTAGTAGAAGATGAATTAGGTAATCTTCTGAATTCTAAATTTGATATAGTTAAGACTGCTGTTGGAGATAAAACTAAAGTTTCTGTTAGTGTAAAAGATATAGCTAGTTTTGATGATTTTAAATTTTATAATAAAAAGTATAGAGTAGTAGTAACAGTATCTTTAAAAGATAATGCAACATCTCCTATATCAAACAAGGCTACTGTAGAGGTATGTAATAGTGGAGATTGTGATACTACCAATAGTAATATCAATAAAATTACGGGATATTATAAAGTTCTTACTAATTATTATAAAGAAAATTCTACTGTGTTATTAGGTAATTCAAAGCTTACTGAAGTGGCTGCGGGTAGTAATTATAGTACAACTGGTTTAACTAATATTCCTGTTGGATATGAGTTGGTAGAAATACCAAATAATGCGACTGGGGAAAATATTAGTAGTGATGTAGAAGTAAATTATTATTATAGATTAAAGAAATATACTGTTACAGTTAAATATTATTTAGAAAATACAACTGATTCAGTAATGGATGATAAAGTTATTACTAAGAGTCATGGAGAGGCATATACTACAGATACTAATGGATTACCAAGTAAATATGAAGTTAAGAATAATCCGGCTAATAAGAGTGGAACATTAGTAAAGAATGAAGAAGTAATATATTATGTTGGAATAAAGAAAGCTAAGTTAGTAGTTAAATATTTAAAAGAAGATAATACACCATTATATCCACAAGAAGAAAAGGAAGTATTATATGATTCTATATATAGTACTACTCCAAAGAATGATGAACATTATAAAGTTGTAGAAATTATAGGTAAAGAGAGAGATACTGTAGATAAAGATAATATAGAGGTAATTTATAAGTATAAGTTAAAAGATAGTGAAATAGATACTAGTATTACTAAGAGTGGTGATAATGTTATTAGTGATTTATCTAAATTAATAAATTATGATATTAATTATAAAGCAGTAATAAAGCATTATAATGGAAATGTAGTTATAAAGATAGTTGATACTATACCTTATAAAATAGATACAGATAAATCTATATTAAATGGTGGAGTATATGATCAAGATAATTTAACAATTACTTGGACATATAATTGGAACAATATAACATTCACTGATAATACTAAGGATATTACAATAAATGCTAAATTAAAATATATAGATGTTCCTAATACTACTAAATTAATAACTAATAAAGTAGAAGGATATTTAGAAAAAGATGGTAAAACTAACAAAGTAATTACTACAATAAGTAGTAAAGTAGGAATACCTTCTAAAGTAGTAGTAAAACATTTAATAAAAGGAACTAATGATAAATTAGGAGAAGATGTTATTATTACAGATAAAGTAATAGGAGATAGTGTTAGTATAAAAGAGATAGAAAAAGAAGGATATAGAGTAGTAGAGAAACCAGTAGAAGTATTTACTATAGAAGATAAGGTAGTAGAAAAGATTTATTATTATGAGAAGATAAAAGTAAAAGTTACTACTAAGTCAAATAATCCTGGAGGAGAAATAGTAGGAGATGAAGAGATAGAATATGGAAAAGATTCTACTCCAAATAAGATAAAGATAAGAACTAAGAGAGGGTTCTTAATAGATAGAGTATTAATAAATGGAAAAGAGGTAAATATACCTAAAGATAAAGATTACTTAGAGATAGATAATTTTGATAATTTAAAAGAAGATAAATTAATAGAAGTATTTTATAAAGAGGGAGAAGTTAATCCAGAGACAAGTAATAATATAAATAGTATTGTATTATTAGTAAGTATAATTATTATTAGTACTATATCAGTATTTATGTATAGAAAAGTTAAAAAATCTTAAAGAAGATAATTTTATCTTCTTTTTTTTGTTATAATATGAATGAGGTGAATTATGAAAAGAATAATGGATGGTAATGAAGCTTGTAGTTATGTTTCATATAAATTTAGTGAGGTTGCTGGAATATATCCTATAACACCTGCTTCTTCTATGTCAGAACTTACTGATAAATGGAGTAACTTAGGAGAGAAGAATTATTTTAATACTAGTGTTAAAGTAGTTGAGATGGAAAGTGAAGCTGGGGCTATAGGTATGGTTCATGGTGCTTTAAGAAATGGTATGTTATCTACTACTTATACTGCTTCTCAAGGATTATTATTAATGTTACCTAATATGTATAAAATAGCAGGGGAATTATTACCTGGAGTTATAAATGTTGCGAGTAGAACAATTGCGACACATGCACTAAGTATATTTGGAGATCATCAAGATATATATGCTGCGAGAAGTACTGGATGGGCAATGCTTGCTTCTTCTTCAGTACAAGAAGTAATGGATTTAACAGGAGTAGCTCATTTATCTGCGATAAAGTCTTCTGTTCCATTTATTAATTTTTTTGATGGATTTAGAACTAGTCATGAATTACAAAAAGTAGATGTAATAGATAGAGATAAATTATATAAATTAATAGATAAGAATAAATTAAATGAATTTAGAAAGAAAGCTATGAATATCCATATGCCTGCGACATATGGTAGTGCACAGAATGGTGATATATATTTTCAAAATGTAGAGGCTAGAAATAGTTATTATGATAATACTTTTGATATAGTTAATAGTTATATGGAAGAAGTAAATAAAATTACTGGGAAAGATTATAAACCATTTAATTATTATGGATCTAGTAAAGCTACTTTAGTAATAGTTGCGATGGGTAGTGTTGTTGAGACTATTAAAGATACAGTAGATTATTTAAATAAGAATGGATATAATGTTGGAGTTGTAAATGTACATTTATATAGACCTTTTTCATCTAAATACTTTTTAAAAGCTATTCCTAAGAGTGTTAAGAAGATAGCAGTACTTGATAGATGTAAAGAAGCTGGTAGTTATGGAGAACCATTATATTTAGATGTATGTAAAGTGTTAAAAGAATTAGATATTAAAGTAGATGTATATGGTGGTAGATATGGATTATCTAGTAAAGATACTACTCCTTCTATGATAAAGGGAGTATATGACTTTATTAATAGTACTAATGCACATAGTAATTTTACTGTTGGTATAGATGATGATGTTACTAATTTGAGTATTAAATATGATAAGTTTAGTTTACCTTGTAAAAAGGGAGATGCTTCTATATTAGTATATGGATATGGATCTGATGGTATGGTTGGTGCTAGTAAGGATTTACTTCATATTACAGGTGAAAATACTAATGCTTATGTACAAGGATATTTTCAATATGATTCTAAGAAGAGTGGTGGATATACTATATCTCATTTAAGATTTAGTAATAATAATATTAGAAGTAGTTATTATGTAGATGAGGCTAATCTAGTAGTATGTACTAAAGATAGTTATTTAAATAAATTAAATATGTTAGATAAGATTAAAGATAATGGTATATTTGTTATTAATAGTAGAATGGATTCTGATAAGATACTTAGAATGATGAGTAGTCATGATAAGAATATATTGAAGATTAGAAAAGTAGCAATGTATGTAATAGATGCTAATGCTATAGCAGAAGAAGCTAATTTATCTGGTAAGATTAGTACTATAATGGAAGCTGTTATATTTAAATTAGGTAAGATAGTACCATATGATTTTGCGATTAATAAGATAAAAGAGTCTATTAAAGTTAAATTTGATAGTAAGGGTAGTGATATAGTAAATGCTAATTTATTAGTACTTGATAAAGTAGAAAAAGCTATAAAAGAAGTTAAGATACCTAATGTAGATTTTGTTAAAGAGTATCCTAAGAGTAAAAATTATTATGATATTATTGATAGTTTAGAAGGGGATAAGTTAAAAGTATCAGATTTTATTAATAAGGCAGATGGAGTTTGTGAAGCTGGTTCTAGTAGACGTGATAAGAGAAATGTTAGTGATATGGTACCTAGTTGGGTTAGTAGTAATTGTATTAACTGTAATATGTGTGCATTAGTTTGTCCTCATGCTGTTATTAGACCTTTCTTATTGGATGAGAAAGAAGTAATGGATGCTGATGATGAGTTAGTTAAGAAATTAATTGATATTAAATTAGGTGATAAGACTTATAAATATGCTATTGGTGTATCGATTGAAGATTGTACAGGATGTGGATTATGTGTAGAAGTGTGTCCTGGTAAGCGTGGTATTAAAGCGTTAATGATGAAGATGAAAGAAGATATTTATAAAGATAAGGAAAATATTAGTAATAAATATCTATTTGAAGAAGTTAGTTATAAAGAGGATGTTACTCCTAATAATACTGTTCGTGGTAGTCAATTTGTTAAACCTAAGTTTGAGTTTAGTGGAGCATGTGCTGGTTGTGGAGAAACACCATATTTGAAGCTTTTAACACAATTATTTGGAGATAGAATGATAATTGCTAATGCGACTGGTTGTTCATCTATTTATGGAGCATCTAATCCATCTTTCCCATATTCTGTTCCTTGGGCTAATTCATTGTTTGAAGATAATGCTGAGTTTGGATATGGAATGAAGGTAGCAGATCTTGCGATGAAAGAGAGAATTGTTAATATAATTAATGATAATATTAGTTTAGTTAAAAAGAGTGAAAAAGAAATATATTTAAATTATGTTAATGAACAAAGTATTGATAATGCTAAAGAATTGTTAAAGATAATAGATAATAGTAGAATAGATGAATTAAAAGAATTAAAAGATTTTATTATACCTAAGAGTGTATTCATGATAGGTGGAGATGGATGGGCATATGATATTGGATTTAATGGAATTAATCATGTGCTAGCTTCAGGAGAAGATGTTAATATATTAGTACTTGATACTGAAGTTTATTCTAATACTGGTGGACAAGCTAGTAAGAGTAGTAGAAGAGGAGCAGTTGCGAAGTTTGCATCTAATGGTAAGAAGAATGCTAAGATGAATTTAGCAAAGATTGCTTTAACATATGATAATGTGTATGTTGCGACTATAAGTATGGGAGCTAATCCTGTTCATACTATAAAAATATTAAAAGAGGCGGAAGCATATAAAGGACCAAGTATAGTTATAGCTTATTCTCCTTGTATTGCGATGGGAATACTTAAAGGAATGAAGAGTGCTATTACAGAAGAAAAAGATGCTACTTCATCAGGATATTTCCCATTATTCCACTATAATCCAGAGAATAAAGAATTTAAGGTAGATAGTAAGGCTGATTTTAGTAAGTATGAGGCTTTCTTAAATGGAGAAGGAAGATACAAGAATTTAGCTAAATTAAATGATAAGAGTAGTGAAATATTAGAGATGCAGAAAAATGATTCTATGAAAGATTATTTATATTATAAAAAATTAGAAGAGACTGAATAGTCTCTTTTAGTTATTTAAATTTTAAATATTAGTGTTATAATAGTAATAATAGGAGAGTTGTATGAAAAAATATATTAAATATTTAGTTGTTTTGTTATTTTTAATTATTGCTTTATTTTATAGTAGTGGTAATAAAAAAATAAGTGTTTTTAATAAGAAATATAATAGGGTTAGTGGAACTACAGAGTATCATGATTTTTCTGATACTAATGCGATTGATAAAGAGTATTCTTATTCAAATATCTTTTTTACTAAAGATACTACATTTGAAGTGTTAAAAGCACCAGGTACTATTGAATATGAAATTGTAGGTAATTATAGAATATTTAAGAAACTTACTATGACTAAGGAAAATGAAGAAATTAAAGTGTTAATTAAGAACTGTGGATACGATAAGAATAATAAACCAATAGATGTTGTTATTACTCTTAAAAATTTAGATACTTGGAGTAGTGATTCTAAAGCTATGCTTGAGATAATACCTATGGCTGTATTTAATAATCAAATGAATCCTGGTAATTCATTTTATGACAAGCAATTTAGTAAGGCTGAAATAGGTATGCCTATATCATTTGCTACTTATGCAGATGATGCTGAAGTAGATGTTTCAATTAATTACTATTATTCAAATACTTATAATAAAGATAATGATAAAGGTATTCCTTTAAATATTACTAAAGTAAATGGCTTATATTATGATATAGATGGTACTGCTAGTAATATGGGACATACAGCAGATGGTAGAGAAGGATTTAAACCTACTACTGGAGTTTCTAATATTTATTATAATAAAAATAAAAAACCTACTGTAGATGGTAGATTAGCAACATTACAAGAAAGAGATAATGGTGTCTATATAGATAGAAATCCATTTAATTTAAGAGTTGAAGCAGTTTTTTATCAAACAGCAGCATATGTTACTACAGATGATATAAAAGATTCAACATATACATTTAAATATTCTGGAGCTGGAGCTGGTATTATATATACTTTTGCATCACCTTATAAGTATGATTCAAAGAATCCTGTTAAGAAAAGTGACACTAACAATATATATGGAGCTAGTGGTAGTTCTCTTACATATAATATAGATTTTGTTGTACCTAATAATTATATGACATCACAATTTAATTTTTCTGAAGTTCATTCTAATATAGTTAGTGGAAAAATAACTGCCTTTGAATTTTCTGATACAGTAACAGGTAGTTTAACTGTCAATGAAGTAGAAGTATTTGATACTGAAGGGACAAATGTAAGTAGTAAGTTCCAAATTACTAAGGAAAATATAGGTGGTAATACTAAAGTAATTGCTAAAGTGGTGGATACTGCATTATTTAATGAGCCTAAGTTTTATAATGGTAAATATGAGTTAAGAATTAAGACTAGACTTATGTCAAATGTTAATTTTCCTGAACTTGCTAATACTGCTGATGTTAAGATTTGTGATAGTACAGGTTGTGTAGTTAAAACAAGTAATACAGAAAGGACACCAATATATTATCAAGCAATTAAGAAATTTATAAATGTAGATACCAATCAAGAAATAATACTAAGTAGAACGCAACCGTTAAATTCTGGTACAGTTATAAATGATGATTGGTATAAAGAATTTGTAAAAACAGATCCTATTCCACAAGAATATGAATTTGTAAGATATGAAAGTGATTTTACGGGGGAAACATTAAATTCAAATATAAATGTAGTATATTATTATAGATTAAAGAAGTATACTGTTACAGTTAAATATTATTTAGAAAATACAACTGATTCAGTAATGGATGATAAAGTTATTACTAAGAGTCATGGAGAGGCATATACTACAGATACTAATGGATTACCAAGTAAATATGAAGTTAAGAATAATCCGGCTAATAAGAGTGGAACATTAGTAAAGAATGAAGAAGTAATATATTATGTTGGAATAAAGAAAGCTAAGTTAGTAGTTAAATATTTAAAAGAAGATAATACACCATTATATCCACAAGAAGAAAAGGAAGTATTATATGATTCTATATATAGTACTACTCCAAAGAATGATGAACATTATAAAGTTGTAGAAATTATAGGTAAAGAGAGAGATACTGTAGATAAAGATAATATAGAGGTAATTTATAAGTATAAGTTAAAAGATAGTGAAATAGATACTAGTATTACTAAGAGTGGTGATAATGTTATTAGTGATTTATCTAAATTAATAAATTATGATATTAATTATAAAGCAGTAATAAAGCATTATAATGGAAATGTAGTTATAAAGATAGTTGATACTATACCTTATAAAATAGATACAGATAAATCTATATTAAATGGTGGAGTATATGATCAAGATAATTTAACAATTACTTGGACATATAATTGGAACAATATAACATTCACTGATAATACTAAGGATATTACAATAAATGCTAAATTAAAATATATAGATGTTCCTAATACTACTAAATTAATAACTAATAAAGTAGAAGGATATTTAGAAAAAGATGGTAAAACTAACAAAGTAATTACTACAATAAGTAGTAAAGTAGGAATACCTTCTAAAGTAGTAGTAAAACATTTAATAAAAGGAACTAATGATAAATTAGGAGAAGATGTTATTATTACAGATAAAGTAATAGGAGATAGTGTTAGTATAAAAGAGATAGAAAAAGAAGGATATAGAGTAGTAGAGAAACCAGTAGAAGTATTTACTATAGAAGATAAGGTAGTAGAAAAGATTTATTATTATGAGAAGATAAAAGTAAAAGTTACTACTAAGTCAAATAATCCTGGAGGAGAAATAGTAGGAGATGAAGAGATAGAATATGGAAAAGATTCTACTCCAAATAAGATAAAGATAAGAACTAAGAGAGGGTTCTTAATAGATAGAGTATTAATAAATGGAAAAGAGGTAAATATACCTAAAGATAAAGATTACTTAGAGATAGATAATTTTGATAATTTAAAAGAAGATAAATTAATAGAAGTATTTTATAAAGAGGGAGAAGTTAATCCAGAGACAAGTAATAATATAAATAGTATTGTATTATTAGTAAGTATAATTATTATTAGTACTATATCAGTATTTATGTATAGAAAAGTTAAAAAATCTTAAAGAAGATAAAATTATCTTCTTTTTTTGTTGTGTAAAAAGTTTTTTAATTTGCTTAAATATGTATTCATTTTAAATTTAGTTTGTTATAATATAAATATATGATGGAGGGTATATGAAAAAATATGTTAAGTATTTAGTTTTTTTACTTGTTATTGGTGTTTTGATTTCATATGGCTTAAATACTAAAAAGGTTAACATTAGAAAAAAAGTATATAATGATGTTACAGGTACTACAGAATATCTTGATTGGAGTAGTAAGACTGAAGGAGATAGTAAATATTCATACTCAAACTTATTTTATACAAAAAATACAACTTTTGAAGTATTAAAGTCTCCTACTCAGGCTACTTATAGTGAGGTTGATGGTTATAGACTTTTTGATACTTTGACCATAAAAAATGAGGGAGAAGAAATTTGGATTCTTATTAAAAATTGTGGATACGGTCCTAATGGAGAAGCAGTTGATGTAGTATTGAAACTGGTTGATTTTAAGAAGTGGATTCCAACTACTTCATCTATTAAGTTACAATTATACCCATTACAAACACATAATGATCAGTTAAATCCTAATAAAACTGGATATGATTATACATCTCCTAAGGCTGGAGTTGGACTTCCTATAACATTTGGGACATACATATCTGATGGTGAATTAGAAGTTAATGTTACATATTATAAGGGAGGAACTTATAATAAAGATACTAATACTGGGGAACTTTTAGGTATTACTAATTCAAATGCAATGTATTATGATATAGATTCTGATTTTGGAGCAGATACTAGTAAAATATTTGATGGTAAAGAAGGATTTAGACCAGTTACTGGTAAGTCTAAAATTTATTATAATAAAAATCAAAAGACTACAACTGATGGTAAATTAGTTACTATGACAGAGGCTAATAACGGTTTAGCTGTAAATCAATACCCTGCTGGAGAAAATATAAATGGACTTTTTTATCAGACAGCAGCTTATGTTACGACTGATGAATTAGAAAACTCTACATATAAATTTAAGTATTCAGCAGGTGGATTAGCTGGTATATTATATTCATTTGTTTCACCATATAGATATAAACAAGCTAGTCCTATAAAGACTGCATCTAGTAAAAAATTGGTTTCAGGCAATAATATTGATTATTATATCGATGTTGTTATCCCTAACAATTACTTTAGTTCAGTTTTAAAGTTTGATAAAATATATCCATCTATTAAAAATGGTAAACTTACTAAGTTAATTGTCGAAGATATAGTAGATGCGCCATTAGATGTTGTTGATATTAAAGTGTTTGATGAGGAGAAAAAAGACATCACTTCTAAATTTACTACCCTTAAAACTGCGGTTGGTGATAAAACTAAAGTTTCTGTTAGTGTAAAAGATGCATCTACTTTTGATGATTTTGAATTTTATAATAGAAAATACAGAGTAGTAATTACCGCTTCTTTAAAAGGTGGAGCAACATCTTCTATATCAAATCAAGCTAATTTACAAATATGTAGTAGTGGTGATTGTGATAACATAAAGAGTAATATTAATGTAATAAACCCATATTATAAAGTTATTACTAATTATTATAAGGAAAATTCTACTTTGACAGCAGGTAATTCAATTACTGAAGTAGAAGCTGGAAGTAATTATACTACAACTGGTTTAACTAATATTCCTGAAGGTTATGAGTTGGTAGAAATACCAAATAATGCGACTGGGGAAAATATTAGTAGTGATGTAGAAGTAAATTATTATTATAGATTAAAGAAATATACTGTTACAGTTAAATATTATTTAGAAAATACAACTGATTCAGTAATGGATG
>ERZ773233.714-NODE-714-length-21105-cov-5.076865_pt1 | contig 21105 bp, 15 predicted proteins | sample MGYA00580991_ERZ773233 | MGnify/ENA primary metagenome ERZ773233 (study PRJEB29015, sample SAMEA2738178) | human oral metagenome | biome: human oral; feature: human-associated habitat; material: saliva | place: China | collected 2161 ...
TAAATCGTAATACTAGTTTGCTTGGCGTATCAGTGTGGGCAGGTGTTATTAATAATGAACTTCAGAAGACTACACCTATTACACTTTCAATGACCAATAGCTTTAATGCTGCAAATCGTCAATTGACCATTGATGTAAATACAATGAGTCAAGTAGCATTTAATGGTAAATTGCAAGTTTGGATTGTAGAAGATGGCATTGTAGCTAAGCAACTTCTTAAAGATAATCGTGTTGATGCAAACTATGTTCACAACCACGTATTCCGTGCAGCTGTAAATGGAACATGGGGAACAGATATAGCTTTACAAGAGAATGTTGAAACAAAGAGTAATTTCTCTATCCAATTAGATGAGAAGTGGAACGAAAAGAATATTTCTATCGTAACCTTTGTTTACAACGATTCTGGCGTTCAACAAGTAATTAAACAGCATATAAATAGTTAATATATATCTTTAATTTAAAAGGAGAAAACAATGAAAAGAATATTACTCGTAGTAGCCGTATTGTTCTCAATAAGTATGGGAGCAATGGCTCAAAGTGCAAAATCGGCACTCCAGTTTGTAGACGATAAAGGTAATGTTATACCAGATGGTTCTGTATTTGAAGTTACAGAAATAATAATAGATGAAGATTTTGGCAACAATATGAAACCAAATCTGTTTATTAAAAATGTTTCTGGACAAGCCAAAGTGGTTGCTATGAAATTAGATTTAAAATCTATGCCAGAAGGAAAAATTCAATGTTGTATAGGTAATTGTGATTCCTACGAAACTCCTTCAATCCATACATCAGGATCAATATCAATACCAGCAGGAAAGTCTGAAAGTATAGAAACAGAATGGTTCCTTCCAAACGGAACTACTACTCCAAAACATTGGACTGCTGTTTTAACTGCAGGTTTATGTAAGGCAGGAGGTGCTGCATACGAATATGCAGAAGATGGACCTTCCATTAAAGTTAGTTTCGGAAAAAAAGCAACTGCAATAACTTCTGTTAAAGAAAACACTGTAACAGAAGTAGAACGCTACAATGTTCAAGGACAGAAAATTTCAAAGCCTTGCAAAGGAATTAATATCATTAAGCTATCTAACGGCAAAACCGTTAAAAAGTTGATTCCTTAATATGCAACGAAAAGCAGAGAAATCTGTCGTTTTATAAATTAGTCTATATATAGACAGGCATTAAAAGCCATATCTTTTTTCGATTGAAAGATTAAAGATATGGCTTTTATTTTGCCTATTCCCGTAAATAAAGAATCCTTAATTTATATTTTTCTGAAATACTTCTTTTTCTTACCTGAAAATAAAGATGTGCATTTAGTTTTAATTAATTGTATCTATGGAACTAACTAATTATATGCATAGATTTACCAGTTGAGATATATTGATAGAATGGTGCGTTATATAAGTAAGCTTTTTATTTATTCACTATAAGCATATTTTTAGAGAATAAAGAAGCCGAATAAATGAAAAATATGCATTGTTCTGAAAATTATAATGTATTTTCTTGCATAATATTTTTCTTTTTTCTACTTTTGTGGCAAGAAGAAAACAATACCTTGATAAAATCTATATAAAAGAAAACTTTATAATAAACAATTTAAAAACAAATCAGAATTATGAAAAAGAAATTACGTTTACGAGTTTTGGTAGCAGTTCTTTTTACTGCTTTTGGAGTGTCTAACTGTTTTGCGCAAGGCGATATTGACGAACAACTTGTTTTTCTTGGCATAACTATGACAAAAGATAATGGAAACAACCTTGATTCTGAGCGCAAGTGGGTTAAATCTGGCTCTGTAAAATACGATGCCGACACACGAACCATTACATTAGACAATGCCGAAATTGTTGTTACTGCCGAGAATTGTCCTCAATACCAATCTGAAAGTGGAACATGGTACCCTGTAATTGGCACATTCCGTTTTTATTGCCCAACAGATAATATAACAGTGAAGTTAATAGGTAAGAACTCTATAACAACAACTCAAACAGGTTTTGTTATGCTTACATACCAAGAAGCAGAATCAGTGAATATTGATATGATAGGTGGAGGCAGTCTTTATATTAATGCAGGCTTAAATGGTATCGACGACAGACATAACGGTACATTTACTATAAAAGATGTTGCTTCATTAGATGTTAAAGCAGCTCGATGTGGTATTGCTGGTGGATATACAAGTCGTTTAGTAGTAGACAATTCAAATGTTAAGTCGGAAGCTCCATACGGAGCAATATGTTCTTTCAAGAAGTTTTCTATGAAAGGTGTAAAATGTGTTTCTCCAGTTTCTGATCCAACTGCAACAGATGAAGATAAAGAAGACCCAAACAGCACAAAAACAGTATCGTTTGAAAAAGGTGGTGTAACAAATGCTTATGGAACTCCATGGGATATTGCTATTTTGCAGCGCGAGTCTACAGCAGGCATTGAATCTAAAACAACAGTAAAAGATAATGCGAAGATAGTTGCTGTTTACGATGTATCTGGTAGATTACTTAAAGATTTACAGAAAGGCATCAATATTGTTCGTTACAACGATGGTAGCATAAAGAAAATTATTAAGTAATGCAAAAAAGAGTTGGCATTAGAAGCAACATAATTGTTTAAGAATAATGCTAATTCGTTAAGAAGATATAAGGAAACTCATAATCTTTTTATAGTGTGTGAGTTTCCTTTTCCCAAAAGAATTTATTACCAATAAAAGATATTTGCAACTTATTAAAATAGAGTTGGAAAAGGTTTGTTGGTACTAAACAATTTATCACTATACATTTATTTTATGAAGAAAATTTTGCTTTTATTTGTGCTTTTCTCATTGGGAAATATTGTGCGAGGAAATCCCATAGGTGTAGAGAAAGCACGACAAATAGCTTTAGAATATATAAAAAATAATGGTGCATACGCTCCCAGCAAGTATGCACAAGTGGAAAAAGTAATAAAGAAAGTGCCACTTTCTACCAATGCCTACTATATATTTAATGTAGGACAGAACAATGGATTTGTAATAGTATCTGCCGATGATAATATGCAAACGGTTTTGGGACATTCTAAAAACGGGACATTCAATGAGAAGAATATCCCAGACGGAATGAAATGGTGGTTGGAATGTTGTCAGCGTTACATAAAGTTTGTTGCTAATAATAAGCAGCAAGCTGTATTGGCTACAAACGAAAAGCTGAAAGATTTGCCCGAATTAGTAGAAACAAAATGGAATCAAACAAATCCTTATAATCTTGAATGTCCAAAATTCGACGAAGGATATGCTGCAACGGGGTGTGTTGCTACTGCAGCAGCACAAATTCTGAAGTATTATGAATGGCCACAAAACGAAACTCCAGTAATTCCAGGTTACGAATCGAAAATACAAAACTACAGCCAGATACTTGAAAACCTGCAACCACGAAAGTTTAATTGGAGTGCTATGAAAAATAGCTATAAGTATCAGGAAAATGCAGACGAAGTAGCTTGGCTTATGCGTTATGTTGGTCAGGCTATGAAGATGCAATATTCGCCTAAAGAATCTGGTGCAAATGTTTTGGTAAAAGCATTCAAAGATTATTTTGATTATGCTACTACAACACAAGAAATAGAACGCTCTTCGTATACAGAAGCAGAATGGCAACAAAGAATTTACGATGAAATAAAAGAAAAACGTCCAGTACTTTACACTGGTGGTAAGTTCGATGTTAATTCGGGAATTATAGGCTATCACGCTTTTGTTTGCCACGGATATAAAAACGGTAAGTTTATTATAAATTGGGGTTGGGGCGGAATGTCTGACGGTGAATACGATTTATCGGTACTTAACCCATCAATGCAAGGAACAGGTTCGTTTGCTGGAGGTAGTGGTTATACTATTAAACAAGCTGTTATTGTAGGATTAAAGCCTAATAAAACAGGACAACAGGTTGAAACTACGAATACAATATTTGTACAAGATATAAAAGATGTGCAAGATAAGTATCAGCGCACAGATAAAACGACAGACTTCGTTATAGATAAACTTACTTTAAAAGTGTTGGCTAACAATTACACACAGCAGAATTTTACTTTTGGCTGGCAACTTCGCAATGCAGAAAACAAACCTGTAGAAGGTGTTGCAATTCTTGGTAAAACGAATGTTATGGATATTGAGCCAAACAATAATACATACGAATGTGTAAATAAATCGTTGACATTTGGTAGAAATATATCTAATGGAACTTACTATCTTGTTCCAATGTTCGCTACGAATGCAGACGGCAGCAATAACTGGAAAGCTTGTGCAAACTCGAGTATGTATATAAAACTTAATATTAGCGACAAAGAAATGCTTACTACAGTTTTTGCCAATAGAAGCGATATAGAATGTAAAATGCTGAAACACGAGGGACAAGCAGAAGAAAATATTGAAACTAAACTTACAGCAACAATTGCAAATAACGGTATATCTAACGCTGTAACAGTTTATATTTATGATAAAACTTCAACGCGTAATGCAAATGCTGTTGGGGTAATGATAGATGCAAATACAGAGAAAACCGTAGAACTACCATATACACCGCGAACAGCTGGTAAGCATTTAATAGAACTTTATGCCGACAATGCACGGAAAATAAAAATTGGTGAGATTGAAATTAACGTGAAAGGAAGCATAGAAACATCATTAACGCAAAGTGGTTTTAAAATTAAAAATGCACAAGGTAATGTTGTTAAGGATAAGTTTGAATGCGAAGTTACAATAGAAAATTGGGGTAATGATACTTATAAAAATAAGATTGTTGCCATTCTCTCAGACCGTAATTCGGCAAATGTAGAAACATTAGAACAAAATGTTGAGATAAAAGACGATGAGAAAAAGACACTTACATTTGCTTTTACTAAAATGCAAGATGGTAACGAATATTGCGTGAAGCTCTATTATATTAATAAGAACTTGCAAACACGCTTGTCTTTAGCTACACCTAAATATTACGTATTCCGTTTGAGCAATGGAATTGAGGTGATTGAGAATGGTAATTCTGATAATAGCATTGTTACTATCTATCGCATTAATGGTAGTATAGCAACACGTGTGCAACAAAACATATTGGAACAAACTCTGAAAACAATGCCTCGTGGTGTTTATATTGTAAATGGTAATAAATATCTGAACAATTAAAAACAAAGATAGACTTTCCTATTAGTAGTGAAAGTCTATCTACAATAAAATTTAAAACAATAGACTATGAAACATATATTAATGTCGTTAATGTTTGCTTCTGCTTCTATTTCGGCAGTGGCACAAGACATACAAATACAGAATTTGCCTACTCTTTCTGAAACAGTATCAAAGGCTAAACCACAGATAGAAACAAACCAACGTATAATAAGCGACTATCTTGAAACTGCGGGACATGGGGCAGCTTCTTTTAAGAATGGCGAAACAATGATAGGTTCGTTCTATTCGCAAGAAATGCTGAAACCTTTCGTTGGGTGCAGAATTAAATCAATAAGAGTGCTTTCAACAGATGCAAGTCGCATTAAAAGTATCTTTGTTAGAGAAGGTAGCACTATATACGATGCAACAGAAGTAAAAACCGAAGAGCCGCTCGGTAATTCTATTGACAACAATTGGTACGAAACTAAACTGAATAAGGATATAGAAATTACACCAGAAACGAAAGGATTGGCTATAGGTTATAACTTGAATAATGAGAAGCAAGGTAAAATAACAATAGGAAAGAATGGTGTAGACGCCTATAAAGGCAATCTTTACACTTTCTTTGACGAAACGAACGAATGGGTAAATCGTTCTGCAAACCAACAAATCACATTGCCTGTACAATTAGTAGTTGAACCTGCTGCCGGAACTACTATGAGCGAAATTGTGGTTAGCCATATAGAAGTGCCAAACTATACTGAAGTGGGAAAACCAATAAACATTGATTACTGGATAACCAACGCAAGTGCAACGCCCATAAATAACTTTGAACTTGAAGTTAAGGTAGACAATAAGAGTGTAAAGACCATAACTGTGGACCAAGAAATTAAGGTTGGCGAAACAAACAAGAAGTTCAGCATAGAAGAGATACAACCCAATATCTCTGTTGTGGGTAAACACGACCTTGCTTTGGTATTGACGAAAATAAACGGAAAAGTACTTACAAACGTAAAAGGTGTAGAAAACAACCACAAAGTGCTTTATTATAAAGATGTAGTTGCACGCCAAAATACATTGGTTGAAGAATTTACTTCCGAACGTTGCGTAAATTGCTACAGAGGTGTTCGAAATATTAAAGCCTTAAAACAACGTCAGCCTGATATGGTTATGGTGGCAGTGCACTTAGACGAAACTGCATATCCCGACGATGTAGCTGCAACCGAAAGTCAGTTTCTTAAACGAATTGCAAATGTTAGCGGAATACCATCGTTTGCTTGCAACAGAGTTGCATTTAGCATAAACAAGAAAGAGACAATTGCAAATCCTAGTATTGCTGCCGAAACGTCTCCAGATGCAACTGCTATGATTGATAAGTTCTACAATTATTCAAAAGCTAACACTTGTGTATTCTCTACACTGGCTATTGCGAACAAATACGATAAGGACAACAAGAAAATTAATATAACAGTAACTGGCACTGGCGTGAACAAAGCGAAAGAACTTTTGGAAGACTATGCGCTATTTGTTCTTATTACCGAAAATAATGTAGACGGACATCAAGGCAACGAAAGTGGAATGATAGAAGAAACGAAACACCAAAATGTGTTGCGTGCATACGTCTCAGATGTGAAAGGCGATAACAACCTTATGTGGGAAGGCAATAACTTTACAAAAACTTACGACTTTGCAATACAAAACAGTTGGAAGCCTGTAGATTTAGAAGTTGTAGCATTCATTGCGCCCAAAATAAAAGAAATAGGGGCTAATCTCGAAACGTTAGCTGTGCAAAACTGCGTAAGCCAACCGCTTGCCAACGACCCTAACGCAATAGAAAACATAGCTACTGTTCAGCCTATAAAGGTTGTAGAACGCTACAATATTAAGGGACAACGCATAGCTATGCCACAGAAAGGCATCAACATAGTGAAACTCTCTGATGGTAGAGTGGTGAAAGAAATAGTGAAATAATATTCTTCTGCAGCTGCAAATACCGTTTTGTAGAACTTCACTAATAATAAATAAAAAGTTCGCAAGCTTCTTTCAAATAGCTTGCGAATTTTTTTCTGTCTATTCGTAAACAAATTGTTTAAAGCTTGCAATCGGTCTTATCTTCTTTCTCTTTCTAAGAATGTAGACAGTGCGTGACGAATGGAGCGCAAGCCAAATTCTTCGGTGTGAATATCGTCAAGGTTTATCCACAATGCTTCTTCTGCATCATCGTTCGATTGTAGTTCTGCTTCGTTGCTAACCTTGCAAACAAAAAATGTATCGAGCGTAGGCACAATAAACCCGCTGTATTCGTATCGGTTGGGAAGAGTGGTGAAGAAATTAAACTCGCTAACTATTAATCCTGTCTCTTCTTTTACTTCGCGCATTAAAGCCTCGTTTATATTTTCGCCAATATCCACAAAACCACCAGGCAGATCGAGTGTGCCTTTTGCTGGAGATTTACTACGACGCAGAGTTAGCAATTGCCCTCTACTGTTAAGAATGAAAGCTGCAACAGCGGCACTCGGATTTAAATAGTATTCAAAGCCGCAACGTTTGCATCGTTTACTTTTTTCGTCTTGTTCTTCAAAACCACTACTACCACACGCTGGGCAGTATTTGAACTTATCTAATACGTGCATTGTTTCTGTTTGTTTCTAAGGTTGTTAATATAAGGTCTATATTATTAAAAATAGTTTAAGCATATCTCTATTTGTATGCTGCACTTGCAAATGTACTAAAAACTCTAAAAACAAGCAGCTTTATTCCACTGTTTTTTAGTACTTTTGCGTGCAAACTTGATTTGAGCCATAGCTTGGATTGTGAACAGATTACTTTTCAGAAACAAGAATAATGAATTTTAAGAAACTCTTTTTAATAGTTGGGTTATTAGCCAATGTCGCATTTGTTGCTGCACAAAGCAGTTTTGAGGTGAAACTTTATAACAGTAGTCCGCCGTATAGCAATGGCGACGATAGAGATACTGCCAAAGTGCGTGTCTATCTACCTGCCGACAGAGAGGCTACTGGCAGAGCTGTTATTATTTGTCCGGGCGGTGGCTACAGTTCTCTTTCAATGACTACTGAAGGCTACGATTGGGGCGAATTCTTCCAAAATCAAGGCATTGCTGCCATTGTTTTAAAATATCGTTTGCCAAATGGTAAACCAGAAGTGCCTATTTCTGATGCCGAACAAGCTATAAAACTTACACGTATGAATGCTGCTTCGTGGAAAATAGACCGTAACAATGTGGGTATTATGGGATTTTCGGCAGGTGGACATTTAGCTGCTATGGTGGCTACAACATCGAAGGGTGATGCTAAACCTAATTTCCAAATATTGTTCTATCCGGTTATTTCTATGATGGAAGGTTACGGACACGAAGGAAGCTTTCGCAACTTCTTAGGGAAACACCCAAGCAAAAGCGACCAGAAAAAGTATAGTGCCGATATGAACGTAACGCGTATTACGCCGCGTGCTTTTATAGCGCTTAGCGACGACGACGATACGGTACCACCAGCTAATGGTGTAAACTACTATAGCGAACTTTATAGAAACGATATTCGTGCTTCTATCCATGTATATCTTGGTGGTGGACACGGCTGGGGCAGCAAAATTGGTTTCAGATATCACGAGGAACTAATGATGGATTTAAAAGCTTGGCTTCGTAGCTTCTAATTGCAGTTAGAAGTATAAATATAAACACTTTTTTGCAGAAATATTGTCTGAAAGTAGTATCTTTGCATTTGTAAATAGCTTATTTCATAATAAAAATTTGATGAATATGAAAAGAAAAACAATTGCATTGCTACTACTTTTGCTATGCGTACTAAATGTGAATGCACAAGACGACAATGTGCGTACAAAGAGTGTTTATGTAGAGGCGTTCGGTCCTTCGAATACTATTGGAATAACTTACGATGCTCGTTTCAACGAAAATTCTCGTTGGGGGTATCGTGTTGGATTTGGTTTCGGATACACAAGCAGCACGTCTATTTTCTATGGCAAAACGTCTACACGTGGATATACTGTACCTTTAGGTCTGAACTATTTAGTGGGCGGAAAGAGGCACAACTTGGAACTTGGTGTGGGTTTGAACGCCGGATTTTACAATATTCACGACATCGCATTAGAGCCTTGGTACATAGAAAAAACTCCTGGTAATATAGAACAGATTGGTTGGACTGCTAAACCTATAAAGGAAAACAAGTTCGGAACGTTTGCTTATGGCACTGTTGGCTATCGTTACACTGCCAAAAAAGGTTTCCAGTTTCGCATAGGCATAACGCCTGCAGTGGCTTTTTCGTTTAAGGGCATTTATAGCCACAGAGTTGCGTTTGCACCATACATTAGTTTTGGTAAGGCGTTCTGATATTAGTTTTCAATTAATAGGCGTTATTCTATAACCATATTTGTAGAGTTCTTAATATTCTATTTCCATAAAACTTTTACTGTATTGCATACCAAAAGCGCTTGTTCTCTATTGAGGACAGGCGCTTTTGCTTTGGCTCTTGCTACCATTCTGCAATGCTTTTTGCACGGTGTTTAAAAGGCTACACTCTGTTTAAATGATGTTTATATGCATATTAAACAGTGTTTTTAGTAGGGTGTAACCATATTTCTACACGCATTGTGTTGTTTTATTTACACGTAAGTAGAGTTTTATTTACGTGTAAGTAAAACTTTATTTACGTGTAAGTAAAACTTTATTTACGTGTAAGTAAAACTCTACTTACACGTAAATAAAACTACAGAGCACCTATATAAACATTGCGAAAGCATAAAGATAATGTTGCAGAAGGCTGTAGCCGATGTTGCAGAAGCCTGTTTGTGCATTTCGTTTTTGGCTTAGAACACATAGCAATATACAACAAAAACCCCTTGTTCGAAGGTACGAACAAGGGGTAAAATGAAAAAAAAAATTCAGAAATTCGGGAGTATATGGTGTAAACTCCCTATGGCTCTGCAATGCAGAGTGTGCTATTTGTCTTCTTGGAACAATGGGTCGTCTGGCATCACCATAATAGGTTTCTGCTGTTCTGCCTTTAAAATGTTTTCGGGAACATACTTTTTGTCTACCACCAGACGGAAGCTGTATTCGTTGAACCAGGGATTAGTCATAATTAAACACCCGTTATATCCATTTGTTGGACCCCAACTGTTCTCTACCATCCACTTCTTTGGCTGTCCGTTTTCGTCAAGGTCTACCGCACTAAGTGTCATTGCGTGTGTAGAACCACTATCGAATGTTGAAATGCGTTCGGCTTTGTTCATTGGGAACGATGTGCCAAAGAGCGTTGCATAGTCGAAGTTATCTAAGTCTAAGAAACCATTTTTACGGTCTAATTGTTTGCCCACATCGTAGCTCGAATACATTTTAGTGTTGTCTTTTAACGATGCTATAGCCATCTTTGCAATATCTTCCATTGGCAGGTTTATGTACTTCCAGTTGTGCCCATCGTATGTATGGCGGTCGTATTGCACCTCGTATGTTTTGTAGTATTCGCGTCGTGGGTCGTTCATAGCCATAATAAAAGTGCCATTAAGCTTGCGTCCTACCACTTCGTCGCGGAACGTTTGTGGTGTGTAGGTCTTCGGTTTGCCAACGCTATTGCCATTCTTATCCTTAAAAGCATACTCAAATGTTTTCACAGGTTCGCCCAATGCGAGGGTAAGAATGTGGTAAATGTCGCCCAACATTTCGGTTTTGCGTGCCTTAATAGCAGTAGCTGGTTTCTTGTTAGCCACCATTTTGCGGAGTTCCAAACCATATTCGCGGAGTTTAGAAGATATGATAGATGCCATGCGAGAGGTGTTTTCAGCCGAATAGCTCTCTGGCATTACCTCCATAGGCACCAGTCCGTATTTGTCTACAAGGTCGGCAACACCACAGAAAGTACCACCATCGCCAATGGGACTCTTAAAGAAGAATTGCACCATAGGGTCGTCCATAGGTTTGTTTGCATTGTCTATAACTCCCTGCAACATAAGGTTGGCTTTCTCCAATTGGTCGTGGAAGCTAAGATAAACGTGCGAAAGCTCTACGCGCAACGTATCTTTGTGGTTGCGTGCAAAGTTAGAACGAAGCACATTTAAGCCCGAAAAGAGCCAGCAGCGTCCCGAACTCTTTTGGTTGTGAATGTTCTGTTTGGTAGTTTCAACGCTGAAATGAGTATCAAAGCTACCCACTTTCTTAAAGTTACGGGCAAGGTCGTCGATGGCATTCGTCTTAATAGCGTTTGCTAAAGCACGATTTGCAGTAGACGAACTTCCTGCAGTAATCTTGTCCATCATTTGCTTGTCAATTCCCCCAGCCTTTGTTTGTGCTTGCATAGACACGGCAAAAGCAAGCAATCCACAGGCAATAAACGTTTTTTTGTCCATAGAATTTGTTTGTACTTTTATAGATTATTTCTGTATTTATAGTATTCTGTTAGTTGTTCTCTCCACCCATTTCCATTATCTCTTTGCGTGGAACACCATCTATTGCGATGGTTTTGCAAAGATAGATAAAAAACTTTAATTCCACAACCTTTATAGTAATAATAGCGGAGCACGCCTTAATGTATACCCCGCAGAAGGCGTTTCCTTTATAGTTGGTAAATGGTTTCGTCTCCACAGATGTTTCTAATCTTCAGGCGGAGTGGTTTTTTTTCACTTTCTATAGTACCGTTCCACAACTCTTTAGTGTCCTTACCATTCTTGCGCACATAGCCAAGACGGTCTATAAGTACTTCTGAATCGCTGTGCCAAGGAGAAGAAGTGTCGGCAGAAGTGCAATCTAAACTGAGGAACTCTATTGTTTCCAGACCTTCTTCGCTTAGTGTTATGGGATAAAATGGCTTCTTGCTTTTTTCAGATTGTAGCTGCCCTTTGCTGTTAAAGTCTTTAATTTTGCTGTTTACACGGTCGCTAAAGAAACGATTTATGCATACTTGCCATACTTTAAAAACATTGCCTTCTGGTTGTATCTGCTGTAAATCAAAGTCGGCATCGTCTTCTACAACAACATCATCAAGCATATTCTTTAAGTCTCTTAGTTCAACTTCTATCAAAGTGTTGTTCTGTTCTTTAATAAATTGTTCTATCTCTTTGCGGTCAATTATGTCAATATAATAAACAACAACCCTTTTAGTTCCGTCAGGCAGGTCGGGCATTGCTTCCTTCAAAATACGGTTCATTAGCACAGTATCTAACAAGCGAGTACTACTATCCATTAAGTTTGGAAGATAAACAGGCAGCATACCCTCTTTCGTATCATAAATACTTCCTTCCCAGAACTTATCGAGTGCATCTTCATTGCGAAGTCCAGGTATTAAACTCTTTAGCTTGTCCATTGTCTGCACAGGGTTGCGATAGAGCGAAACGCCATCTTTTATCTCCATCACTTCAAACTCTGCCCCAGCCTTACGCAATCGGTCGCGTGTTGTCTCAATGCTGTTAATGCCAATATCGCAATGAATAAACTTGCGCCCTAATCTGCTGGCAACAGTTGCAGTAACGCCGCTGCCACCAAAGAAGTCGGCTACAAGCATACCCTCATTACTGCTGGCCTTGATAATGCGCTCCAATAAAGCTTCAGGCTTTTGGGTGGCATAGCCTACATCTTGAGTATGTACTTTCCCTAAATCAGCAATATCAATCCACCAATCTTCTACAATTTTCCCTTTCTTATCTAATTCTTCTAAAACAGAATCAATTTGTTTACCAGCTAAAGAAGTTTTACCACCTGTTTTTGTGCTCTTCTTAAATCCAATGCGAACACTATCACTATTGAAAATATATTGTTCACTCTTGTCATATAAAAAGATTAAATCATGCTTGCGTGGGAAATTATTCTTTTGATTTGTAGGTCCAGTATAACACCATACTATCTCATTTCTGAAATTATCCTCTCCAAATATCTCGTCCATGAGAATCTTCACATAGTGTCCTATGTGCCAATCCAAATGCACATAGATAGAAGCTGTGTCACTCATTACGGACTTTATTGCCATAAGGTTCTCATACATCCAATTCAGATAGCGTTCTTTGTCCCATACATCGCCATACATCTTTTCTTCGAAGTTGCGGAGTTCTTCGCTATCAACTTCTGTCTCGGCTTGTTTAATAGCCTCAGCTACTTTTGGATTGCGACGTATATAAACTTTCTTAGCATAATCGGCACCACTTGCAAAAGGTGGATCAATATAGACAAGGTCTACTTTCACACCTTTCTCTTTAAGATAAGCACAAGCAGAAAGACATTCGCCACGAAGCACAAGGTTATGATTAGGATTCTTGCCCACCACTTCTTGACTTTCTACTTCGTAGAGTGGCATACCACGCTTAATACGTTCAAACACCTTGTCGTTATCACGATAGCGAAGAATGCGTTGCGTGCGCACAAAGTTGTTGAGTATTACTTGTCCTTCGAGGACATTGGGGTCGTAAGAAATATATTTGATTGCCATAATTTGTCGTTATTTGAAAAATTGATTGATAGCCTTAATAGTCTTCTCATCTTGTTCAGTTGGTGTCATTGTATCTTCGATATACAAGAAACTGAAACGATTGTAACCAAAACGCTCGTTATTGAGTTTCACAAACTCTTCTTCCATAAACTGCCTGCGTTCGGCAAACTTAGCTGCGAAGCCTTCGCCTTTCGTCTCAATAATAAGTATTTGTTTGATTGCGTCCTGTTCATCTCTGCTAATCACTAAGAAGTCGGGCGTGTAATTGCCAAGTGGGCTCCAGTACTTACCATGCTTCTTATAGCAACGTATTTTGAATTCGGTAAGATTGTTATCGCCATTGAAATAAAACTCGAGTTGCTTATTACGTATGATGGTTTGAAGCGAATATGAGAAATAGTCCTTCTCAAAACTGCTATCGAACCTGTAAGGTAGATAATGATAAGTCTTGTCAGTAATGTTGTTATCCGTTGGCTCGTAACTATCGGGATTATCTAATAAGTCTTGTATAAGTTGCTCTTGACCGCCTAACGTTTTAAGCGTATCAATAGTTGTTTGTATTTTTACCTTTAATTGTTTCTTTCCTTTATCTGCATCAACAATCTTAAATACATACTTTTGGTCAGGAAAGTATTTAGAAGTATTGGCAACTTCTATTGTTGAATGGAAGTTTTTAATCTGCAGAAGTTTTGCAGTCTCTGGTATCACTTCCTCTTTCACATCAATGGAACGATGAGGAATAAAGGCTTTGCGCACGTTGGAGCGGATAGCCATCTGGTTGTATTCTCCTTTAAGAAAGTATATACCATTACGTGTCTCTGTTATAGTATCGAAGATAGTTTGCAGAGCGGTGGCATATTTTTTAAGCTGTGCCATGAATAACGTGCCAAAACTTTCTTTACAGATAAGATACAGCCAACTATTAAATGTAATTGGTATATCATGCTCATCATCTTGCAACTGTTCTACTGTTTTGCTTTCTATTTCTCCTTTTAAGTTCTGTTGGCTGATGAGTTGTAAATCACTGGTAGAAAGAATATCGCCCCTTTGCAGTTCTTTCGGTGTGTTTAGTTCCTCTTCTAAAACTAATGTCAGGTAAGATACCTTCAGTTGAAAGAAATCAATAGGCGGTACACGCAGTTTTTCCATACGAGAAAAACGTTGCAAAGTGTGAAGTTTGGCACTCCCCCCTCTGTTAAGTTCCTCAATAGATGTATGCTGTTGCTTGTCCAATTCCTTGTTAAGTGTCTTGGCATTATCTTCATTAAGCCAAATAAGGGCAGTTTCTTTAGCCTTCTTTTCCACTTGTCGCAAACAACGGCAAGAGGTCTGTAATACCATATTTTGTGGGCATGCTCCTTTCTGGGGCAAAATAATACTGGTTAGGCTCTTACAATCCCACCCCTCTTTGCCTATCTGTGCTAATAGAATTATCTTTATCTTTGATATTTTGGTATCTAACGAAGCGAATTCCGTAGCTACACCCTCGGGGACGGAGTATTGTTTATTTCCTCCGTGATATTTAAGAATTGTATCAGTTGGTATTAACCCATACTTGCTGACAAGCTCTGCTGCAATAGGATAAATGTTCTCTTCCAAGGCATCTATTCGGCCACAATAAATAGCTAACTTAGCACAAGTACCATTGGCATACATCAAATTTCCGTAGGTATCGAGAAAATCAGTTATTCCTTTACGAACGATAGCCTCATATCCTCCGTTGGAAATCTTTATTGTTGGACGTTTCAGGAAATTACCCACGCCTTCTATCAATGGGTAATAATAAACAACGTTTGCAAGATTCTTGTTTTGCAACGATAGGTCTGGACTAATACTTACAGAGTCGGCAGAAGATAGATAAGGAGTTCCTGAGAAGCCTAATACACAATTGAAAGTTTTGCCTTTCGTCCATCTGCTAACCACTTGTCTAAGTTTTATATCGCTATCTGAAGCATGATGCACCTCATCAATGAAAACAGAAAGATGAGGAACTTTTCCAACGATGGAGCGAAGTTCGTTAGATATTTCAAGTTCCTTTAACTCCTTTTTACTTAGAAAAGATAGTTCATTGTTCTTATCGTATTTATCAAGAATAACCTTTTCAGCATTTGTTACAGCAACCAAACCACGAACATAGTCTGACGTTAAATGACTATTTATCTTTTGTGCATTTGGGTTCTTAACAAGATTACTCTTTTGTGCAGTCTTCTGCGCATCAAGTATTTCAAACTGAATTTCGTTTTTTATTTGGGAAGCTGCTGGGTCTGGCAATATCCACGTAGGATCAAAATCTTGTATATTCTTTATACTTGGAATAATAGACGACTTTAATCCCGATGGAGCCAATATTATAAAATTGTGTGCAAAGGCAGGATTATCGGGTTCGTTCAGAGAGAAATACAAGTCAAGATAGATAAATGCAGCCATCAAATAGGTTTTGCCAGCTCCCATTGGCAAGCTAAAAATGTAGTCGGGATAATCCACATCGTAGAAAATTTTCTTAAAAACTTCAACATAATCAATCTTGTCTGGGAAGTCTTCTATGTATCTTCTCAATGCAGGTGCAATCGTCTTACCTTTATCATCGTGTAGACATGCATATTCATATAATGTTGCTGCTGCCTTATTTTTTTCGAGGATTGTTCTTGCTTTTACAGTTAGACTTACCGTATCAAGGTCTATTGTAAGGAAATCGCCCTCAGTAAACAATCTCCAAAGAGGTTTGTTTTTACATTCTATTTTTAAGAATAGATAAGTCTTAATTGCATCAATTTGGGCATCGCGCATCATACCCCTACACTCTATATATGATAATAAAGTTTCTATAGGGCAATCAGAACGTCTTAACCATTCATTCCTCTTTTTCTGTAATATTTTGTAGAACATTGCCTGTTACTTGTCATTTACTTTACTATTGATATTGTTCTTTCTCGTTGTATTGTCTTATCATAAATATTGATAAGACTTCATCTTTACATATAAACAATTTCATTGTATTTACAATAAAATGTATTGCAGTCTGCAAAGTTAGTAAATATCCTCGTATAAATACGCTTAACGAGAGAAAACTCTGATTTTAAAATTGAGTGATACATTATTACGGATATAATAGTTTTCATATTTTTATCTTGGTATTTCTCTATAAAAGGTTTACCTTTGCACGCATAAATCACACTTTTATGCAATGAAAAATATATTGAACACAATTGTAGCAAGTACTTTCTTCGTAGGATTGGCCGCACTAATGAGTAGTTGTGGCGGTGAGAAGTTCCATGTTGAAGGAACAATAAGCAATGCAAACGATTCTATTCTCTACTTTGAGCACAACGGATTGACAGACTTTACTACCGTAGATTCTGTAAAACTTGATGCAAAAGGTACATTTTCGTTTGCAAGCGACAAGGTAAACAATCCAGAGTTCTACAGATTGCGTATTGCTGGACAGATTATTAATGTTGCGATAGACTCTACAGAGACGGTTAAAGTAGATGCAAAATATCCGCAAATGGCTACTGATTACAGCGTGAAAGGGTCGTACGAGAACGAAAAAATAAAGGAATTAGCATTGAAACAAATAAACCTACAAGCTCAGTGTCAGGCTCTTTATGCTCAGCAACCACAGGCTGCCGATTCGCTTGTAGACCAACTTATTCAGGCTTATAAGCAAGATGTGTCGCGCAACTATATATTTAAAGAACCTATGAAAGCATATAGCTACTTTGCACTTTTCCAATATATAGTGTTGAACAACGAAGCTCGCCTTATATTTAATCCTGCCTTAGACCCACAAGATAATAAGGTGTTTGGTGCGGTTGCTACTAGTTGGGATACATATTACCCTAATTCGGAACGTGGAAAGAATCTTCATAATATAACAATAAAGGGTATGCGCGACAATAGAATAGCGGATGCCAATAAGAAAAATATTCAGATTAACGCAGAAGAAACAGGCGTGATAGACTTGCCTTTGCGCGATAATGAGGGGAGAATGCACCACTTAACCGACTTAAAGGGTAAAGTTGTGCTACTAAACTTCCATGCTTTTTCTCTACCAAATTCGCCAGAATATATTATGCAAATGCGCGAATTGTATGACAAATACCATACGAAAGGATTGGAAATATATATGGTGTCGCTAGACGATAACGAACATTTTTGGAAAGAAAGCGTAGCTAATCTGCCATGGATTAACGTTTACGACAATACTGGAATTAGCGAAGCATATACCAGTACAGCAACAACAACTCCTATTATCTATCTTATTGATCGTAATAATACGGTTGTTAGAAATCCAGCACAGATAAAGAATTTACCTAAAGAGATAGAAGCACTGCTCTAAAGCAGACTTACATTACCCATAAACAACGAGCCGCTATTTCCACTTTGCATAGAAATAGCGGCTCGTTGCTGTGTGAATAGACTTTATAGCATAATACTTCCCTTATAGTTTATGTTGCTTTAAAACATTTCCTTCCATATCGTAAGCAGTAAAAGTTCCACCTTCGTACACCATAAATGTAGCCACATTGCCACCCTTTGGAAAGGTTATTGAACCCGTGTTGCAGATGAGTGTTCCTGCTTTTGGGGTTATTTCCCACAAATGAGTATGCCCATAAACAATAGCATCGCACTCCCCTTTCGGCATATTCTCCTCATTATATATATGCCCATGTGTAAGAAATAGCTTCTTGCCTTCGTCTACCAACAATACATAATCGCCAAGAAGTGGAAAATTCAACAACATTTGGTCTACTTCAGCATCGCAGTTTCCACGTACGGCAACAATATCTTTAGCACGTGCATTCAGTAGTTCAACAATGCCTTTAGGGTCTATTCCTTCAGGAATAGAGTTGCGCGGACCATAGTTTAATATATCACCTAAAATGCAAAGCATATCGCAACGATGCTCATCGTAAAACTTTAGTACCTTTTCTAAGGCAGGACGACAGCCGTGAATATCGGATACCAATAAATATTTCATACCATTCTTTTTGCAGCAAAGGTACTATCTTTAATTGGTAATAGCTGTTTTTTATGTATGTAATTATGCAACATAAATAATATTTATTATCTTTGTGATATCTAAACAATACAAAGAAAGGAGCAATACTATGGAAGTGAAAGATATTTTTGAACTGAGAAAGCAAGGAAAGATAGAAGAAGCATACAACGCTATACGTCCTATGTACGCAGCACATAAGGGGCATTACACAACAATAGCAATGTTCTGGATTGGTGTAGACGTCATGCGTCTGCGCTATCAGCAGCGCCGTCTGGAGGAAGCATACAAGATATTCCAAAGTCTTTTGCGCCTTTATCCAACGATGGACGACAAGAATCTGCGCGGACAAGCTACGCTTTTGCGTGCGGCTATATTTGTTTTCGACCATGATACCAGCTTTTCTATCCTGAACTTTGTGTCCGAGCGGAATGTCATAACGAAGCTGACAGACGATGACTGGCTGACGACCGAGAGCAACGGGCACCCTGTCCAGTCGTTAGGAATGCGTATTGTAGGAAAGGTTTTTAAGGAAGTAGAAGGCAAGCCAACAGTGGAAACAGCACTAAAAGCAGCTCCAATACTTGCCGAAGCACTGAAGCATAGCCCTTATAACCTTAATAATCAACGCTACAAAGCCATGATTTATACCATTATGGGCAAGCGTGGTAAAGCTATAAACATATACCGACATTTGTTAAGAGACCGCCACCGGTCAGTTCTGTACAAGGAGTTGGCAGCGTTAATCGACGACAAACAGCTCAAGATTGCGTTGCTGACGCGTGCCATAGCCACACAACGCGACGAGAAATTCCGACAACGAATGCGCTTTCAGCTTGCCAACATGTTGTTTAACACCCACAAGCCGTATGCAAAATACGAATTGGAGAAGTGTATTTCGGCACGTAAAGCTGCCAAATATGCCATTACGTGGGAAATGCAGAACCTTTCCAGCAGTCTGAACGACGTGGCTGCTGCAAGCGAGATAGACCATAAGGCTTTTTATCGTGCACAAGCTGCTGTAGTAGAAAAATATGTAAAGGCAATCGATATTCTTTGATTCTTTCAATCAGACTTTGCCTGATGAGTGATTGGCGATGAGTGTTTGGCGTTCAGTTCTGTTGTGTTTAGTTTAGCACCCCCACTTAAACCTCCAACAAATGGTAGCAACCGCCAGCCATAGTCTTTATTATTCCTTTCATTTCCAGCTCGAAAAGCAAAGCCATAAGGCGTGCCATAGGCAGATTGGTTCGTACTGAAAGCATGTTGATTTGCTGGTCGTTCTGTTGCTGAAGAGCCTCCACTACTGTTTGTTCTTCGCTGTCCAGATTTGGGAACAACGTGCGTTCTATGCCTCGTTTCTGGGCTTTTTCTATTTTAATGTCGTTGTCCCAGTTCATGGCTTTCACGAAGTCGTAAGCCGAAGTAACCAGACTTGCAACGTTATCGCGTATTAAATGGTTGCAGCCTTCGCTGTATTCTGCTCCGACAGACCCGGGAAAGGCGAACACTTCACGATTATAGCTGCGTGCTATGCTGCACGTTATAAGCCCTCCACCCTTGTTTGCCGACTCAACAAGCAGGGTTGCGTCTGTACAACCTGCCACTATTCTGTTTCGCTGAACAAAGTTTTTAGGCATAGGTTGGGTGTTTGTGGTGTATTCTGTAATGACACCACCACCCTTTTGGCACATTTCTTTTGCTGTTTCGGTATGCATACGTGGATAGACTATATCTAATCCGTGCGCTACAACTCCCACAGTTTCCATATTGTTTGCCAAACTTTCACGATGTGCACAGATATCTATGCCGTATGCCAAGCCACTAAATACGAGCGCATCTGGACAGATTGACTTTAATTCGCGTATGAAAGCACGAATTAAATCGCGGCCATATTGTGTACAATTGCGTGTTCCTATAATGTTTAGCGTACGGTGTTTGTTTAAATTTACATTACCTTGCTTGTACAAAACTATCGGTGCATCTGGACATTCTCTAAGCCTTTGTGGATAGTTTTTATCGTTAAGGCAGAGCACCTCTATGTTGTTTTGCTCATCGTATTGTAGTTCACGTTCTGCAAAAGATATAACATTATCCCAGTTTTCCAGTGTTTCAACAAGACGTTGTGTTGCATCTGGAAGAATATCGTGTATGTTATTACGGTGTTCATAGATAGCTGTTGCCGACCCTGCTCTTTGGTAAAGTTCCATTAGTGCTGGCAAATTGAATCCGCCTAAACGAGTAAGCGCAACGGCATAGAGGTGTTCTTCTTTCACGGTTTATGCTTATTTTTATTTCTATCAGTTTATTTTTGTTCTAAGAAAGGAGCAAAAGCATCATCGTAATCTTTGCTTTCTGCCAGTCGTCCGTTAATCAAAATAACAAGTGTAACATCGGCATGGAAACACAAACGATCGTCGCTTGCTCGGTAAAGGTCGTGTGTAAATATATAGCGAATACCTTCTTTGCGTAGCGCTAACCTTGATATAAATTCATCGTCGCACGTTAATGGAGTTTTATACTCTAGATTCATACGAGCTACAACG
>ERZ773233.719-NODE-719-length-21014-cov-5.534806_pt1 | contig 21014 bp, 27 predicted proteins | sample MGYA00580991_ERZ773233 | MGnify/ENA primary metagenome ERZ773233 (study PRJEB29015, sample SAMEA2738178) | human oral metagenome | biome: human oral; feature: human-associated habitat; material: saliva | place: China | collected 2161 ...
CTTTTAATAAATTAAAGGCGAAAGTAATCGCTACTTTTGATGTTTCGATGCTCCTTTATTGGAGCTTTCTTTTAATTTCTAAATTTCTATTCTTTCAAAATTTCTAAAAATAGTTTCGATGCTCCTTTATTGGAGCTTTCTTTTAATAAAAAAATAAAATTTTATTTTCTTTTGTGGAGAGATCGGTTTCGATGCTCCTTTATTGGAGCTTTCTTTTAATTCATTGGAAGATTTTTACCCCCTATGAAACACTAATGAGGTTTCGATGCTCCTTGTTTGGAGCTTTCTTTAAATGCTGAGTATGTTGACTACATTAAATTCTATTGAAACTTTAGGTTTCGATGCTCCTTGTTTGGAGCTTTCTTTAAATAAACAATACGGCAAGTGCTACGAGCATTATGACAGCGTTTCGATGCTCCTTGTTTGGAGCTTTCTTTAAATGATAAGCTTTAGTATAGAAGAGGTCTTTAAGATTGTATAGTTTCGATGCTCCTTGTTTGGAGCTTTCTTTAAATATAAATTCAGGATTAGAATGAAGCTATGAAGAGTTTTGAGTTTCGATGCTCCTTGTTTGGAGCTTTCTTTAAATCAAGCAAACGGAATCTACAAGCACGAAGATGGAACAAGTTTCGATGCTCCTTGTTTGGAGCTTTCTTTAAATTAGTGTAGAGTAGGTCTTTAAGATTGCAGTTTTAGTAAAGTTTCGATGCTCCTTGTTTGGAGCTTTCTTTAAATCTTATGATTTTATGATGGGGTATAGAGTAATTACGTGTTTCGATGCTCCTTGTTTGGAGCTTTCTTTAAATACAAATCATTATCATTTGATTAGTTAAAGTATAGAGATAGTTTCGATGCTCCTTGTTTGGAGCTTTCTTTAAATAACCATTATCACAAATGACAAACACACAAGAAGTGTTTCGATGCTCCTTGTTTGGAGCTTTCTTTAAATCTTTAATCTATCACACCATGGCAACAAATGAAATTTTGTTTCGATGCTCCTTGTTTGGAGCTTTCTTTAAATACTACCCTTTCAAAATCCAATTGCAAGGCTTTTTCTATTCGTAGTTTCCGAGAGAATCTTCTGAAAATATCAGTTTTTTTCTTTTTGACAAAAATATCTGGAGGAACCCCTGTTCTCACCTCTGCCGAGGCCATTAACTACAATATCATCACATCTTCAAAGTGAATTTTTTTGTAGCCAGCTCATAATCCATCTATTCTGTTGTCTAGATTTCATTCTCCAACTTTACTCAAAATATAAAATTTAATACTATCATCTTCCCACCACTGAGATTCTTCTGAAATAACAAGCTTTTTACCAACATTTGTCCATTTTTTATGTCCATATTCTAGAATTTTATTGAGTTGCTTTTTGAGGGCAAAATATTGGCTTTCTGTTAGTTCTATCTCAAAAACGGACTTTTGCACCCTAAAACCATAACTCTCCAATAAAGCAACAATTTTATTTCTTTTTTTCGTAGAAGAAATATCATAAGTTACAACTGCATACATTTTCTCTTTACTTAATCTTAAAACCCTCATACTCATAGGTCTTTTTAACTAAAGACTGTTTGAATGTTTCTAGATGTTTTTCAATAATTTTAAGCTTAATAAAATCATTCTCATAAGGGACAACACTTGTGCCTTTTTGTTTAAAAATTACCCTATAATATTCTTCTAATACTACTTTGAGTCCATCATCAAGCAATAAAACTGGTCTTTTTTCGTTCTCTTCATCAATGTAAAAATCATCCAAAGTCAGCTTTTTATTTTCCAAAAGTCTTACCACCATATCATCTACAATCCAAGCTCTAAACATTTCCATTATATCCAAGACAAGAAGGGATTTCAAGTCTTTAGGCTGATGAATAAATCAAATCTGAGTTTCAATCCCTTGCACATTAAGGATCATTTCTATTGTTTGAGCCAACAAGGTATATCCAAGACTTAGAAGGCTATTCACTGGATCTTTAGGCGGTCTACGATTTCTTCCTATGAAACTAAAGGGTTCTGGTATACATTTTCCGAATGCTTCAAAATATATCCTTGCCCCTAAACCTTCCAATCCCCTGACCGCTTCCAAAGTAGCTGAATCTTGGAGTGATATTTGCAAATCATCAAGATTTTGCTGATATTTCGTTAAATCATGACTTGGTTTAGGATAAAATCTTGCCCATCTTTGAAGCATCACTTTGGAATTATGAAGTTTAGCACTGATAATACTCTTGGCATAACGAAGTGCAATTTCAGGATCAAGACTTGCCTGAATATGACTATACAACAAATCCACATTTTTAGCCTCTAAACTATCTAATTTCCCAAAAAAAGTTCCTGTCTTAGACAAGAAAAACACAGGGATATTCCCCTTAAGACAAGCTCTAATTACATCTGTTGTCAACTGAATTCTACCGAAAATCACCATCCCTTCAACAAGAGAAATTGGAATTTGCTGTTCATTATCTTCCTGAGAAAGTGGATTTCTCACTAGGAATCTCCCTCATTCTTTACTGATTACCAAACCATCTGTTGTTAAATAGAGAAACATATTTCTAGACAAAAAATAAAACTCTGATTCTTTACATCATAATTAAATTTTTGCTATCATTGATTTTAAAACTCCTTCTGCCTCATCAAATTTATTCTTTTTTTGCCCCAAGGTTTTCCATCTAAGCTCTTTAATAAGCTGAAGGATCTGTGCTTGATCTAAAACTTCTTTACCAATCCCCACAAATCCATGTGCCATAATTGAACTATTTCTCAATCCATGTAAAGATTTCAATTTTTCCAATAAGCTTTGAAAGGTACTATCTGGGATTGTTATATCATTGATATTAAGATAATACTTCCTTTCTTCTCAAGCATTATTTTTTCTCTGAGGAACTTTCGGTTTCTCAAGATCAAAATACTGACTATAAGTAGCGATAATACGATCAGCTTCTATTTCGTTTAAATTTTCTGATTTAGATTGAATAATCTCTTCTACTCTCCATCTCGCAAAATTCTCTTTGAATGCATAAAGTTTTCCAAGAAGCGAAGTATATTCTCATTTTTTATAGGTAATTTCTAGATTATCAAGTAAATAAACCAGATTTTGTTTTTTTTGATAAAGATATTTATCAAGTGTAGCAGAAGGATTGATCATTTGAAGAAGCTCAAATCCTGACTGATGCCCATCAATATAACGATTTGCTTTAGCAAAATCAAAATTATACTTCGCCTCTAAATACATCAATTTTCTTTCTAATGCTACAGTTGAAATCAAACAGGCAGGAGACTTGAGATAGAGATAAGCTCAACTATAATTATGATGATCCAAAAAAGAAAATAAAGTTTCTTCTTGGAACTTTTTGAGATAAGATTGAGCAATATTACTCTGCATAATAGTATGGGTATTTTCATCAACATCAACAATCTTTGGAGACTGAAGACTCGCCACTGCATAAAAATTTAAAGCCTCTTTCATTGCTGGGACTCCCCCACTTCCTGAAACAATGATTTGATCGTCTCTAAACTGGGGATTTGTCATAAAGAAATTTTCAAAAAAAGAAAAAGTTGCATCTCTATCCCTAGGATCATTATGAAATTCTACTAAATATGTTTGAATATTCTTTTGCTCCAAAAGTTTCTGAATAATAAGTCCAGCATAATAGGTATCTTGACGAAAAGGCTCTTGTTGATTAGTAACAAAGAGATAGACAATTTTCGGTTGATATGATGAAATTAAAACATCAAGAATATTAAGCTCAATGTTAGCAATCTCATTTTCAAAATCCTCATAAATCAGCTTTGTCTGTTCAAAAAAATTATCATTTTTTTCTATATCTTTACTGATAAATGCTTGTCCATATTTGAGATTTCTATTACCAACATTCGCAAGTAAAACCGTCATACTCTTATAAACCTTAAAAATTAAAAACTGATAAGAAAAATCTTATATTACTAACGAATAAAACATCCAACATTTCCACATCAAAGTTTTACCCCACTTCCAATTCCAACAAACCTGATTGCCTGCAAAAGCAAATAAAGCTGATGAAGGTATTCGGGATTATCTACCATCTCTAAATTAAGATAATAATGACAATACCCTACAACTCAGGATTTTTTATTTTTTTTGATATGGATCAGCTCTGTTTTGAGTTTAAATTCTCCTACATAAATTGCTCTTTTTATCCATTTTTTAAACTTCTTTTTTTCTTCTAAGTTAAGCTGAAGCTGAGGGTAATAATGTTCTATTTTATCTCGTACAGAAATAAGAAATTGATCTGGCTGAGGTAATGCATAAATAATATTTTCCTGTCTAAGAAAAGTCGGAGAATAAAACTTTAATTGAAACTTGGAAAATGCTTGATATTCAACTAACTCTGGATCAAAGATTTTAAAATCCAATCTTATATTTTTAAAACTAAGAAGGACTCCATTCACTGAAAGTTCTTGACTAGGAGATTTCATAAGTATTTGAACAATATAATTATAATATTTTTCTCCATTAATCGTCATCATTACCATAAATTCTTCCTCGCTTATCGAAAAAGATAATTTACAAATAGCATGATATACAGCTTCATCATTATGAAAAAGGTTTAGCACTGCTCCCAAAATTGCATAGTAAGCATCTTGTTTCTGAAATCAATCATGAGCTTTTTGAAAATTGATAGTTAGTTGATAGAGCATTTATTTTTCCTGAACTTGTAAAACAATCCATCCTACTGGTTGTTGATCTTCTGCAACATAAAGCACCTTATCTCCAATTCCTCTTCTTCTAGCTTCTTTCAATCGTTCTGGTCCTTTTATGGTATTAAGTTCTTGTATTTGTTTTTCTCGCTCAAGCTTATAAGTCAGCGATTTTTTTGAGATTCAAAGTTTAATTGGATAAATATTCTCATCAACTCGTTCTCACAGCTCTTCTATAAAATCCGTTTCATACCTAACATTTGAAATAATTTGTTCCTCTCTCTGGATCAGAATGTCAGAATATAAACTCAAAATCTCCTCAAAATGTGATATAAACTCCTGTGTCTGAGCATATTGATGATCTTGAACCGTGATTGGAATTTCAAAAGTTCCTTTTACCACAGATTGAACATAAGTAGTAATTGACTTTTTAGGAGCCCTCCCCTGAGGTGCTGGTTTTGCTCTTCCTGAAAACCCTTGAATAAGAAATTCAGCATTTTGAATAGGAATATCAGCCACAGCTATCCATTTAAAAAGTTCCTTATCAAAGGCTTCCATTGATTTATTTTTGTTCTTAATTTCTGTTTCATTCATACCCTTATGAGTATAACACCAATAAAGCCAAGCTGATCTTAAAATCCCCTTTATCGTACTTCAAGGAAGAATAGGCTTAGCTTGATCTCAATAAAAATGAGCACAAAGCTGCTGTTTAATAATTCCTTGGTTATTTGAATTTCTAGACTGAGAAAGAGATTTGATCGCTTCAGGACTAAGAGGGAAGGTTTGCAAAATGGGATCTGGTTTTAAACGAGACTTTATTTCATGAAGAAGCTTAAAATTTCAACGAATAGCCATCAAAAGTTCTTCTTTTTGAACACTATCAGATTCAATTGCTTTTAAAATCCAATCTTGATCTACTAGTGCAAAAGTTTTTCCATAATTTATAAGAAAATAATCTAAAGCAGTCCATTCTTCACCATTCCAAATACAGAAAGGACTTAAAACTTTCCCCTTAAGAAGTATCGTTTTCATTATTATATCAAGAAAGATAAAAGATGATTAAATAACCTCTTTTCCCAAAAAAACTTTAATACTGATTTTTTAATCTTAAAGAAGTTCAAACTTTATTCTACCATTTCATCTACTTCACCCTTTCCCAAGATAATTGGCCTCCAATAAAGCAATCCCCTTCTCCAAAAACTTCTCCAAAGCCTGTGCACTACAATCAATTTCAGTATCCTCATAAGGGGTTAAAACGATATTCCCCTGAAACTGAACTCCTGCTGGAACTCTTTCAATATGTCTTGGATTTGCAGATCATTTAAAGAATCTTGGCACTGAATTTTCAGCTTTATCCTCATAAAAATCAGATTTTTTCTCCTCAAAGGCATTCTTTCGTTCCTCAGTAAGCATAAAATCGTCAAATAAAATTTTTGCTGGGATTCCACCTTCATCCTTTGAAGCTCCAAAATATTGGGCAATCTGAGTAGTTTCATTATTCACAGGCTTAAATTCTGTCTGAACAAGTTCCGATGCATATTCAGTCATTTCTATCAAAGCTCTCATTTTCCCTTTAATACTACTACCAGGAATATACGGCTCATTAGTTAAAGGATGCTTAACAACTGAAGCATCAATACCTCCAATTTTCAATCAAGCATTACTTCCTCCAATATGAAGTCCAGAAACTAGAGTAATACAGTATTTTTTAACGATAGGTGTAGACATTTTCATGAGCATTTATAATTAGAAAAATAAAAAAACTAATTTGTAGCTTTAGGATTGAAAAATTTATGATAAGCAACAAAAACCTCTAAAAAATCTTTGAACTGATCAGGATTTTTATTTACTTTTTCATAAATACTATTAAGAAACCTTGCAAAACCTTCTGGTAAAACCTTTCTTGCTTCTTGATAGGCTATTTTTGCAAGCCAAATATCAATTTGTAAAGCCGAATTTTTAGTCTGATAGATAGCATTATAACTATCATAAACCTTTCTCAATGCTGATGCAGAATTTAAAGCTCCAAAAAAACTTTTTGCATCATACTTCTCAAACACTTGCAAGGTAAGTGAGTTCTGAAAATTAAAGTTTTCAACATAAGATTTAGCAAATTCTTGGGGTGCTTGTGCATAGCTTGAAGTTTTACTTGCATAATTATAATTCATAGGCATATAATAAAGAAGATAAAAGACTGAATTAAACTCTTTTTTGATAAATCAAATTCGTAAGTTGCAAGAGGATTTTTCTTAATTTTGGCTTTTCTGAAGGATCTTGGATCGGTTTCAATGCTTCAAGTATTTTTTCTTTAAGCTCTTTCTTCTGAATATTTCTCGTGATACTATACAAAAGTCTAGCTCCTCTCTTAACATACTCTGCACCCTGTTGACTAAGATCTAAGCTAAGCATCTCTGAAAGCTCTAAATACCGCTGATAGAGCAAAGTATCTGAAACTTCGCTTCACCAGTCTAAATTAATCTCTTCTTCAAGATCAAAATTAGCATCAGATTTAAGTAAACTAAATCTCTCTTCATAAAGTCCAAGCCCTCTTTTTGATAAAGTTTCCTTAGAAAGCTTGTATTTTGAGGCTTTTTTAGCTTGTTTAAGAAGGACTTCTGCTTGTTGATCTACCAAAGCAATCGGAGTTTTATCTTTAAAAAGTTGAAGTCCAATACTAAAATGTAAATTCTGATTATAGGCAACAAAAGATTCAAATTCACGATATAATCTATTAATAAATTTAAGCCTTTTTTGAAACGGAACGATAAAAACAAAATCATCTCCTCCACTAAAGACCGTATAGATATCAGAAAACTCTCTAGCAAGATAAGTCATCAAGTACTTCCCAAAAAAAAGTTCCAACATCCTACTCATCTGCACCAATCTACCCACTGAATAAATTGATTTCCTCTCTCCAGATAATGTAGCATACTCAAAGCCATACTTAAGAATAATAGACATATTATCTATATCTCCTTTCAGCATACAAAGATATCATCTCTGATTATCTATCAATTGCTCAAAACTTTTTGCTTCTCAACTCTCATCTCTTGGAATATAGGTATTGATTGATTTCACAAAAGTTGGTAAATATGGATGTTGCCTTTCCCAGTCATTAAAAAATAGATATACATATTGATCTTGTTTCTTTAGATTCTGATCATCTCGTATTAAATCAAAACAAAAATTATCATTATCTTTAAACTGAATCGCTACGCCTCATCTTTCAGTCAATAGCCTTCCTCCTTGTACTTCTTCTTGGCAACCAATACAAATAGGATCTACATTTTGATGCGAAACATAGCTAAGTCCACACCCCTTACAAAGAACCTTTCCTGCAACATCTGGATTCTGAAACAACAGAGAAAGTTGACTAGAACCATAAATATGAAATTTTTCTTGATTTAATTTTTGAAAAAGCTGCTCAAAAAATCACTTAGTATCTATTTCTTCCCCTTGGATATCAAAAATTTCTCTAATGGCAACAGGTTGCTGAATCAAAGCCACTTTAAGAGAAGTTCAATAAGTTTGCAAAAAATAATCATTAATACCATCTTTTATAGTCTCAAAAAGAGAATCTTCTGCAACATAAGGAGCTAAGATTACAAATTTCCCTCATGCATTCATCAATACATTTGCCCTTGAAAGTCCTAATCTATCAAGAAGATATTCTATAACGGCTTCATTCAAAAGTTGAACATTCATAGATCTCATTCTTAATCTTTTTGCCAAATGTTTTTGAGATTTTAGAGATGAAAAAAGATACTTTTGAATACTAGGAAAATCCCCAGCAATTACACAAATAGTTTCTCTACCAACCTTTTGGGTAGGAGTTTGTCCTTGTCCCCACTTATAACTCTCTTTATGATAACCCGAAAGGTAAAGCACAGATGCAATGGCAACAGTTGTTTTGGTATGATCATAAAGTGAAATATCTCCTATTGATTTATAAGCATCAGAAGGAACAAAAGTAAAATAATTCTGAGCTAAACTATCTATAACATAGATCAGTTTTTTTATATCTTTAGGTGCAGGATTTGGAAACTCAAGAGCAATTTTCTCAAGTTTTTTAGCAAACTGATCTGCTAAGAGTTGAAACCCTTTCCTTACCCTTCCATCATCTACTCCTCCTATAATCTTCGCATCAAATTGTGCTCCTTCAAAATTAGTTCCTTTATCCGTAATCTCAAAACTTGTCTCTTGTAAAGTTTGTGGAAAATAAGATCGTTTATTCTTTAGTTGTTTTTCTGCAAAAATATTCTCAAAAACAGTTCTTAAACCTGCATTTTTGATATATTCTTCTCTTGATGGCTCTAAATATTCCTCATCAATTCTCTCCATAGAAGAAATATTGTCTGCCATATAAACAATCCGAGCAAGATGTTTTGCCTCTTCAGGGGAAGAAAACAATTCCCATTTTTTAAATTTTTGCAAATCACGAGCATGATGAAGTGATGCCAAAAGTCCAACTTCTTTCCAAAATAGAGAATATTTTTCCTCTGCAAAAAAATCTGCCACATACTGAGCATGAGCAATATCATAACGATTAGTTTTTCTTTGTATCCCTCATCTCCAAAGTAACTTTCCCATATCATGCAAATATGCAGCTAGAATAACTTTACTATGCTGTTCTATCATTAAAATAAGTATCAAAAATTAAAAGCCTGATGTGACTGGTAATAATCTCCATAAATCTTATTTATATCTAATCATTTCTTCATCTGTAACACACTTCAGGGAGCAAAAAAATTCAAAGGTCATTTAAATACCTGATTGCCTAACATTTTTGCCTGTTTGGTATGAATTTGATAAGTAGAAAATTTTTCATCAATCTGAAGAAGTTCTTCCTGAGCAGGCTTATAATTATTGAGAAGATAAATTTTTCCTTGAGTTCTCAAATAGTGGATATAATCAAAAACTTCCTCCTCTTCAGTTGTCAATTTTGTTAAAGTACACGATTTAATTTTCCCATATCAGATAGATTTTCAAGCCCCAAAACCATACTGTAATAGAACTTTTTGCATCTGAGAAAAAAAGAGTTCAAAGATATTTTTATCATAAATTTTTACATAGACAACCAAATCTCAGTCCACATATCTTACAGAAGGGATAATATAAGGAGTCGCAACTCATGTACCAAACCTCTTGAGTGTATTTTTAAATTCAGCGATGTTTACTTGAGTAGAACTAGATTCAAAAGACTTAAAATCACCATACTCAAAAAGAGACAAAAGATCAGATTTTTTCATGGCAATAGTATTAGCAGACTTAATCTTCTTTCTTTTGAGTTCAACTGCTAAGGCTTCCTCTAAACAAGTTTCTCTTTTTTTATCAAAAAAATAAAGCGGTCTAGGCAATTCACCCGCAAGCATAGCATTAGAAAAGATAAACGGCACTGTCTGAGACTTAAGAAATTTTTGAAAAATTGTTTCTGTATTAGGGAAATCCACCGCAAAAATATACGAAAGCAGAGTATCCGACTCCATAGGAGTTATCACCCCAGATTTAAATGAAATCAGAATTTTTTGTATCTCCATAAGAATAATACTAAAATAAAAGCATAACCTAATATGAAGAATAACAAAAGTATAACAAAATACAAGAACAAGAAGTTATAGAAGAACAAAAAACGACTGAGAAAAAAGCTTTACAATGGGAATAAACTACTTAATATCAGTAATAGTAAACCTCCACTCTAATGGTAAAATCGTTTCAGGCAAATTTGCATCCAAAACAACTTGCTCAATACCATCTTCATTTACAATTTGAGAAATTCTCTCTGATTTACCAGCAATTTCAACAACTTCTCCTACTTTTAAAGGAAGACCCATCTCATTCATTACCACTGCTGTTTGTTTCTGAACCAGATTTTCATCATGCTGAGTAAAAGGATCTGTCAAAATTCACGTTCTGATTTCATCTTTTTTTGCCCCAGATAAGAGCTCAAAAAGTGCAGATCCTGTAAAATCTAAAATAAGATCTTTTTTCTCTCCAGAAGTAACTACCTCCATCGTCTCAGGATCGGTTGCAAGATATGAAAGACTGACTTTAGCTCATTGTTCAACAATAGTTGGATTCATACATCCTCAGAGAAGCATCATCACTCCTACTAGAACAAATCCTCCACCAAGTAAAGAATGTTTTTTCATTTGTTTTTTCCATAAAAAATAAAAAATCTCAATGAAATAATACTAAAGAAAACAAGTTTTTCAAGAGCTTTTCCCTTAAATGCTAGCATACAGGAAATCCAAAAGAAGCTACTATAATTGATAAGCCCATATTTTTTATCTCAAAGATCAATACTAATGAGTATTACCGTTTTAAAACTCAAGTGAAAGACTTTTAATAAAAGCTTCTTATTTTTATTTTTTAAAGCCTAGCCCCTTTCTTATTTTTATATCTTCGCAAGCTCTATATATCCGATATGATGTTGATGTTCTCCATAGGGAGCATGATGATCCTGTTCAAATTGCTCTTCTTGACATTCAATACAATAGCCCTGAGGTACTTTAAAATCCTCAAAGGTATAGAAGGAAAGCTTTTGATTCACTCCCATCGTTTGATCATCAGCAAAGAAAAAAGTTAAACAAAGCATGCCTCATTGGCTCAACTGAGAAAGAGCATAAGGAAGCAATTGAGAGAGAACAAAACTCTTTTTGAGAAAGATGATAACATTGAAGAGCAAGATTAGATCGTATCTTTGGTCGCAAGGACGAGGCAACTCCTTTAAATCAGCTTGAAAGAAATGTATCGCTGGATGAAGAGTCAAATACTCAGGGAATTGCCGATCAGGCTTGGATTGATTGTCGATTGCGACTACTTTCGCACCATAGCTCGCACAGAAAATACTCCACCTTCCATTGCCCGCTCCCAGGTCAAGCACTGAAGAAATTTTTTGGTGATGGAAGAGTGTTGCTAGCTTTTCTTCTAATCGCATTTTGTGAGAGAAAAGAGGTAAATCTGATCAGGTTTTTAAATTGCCTAGGAAAGAGACCGATTTTTTAGAAGGAAAATCAAAGGGAATTGTTTTTTTGAGAAAATAGCTTCGTTTAACAGCATCCTAGCGGTCGGGGACTCTCTTGCAGACGGAGAAAGAACGAGTTTAGGGCTACGATTCACTAAAGAATCTTTATGAACTCAATAGGATTTCTGATTTTTAAAGCTTTTTACTCAATAGAGCACCTATTGAAACACTGAAAATCACAATCATTAGATACCTCAACCCTATTTGCATCATATACTCTTGTAAAGTCATGCTTGACATCGGAAGCAAAATAGTGAAATCCAGAAACCAATTTATCAAAAGCCAAATCAGTCCCAGAAAAACTGATTCTTTGAGGTAATTTTTTTGAACAGTTTGAAAATATTTCACGAGCAAAAAGCCACCAGCTCCCGCTCAAGTAATAATCATGATGGTTTTTAGGAAGAAAATATCAATCATCGGAACGCCTCCTTTCCCATAAAAAGGGATTGAAACTATAAACGGAATGAGCCATGTTAGCACTCAGAATCCGATCGCTTTTTTTCGTGAAGCCATTGTTATTATCTCAAATACGTAAAAACTACTACCCTACAAAATGCAAGATCACCCCTGCAACTTTCTGTACATTAACAATATGTACTACCTCTCAACTATCAAGTTGAATAGTTCCAGAATCTCAAACTTGACCACCCATCTCAGGATAGAACGGTGTCTTATCAAAGACTAGAAATCTAACTCCATCATCTGTTGTAATATCCTTGATCAAAACAGGATTTTCAAGATCCAAACGATCATAACCAACAAATTCTGTCGCACCTACTCCTTCAAGATACTTTGACCAATCCGTTGTCTTACTAAACATTTCCTTACTTCCTTGGCGAGATTTTTCCTTTGCCTGAGCTAGTGCCTTTTCATATCCTGGCAAATCAAGTTCAATTCCCTTTTCCTGAGCGATCTCTTTAGTAATTTCCAATGGAAATCCATAAGTATCATAAAGCATAAAAATCTGACTTCCTTCCAAAACTTTCTTCCCTTCTGTATGAAGTTTATCAATTGATTCAGTCAGAATTTTTGCTCCATTTGCAATAGTCTTTTCAAACTGGCTAATCTCAGCAATCAAAACCTTACTAATTCTCTGCTGATCAAAATCTCTTAGTCCCTCAAAAGCCTTAAAAGCATCTGCAATAAAACGCTCAAGTTCTGCTCTATCAATTTTCTTCAACAAATAAAGATTATAATAAGCTCTTCTAATAATCATTCTCAAAACATAGCCAGCACCTACATTTGAAGGAGTCAAACCATCATTGATAAGCATAAAGGCAGTTCTAATATGATCGGCTACAATTCTAAACCTTCTCTGATGCTCTGCATAGCTCAATCCTGTAGTCTTAGCAAGCAAATCAAGCATTGGAGTAAACAAGTCTGTTTCATAAACACTAACTTTATTTTGCATTACCTTACACATTCTCTCAAGCCCCATTCCCGTATCAACATTATGTTGTACAAGCTTGGTGAGATTTCCCTTTTCATCTCTATAAAATTCCATAAACACATTATTCCAAATTTCAAGCCAATTATCTTCATCTGTTTTTACATTTGATCAAACAGGTGGAAATTCTGACTCCCCCACTCGATAAAAAATTTCAGTGTCTGATCCACAAGGACCTACAGGACCAGGACTCCACCAATTATTATCAGCGTCAAGAAAAGAGATTCTCTCATCAGGGATTCCTGCATCTCTCCATGCCTGTGCAGTAAATTCATCTCTCGGAGCATCCTCATTTCCTTCAAAAACCGTTACTGCAAGTTTTCTAGGATCAAAGCCCAAATGCTCTACCAAAAATTCATAACTCCATTGAACCGCCTCTTTCTTGAAATAAGCTCCGAGACTCCAGTTTCCCATCATTTCAAAAAATGTCAAATGAGAGTTATCTCCCACTTCATCAATATCTACCGTTCTTACACACTTTTGGATATTAAAAAGCTGCTTTCCAAGCGGATGAGGTTTCCCTGCAAGATAGGGAATTAACGGCTGCATCCCTGCAACATTAAAAAGCGCAGTCGATTCCTTATCTGCAATAAGCGAAGCCTCAGGCAAATGTGCATGAGCCTTAGAAGTCCAAAAGCGTTCTCGCTTTTGTCTAATTTCCTGAGAAGTTAACGGTTTCATCAAACAATATCAATTAAATTAAAATCTAGTATATTACCTATCAAGTTCGCAAGTTTCCAAAATATAATCAGCTTGAAAACTTTTGTCGATATCCTCTTGAGAAGCAAAATCTCAAGTGAGATTTTTATATTTTTTTTCAAAATTAAGGACTCTTTTTACCAAAGGTATTTTCCCACGAAAGCCACCAAAGAACCATTCAGAATTAATTTTCTGACCTTCATCAAACTTCTCCAAATCAAATTCTTGACTTCCAAAGATAGAGGGATCATAAAGTTTGTCATTGATGACATAAAAGAATCTTCCTGTAAAATACCTCCTACCTGCTACAAAATAGTTGCCATTTACATCACTCCAAGCTCTATTTCCATAGATAATTTCAGTATCCTGATCTCCAGATATCTTAATCAACTCAACTTCATCATAAGTTGGATCTAAAACAGACAAAAAACCACTGGATAAAGCCCTTTCTGCAGCCATCAAGCCTCCAGAATAAAATCTATCAGCATCATATTTCTCCAAAGCCATTCCTCACTCCAGCCATCCTTCTTCAATTGTTTTACAAAGATAAGTCGGCCTTTGACCGGCTATCGCTCAGGAAATAATCTCCTTTGAGTCAAATCCACAAGAATCTATTTTAAGAAGTTGTTTAAGGTTTCTATCATACATAAATGACGGGAAACAAGCACCACCTAATCAATTAAACATTTTTCCCTGCTTTTTTTTCTGGGTACAATTTTTAACATGATCTGAGATCAAAATTTCAGGATACGATTGATAAGAACTCTCACAAGTAGGAAAGAATCCATACACCAACGCATCAGCCATCTCATCACTAAGATTACCCACATCAACCGTCCTCAAAACTGCATCCCAACCTGTCATACTCGATCGATCAACTCAGCTAGCAGAACAAGACTGATTAAACCTCTGAGTAAAGAGTTTGGCATATCTAGCATAGTGAGTCTGAACTGCAGAATTGGTTTTCAGCATTACTCCGATCACTACTCCAAATGCACACAACACAATACATAATCCCATAAGAACCTTTCTCATACCTTAAGTCGAAAGAGATAAAACAAAATCAAGAATCAGATTTTTTCTTCTTTTTTCCCTATTTACTGAGTAGTTACTGTCTGATGAGATTTTACCGCATCAATTGATTCGTAAAGATTGATCTTGTAAAGCCCCTTTGTCGTCAAAACATGAAGTTCAGGTTTGTCTGCCGTACTAGCAGGGATAGTCATATCTACGATACGATCTGAGCTCTTACTCAAATCAAACTTAAATCTAAGCAAATAATAAAGCTTGAAACTTGTCTTATGATTAGCATTCGTCTTGATTGGAGAGGATTCATAGACAGTCATAGTTTGATTATCTCTATCAAAAAGCGCTACATAAGGAGAAGTCTCTGATGCCAATATCTTTACATTATCTGAGTATTTTGCCACAACCTTATCCCCTCCAATCATAGGAATTTCACGATGATCAAGCTTTGTAATTTGACCTTCTGGTCTCCAGAACTGATAAAGCTTTCCACCTCCCCATGCCAAGAAAGTTTGATCTACCACAAAGCCATTAAGTGATGGTAAATTAACTCCGCTACCAGCCAAAAGAGAATAATTCTGACCTCATTTGTATTGAGCCTCAGATCCAGCAAGATTAGTATATCTCGTCAATATTACAGAGGCAAAGTTATTTGGATTCTTTTGGAAGAGATAAAGATTCTTATTGTAGGTCAATACTCCTCCTAAATTTGCAGTTGCCCAAGAACCATCAGAACTCTCCATAGACTCTACCCCAGTCTTAGACACATAAAATAGATTTCCTCAAGTTCCATAACAAACAAGCCCCTTTTTACTAATGCTCAAAGTACATTCTTTAACATCACTAGAGCCATCATAAGCGACCAAGGTTCCTCTAGTCGAATCATTAACGATTCCCATCAAAGCTCACTTTGAACCAGCTACATTTGACTGAGCACCTACAGCAAGACTCAAAGGAGTTCCAATCTTTGCAAGTTCATCTGCAGACAAAGTCAAAACTTCAGATTTTTTTCCCAAGCTAGCATTGTCAAATTGTGAAAAACTCGTAATACTTGCTATATTATATCCCTGTTCATAACTATCTTCAAGCACCTTTTTAAGATTTTTAATATCTTCTTGCCAAATTCCTTGAGACTGAATCTGCTGAAATTTAGCTAAAATCTCCTGATATTGCAAAGACTTTTCATCACTAGAAGCATTAAGCTGTTTAAACGCCTCAATATCTTGCTTAAGTTGAGCAAGAGTAATCGTCTGCTTTGTTCCACTTCCTGTAGTATAGGTTGCAACCTGACTTGATACTGAAAATTGACTCAATACAGCATATCCTAGCACCACAACAAGCAATCCCAACACTCCCGCAATCAAATAATAATTACTAGTAAGTTTTAAGTAGCCTTGAGTTCTTCCTCTTAATGCGCCAAGATCTACTGCGCCTCTAAGCTTTGCCATATATTTAGCTCCTATTTGTGAAGCAAAACTTGTCAACTTTCATTTTGGCCTAACCCTTAAAGTTTCTAGACTAATTCCCCCAAGAGAGAATGTAGAAAGAAATCAGATTTCAGACTTGTCTACTCTAGAGGACAAGACTGCATCCAAAGCATCGATCAATACTGAAACATTTTGTTCTTCTAACAAAGCTTGCATTTCTTCGACATCATTTTGGTCGAGAGCATCTGCCAATCTCATACCCGCATAGAGATAAACATCTCCTTGCAAAGTTTCACCACCAATAAAATCTGTAAACGTATCAATCTTTGCATTTTCTTCAAAAGGATTCTCCAAACTTGTATACAATCTATTTTCACGGAAAATCATCAAACTTGAATTTCCGATAAGCCAAATCTTAATCTTCTCATCTACAAACAATTGAAAATACCCTCTAATGTCAAAAACTGGCATATCATGAAGTTTTTCTGCAAAAGAAAGTAGGCTATCATTTAGTTTCTTAAGCTCCGTCTCCGCTAGAAGTTCAATTTCATTTTCAGTCAACTCTGAATTGGCCGCTTGGTTCAAAAAATTCGCCAAAAATTCCTCAAAAAGTTCCTTTTGATAATCTACAAACTTCTCAGACCCAATTTGAACAAAAAAATCTACTTGCACACCATTTGCAAGCACTTGCGATCTACGATAGTTCTTGTCTAGATCATTATATTCTCTGATATTAGCCTCAGCCTTCATACTGTCCTACTCAAAAAAATAAAACCACACATTTTCTCCCCTCTGTGATAAGGAAAACCAAGAGAAAATCAAGAGAAACTCAAACTTTTTTACCAAAAAAAAGAAAAATCTGATTTTACAGATTTCTCTCATTATGAAGATCAAGATTTTATAATGACTAACTATTAAAAAGCCTTAATATAGACACTTTTAGTTAAAAAAATTTGGATTTATCAGTTTCAAAATCACTCACGAAGCCCCAAGCATCGCCAAAGCTTTCGCAACACTAGTGATCATCCCTTTTCATTTTGCAAAATTTCCAGACTCATAACCAGCAGTCGTCATCATTACCCCACCAGCTACAATCATCAAAAACGACATTACCAAGACAATCGAAATAATAATCTTCATAAGTCCCTTGATCATAATAGGAAAAGCATTGAGCTGATTTACTCTTCCATCACTACTTACCCCAATACAATTTCACAAAAAAGGAAGATTAGTGTTGAGCTTAACTCATTTACATTCATTCAATGGCTTGGTAGCAGCCACTCCTGCATCTGCCCCCGTAGCAAAAGCAAAATGTCCAGCCCCCATCAACAACATAGAAAAAAGTCCAAAAATCAGATTTCTCACTATTTTCATCTTTTCTTACTTAAAGAATAAAATACTATTTCAACTCTAATAAAACTTGATTAACCAATTCAGGATCAATGCTTCCCCTATACTTTGACATAATCTCCTTCATTAAGAGTCCTTTTTGTTTCTGAATATCTATCAATCCAAGCTCAACAACAATCTGTTGAATCAGATTTTTAGTCTGCTCTTTTGTCATCAATTGAGGAAGGTATCACTCAAGGACTTTTCTTTTCTCTTCTTCAGTTTTAAGCTCATCTCCTTTTCCAGCCTTTTGGAGGAAAAGCATTCCTTCCTGCAAAGATTTCACCTCCTTTCTAATCAAATTAACAACCTCTTCATCTGTCAACTCTCTTTGAAGATCAATCTTTTTATTCTTAATCTGTGAGATCAGATAGTTAAGAATAAGTTTCCTATTCTCCTGCCTCTCTTTCATCGCAATCTTGTAATCTTGCATAATCTGTTCAATCATTTTTTTACAAAAAAGGTTTTAAAAGCTGATTTTCTCGAAATTCTCACCTACAACAAAGAAAGTTATTTTCCCCTTGCATTCAGCAAGAAAATCACTATATTTCAATCACTGAAATGCTGAGGTGATGGAATTGGTATACATGTACGCTTGAGGTGCGTATGCCATCTGGCTTGAGGGTTCGAGTCCCTTCCTCAGCATTTTTTTCGTTAATTCAAAGTTTAAAGTAATCCTGACTTTTCCAACTGATCTACTTTTTCAAGTGAGATCCCCGTTTTATATTCGATTTTCACCTTTCACTCTTGTGCCTTATTCTTGGCAAATCTAATCTCAAGTGGATTTGGTTTATTGTAGTTCGTTTGATATTTTTCAGCGGTATCTATAAAATGCGACTTAATAAACTTTACTATAAACTCCAACAAATTCATCTCTGAAATTTTAAAAAACGCAATAATCAAAAAAATCAGAAACACAAAAACTGCAGAGACTCCACCTATTACCCTATTTACCTTTTGAAATTGATTAAAAGCAAAAAAGGCAGCTGCGACTCCGAGCGCCAAAATAAAAATCTGAACAATAGAAACACTGATCGGACCTACTGTCAAAGTCAAACCTGCAAGCAAACCTTTCTGAATGTTTTTTGGGAAGACTGCTTTCATGTACACCATTGCTCAAATAAAACACACCCAAGTATAGCCAAAAAAGCAAAAAAAGCAAATTTTCACAAAAACCTTTTTCAAAAAAATCAAAAACTAAAATCTATTTGCCAAATAAGCAAGACCTAGAGCATCTGCCGCATCATTATATTCAGGCATCTCTTGTAATCTAAAAAGCTTCATAATCGTTTTTTGCACAAGAAGTTTTTCTGCCTTCCCCGTCCCCGTAATAAATTTTTTAAGCTCTATCGGAGTAAATTCCTGGATTTCAACTCACCTCTTGACTGCCAGCATCAGCAAAACTCATCTTATTCCAAAGACAAACTCCGCATTATTTTGGTTAAATTTAGTAAAAAAAAGTTTTTCCATTGCCACCTTCTCTATTGGATATTGCTCAAACATTGTGAGAAAAAAGTCATAAATCTGACTCATCCTCTCAAACTGATCATATCTGGTAGGAGCTTTTTGGTGTTGAAGAAGGATTCCAGAATCTACAATCTTCAAATCCTTATCAATCAGTGCATAACCAAGTTTTCTCACTCCTGGATCAATTCCCAATATCATTTTTTCTACTCTCCATCTAAAAAAGACCTCATCATTAAAGACAAGGTCATTACTACAATCTTACTCTTCAACCTCAGAAATTTCATCTTCAATAATTGCCTCCATACTCTTGAGCGCTTCATCATCAAGTACCTTTTTTCCCATTCTCATGTCCTTGATTTTTGCCTGAATCTCTTTTTCCAAATTTGAACGAATTTTTTCTTCTGAATCAAGATACTTCGCAAGTTTCTCTTTTCCCTGAATTTTTTCACTTCCTACAGTATAAAACGCCCCAGCCTTGCTAATCAATTTTAATACCAATGCCGCCTCAATAATATCTGTCGTTCTATCATATCCCATCTGCCACTTAATAGGGAGTTCTGCTGTCTTAAATGGAGCAAAGATCTTATTTTTTGCAATTTTAATTTTTGCAAAATATCCAACTTGTTCTTTATCTTCCATAATTTTATCACCCTTTCTAATCTCAATTCTCTGAGAAGCGAAGAACTTAAGAGCATTTCCACCCGTTGTCGTTTCTGGATTCCCAAACATGATTCAGATTTTCATTCTAATTTGGTTAATGAAAATACACATTGTCCCGGTCTTGGCAAGTACAGAGGTAAGTTTTCTAAGTCCTTGAGACATCATTCTCGCTTGAAGTCCCATATAAGAATCTCCCATATCACCTTCAACTTCAGCTCTTGGAACCAATGCTGCTACAGAGTCGATCACAATAAGCTTCACCGCACCTGTTTTGGCAAGCTCTTCTGCAATTTGCAAAGCCTGCTCTCCATAATCAGGCTGAGAAAGGATAAGCTCATCTGTATTTACCCCCAAAACCTTTGCATAATGAGGATCCAAAGCATGTTCCGCATCAATAAACGCAGCCACCTCTCCTCTCTTTTGGATTTCAGCAATCGCATGAAGTGCAATAGTAGTCTTACCTGATGATTCTGGACCATAAATTTCAATCACTCTTCCCTCTGGATATCCTCCACCAAGGATCAAGTCCAAAACATAAGAACCACTATGAGCAGTATTTACCAATCAAACATTGGCATTATCACCCATTTTCATAATTGCACCCTTTCCAAATTGCTTTTCAATATTCATAAAAGCGTCTTTGAGTGCTTGAGAGTTTACATTAGACATTAGTATTTGATATAAGAGTATAAAACTTTTTTAGAACACCCCCTCTTTTACAAAAAAAAAATTAAAAATCAAGAGAATTTTATCAATTTTTATCTACCATAAAAAATTTGTCAAAAAAAACATTGATTTTGTCAAAAAAGATTTGACATTGTCAAAGAAATCTGTATATTGCAATCAGAATTTTGTTTTTTACCAAAGAATTTATTCATTTGATCCAAAGATATCATGGCAAAACTTGATGAATTACAAAAAAGATTGATCGCATTTTTTAAACAAAATACTGAACAGGAAGGGCTTACTCTCAGAGAAATCGCAAATGAAGTTTGAGCCTCTCATCCACAAACGGTTTTAAATAAGCTCAATCAGCTCGTTTTTAAGGGGTATTTTATCAAAGATGAACATGGATATAGGCTCTTGAGAGAGGAAGTCTGAAATAAGTTTGATGACATCGTTCAGCTTCCAATCTATGGCTTTGCTCAGTGTGGAAATAAGGGGAAGCAAATCATCGATGAATATTCTCAGGAAAAAATGC
>ERZ773233.720-NODE-720-length-20997-cov-3.361713_pt1 | contig 20997 bp, 21 predicted proteins | sample MGYA00580991_ERZ773233 | MGnify/ENA primary metagenome ERZ773233 (study PRJEB29015, sample SAMEA2738178) | human oral metagenome | biome: human oral; feature: human-associated habitat; material: saliva | place: China | collected 2161 ...
AAATTTTGCGGCAAGCCAAATTCGCCAGCTTGCGCTTTCTGCAGTTTGACGCCATAAGGAGTATCTACGAAGCTTAAATTTTTATTCGCCCGTATCGGTGCGCCGCCGTTTAGCTCAAAGCCGCTAACTGCGTAAAATTCGCACTCTTTCACGATGCTAATCGTCTTTAAAACGACGTAGGCGACCTTCACGCCCATAAAGCTTCCCGGGCCGTTTGCGTAGATGATTTTTTGTAGATTAAATTTGCCGCCGTTTAAGATCTCGTCTATTATTTTTACAAGGGAGACGTCGGATTTTTTTTCGCTAGAAATTTGCTCCATAAGCTCGCCGTTTTCGTCATAAATGCCAACGATTAGCGGCGAGCTAAGAGCGATAACTAAAATTTGGATATTTTTTATGCAAATACCTTTTGATATTCGCGCGCAAAATCGCCTTTTAGCGTGACGATTTCGTAGTTTTTATCGTCGCTTAGGATAGCTAGCGTTAGCTCGTGGTTTAGCTCATGACTGCCCGCAAAGCTCGTATAGTCAGCCATCAATGGCGCACCCATCAGGCTTAGATCGCCGATCGCGTCTAAAATTTTATGACGAACGAATTCGTTTTCAAAGCGCAGACCTTCGGGATTTAAAATTTTATTATCGTCGATAACCACGGCGTTATCTAGGCTGCCGCCGAGAGCTAAATTTTGCGCTCTTAGCATCTGCACGTCTTTTAAAAATCCAAACGTTCTAGCGCGCGCGATCTCCTCGATGTAGGCTTGTTTACTAAACTCAAACACGTTGTTTTGCTCGCCGATTATCGGGTGGGCAAATTTGATAGTAAAGTCGAATTTCGGGTTATTCGACGGCGTTACTCTGGCGAATTTCCCGTTTTTATTTACTTCTACCGGGTGTTTGATTACGATTACTTTTTTGTCCGCGTCAAGCTCCGCCGTGCCGGCTTCATCGAGCATCATGCAGTAGCTTATCGCCGAGCCGTCCATGACTGGAACTTCGTTGGCGTCTAGGACGATACGGATGTTGTCGATGCCGTAGCCGTTTATCGCGCTAAGGAGATGTTCGATCGTCGAGACGTAGCCCTCTTTGCCGCCGATAACGGTAGCCATTTGAGTGTTTATCACATTTTTTGGCTCCGCTTTAAAGCTCACTCCGAGGTCTTTTCTGTAAAATATTATCCCCGAATTTGCACCGAGCGGCTCAAGCGTGATTTTTATCGGTTCGCCCTTGTGAAGTCCGATGCCTACGCCTTCTACGGCTGATTTTATAGTTGTTTGTTTCAAATTTTCGCCCTTATTTTTCTCATTCTTGCCATTATACAACAAATTTACAACAAAATGGCAAATTTATTCGACCATTTTTTTGGCCGCGCTTAAAACGCCGGTGACGTTATCCTTCATCCAGCCGTTATCCATCCACTCTTCGGGGCGCACTTCTATGCCTTGCACCAGCATGCCAAAGTGCAAGTGATCGCCCATCGCTAAGCCCGTAACTCCGGTGTTTGCAATGATGTCGCCGGCCTTGACGGAGTCGCCTGCTTTGACGTTTAGCGAGCTGCAGTGCCCGTAGAGTGAAAATAGCCCGAATCCATGATTTATCAGGATGTTGCGTCCATAAATGCCGTTATCTGCTGCAAATTCGACCGTGCCGTCGTTGTTAGCGACGATATCGGCTCTTTGCGTCGAGGCTAGGTCGATGCCCATGTGCCAGCTTTCGCTCACGTCTTTATCCTCAAAGGTATAATATCTGTGGTCGCCAAAGCTCGCTACAGCTTTGCCGTTTTTAAGCGGGTAAAATTTATTCACGCTAAAATTTTCCGCCGCGTCTATTTCGACTTTTGCGGCGATTTGCGAGATTATTTTTTCATTTGCCTCGCGGAGATTTTCATTGACGAATTTCATCTTTTCCAGATTGCTCATTGCGTCATAATTTTTTGCGTATTGCTGCGCTAGTTCCGGGATTTTTTCGTTTAAAAATCTACTCTGACCGTCTAGTTTTATCTTTGAGGTGCGGTATTTTTTGTCTTGGTAGAAAAATCTTATCTTGCTTTTGGTTATATTTCCCGCCGCGTCAAGCGCCACGACATCGGCGCTAAACGAGCCTTGCTGTGCCGGCCAAGCGACTAAAGAAGCATAGTAGCCCTCTTTTACGAATTTGCTCGGGATAAATTTTTTACCGTAGTTCGTCTCGATATAGACCTCTTTTAGCATCTCGTCAGTCGCCTTAAACACGACCGTCGCGCTACCGCCTTTAGTGATGGCGTATGAGTGGTTTAGGATGTTTACGTCGGGTTTTTTGTTATCGACGGTGATTTTGACCTCTTTTTTTTGCGTGTTGCCGAAGAAAAATCCCCATTTACTAGTATCGGTGGCCTCGATTACGATGTTGTAGATATCTTTTTGCGCGCCAAATCCTGTTTTGGGAAAGGTCAAATTTAAATCGACGATTTCAGACGGCGCTTCAAATTTTTGAGTCAATAAATTTACGCTGCCTTTTTCGTCTATAAGCGAAATTTTAACTGATTTCACGCCGCCTTCGTCGGTTATTTTGATCGGCAGAGGAGAGGTTAGATTCCAGTAAATTTGATCTGAGATGGCTATACTTGGTGCTTCGCGTTCAAATGTTTTTGAGGTAAATAAAAAAGCTATCGCCGCAACTAAAAGTAAAATAATAACGCCGAAAAATATCAAATTCGGATTGCCGCGTCTTTTCATAAAAATCTCCTAAATCTTAAAGAGACCGATTTTACTAAAAAGCGATAAATTTAAGGTAAATTTGCGCCTGAATTTATAAAATTTCACGTATTTTTCTAGCTTCTCCCATCCATTCTCGCAGCTCGTCCCACTGCTCGTTTTTGATTAAATTTTCGCATTCGTCAAGCTCTTTTTTGAAAAGGTCTATCGAATTTATCAAATTTTGCTTGTTTTGTTTAAAGATATCCGTCCACATCACGGGCGAGCTTTTGGCGATCCTGATCATGCCGTTAAATCCCGTGCCACTTAGCGCGATGATATTTTTTTTGTTTTCCTTTTTTAGTACGCTGCTAGCTAGCGAAAAGCTGATAGCGTGGGGTAGGTGAGAGATGACGCTGGCGTGATGATCGTGCTCCGCCGCGCTCATAAAAATGATCTTCATGCCCAGGTGCGAAAACAGCTCGACCGAGCGCTTGACGTGCATCTCGCCGCTTTCTTTAAAGTCGCAAATGGCTACGACGGCGTCTTTAAAAAGCCCAGAAAACGCGGCGGTCGGACCGGAGTACTCGGTGCCTGCCATCGGGTGAGCGGGGATGAAATTTTGCCTGATGCTCTCGGGTACGGCTTCGATTATTTTTTGCTTAGTGCTACCAAGATCGATGATGGTCGTGTTTTCGCCGATGCCTTCAAATTCTTTGACGATTTTTATGATGCCTTCGACTGGGATGGCTAGAAATATCATATCGCACTTTTGCTTCATCTGCTCAAGGGTTAAAATTTCATGCACGAGGCCGAGCTGCATCGCCTGTTTTTCGTGCTCTTTGCTTAGATCCATGCCGCTAACGCAGCTGATTAGTTTTTCGTTTTTTAGGCTAAGACCTAGCGAGCCGCCGATGAGTCCTAGGCCTACGATACCGATTTTCATAAATTCGCCTTTTAAATTTATATTGTTTAAAAATAAAATGTGCTATTATACAGCCTTATCATCATTTTTAGGTTAAATCAATGAAAAAAAGCGTTTTTCTACTACTTTTGGGCGCAGTTTTGGCGAATGCCGAGCAGATAACTTCCATAAATTTTAAAGGTCTCGTGCATCTGTCTCCAGAAACTGCAAAGGAGATAATGGGGCTAAAAGTCGGAGACGAGCTAAATGTCGATAGCACGGATAGGGCGATCGCAAAGCTGTTTAGACAGGGCTATTTCGACGATATCTACATCGAAAACAAGGGCGGCGACGTGACCGTAACGGTAAAAGAAAAGCCTAGCATCGCTCGTATCGATATCAAAGGCGTAGTGACTAACGATAAAACCGCCATCGACGGACTAATCAACATCAAGCAAGGCAATATGTACGACGAGTTAGCCATCGAGCGCGCAAAAGAGCGCATCAGGCAGTACTACGAGTCAAAAGGCTACTTCGACACGGTCATAGACGTAACAAAAGAGCCGGTGGCAGGCAATGAAAGCAGTCTTTTTGTCACGATGAACATAAACCGCGGCGAAAATATCATAATAGAAAACGTAAATTTAGTCGGCGCAAAGCTTTTTGATTATGATGACGTAGAGCCTGTGGTGGCGAACAAAGAGCGCGAATTTATGGGTTGGATGTGGGGCAGAAACGACGGCAAGGTTAAGCTTTTCGAGCTACCGAACGATCCTGCGAGAATCCAAGATAAATACTACCAAAAAGGCTACCTAGACGCCACCGTCTCAAACCCGTATCTAAACGCCTATATGGATAACTACACCGCAGACCTCACCTACTACGTGACCGAGGGCGAGCAGTATAGGGTATCTAGCGTAGATATCGAAGCGCCTGAGTTTTTAGAGCTTGATAAAGAGAAAATTTTAAAAGACTTTAGGCTGGAAAGCGGCGACGTGATGAACTCCGCTCGCCTAAGACAAGATATGAAAAAGCTCGACGATATGGTAGCGGATAAGGGCTATGCGTTTGTAAGGATAAATCCAAAAACCGAGAAAAACGTCGAGGACAAGACTGTTAGTATCGTCTATGAGGTTTTACCGGACGAAAAAGTATATATAAGAAACGTGCAAATTTCAGGTAACGATAGAACCGTAGATAGAGTCGTCAGACGCGAGCTATACCTCACGGAGGGAAATTTATACAGTAGAACCGACCTGCAAGACAGCAAGGACGCTCTAAGGCGAACGAGCTATTTTGACGAGGTTGAGATCGAGGAGCAGCGCGTCGGAGCAAACCAAGTTGATCTGCTCGTAAAAGTAAAAGAAGCCTCCACCGGCTCTATTAGCGGCGGTATCGGCTACGGCAGCTCGGACGGCTTGCTACTTAACGCGAGCGTGTCGGATACGAACGTATTTGGTAGCGGTATGAAGGGCGTCATAAGCGTGGATAGAAGCGACAACGAGCTCTCAGGTCAGATAGGTTTAACCAACCCGCGCCTTTTTGACTCAGAGTACAGCCTTGGCGGTACTCTTTATGCTAACGACTATAGCTGGAATAACTACGACGAGAAATCATACGGTCTAAACGTCGTCGTGGGTAGAAAACTAACTAGAAATCTAAGCGCGTCTTTGGGTTATATAATCGAACAGAGCCGTATTAGCGGACTTAGCGACGTGCTAAAAACCGTCGGGTACAAAGACGGCAAGAGCCTAAAAAGCTCGCTCATACCGTCTATTACATATAACAGCACGGATGATTATTACCTGCCTCGCACCGGTATCATCGCAAGCACTAGCCTAGAGTTTGCGGGCGTGGGCGGCGATGAGAAATTTTTAAAGAGTAGAACGAATTTCAACTGGTATCAGGGCATCAGAGAGTGGGTGGACTACGACCTTATTTTCAGGTTTAAATCAAGCTTCGGTAAAATTTGGGATCGCGGCTGGGTGCCTATCAACGAGAGACTATATCTAGGCGGTATCAGAAATCTACGCGGTTTTGAGAGCAGAACCGTCTCTCCTAAAGTCAAAGTCTCTAGCGGCAGCTGGTATGAGACGGGCGGCGATATGTCGTTTAATAGCTCGGCCGAGCTTAGCTTCCCGCTAATAGAGCGCGTAAAGATGCGTGGCGTGCTGTTCTTTGACTACGGCGTGATCCACGGCAAGATCGCAAACGTCACGGCTCCGGGCATCGTAGATCATATCGACGGACGCATCAGCAGATACAGTGCGGGCGCCGGTATCGAGTGGGTAACGCCTATGGGACCGTTACAACTAATCTTTGCCAAACCGCTCAAAAAGCAAGACGGCGACGATACGAGTACGTTTGAATTTACTATCGGACAACGTTTCTAATATTACAATAAAACGGCGTTTTGGTTTATAAGACGCCGTTTTTAACTTTCTATCCATAAATACAGCTTTTATCTCGATATAAATTTACAGTAAATTTTGCCTTATTTGCGTTGCGATTTAAATTTATCTATAAAATCCCCAATCATCTAAGCCGTCAAATTTGCCCTCACTTAAAAATATCAAGGTTCAAATTTAACTCGTCTATGATAGATAAAAAATCTGAAATTTCCTTTTTTATCCGCACGGCGTCCTCAAGGCTAGGCGACGGCGAAAAGAGCGTCGTCTCAAATTTATTTTCCGCTCCGTTTAAAAATAGGTAAAATTTATCGTCCATAAACGCAGCGCTCACTCCCATGTCTCCTGCAAATTTTTCCTTTAGCTCGTACAAACGTCTCATAAACGTAGGAGTCAAAAGATATCTTGCTTCAACCTTATCGTCCGTAAAACTCTAAATTAATCGTTAAAAAGAGTATCGTCCATCTGCTCTTTTTCGCCTAAAAATTTAGTGTTTAGAGTGCGACTTGCCACTATCGTTTGACCATTAAATTTCTTATAAAACTCGCAGACCAAGACCGAGCCGCTAAAGGCCTGCATATCCTTCATTGACTCCCACGCAAAAATTATCGCGGAGAGTAAATTTAATGTCGCCGAGTCGCCTAAATTTAGCTTCGAGTCATTTGGGATATCGATCGCTTCGCTGAGACTAAATTTGACGCCATTATAAATGCCGCTGATTTGATCTTCGGCGCGAAATCTGTCGCGTGAATAAATATTGATTTCTCTAAATTCTTTTTCGGTTATGCCTGCTTGGGGATCGTATTTAAAGGTTGGATTTACGTCTTTTATCGCAATGCGAATGAACGTATTTTTAAAAAACTCGTATAATCTTTTTCTGCATCTAGCGCATAGTATGCGGATATGTTAATAGCAAGAATGATAAACGGGAAATAGACGGCTGCAAATAAATCTCTAGCTCCGCTGCTGTCGAATATATACATAACGATCTCACCTCCTATCAAAAGCACGCCGAAAGTAAAGAAGAGTCCAAGAATTACGCTTTTAATATATCGCCTTTTGCATTCGCTTTGCTTTTTTGCGGTTGCCTCTATGGCTTCGTTTATGTTCAAATTTTGCCTCTTTTGGGGTTTTACGTTTGGAGCGAATCTTAGCGAAATTTACGCTGTAAGGGTGCGGGTTTGGAGATCAAAATAGTAAAAATAAGTCGCTAAATTTAAAAATCAGCCGCGCAAATTTTAGTATAATACCCCAAATTTAACTAGGCGGCAGCGATGATAAACGACGAATTTTACATGTCTCTAGCGATAAAAAAGGCTTGGGAGTTTCAAATTTTAACCTATCCAAATCCAGCCGTCGGTTGTGTGGTTTTAGACGCCGGCGGCAGGCTGCTTTCAGTCGCCACGCATAAAAAGGCGGGCTTTTTACACGCCGAGCCAAGCGCGATTCTTTTGGCGCTTTGCAAAAAAAGCGAGGCATTTTTGAGCGATTTTTTGCGCGAGTATAACGCGGCTTTTGGTGTAAAATTTGAAAACGCGGCCGAGCTTGAAAATGCGGACTTACAGCCAAATTTCACCTACGAATACATCCTGCAAAATCACGGCGATCTGCTAAAAGGCGCCAAGGCCTACGTGACGCTCGAGCCATGTGCTCACCGCGGTAAAACTCCGCCTTGTGCCGAGCTTTTAAAGCAGCTAAAATTTGCCGAAGTCGTTATCGCTAGAGGCGACGAAAATGCCGTAGCAAGCGGCGGTGCGGATATCCTGAAAAGCGGCGGCGTAGCGGTCAAATTTGGTGTGCTAAGGCGTGAGGCGGATGAGCTGGTAGAGCCGTTTCTAACGTGGCAGAGGGGGAATTTTAGCTTTTTCAAGCTCGCCCTTAGCGCAAACGGCGTTGCAGTAGGTACCGCGCAGAGCAAGATCATCTCAAATTTAGCTAGCCGCACCCACTCTCACCGCCTTCGCAGCGCGGCCGAGCTGCTAGTTATCGGCGGAGCCACCGTCCGCACCGACCGCCCGAGGCTCGATACCAGGCTGATAGAGCGCGGCAAAAATCCAAACGTGATGATCTACTCGCGCGCGCGAGAGTTTGATGCGTCTATACCGCTTTTTGGCGTGATGGGCAGGAGCGTGCGCGTAACAAACGACATAAATGAAGCTTTCGCGCCGCGCTTAACGATGTTTGAGGGGGGCGAAAACGCGCTAAAAGCCCTAGACGAACGCGTAAAATGGCTACTGCTCTACCGCTCTAGCGAGTTTTTGGACGCGCCCGCGGTAAGGCTAAATTTAAAACTCAAACCGCTATTTCACGGCGAGCTTGGCGGCGACGTTTACGGATGGTATAGGATCGAGCGGGATTTAGGCTAGAGCGCGTCAAATTTGCGCTATGATTTTGTAAATTTAAAGGAGAAAAATGAAAGAGATAACGCTAAACGGAGAGAAATTCCATGTCGCGGCAAACACGATGGATGAGCTAAAAAACGAGGCTCTGGGCGATAAAAATGGCGAGATGTATAAATTTCTAGCCAAATTTAACGCGAGCGAGCCCGATATCTTTATCCTAGACGGCTTTGCGACGAAGGAAAATTTGGAGCTAAAAGAGGGCTCAAATGTAGTATTTATCAGGCGGGGCGTGATGCCTGGGCGCGAAGTGCTAAAAGCTATGATCGCCTCCAGGAACAGCCCCGAGCTAAACGCGGCGCTAGCTAGCGGCTGCGTGGGCGTGGCCGGGCTGGGCGGTCTTGGCTCAAATATCGCGCTAAGCCTAGCTCGCACGGGCGTCGCCAAGCTCGTGCTGGCCGACTTTGACGTCGTGGAGCCTAGCAACCTAAACCGCCAGCAGTACTTCGTCCGCCACATCGGCATGAAAAAAACGGACGCGCTAAAAGAGCTCATCGCCGAGGTAAATCCATTCGTCGAGGTCGTGACGCACGACGTGACGCTAGATGCGAGCAACGTCGCCGAGATTTTCGCGCCGTGCAGCGTCATCTGCGAGGCCTTTGACAACGTCGCGGGCAAGGCGATGATGGTAAATGAAGCCGGAGCTAGTCTGCGGGATAAAAAGATCGTCGGCGCGTCGGGCATGGCGGGGCACTTTAGCTCAAATCTCATAAAAACGGTCAAATTTGCGCGAAACGTCTATCTGTGCGGCGATCTGCAAAACGCTGCGGGCGTAGGACAGGGGCTCATGGCTGCGCGCGTGGCTATCTGCGCAAATCATCAAGCAAACCTCGCCATCAGGCTTTTGATGGGGCTTGAGGAGGTTTAAATTTGACTGCGGGAGCGGCGTTTGGCGAGTGGTTTGGCATTTTTAACTCGCGCTCAAATTTAGCTTTGGCAAGTTTTTGATTTCGCTAAATTTGAGCAAATTTCGTTGCGATAAAGTTGAGGGTTTGTGTTTGGCTACGTCAAATTTGGCTCGCAAATTTGTACTAAAATCGGATAAAATTTACTTGCCTGATATTTGAATTAGCTATTTGCGCTTGGCTGGTCGCACCGAAGTTTAGTTTCAAATTTCATCGCAAAATTTAATCCAAATGAGCTCCTGCCTCGCAAGAAGGCAAAATTTATCTGCGCTACTTCATCTTCGGACGAAACGAGCGTTTTACGTCAAAGCCATTGCCGGCGATTTTTATATCGTTTGGGATTGCGCCTACCGGGGTGGAGGCGTCCTTTTTGGCGGATAAAAACTCTACTAAGTTTTGCCACACGAAATCGGCATCTATATAAAGTCCCATCGCGCTAAGTTGCGGATTTATCGCTACGAAGTCGGTAGTTTTCGTTTTTTTAAAAAGCACGATCGGCGCATTTAAAATCTCGTCTGCGCTTATCGCTTTACCGCCGCGAACGATATTTTTTAACGATTTTTCGCAGGTGGCGCCTAGGGGGTATTTTATGTCGAGTAAAATATCCTTTCTCGTAGCATAATCGCTGGTTTGCCGAAACTGCGAAACGGGATAGGCGCGAAAACCGTCGTTAAACGTCAATATTTTGGTTTTATTATCGGTTTCTTTAAGATCAAGGCTCGTGTAAATCTTGCCCCGCGCGGCGAAAATATGGACCAAATTTTGATCGATAAAGATGATGGAGTGCAGCAGGCGCGGAACTTCATTGACGTCGGTTTTGTTTAAATTTATAAATTTACCGTCAGTAAATCGGTAGCCGCCCAGTTTCTTTTCAAAATCCATTTTGTCTATTTTGCTCAGTTTCCATAGCTCATCGGCGGCGACGAGAGTCGAGTTTCTACGGTCGTAGACCAACGTCTCGTCAAGGCCGTATTTTGATACCATAAAGTCGTAATTATCTTTAAATTTCGAGATTATTTTCACGCCGCGCCTTTAAATTTACCTTGTCTTAGCTTCAAAAAATGCCGAGATTAGCGAGTTTGCGCCCTGATTTATAAATTTTTGCATCGCTTTTTCGTAAACGGACGGCTTTGCCCAGACGGGCTCGGTCACGCCGCTTAGCTTTTCTAGTTCGGCACGCGCCGAATAATAATCGCTCACCTCGTCGATGAGCCCGAGTTTTGCGGCGTCGCGAGCGAGAAATACCCGCGCGTTGGCCCACTCTTTGCTTTTGTTTGCGTCTAGATTTCTATCCGCCGCCACGTCGCTTACGAACATCTCGTAGCTGGCGTTTACGAGCTCTTGCAACTGCTCGCGCTCGATTTTGCTCCACTGGCGCACAAAGGTTCCCGCCTCTTTATACTCACCCGCCTTTACGACTTGTTGCGAGACGCCGATTTTAGCCGCTAGCTCGCTAGCGTCGGCGCCTTGCATTATCACGCCGATCGATCCGATAAATGCGCCCGGATTTGCCAAAATTTTGTTTGCGCCGGCACCCGCGTAGTAGCTGCCGCTCGTCATCGATCCCCCCGCATACGCGACCACGGGCTTTGCGGCGCGTAGATTTTTGATCGCTAGGTGCAGCTCGACGCTAGGCGCCAGCGCGCCGCCCGGGCTGTCGATATAAAGCAGCACGCCCTTTATATCGCCGTCCTTGCGCGCGGCCTCGATCTTTTCTAGCGCTTCGCCCGCGTCCATGATTGCGCCCGATAGATTTATCTGGGTTAGGTTGGGCGGATTTACGTTTTCGCCCTTACCGCTAAAAAATATCAAAAAGACGATGAGTAAAAACAGCATCGCCTTAAAATAGGTGTTTATAAACCTAAAAATCGCCGCAATCGGCGCAAAAATAAATCTCAAAAATCCCATTTTTTTCCTTTAAATTTATCGTTTTCGTGAAATTCGGGCGCATTTTACCATTTAAATTTATAAATTTAGCTAGCGAGCCGGTTTTGAGACGCGGAGTTAAATTTTGCGGCTAAATTTTTAATATTCTCTAGCGTGTGTCAAATTTTACTCGTCGTTTGATTAAATTTGGCGACGTATTTTGTTTGGATTAGTTTAAAAGCGCAAATTTAGCCTTAAACTCGATGTCTAAATTTGCGTAAAAATTGGTTTTGATTTAACTTGCTTTAAAGCGTACATAATGCCGGCGACGGGCTAGAATTCTGCATTTGATTCCCAAATTTCATCTTGGGCTTTTGCATCCACCGCCGCAAACTCGGCCAGCTTGCAAAACGCCTCCCAAATCTCCTCGCGCTCCATGGTGTCGATGCTATGCTTGGCATCTATCGCGTTAAAAACGGCGATAAATTCTTTTAAAATTTCAGTTTTTTCGGTCTTAAGCTCATTGCTTGCGGATTCTGCTTCTAGCGCGCTTAGCTTCTTATGCGCATCTACGTAAGCTTTCATAGTCTTTTTGGCTGTCGCCGCGCTTATACCCTCTCTGCCGTCCCAGCCGCGTAGCGGGTTGTTTAAATTCGCCGCTAGCCACTGCTTGCTTCGCGGTTGTCTGATTGTGAAGTTTTCTATGTCTTTAAACTGCGCTCTAGCCGCCTCACAGGCGCTTTTGGGTGCTGACCAGAGCCAAAGACGCTTTAGGTGTGGCAGCTGCGCCTTTGTCGGGAAATTTTCAAATCCATAAACGTCGCTAAGCCAAACGTCTTTTAGGTGTTTAAATTTGACAAGCGCGTCGATATTGTTTAGCGTGCCGCCCTGCGCATTAATAAAAATTTCGCGCAAATTCGGAAAACTCGCCGCAACGCGTGCAAGATCTATACACTCGCCGCGCCGCGAAAATATCCGTAGATCGCGCAGTTTTTCAAGCCCGCGAATGCAAAACTCGCCGCCGTTTAGCTCTAGCTGAACACTCAAAAGCTCACCGTCAAAGGGGCAGTGCGCGCTCTTTAGCCGCGAGGTATCGCCATTTATCGCGAGTCGCCACAGCGAGCCGTTTAGTGTGATTTCCTCCGTGCCGCTTGCGTGCAAGACGAGCTGCTGCAAGCGCGTGCGCGAGATATCTAGGCTTTTGCCGGCGCAGTTTAGCTCAAGCTGCGTCATCATCGGCGTCGCTTCTAAAAAATTTTTCAAATTTTCATCCCAAACCGCGCTTTTTATCTCGTAGCAAAACGGATTTTTATGCGCTAAATCGGCGTAGAATTCTCTGCTTTGGGGCTGCGAAATTTCAAGTTTTTTCTTGCGAGCGGATTTAAATTTGGCGCGAATATCCTTGGGAAGCTCGTTCCATGCAAGCTGCATGTAGATCTGTTCGATGCTTTGCAGGCTCACGCACTCGGACGGCTCGCAAATCGAAGCGGCATTGCCGATGAAAACGGGCTCGGCATCTAAAATTTCATCCGTGCCGAGATAAAATTCTCCGCGCTCCCAAAAGTGATGATCGAAGTAAAACGGCTTAAGCTTAGCCGCTTCTTTTAGGCTGGGCAGCACGCTCGTAAAGCCGTCCAAAACGAGCGCGACGAGCCCCATCTGAGCGCTTAGGATCTGCGCGGTAAAATACGCGTCCCGCCTCTTAAGCTTTACAGCGAAGAGATCGCCGATTTTGGTTTCCATTTTTTCTCCTTTAAATTCGCTTTGCGGCGTGCCTCTGGCGGGGCGGCAAATTTAAATCGTCGCTAAATTTGCTTTAAATTTACCTCCACGCCGCCAACAAATAGCCGCTCGCAGCCCCTCGTGTGCAAGATCAGCATGAGAGGCAGCTGCGTCGCGTCAGCGTCTGCAAAACCGCCGTAGAGCGCGAGGTCGGCTAGCTTGCCTTCTTTTATCTCGCCTACTTCCAAATTTAGCGCGCTTGCGGCGTTTTTAGTCGAGGCTAAGAGTAAAATTTTAGCAAGCTCTAGCGGATCAAAATCTGCATGAATGAGCAAATTTGCCCGCAGTTCGTCAAGGAAATTTAAGCTTATATTTGAGCTAAGGCCGTCCGTGCCGATGTTTACGCTCATTCCGGCATCCAGCGCGGCGCGTAAATTTAGCGTGCGTTTGCTAAGCAGCCTGTTTGAAACCGCGCAGTGTGTGAGACTGTGAAGCTCATGGTCAAAGCCCGAAAAATCATCCGCCCAAACGCAGTGCGTAAAAAGAGTGCGAATGCCTGCAAACATCGCTACAAACGAGCTTGGCGTATAAAGCGGACGCGCGGCGGGGTTAAATTTGCCAAGCCACTCTTTAAAGCCGCCCGAGCCGCCCTCTAGCCAGCTTTTTTCGTGTTCGCTCTCCATAAAATGCGTCGAGACGACTAAGTCCCGCTTGCGAGCTAAATTTAGCACAGCGGCGGCTAAATCAGGGTGCGTAGAGTAGGGCGAATGTACCGAAATCGCGGGCGTAAAAAGCGGACTTTTGCGCTTTTGCGACGCTTCAAATCGGGCGGTAAAATTTGCCAAGCTTTGCTCTAACGCGGCTTCGTTCGTGCCTAAAATTTCGTTAAAAAACACGACCCTACCGTCGCAGTTTGCGCATGCGTCCAAATCCCCGCCAAAGCTAGAAACCGCTCCGAAGCTCGCTACGCCGCTACGCTGCATGGTTTTTATCGCAGAGGCGATGACGGCGTCGTTTGCCGCCTGCGAGAGCGCGACTCGAGAGGCGATAACCGAGCTTAGCCACTCTAAAAAATCGCCGTAAACGAGGCTGGTTTTGTTCGCGCTAAACTCTAGATGCACGTGCGGGTTGATAAAAGCAGGCGCTAAAACGGCGTCCGGATACTCAAAAAACTGCGCGCCCTCGTATCTTTTGCGCAGCTCCTCGGCCTCTCCGACCGCCTGGATACGCTCATCAAAGGCAACCGCCCCGTCCTCTAAAACGGTAAAATTTTCGTCGCATAGCATTGTAAATTTCGGTTTAACGATGATCATTTTTTAAGCTCCTATTTTTCGTGATTGTAGCGAAAATTTAGCTTAAAAAATGTATAATCAAGGCTAAATTTAAATCTTTTAAAAGGCTAAAAATGGAAACAAAATCTAAACTAATGGTCATCCAAGGCCCGAATATCAACATGCTAGGCACGCGCGAACCTGATATCTACGGCTCAATGAAGATGGAGGATATCCACGGACAGATGAAGCTTTTTGCCGAGCAAAACGGCATCGAGATCGAGTTTTTTCAGAGCAATTTCGAGGGCGAGCTCGTCGATAAAATCCAAGAGTGCTTCGGCGAATTTGACGGTATCATCATAAACCCTGCCGCCTACACGCACACATCTATCGCGATCCGCGACGCTATCGCAGCCGTCGGGCTTCCGGTCATCGAGGTGCATATCAGCAACATCCACCGCCGCGAAGAATTCCGCCAAAAAAGCCTCATAGCGCCGGTGACTGCGGGACAGATCGTGGGCTTTGGGCCTGTGGGCTACCACCTAGCTATGATTGCGATTTTGCAAATTTTCGAGCAGATAAAAGCGCTAAGGGCCGCTAGAGAAAACGCGGAGTAAGATAGGGCGAAGTTGAAAAATTTTATCCTAAAGGACGAAAACGCCGTATTTTACGAGTGCGGATACAGTTGCGACAACGCGATATTTTTGAGTCTCGCGGGGCGCAAATTTTTCCTCACCGATGCGCGTTATAGCATCGAGGCGCGCGAGCTTTGCCAAGATACCGAAGTGATCGAGGTCGAGCGAAATTTGATAAAAGACGCGCGGCTGTTTTTGCGAAAAGCGGGCGTTCGTGAGCTTAGCTACAACCCGTACGATTTTAGCGCGGGCGAGTGGGAAACTCTAAGCAAGGGGCTTGGGATAAGATTTAAGGCGCGGGCGAATTTTTCGCAAATTTCGCGAATAGTAAAATCAGAGGATGAGATAAAAATTTTAAAACGCGCGGCGCAGCTAGGCGCCCAGAGATTTGACGAATTTGCCGCGTTCGTGCGCGCTAACGGCGAAGGGATGAGCGAAGAGGAGCTGTTTTTTAACGCCGAGCTTATTTTTAAGAAAAAGGGCGAGCTCGCGCTTAGCTTTTCGCCTATCGTCGCGATCAACGAAAACGCCGCCAAGGCGCACGCATTGCCCGGTAAAAAGCGGCTACGTCGGGGCGATTTGCTCCTGCTTGATGCGGGGGTTAAATTTAACCGTTACTGCTCCGATAGGACGCGCACGGCGTGCTTTGACGAAAATTTTAACTTCGGCAAAGAGCAAAAATTTAAAAACGCCAAACGCCAAGAAATTTACGAGATAGTAAAAGAGGCTCAGGCTCTTGCGATCGCGGCGGTAGTGCCCGGTAAAAAGGCGCGCGAGATCGATGCGGCGGCTAGGGATTTTATCGCTGCTCAGGGCCTTGGCGAAGCGTTTTTTCACAGCACCGGACACGGTGTGGGAGTCGATATCCACGAGCTTCCCTTTATCTCAAAGCGCGGAGATACCGTGCTAAAAGAGGGGATGGTCTTTAGCGTGGAGCCCGGGATTTACCTGCCCGGCGAGTTTGGCGTGCGCATCGAGGACGTCGTGGTCGTGCGCGAAAACGGGGCTGAAATTTTATGAGAGTAGCGGGGGCGAGGCGCTTTAGCAAATGCCTCTTTTTCCCGAAGGTTTTTGATTTTAAACCGGGCTTTAAAAATAGCGTTATTTTGGGGCTCGGAGGTAATATCGGCGACGTGAAAAAGCGCTTTAATCGGTTGCATTTTAAACTCAGCCGAGACAGCAGGTTTCACGTCGTGGAAAACTCGGCGCTCCTCATAAACGAGGCGTTTGGGTTTAAGGAACAGGCTGATTTCACAAACGCCGTAACGCTCCTGCAAACGAGCCTTGCCGCGAGGCAAATTTTAAAAATAACGGCAAATTTAGAAAGGCGTTTCGGGCGCGTGAGAAGCTTTAAAAACGCGCCCAGGACGCTTGATATAGATATTTTGTATTTTAGCGGACGAAACAGAAACGACGCGCGGCTGACGCTACCGCATCCGGGCGCGCAAAGCAGGGCTAGCGTGATTTTGCCGCTTGGGACGATGAAGCGCGTTAGTAAAAGCGGAGTTAAATTTTAAAATTTAGCGGCCGCAAAGCCTAAATTTGAAGCGGGAACGGAAAATGCATAGCCTTTGCCGCGACGATTTTGGCTAGAGGCGGCGAAATTTGGCGAGAAACGAAGGAGAAGATTTGGCGACGAAGTTTTATACGTTTACCGGCGAGAGCAGTATGGAAGCGCTAAAAAAGGCGCAGGCTCAGTGCGGCGAGAGGGCGATCTTGGTAACGACGAAGCAAATCCAGCCAAAGACGATAAACAAAAAGCCGCTTTATGAAATTTTAGTTAGCGTCGAAGAGGACGCGAGCGAGCAGAAAAAAAATCAGCCTCAAAAGCAAAATTTAAAGGGTTACGAGGAGTTTTTGCGCGCTCAATCGGCAAAAGAGGAAAGACCGCAAAAGATCATTTTAGACGAGCGCGAGCTTTTTGAAGTCGAAGCTCAAAGCGCCGTAGCTGCGGCAAATTTTGCACAAAATGCCATAAATTCGGCCTCGCAAAATCAAAACTACAAAACAGCCCAAAATAGCGGCGAGGACATACTCCTAAATATCTCAAAAGCCGCAAAGGAGATAAGCCAAATAGCAAATATAGAAACTATGCCTAGCCGCCAAGATCAAAACTATGATAAAAAGATCGACGACGTCGCAAGGCAGGTGAGTATGCTAAGCGAAAAAGTAAATATGATAGCCGATATGTTCTGGGAGGAGCGAGCGGGCGCTAGAAACAACCTAAGTATACCGCCCGAGTTTGCCGGTATCTACAAAGACGCCAAAAATAGCGGTATGAAAGAGGAACACCTAGAGCAGATAATGAAAATAACCGTGGAAAATATGTCGCCTCAGATGAAGGCTAATCCGACCGCGGTTAGGAGATATTTTAGCTCGCTACTTAGAAAGATGCTTCCGTGCAGGAGCGAAGAGGACGATAGAAAACAAAAAATCATGATGCTAGTGGGGCCTACGGGAGTTGGTAAAACCACGACCCTAGCTAAGCTCGCGGCGAGGTTTGCCTACGGAGACGGCAAGCGCTTGAAAACGGGTATCATCACGCTTGATACCTACCGTATCGGCGCGGTCGAGCAGCTGTTTCAATACGCAAAGATGATGAAGCTACCGATCCTTGACGTTATCGAGGTGGAGGACTTTAAAAACGCGCTAAAGCAGCTAAATCACTGTGAGGTTATCCTCATAGATACCACGGGTAGCTCGCAGTACGATAAAGAAAAATTAGCTAGACTAGAAAAGTTTATAAAAAGTACTGATGCGCATATAGACGTACATCTGGTGCTCTCTGCCGGAGCAAAGATTGAAGATATGCTTGAAATTTATAACGGATTTAGCTTCCTTGATATCGACACCCTGATCATCACCAAATTTGACGAAACTAAAATTTTCGGCAACGTATTTTCGCTTGTTTACGAGACGAATAAGCCTGTTAGTTTTTTCTCCGTCGGCCAGGAGGTGCCGGACGATATCTTGATAGCAAAGAGCGAATTTTTAGTAAGTTGCGTATTAGAGGGATTTAGCAAGGAGCATAATGAATAATCAGGCCGAGAAACTAAAAGGCATAGTGGCTGCCCAAGCCAAAGCGAAAACCACGTATTTTATCGCCGTAACCAGCGGAAAGGGCGGAGTTGGCAAAAGCACCATAAGCGCAAATTTGGCTAACGTCTTATCTAAAAGCGGGTATAGAGTCGCTCTTTTTGACGCGGATATCGGGCTAGCGAATTTAGACGTTATATTAAACGTACGCGTTAATAAAAATTTGCTTCACGTGCTAAAAGGCGAATGTTCCTTAAAAGATATTTTAATCGAGATAAAGCCGAATTTGACGTTGATTCCCGGTGAAAGCGGCGAGGAAATACTAAAATTTAACAATCAATTTTTGTGCGAGCAGTTTTTTGCCGAGTCGGCGAACCTTGACGGACTTGATTTTATCATCATCGACACGGGCGCGGGTATCGGCGGAAACACGCGACTATTTTTAGAGGCGGCAGATGAGGTGGTGGTGGTCACTATGCCCGATCCCGCCGCGATAACGGACGCATACGCCGTCATAAAAATTACCTCAAAAGACAAAGATAATCTTTTGATGGTTTTTAATATGGTAAAAAACGAAAAAGAGGCGATGAGGATATTTGAGCATATTCAAAAAGTAGCCAAGGCAAATATCGAAAATCCGCTAAATTTGGAGTTTTTGGGCGCTATTAGCGAGGATAAAAACGTCTCTCGTAGTATAAAACAACGCACGCTTTTTACCGACGATAGCGAATTTTGTCTGCCGAGCTTAGAGCTAAACCAGATAGCTCAAAGGCTTATTTCAAGATTGGAACAAAAAGTGCTTAAAGGTGGTCAAGTCAATAGCTTTAGCGCCTTTTTTAGGCGTATGATAGAGCAATTTTAATTTTAGGATTTAATTTTGAAAGCAGAAAATTTTATAGCATTTTTTACTGTTTGCGGATGTTTTACGGGAGTCGTTTTTTCGGCGTTAAAGTTACCCACCCAAACGGCTATTGTGTAGTCTTCATCGACACCTATGGCGTAAAGGTCACGTGAGTTTGCACTATCTGGTGATTCACGTTATCATAATGAACTATATCGACGTAAGATTATCGGTTAAAAAGAGATTTGATAAAGAACAATATGAACAAGCAGCTGATTATCTTATAGCCGAACTTGGAGTAAGAGAAAAGCGTATAGATAATATTTTAAGCAAGATATCTAGCGAAAATATCCTGATAAAACAAGCGCTGGGTAAAAATGGCGAAAGAAATGCAAAAGCCGCATAATCCTTATGCCTCAAATTTGAAAAAGGAACAAGACGAGGTCGTGCTAGCCTACACGCCCGCTCTTCGCGCGATGGCTTTTAGGCTAAAGGAGCGTTTGCCCGCTCACATCGACGTTGGCGATCTGATAGGCGCCGGGCTGGAGGAGATGGTAAAGCTCTCTAGAAAATACGACAAAGAGCAAAACGACTCGTTTTGGGGCTACGCTCAAAAGCGAGTTTACGGCGCGATGCTTGATTTTTTACGCGGGCTTGACGTGGTTAGTCGCTCGGACCGCACTTTGGTAAAGTCTATCGAGGCTTTGGTAAATGAGTATTTTAATAAATTCGAGTGCGAACCCGACGACGCGTATATCGCGGGCAAGCTAGGTATCGACGTAGAAAAAGTAAGCGAAGCAAGAAACGTGAGCGCGGTCGTCGCCGTCCTAAACATCGACGATCAAATGGAGCTAATGAGCGAGGAGAATACGCTAGAGCGGGTCGAAAAAGAGGACTTGATAGAAAAGATAACTCAAATTTTAAACGAATTTGAGGAGCGCGATCAGCTCATCGTACAGCTTTATTATTACGAAGAGCTGAGCTTAAAGGAGATCAGCGAAATTTTGCAAATAACCGAAAGCAGAATCTCGCAGATACATAAGCGCTTGATGGAAAAAATAAGAAAAAAGCTTGAGGGTAAATAATGGCGGACATTTTAAGTCAAGAAGAGATAGACGCGCTACTAGAAGTCGTGGACGACGACGATGCTAGCGAATCTATCGGCGAAAAATCAAAAAAAGAAGAACAGCAGCAGGTAATAATTTACGATTTTAAACGCCCAAACCGCGTGAGCAAAGAGCAGCTTCGCGCGATAAAGGGCATACACGACAAGCTTGCGAGAAATTTGGCTTCTCAAATTTCAAGCGTTATGAGAAGTATCGTGGAGATCCGCCTACATAGCGTCGATCAGATGACGTACGGCGAGTTTTTGATGAGTTTGCCAAGTCCTACTAGCTTTAACGTCTTTTCGATCAAGCCGCTTGACGGTAACTGCGTTTTGGAGATAAACCCGAGCATCGCATTCCCGATGATAGATCGCTTGCTAGGCGGTAACGGCGAGGGCTTTGAGACCAGTAGGGAGCTAACCGATATCGAGGTAAATTTACTCGATGCGATCCTGAGGATGATGATGCAGCGCCTAAAAGAGAGCTGGTCGATGATCACCGATATGTACCCAAACGTCGAGGCTAAAGAAAGTAGCCCAAACGTCGTGCAAATCGTAAGCCAAAACGAGATCGTGATAATGGTCGTCATGGAGATCATTGTAGGCAACTCAAGCGGCATGATAAATATCTGCTATCCGGTTATCTATCTTGAACCGATCTTAAGCCGTCTAGCCAACCGCGACATAATGCTAGGCGAAACGAGCGCGAAAAAGAGCCGAAACAAAGAGCTAAAAACGCTGATCGGGCGAGCCGAGGTGCTATATGAGGCGATACTGGGCAAAAGTATCGTTAGCGTAAACGAGTTTTTAAATTTAAAAGAGGGTGATATCTTAAGGCTTGATAGAGGTGCTGACGATAAGGCGATTGTTTGCATTGATAAAAAAGAGGTATTTTTGGCTGAAGTTGGACTTCATAGATTTAGAAAGTCGATAAGAATCGAACAGCTAATACGCTCTGATAAAGACGAGATCAAGCATATCCTAGAGAGATACGAAGAAGAGCGAAAAGCCAAGCTGATGGCATACGAAGCAAATGAAAATTTAATGGAAGAAGAGACCGAAGAAGATGATGAATGAGTTTTTTAATATATTCTCCAACGAATTAAAAGCGACCATCGAAGGACTAACAGGCAGAGCGCCAGAGATCGGCGAGAGAAACGAATTTGATGCCCCTACTCAAAATGGTATAAAGCCACCAGTTGTTATGGCTAGTGTTGCCTTAAGCGGTGGTATTAGT
>ERZ773233.722-NODE-722-length-20943-cov-4.013261_pt1 | contig 20943 bp, 20 predicted proteins | sample MGYA00580991_ERZ773233 | MGnify/ENA primary metagenome ERZ773233 (study PRJEB29015, sample SAMEA2738178) | human oral metagenome | biome: human oral; feature: human-associated habitat; material: saliva | place: China | collected 2161 ...
GAAATCTCATACTTTTGCTTTAGCAAAAGTAAATGTATCGTAGATACATCAAATATGAAATTTTCATACTAAATGAAACTTTAGAAATTTTGTATAGATTTTTATAACTGTTTTATTTTTTTAAGTCATTTACATGACTTACTATACTTTGCAAACAAATAATAGTAATGAGATCTCTCCGCTACGTTTCACTACGGTCGAGATGACGTGTTGGGAGTGTTTCTTTCCATATCACAATGACGTTAATTTTTTTTTCTTATCTCGTTTATAATTTATTTTTTACAACAAAAAGACGGTATTATAACCGCCTTTTTTATAACTATTCTAAACTCCAATAAAGACATCTACTATTTTTCTTAACTTTTCCAAGACTATTTCTTTTTTCTTTTCTCTTGCTCCGCCTCTTCTGGAAAGTGGTGGAATTATTCTGTCTAGTTCATCTCCTGTATATTCAACAAATCCTTTGGAGTATGAAAGAACTGTATCAGATCAGAAAAAATTATGAAATATATATGGGTAAGGAGATGGAAAGGTAGTTTTATTAAATTCTATATTCTTCATTTCTAGCTGCCACTTTAATATTTTGTGCAAAATTATTTATTAGTTCGACGATAGTTTCGTGTAAATCTATATAATCATTTGCATTTGAAATTCCATCAAGTGTCTCTAACCTCTCCCCGTGTGCTATTTTATTTCTATTTCCCAATAATCTCTGATCAACCAGCATTCTTTTAAGCATATATGGATCATTATCTATACCTATTGTAGCAGTAATTTCCTTAAATATATCCATTTTAAGATTACTATCTGTTTTAATTATATTCTTGCATGGAATACGAGAACATTCTTCTTTTTTAGCATAAATTTCATCTATCAATTTATTATGAATAGATGCTTTTTTTGTATCTTCAAATTCATCTAATGAATGCTTCATTGCAATAGCCAAAAAATTGTTCTTTAGTTCTCCATATTTTAAATTCAACCCTGCAACATATATCAAATAATATTCCGCTATTGACTTAACAGCACCTTCCCAATGTCCATATAACATAGCAATACCTGATCTTATAGCTCTAGATTGTTCACTTTTTTCTTTCGTTCTAGATGACTCAACATCAACTTTTATTGATGTTAGTTCTTTTTTTCTCCATGCCAGTTCATCATCTATTTTTCCTTCTAAACTTGTTAAATCTTTAATCTTCATTGCTGAAAAACTCTTTTCCTAAAAGTGTCAAATCTTTAAATCGTGGAACAGCTCTTGCTCCTTTTTTTGTGCTTTCAATATACATATCAGTATCATAAAACTTTCTTATTCTGTCTACCAAAATCTCTGGTTCATTTTTTTCTATATATTCAATATTCATGTAAATGCCTGATGCAATACCCTGAAATGCCGATACTAAAAATGCTCCCTTATGTTTATCATCAGTATATTTTTTAAATGAATCTTCTCCTAATAATTCGTTTAATAGCTTAAAAGTTCTGTTAAATCTATCTTCTATAATATCATAGTCTTCTTCCTTAATCGTTTCAAGAATTTTAATAGTTTCTCTATCCAATAATTCTCCTAAATCATTGTAATTTGATGTATCATCCAAATTCATTTTAACTGCAATCAGAAGGCGTAAAATCAATTCTAACTTAAATTGTTCATCTTCCTTTCTGTCAGTTATGGTTACACATTCATTAAAGTTATTATTTTTTGCCAATTTATCCAAAAATACATAGAAATCTCTATTTGTCATTATCATCAAACAATTTCTAACTTCTTGATCTGATAACTTTGAACCGCCTGTATTTAATCTTTGGAAAAGCTCATACTTCGTATTTGGATCACTTTCCTTCTTTACAATTATCACATCAATTCTCGCTCTTTTAAAAGCTAGTTGTTGATCCTTTGTAAATGATTTTTCTGGATTACTAGGATTGTTCCACATCATGCCATCAAATGAAGGTAAATAATCTGTCTTCTGTAGTACTAATGGTTCTATTTTCTTATTATTTTCATCTTTAAATATTCCAACAAATTGAAAAATTGTAGATAATCTCTGAACACCATCAATCACATCCCAGACTCCTTCATCATTTTGACTTACAAAAATAGAAGGTATAGGAATATTTAACATTATTGATTCTATCAATCTTGTTTTCTGAGATTCACTCCATCTAAATACCCTTTGAAATTCTGGATGTATGTCCATTTCTCCATCTCTATATATATTTATTAGTTCTCCAATAGACATTTGATAGGCATCTCTAAATATTTTGCTTGAACGTTCAATTATTTCATCTTGTAGAGTCATTTTATCCTCCATTTGCTAATATCGAATTTTTTTATATCATTTGCTGTTATTCTTAAAGAAGAACCGCTTACATAAATCCCTATTCTTTTTACATACTCAAAAAACTCATTACTTTCAAGTATTTCCTTAGCTAAAGATAAATCTAAATTAGATTTAGGTACAATATATATTCCAGAATACGGTATAGTATTTTCGTCTAGTTCATAAACATTAACTCTATTTGTGACAATGAATGACATCAATAATTTTCGCTGATTTAAATTATCTATAGCCTGTGAACGACCATATTCAAACCACTTACTTGATTTATCTGAATCTCTAGACTCCAATTTATCTCTAAACTTTTCAAGATATTTTAAGATTCCAGGATACTGTTTATACATAGTTTCTGTTGCGATTTTTATTAATCCTGCATTTCCAAATTTATAGGGAAAAATTATTAATTCGTCTACATTCCTACTTAGTGACCTAGGACTTGCAGCTATCTTAACAAGTTCTTTCTCAACAAGAATATTGTCAACCAAGAAATACTCATCTTCTTCCTCATAATTCTTAATTACAAATGCTTCATTTAATAAAGTAGCAACACTTGTAGCTGCCAGAAAGTAATCCGAAAATAATACTCCGCCATCATTACAATCATTATTAAAAATCCACTTATTATTTAAATTTGTTTTATCTATTAACGATGTTTTTTCATTACTTATATCGTAATACTTAATACCAGAATATTTATTTGTAGATTCACAAACAATTATAGACGATGAAGTAAGTACATTTTTAAATATTTTTTCTGTTGTATAATCAAATATTTTTGTTATTTTATCTAATAAAATATTTCTCAAATCATGGGCAAATACATTTTTAAAAATATTAGTAGGTATTAAATATGCTAATTTGCCATTTTTACTTAAGTGTTTTAAGCTCAGTTCTATAAACGGATAACAATAATCAAATTTTCCCTTTTTACATGAAGCAAAATTTTGTCTAATATATCTACGATTTTCTTCATCAATATTTGTATAAGATATGTAAGGAGGGTTCCCAACTATGAAATCAAATGATGATTTTATTTCTAAAGATAAAAAATCATCATTTACAATATTCCACTCAACATCATTCAATCCATATGATTTAGTAACTATATCAAGATTTTTTTTACAATTTTCAAAATTTATCTTATCATACTCTACAGCAAAAAAATCACGTTTGAGTCCATCTATAATATCATCAGCAGCAATGCAACATCTCTTACAATCTTCAATATATCTTTTTATTGCCTCACATAAAATTTGTCCATCTCCACAAGAATTTTCTAAGAATTTTTTTCCATATAAATCAACTGTATAACCGACTTCATCAAGCATTTTTTTTACAATATAAGTCGGTGTAAACACATGGCATTTTTCATTAACCATAAAATTACCTTCTTTTTTCATTATTTTTCATTTCTCTTCAATGCACTCCATAATATATGATATGTCACACTGTAGAAACTCACATATTTTTATTAGCACATCGGTAGTTACATTTTCATCTTCCTTTAATTTATAAAATGTACTTCTACTAATCCATGTTCTTTGTGTTTTATGTATCTATCGATTAATAATCTCCATAATTTTTTATAGCTAAATTTCATTACAAACTCCCCAATATCGTTCAATTTCATAGCTTATAGTTTATTATATCATACTTTAGTTCAAATTTATATACTATTCCGTTGACACAAGCTGTATAATGGTATAAAATAATAATGCGCAGTGCGCTATAAAAAGGAGGTTCTTATGATTGATGTAAAAAACAAAAATCTTACAGGTTTAAAATTTATAGATTTATTTGCTGGACTAGGAGGATTTAGACTTGCACTGGAGTCTTTTGGTGCAGAGTGTGTTTACTCCAGTGAATGGGATAAATATGCACAGGAAGTATATCAAATGAATTTTGGAGATAAACCTGAAGGTGATATTACACTCATTGACGAAAACAATGTGCCAGATCATGATATTCTGTGTGCGGGTTTCCCTTGCCAAGCTTTTTCAATTAGTGGAAAACAGAAAGGTTTTGAAGATAGCCGAGGAACTTTGTTTTTTGATGTTGCTAGAATTGTAAAAGCTAAAAATCCAAAAGTTGTTTTCATGGAAAATGTTAAAAATTTTGCATCTCATAACAACGGAAATACATTAAAAGTTGTTAGAAATACAATGATAGATTTAGGCTATGACTTCTACTCTGATGTTTTAAATTCTCTTGACTTCGGCATACCTCAAAAGAGAGAACGTATATACATGGTTTGCTTTAGAAATGATTTGAACATTAAGAACTTCACTTTCCCAAAACCTTTAAAGCTTTCTACATTTGTAGAAGATTTATTATTACCTGATGAAGATGTATCAAATCTTATAATAAATAGACCTGATATGGTATTAAAAGATACAGAAATCAAAGAAAATTCAAATAAGACAATAAGAATCGGAACCGTTGGAAAAGGTGGACAAGGTGAAAGAATTTACAGTCCTAAAGGAATTGCAATTACGCTATCTGCATATGGTGGTGGTGTATTCTCTAAAACAGGTGGTTACTTGATAAACGGTAAAACAAGGAAGTTGCACCCTCGTGAATGTGCCCGTATTATGGGATATCCTGATTCATATTTAATTCATCCATCATCAAGTCAAGCATATAAGCAATTTGGCAATTCAGTTGTGGTTAATGTCTTACAATATATTACTAAAAATATGGGAGAAGCATTAAGTCATGAATACCGCTATATTTAAAACCTGGTTGATTCAAAATGGTAATTCGCCTAAAGTCGCTATGGACACTATTTCCAGACTTAAAAAATTGGATAGAGCTTTAATTGAATCTCCCATATCTTCATCAGTGGACTCAGAATTTAATAAAGATGTTTGTGAGAAGCTTTTAAAATGTTTTTCTAAGAGTGGAAAAAATAAAATTATGGACTCGTTTCAATTATATTCACTTCCTATTGGCAAGAGATATATACACACGTACAAACTATCATTGACTAAATATATAACATTTAAAAAGGAGTACCCTGACGGGTAACTCCTTATTTGCTAATTACATTTTCAAATTGAATAAGATCCTTTTTTTGTTGTTCAATATCATAGTCCATTAATTCTATTGAAAATATTACATTTGCATTTCTAGTGTTAGATAATTTTCTAACTTTATAATTACTTCCGTTTTCTCTAAGAAGATAGTCATACTTATTCCCATTAACCTTTATTCCATCTAAATGGCTATCAGAAATAATATCTAATCCACTAAAACTAAAATCTATCTCTGCAATGCTCATTGCATATTCAAAATCAGATTTATTGGAATTATTTAAGCTAGATGAACCACTCTTCTTTTCCCTATACTTCGCTGCTACATCAAAATAATTTGGAAATTGGTCTATTGGAAATATCAAAAACTCCTCTCTATCTTTTGTTATAAAAAATTCTGCACCTTTTTCTTTGTAATAGTTAATTATCCAATTATAGAATACTGATTTTGGCATGTTAATATCTGAACCCGCTGTCCCAGAATTACAAAAATCATCAAAATTGCTATCCATAAAATTAACTATCATTCTAGTGTATTCATTTTCACTTGTCTTATTTTTAGTAGAATACTTAAATACACTATTTTTTAAATCTGGCAATAGTACAAATTGACCGCATTGAGCATTTGGCATTTTTGCTTCTATATAGAAAGCTTTATCCTTACCATGATAAAGTATATCGCTCACAGTTGAATCAGATTCTCCTTGTTGTTCAAATTTAATTCCATATTTTTCATTTAAATATGCTGTACACTCTTCTTCAAAATTTCTCCAACTCATTTTTATACCTCCTCCAATCTATCTAAAATAGCTTTTCCAATACTTTGAACCACATTTGCTGTCATTGCATTTCCTGCTTGTTGAAGCAAATGACGATTACTTACCTTGCCAGACACTTTTTTAATAAAGCAATCATCAAACCCTTGAAATCTCAAAGCTTCCTCACCTTTTAGATAGTATATTTTTTTATCTCTAACATAATAAATACCGTCTCTATGTGCTCTTAAAGTTGGCATTCTATTATGATATAAACGCAAATCAGACATTCTAGTGTCTACTACAACATTATTCATATCAAGTATTTCTTGTAATTTAAATTTGCCAATATTTTTTTCGTTATTCAGATACCTTAATGAAAACCATTCATAATCCTCTTCCGACATATAATTGTCAGTTGGATTAAAGTATGAATCAATTTGAACTCGCTCTTTTTCATCCGGCCAAATAAAGTTCTTTATTCCCAAAGAATTTTCAAATCCTATTATATAAATTCTTTGTCTCATATGTGGAACTCCATAATCAATACTATTCAACACTTTATGGTAAATTGAATATTCTGATTTAGATAAAGTAGCAATAATATCATTAAAGGTTTTACCTTTATCGTGTGTCACCAATCCTTTTACATTCTCAAAAATAAACACCTTTGGTTTCTTCTTTTCCAAAATATCAATAAGGTGATATATTATCTGACCTCTCGGATCCTTTGTACCTTCTTGCCTACCGATAACAGAGAATGTTTGACATGGAAATCCAGCAATCATAACATCAAAATCTGGAATGTTGTTACAATTTATTCTTTTTAAGTTACCATAATTAATATCTATTTTATCATCAAATAATAAGTCATATGTTCTATTTGCAAGTCTACTTGTGTCAGAAGACCCTACACAAGTTAGTCCGCATCTTTCTAGTCCTAATCTTCCTCCACCAATTCCAGAGCAAAAATCAAAAAAAGTATTTACCTCCATGTTAACCACCTACTTCAAAAATTATTATCTTCTATTAAATTAGTCATAAAAAATCTATTATACCGCTAATTTTTATAAAAATAATCAGTACAGCCATAAAATTATTCCAACATTTTCTCTTCCTCTCTCTATTAAAATTATTTATTTCCTACAATTTTTATAAAACCAATTCATAAACCAACAAATCTTCGCTACTTATTAGCTTAAAATTGTTATTTGTTGCGATTTTTTGTGTTGCTAATTGTCTTTTATCGCATTCGATAATGAGTGAATGGATATTTTTATTTTTTGCATAGTCAATTAGTGATTTTGTTACTTCATTTGCTATGCCTTGTCCCCAATAGTTTTGATTTAAGATAAAGCCTATTTCATAGCTTTCTTTATCGTATTTGTGAAAAATAATATGCCCTATTAGTTTTTTGTTTTCTTTGTATTCTAAAGCAAATACTCGAGGAGGATAAGACAGAGCATTTTTGTTTAAAAATTCTTTTGTACTTTCTAAGGTAAAGGGTTCTTCAATGTATTCCATTACTTTAGGGTTACTTAATATCAGATATAATTCATCTACATCTGAGTCTTTAAATTGTCTTATCCTACACCTTTTTGTCTCTATATCTAAAATATCTTCCAAGATTCTATCTCCAGTTTTTATTCAATATCTTTTAACGATTCTATCATCGGTACTTTTTTAAGCATTATTTTTACTACGAAGTACACTATAAATGTGAAAAATAGTGTTATTAATGCTGAGTAAATATAGCTTATTAGTTTTACTTTGTTGAAAAATCTGATTGAGTCCATGGCTAGTTGTTCCATTATGTTTATGTGTAAGCTATGGCCTACAAAGATTCCTAAAGTTATTCCAATCATTGTTAGGATTACTGTTTCTTTGTAAATGTATTTGTCTATTTCTCTCGGATAGAATCCTAAAACTTTTAATGTTGCAATTTCTCTTTTTCTTTCAGAGATATTTATATTGCTTAGATTGTATAAAACTACGATTGATAGAAATGCTGAGCAAATTACAATTAGCAAGATAATTGAGTTTACACTGTATGATGCATCGTCAATTGCTTTTTTCATTGAGTATATGCTTATTCCTTTTACTACAACGGAATTCTTTTCAAGTTCATGTATTACTTTATCGACATTTCCTTTACTTCCGTCATTTAGTAATAGTAGTTTTGTATTTTTTACTGGCTTTTTGAAAAATGTTTGTTCATAAGTTTTTTCGTTCATTACAAAGAAGTTACCAACATGGTTTTCAAATATTCCAGCTATTGCTCCTTTGTATTCTTTGTTGTTATTTATAAAGGTTATTGTATCTCCAACTGAAAGTGAAAACTTTTCAGCTAATTTTCTATTTATATAGATTCCGTCTTCAAGTGTTTCAAATTTTTTCTCTCCGTCATAAAGTCCAAAATATTTTGAAAATTCGTTTATAGTATCAGTTGTGAATACAGTAATTTTTTCATCAAAACTTTTTTCTGCTTTTATATTTACTGTTGTTGTCGCAATATCAAAGCTTTCTTTTATGTCTTGATTTGACTTTATTTCTTCGTTAAACTTATCCAAGTCTTTGTCTAAAGCCATTGGATTGTATATAATTGTTGCATTAAATTTTGTATATTTTGAATATTGTAGTTCTGAAACTCCGTCAAGGCTGTCCTTTATTCCAAATCCAAGTACCAAAAGTCCCATACATCCCATTACACCAATTATTGTCATTGTAAGTCTTAGTTTGTATCTAAAAACATTTCTCAATGTGGCTTTTTGCAAGAATGAAAGTTCTTTCCAAATATATGGTACTCTTTCAAGGAAAACAAAGTTTCCGGATTTTGGAGTTTTTGCTCTCATTAAGGATGAAATTTTTTCTTTTAAACTTTGTATGCAAGTTACATAGGATACAAAAGCTGTACAGAATATCGCTATTAATATCCCTGTAATTACAATTGTAGGATAGTAATTGTCAAATACTTTTGTGATTATTAGCGCTTTTAAATATGCTCCATAAACTAAAGGAGATATTATTTTAAAGCCTAAAACAGTTCCCACAGCTCCACCAATTAAACTTGCCAATAGTCCATAGTAAAAATATTGTTTTGCAATATCTATATTGCTATATCCTAAGGATTTCAATGTTCCAATCTGTACTCTATTTTCGTCAACCATTCTTGTCATAGTTGTAAGAGAAACTAAAAGTGCAATGAAATAGAAGAAAAGTGAGAATACATTTGAAACTCCGTAAATTCCTTTTGCTGCAAAATAAACTTTTGAAGTTGAAGATGCACTATACCCATCTTCAATACTATAAGTTGGTTCAATTAATTTTGATAGAATTTCATCTCCGTCTGAGATTTTGCTAGTTGCATCAAGAATTTTTTCTTTAGCATCTTGCAAGTCTTCTTTTCCCTTATTCAACTTTAAGTTATTCGCTTCAACTTCTGCCTTTTTTTCAACTAATTTTGAATAGTATTCGTCAAACTTAGCCAAACCAATTTCTGTTTGTTTTTCCAAGTCAGATTTTTTAGATTCTATATTTGTAATTTCTGAATTTAATTTTTCTTCAGCTTTTTCTATTTCGCTTAAAGCTGTTGAAACAGTTGATTGATTTGTTTCAACTGTTGTTAAATTACCTTGAATTAATTCTAAATTCTTATTTAATTCAGCTAATTTAGTTTCTATTTCAGCTTTTTTTGTATTGTATTCTTCAGCTTCTATTAAATTTTGAGAATAGCTATTTTCAAGAGTACTTAGTGTTTCTTTTACAGTTTTAATTGACGCTTCAAGTTCCAACTTTGACTTTTCTAATTCCTCTTTACTTTTTAATAGAGTTTTACTTTTATCGCTTAATTCTATTTTATTTTTTGTAACTTCAGCTCTTTTTTCAAATAATTCATTTAAAGCTAATCCAAGTTTTACTCTATTGTTCTCTATTTGTTTTACAAAAAGGCTCTTTTGATAACTCAAGTCTGCAAAAGCTCTTCTTATATCTTTTTGTCCATTTTGTAATTTTTCTAAATTTTGTTGTAATTTTTTTTCATTTGAGTTTATGTCTAATTGATTTTTATTTACTTCTTCTTTGCTATCATCTAAAATTTCTCTTTTTTGTGCATAGATAAGATTGTACACTTCAACTGATCTATTCTTGAAAAGATTTTGTAGCATCTGTTTTTTCTCACTTTTGACTTGTTCAAACTTTTTGCTATTCTTATCCAAGTCGTTTAAATCTGTGAAAGTAATCTTTGCATGAGAAAAATAGCTAAAATCAAATGTATTTTTTGAGGAAGAAGACTAAAAAGATTAATTGAAAGAAAACATTACAATGACAAAAAATATTTTTAAGGCTCTGGCCTGCGCTTTTATTTTCGCGTCCTTGGCTTCATGTTCTAGCGATACTGCCGGCAATAACGATGCTAATGAATTGAATACTGAAGCCACAAGTTTGAAAAACGGCTTTATTTTTAATGTAGAACTGGCCGACTATAACAGTACTCCTGCTACAAGAAACGGTGTTAACGTAGTTCCTGCTGTACAAACCACGAAGGTTAGACTAAGCAATGGCTTGGTTGCTAAGCTTACGCTTACACCTGATTCTTCTACTCAGACTGCTGTTGCTGCAACACGTTATGTGCCCAACGATACTTATACGATGGAAGCTTTTGGCGCTTCGAGCCACAAATTCAGAGGTTCTATCTCTGGACGAATTGTGAACAACCAGTTTATTCCTGACAATGGAAAAGAGGATATTATCCTTCCTCACGGACATTATCACTTCTTGCTTTATAATAGCAAGGTGGTTAAACAAGATAGTATTCACAAAATTGCAATCGAAAATGCCGACGCTGCACTCTTTGCTTTTGCAACACCCGACCTAAAAATTACACCCAACCGCCAAAAACTTATCTTCCATCTTAAGCGCAAAGGCGTGAGAGTGAAGATGAAACTCTCGGGAGCAGCTGCTTATTCGGGCGCTACTGCTAAACTAAGAAATGCTAGCAATGCGGGAGTTCCCGATAGCATCAAACATATTCTTACTGGCGATACGTGGTCTACCGCCTCAAGAAAGCCTTATTCTAAGGACCTAACATTTGGTAATGTGAGCAGAGATGCCAAGACCAATAAGTATGTTTCTTATGCCACAGAATATGCTTACTTCCTCTATACCACCAATGCTCAAGACCTCATGATTGTATTTACTGGCGGTACTTACAACGGTCAAAGTATGATTGGCGCTGCACTGCCTTTCAACAACTTGGTGTTTGATGTGAACGGAAGCTATATTCTCAACGTAGAACTAGAATAATAGCCGTGAACCTGCTGACAACTGTCTTGCAAAGCATTGAAAGATGCGCGCAATTGTTGCGGGGGTTAGCACCAATAACACATAAAACGAGACTTGCCCAAGGGGTGAGTCTCGTTTTTTTTTGTGCCTAACAACTGCTTTACATCCATTTTGCGTGACGCTCGTTTTAGATAAATCATCACTTGAAACGCACCTTTAAAGCACAAATTGCATACCACATTCGTAGCTCCAAATATTGCACAAGAGCGCCAAAACGTGCGGTAAATCTGTTAATTTGTTGAAAACGCACTTAAAGCAGAACAAGAAATGCTGAGAATAGAATGTTTTTACATATTTTTGCAGTGCGTTTGAAACTGCATTAAGCTTCAATCGGAGGTTTAAGGCGAGCATGCTTTGCACTTCGCATAAAGAGAAAATGCAGGATTTAATTACTAAATACAAATTGAATTGTCAATGGAAGAGTCAATAAAATCAATTGGGCAGCGCCTTAAAGGCCTGCGCGAGGTGCTAAACATACCTGCTGAAGAGATTGCCGACCTGTGCGAAATATCTCTCGAACATTATCTCAAGATGGAAGATGGCACAGCCGACCCCTCGGTTTATCGCTTGGCCAAAATCTCTAAACGCTATGGCATCGACCTCGATGTGCTACTTTTTGGCGAAGAACCGCGCATGAGTGCTTACTATCTCACGCGCAAAGGTAGCGGACTAAGTGTTGAACGCGGCAACGATTATCAATATCAGAGTTTGGCCAGTGGCTTTCGTGGGCGCAAGATGGAACCTTTCTTGGCCCAAGTAGACCCATTGCCCGAGGGAAAAACCTATCGCAAGAACACCCATAATGGGCAAGAGTTCGACTATATCGTTGAAGGTTCAATGGAACTAACGCTTGGTGAGAAGGTGATGGTGCTCAAAGAGGGCGACAGCGTTTACTTCGATGCCACCAAACCGCATCGCATGCAAGCCCTAGGGGGTAAGCCTGTGAAGTTTTTATGTGTTATAATATAGGAGAAAAACACCAATGGTAGAAAGATTTTTAAAGCAAACAACATTTACATCAACAGAAGATTATAACAGAAATCTCGAATTTCTTATTCCGGATAAATTTAATTTTGCCTACGATGTGATGGATGTGTGGGCAGCAGAAGCACCCGAAAAGACAGCGCTTATATGGGCTAGCGATGAAGGAGGAGAACGTATTTTCTCGTTTGCCGACCTTAAACGGGAAAGCGATTGCGCTGCTTCTTATTTCCAAGAGTTGGGTATTGGTCGTGGCGACATGGTGATGCTCATTCTTAAACGTAAGTACGAATGGTGGATTGCCATGCTGGCACTTTGCAAACTGGGTGCTGTTGCCATCCCTGCAACACACATGCTCACCGCCCACGACATTGTTTATCGCAACAATAGTGCTAGTGTTAAAGCCATTGTTTGTGTGGGCGAAGAATATGTACTCAACCAAGTGCAGGGCGCAATGGCCGACAGTCCTACGGTAGAAACGTTTGTTAGCATCGGTCCTGATGTGCCCCAAGGTTTTCATTCGTGGCAAACAGGAGTGGAAAATGCCGCTCCCTTTGTGCGTCCAGCTGATGTAAACACCAACGACGATACCATGTTGATGTATTTTACCAGTGGCACGAGTGGCGAACCCAAGATGGTGGCACACGATTTTCTTTATCCCCTTGGGCATATTCCCACAGGAGTGTTTTGGCATAACCTAGGACCCGAGAGCATACACCTCACGGTGGCCGACACGGGATGGGGTAAAGCGGTGTGGGGTAAGCTGTATGGACAGTGGATAGCTGGGGCTGTTGTGTTTGTGTTCGACCATGAAAAGTTCTCGGCCGACAAGATTTTGCGCATGATAGAGAAATATCGCATCACCTCGTTTTGTGCTCCGCCCACGGTGTATCGCTTCCTTATTCACGAAGATTTTAAAGATTACGACCTTAGTTCGCTTACTTATTGCACCACAGCTGGCGAGGCTTTAAACGCTGCTGTGTATAAGAAGTTCTACGAACGCACAGGAATTAAACTGATGGAAGGCTTCGGACAAACCGAAACTTGCATGACACTGGGCACTATGCCATGGATGGAACCCAAGCCTGGCTCTATGGGTAAGCCCAATGCGCAATACGAAATAGACCTTGTTAGACCTGATGGCACGTCGTGCGAAGATGGCGAAAAGGGACAGATTGTGGTGCGTGTGGGTAACAAAAAACCGCTTGGACTCTTCAAGGAATATTACCGTGATGCCGAACTAACGCATAAAGTTTACCACGATGGCGTGTATTACACCGGCGATATTGCTTGGCGCGACGAGGATGGATATTACTGGTTTGTGGGCAGAGCCGATGATGTGATTAAGAGTAGTGGTTATCGTATCGGTCCGTTTGAAGTGGAAAGTGCACTCATGACCCATCCTGCTGTGGTGGAATGTGCTATTACGGGCGTGCCCGATGATATTCGTGGTATGGTGGTTAAGGCCACTGTGGTGTTGCGCGATGAATGGAAAAGCAAGGCCGACGATGAACTTAAAAAAGAGTTGCAAGAGCATGTGAAGCACGAAACTGCACCCTATAAGTACCCCCGCATTGTGGAATTTGTAAACGAACTGCCTAAAACCATCAGCGGAAAGATTAGACGTGTGGAGATTAGGCAGAAGGATAATGCCAAATAGTAATCGTGCCTTGCGGCTCTATTCAATGGCCCATGGCGAGATGCTAGTGGGTTGTTGCACGCTGCTTAGTTGTTGCCACGAGGGCGAAAACACCCCTCGCGCGCGTATATATATAAGGAGAACGCGACTGGTGCATGGTGCGCCACTCGCGTTCTCTTGCTTTTATCGAGTTTGTTGTTGATTGATGGCAATTGCCCTAAGCGTAGCATACTTTATTTGTGCATGTTGGGGCAAGGTTTGTAGCTGTCGATAATGGCAGTTTGGGTTAAAGTTTGTTCCTGTCTAATATCGTAATGCGCTTTCCTTCAACGCGAATGGCACCGGCATCCTGCAATTCGGACATGGTTCTGAGTAGCGAAAACTTTTGTATGCCAAAGCTCTCGGCAATCTCTTGGCGCGATTTGTTTAGCTGAACCACATTAGAACCCTGCTTGCCTGCAGCCTCTTTAAGGAAGTAACCCACCTTTTCGCGCACGGTAAACAAACTTAGCACGCGCATTTTCTTGGTGAGAAACACGTCGATGTTAGACAGGATAGTGATGAAGTTGCGGCGCAACACAGGGTTGATGTCGATAAGTTCCACGAAATCGGGCTTCGATATACGCAGCACAGTCGTCTCTTTCTCGGTCTCAACACTAACTGGCATCAAATTGTCTTTAGCAAAGATGAAAGCCGGAGCCACCAAATCGCCACCCACCAGACGGCTAACCTCAACCGATTTACCCGAAAGACTCACCATCCTAGCCACCATTTCGCCCTCCACAATGAGGTCTACATGGCGGTAAGGCATGCCGGCAAGAATGTAAATGTCTTTCTTGTCGAACTTTACTAGCTTATATTTAGCGCCCTCCACGATATCTATGAGATGCTGTTCGCTTATGTTATTAAAGAGCGGACAACGTGTCAGGGCATTTATTATTTTCTTTTCCATTGGTTACAAATGTAATCATAATTATTCGTATGGCATGCATTTTTGGTCACAAATGTTATCCGTAAAAATACTGGTACGGCTTTTGTTCGTTGTTTAGTGTAGCAAAAAGGACACAAGTTTGTATAAAGTGGGCCGAACACATGGCAATAGCTCACATCACTTACACACTCACACACCCCCGTAAGGCTACCAATATCAACATCAATACTAAATAAACAAACAGATATGGATAAGAAAATTGAAAAAGGAACCGTGATTGTAACCAACGAAGTGATTGATTATGCCGAAGGAGGCGTGGTAAGTAAAGAGTTTGTAAGAGCCAATACTGGCACGCTAACCCTCTTTGCCTTTGACGAAGGCCAAGGACTTAGCGAACATTCAGCCCCCTTCGATGCCACTGTTCAGGTGATAGACGGCGAAGCCGAGATAAAAATAGACGGCGTAGCACACACTGTTAAAGCTGGCGAAATGATTATTATGCCTGCCAATCACCCCCATGCGCTGTTTGCACATAAACGTTTTAAAATGCTGCTCACCATGATTAGGGGCTAACATACCTGCACACAACAATTAATTATTAAGTATTTCATCTTGGGCGAACGGAGACGAGAGTTTCTGTTCGCCTTTGTTTTAAACACAATAGAGCAAGTTGGATGTACACATATTTGGGGATTATTGAGCAAGAGTCTAAGCAAAAACAACTAGAATTGGTGATAAACAAAATGAGTGGAGAACGTAATTTAACAATGATTAACGATGACACGATGCAAGAAATTTGTCAAATCGAGTTTATAATGAAAACAATGATAATACAAAACTGTAAAAATAGCATTCAATGAAAACAAAAACGATGTTCAAAACCATGCTCGCAAGTATGTTTTGCATGGTGGTTCTGCTGCTCGTGGCTTGTGATGGCGACTCAAATAAGCCTGTGCTCAATAAGCTAAGCTTCGATAAAACCCGTGTAGACCTCAATCTTGGCCGAACAACAACGCTTACCGTGAAAAACGGAACAGCACCTTACACTGCAAAACTCTCGGAACAAGGCGACCAACTAGTGGCCGATGTGCGAGTAGAAGGCAATGTTATCACCCTTATAGGCATGTTTCTGGGCGAAGCAACGTTGGCTGTAACCGATAAAGACGGCAATACAGGTGTGGTGAGCGTAGTGGTTAAGAACATCGAAGGCACATTGAAACTGGATAAAACAACACTTAATATTGAGGTTGGAAAGTCGGAAACGGTATCCGTACAAAACGGAGTAGGGCCCTTTAAAGCCATCTCTAACGAGAATAAAGTGGTGGAAACCGATGTTAAGGGCAGCCAAATAACCTTTACAGGGCACAAGGCGGGCACCACAACCGTTGAAGTACAAGATGCCAAAAGCAATGTAGGCGTGGTTACTGTAACCGTGAGATAAAACGTAAGTGATGATTCTAAACCCCACTAGTGAAGCACGACACAAAACCAATGGTTTAGAATTAAAACACTAATTATATATTCTGACATCTGTATTTGTAAGATTAAGCCCCCGATTTGTGAAAGTCGGGGGCCGTTGTAAAACCGCAATAACAAAGGCATTTGCCACAAGTACAAAGTGAATACAAACAGATGCGTTACTACTGTTTAACATTCTTTTTGATAAAAATCGTGCAACATCATGCAAGATATCCTATTATTGCAGTTTAAATAGCAAACATCAACCAATATAGGCGGATTATGAAACATAGACAATCGTGGTTGGCGCTTGCAAGCATCATCGTTACTCTGCTTGCGTTTGCGGCCTGCCAAGACAATAATGAAGAAGGGAAGCTAGCCTATCCCACGGCTTTGGTGACAGTGAAACCCGGCACTGGCACAACTCCTTTCATCCTTCAGCTGAACGATTCCACTTCGCTCATGCCCTACAATATGCGCACTTCGCCCTTCGGCGATAAAGAAGTGCGAGCGTTGGTTAACTATGATGTGATGTATTCGGTAGGACAAAGGTCGGGCGGAGCACCCGTTAAGGATGCCACCTTCGTAACAATCAACTGGATAGACAGCATCCGAACCAAATGGATGGCACCCAATCTGGGCGACAGAAACGTAAAACTCTACGGCGACGACCCCCTAGAAGTGGTAGACGACTGGGTGAGTATTGCCGAAGATGGTTATCTCACACTGCGCTTTAGAACAAGGTGGAACGGCAAAGTGCGACATGTACTCAACCTCGTGGCTACATCCGACAACGATAATATATATAAGGTGCGCTTGTATCACGATGCCAAAGGCGACCTATATGGGCAAACGGGCGATGGACTTATCGCTTTCCGCCTAGACAATTTGCCCTATACTGGCGAGAAATACGTTTGGCTAACGCTGGAATGGAACTCGTATTCGGGAAAGAAAACGGCACGATTTAAATATTCAACACGCGAAAATAGCGTGATAACACCCACCAAACTGGCCACCTTTGCTGCGCCAGTACAGATAACAAATGTAGATTAAGGCGTGCGTTTTTTCATCGGCGATAAAGAAAAGAAACTCGTTAATAGGCTACATGACGGAGATAAAACCGCCATGCAAGACTTTTACGCCCTTTATGCCGATTATATTGCGAGCGTTGGAGCCCGCTATATAGACAACGACGACGACCTAAAAGACCTCATGCAAGACTGCATGGTGAAGATGATTACCAGCATCGGACAGTTCGACTACCGAGGTCCTGGCTCGCTTCAAGCATGGGTAACGCGCATCATGGTTAATGTGTCGCTCTCGTTCTTAAAGCAAAAACGAACAGAAGCCTTTGTGGCTCTCGACACAGACCTGCCTGATGAACCCGATAATGGTTATCCTCCGTTAGACGAAATTCCGCCCGACGTTATACACCAAATGGTGAGAGAACTACCAACGGGCTACCGAACGGTGTTCAACCTGTTTGTATTCGAAGATAAAAGCCATCAAAAAATTGCTCAATTACTGGGAATTAAGAGAGACAGTTCGGCCTCGCAACTGCATCGAGCAAAGAATATGCTGGCCAAAAAGATAGAACAATATAACAAAAACAAAGCGACACGATGAACGAAGAATGGAGAAAACAATTGCAAAAGAAGCTTGACGGACACCGCCTGGCTGCTCCACAGTTGTCGTGGAACAAAGTGGAGAGCCAGCTGGCACTTGCTTCTGGCAAAACAAAAACGCCCTTTTGGGGACATCGCATCATGGCCGCTGCTGCCATGGTGGCATTGATTGGCGGTGCTGGTGTGGCCTATCTGTTACTCAATAATAAGCATAACGCTGCACAAGTGGCCAATATCGAACGCCAATATGAACCCCAGCAATTGGCTACACAGCGCTCGGCCAATAACCAAATGGCTGGCGATAACAACACGCAATCACAACAACAACTGCCCCACAACAATCTAGTGACGGGCAGATACATTACAAACAGTAACGCAAACTACCCTAATCCTAACTCAAGGCAAACTCAAGGTGATGGCTTGTATGCTGCGAACAACAGCGCAAACAACAGTGCGCAAGTGGTTAGTAGCCCGCAAAACAACATCCCAACTACTGCTGCCAATCAAGATTATACATCCAATAACACCTCCAAGAACAGTACTGACAATTACCCGCGACGGGCAAACACCACGGAAACACATCCCAAACGCACCGACACACCACAAGATGCGCTCATCACTAACAGACCAAAAGGCCAGAAGGGTGGTGGCGCATGGACGGCAACGGCTTATGTTTCGGGTGGAACAGTGACAGCAAACAACACCGAACTGCAACGACCGGCCTTGGCCATGGCACGTGCTTACGGCAATACTGTCGATGAAGAAATTCGTAAAGGCGACTATGTGCAGCTGCAAGATGCATTGCCGGCAGTGGAAACAAACACTCGCCATTACCAACCATTTAGGGTTGGGGCTGCTGCTCGTTACGAATTAAACCACCGTTGGAGCATTGACGCTGGATTAGCCTATACGCGTCACCGCTCGGAAATAACGAGAAGGATGGGCACTATCGTGAACGAAACGCAACAAACGCTGCATTATCTGGGCGTGCCACTCAACATCCACTATCGCATTGTGGGCACAAAACGCTTCAATGTTTATGCTTCGGCTGGTGTGATGGGCGAAAAACTGCTGACGGGTAAACGCACTACGGATGTTAACTACAACGGCCTGCCCGATGGAACTCAAACCGAAAGCGTGAAAGAAAAACCAGTTCAGGTGTCGGTGAATGCCGCAATAGGGGCCGAATACAAATTTAGTGGTCGCCTAAGTATCTTTGCCGAGCCAGGTATAGGCTACTATTTTGGCAATGGCAGCGACCTAAACTCCATCTATAAGGAGCGTCCCACCAACTTTAATCTCAATGTTGGCTTGCGGTTTGGCATCAACAAATAGGGCTGGTTCTAGTCTTTTCTTCGTTAGATGATGGGTTTTACTTGTGCAAGTCTTGCTTATGACTTAAAACGACATTGGTTATGACGTATCCTAAGCATAAGAAAGACTGGCCACGCAAAAGCGAAACCACCGTGAAGGCTTATACATCGCATAGCGATTGAAACTTTATGGATGGCTTTAACAACTTGTTATTGGCAAAAACAATACATAGCTTGAAGGCAAACTAAGATTGTAGCGCCTGCACTGTGCCCCCAATAATAGGGTTGAAGCACATTTGTGTGCAGGATTTTTAGAGCTGTTGGTCTGCGAGTAGGCGCAAAACGCCTCATAACGACAAGAATACAGCAAACGTTCAGGACTTAAAGACAGACGAGGTGGAGACCAATGTTGGGCTTAACCATGCTTGATGAAGCCACGTTTTGCCCATACGGCCAACTGCAATGCGCGAAAACCTCGCAGCATGCAGCCCACCGGCACTGTCAACAATCACGCTGCGCACCAGCATCGGTGCGTAAAGGCAATAAATCAAGCTGTTTGTTTAATGGAAATAATCTCCCCATGAGGCATAAGCTTCTTGCTCTTTATTGCTGCACTGGCCTTGTTGTGCAGCCTTTTTTGTACCTTATCAAGGGGTAACACCAAGTTAAAGGGCTGTGCAACATGGCTATTCTCTAGACAACTATTTGCTGCAACGAGCGCAAAACCAGTTTTTTGCAACACATTGCAGACCTCATGTATAACATAAAAGCGTGTGAAGATGAAAACCTTGTATAAAATGAGCCTATCGGTGTTGATGCTTCTGCTAGGCGTTTGCCTAACCTCTTGCCACGACACCGAAGCAAGTCTGATGAATAAGGGGCGAGATAGCCGTCTTATTGGTGTCTGGCTACTTGTAGAAACGCCTGGACGCGAGGTACTCTCTGGCGATAAAGCCATTGTCTTTGAAGTCAGTGGTGCGTGTTATGGCTTTCACTATAAGGGCGTAAAGCGTGTATTCTACACCGAAAACAACAATCGTCTCTTTGTGTTTGTTTATGGCGACGATAACCATCAGGCTAGTTCAATCCATAGTTTTTATTATCTTTTATCGACCGACAAGCTTTATCTGTGGTCGTCGGAAGAAGATATGTTGAAACGTAATTACAATGCTTCGCAGACTTATTACAAGCCTGCCGACTTAATATTGAACTCATAATTAGCCGTCCTCCCGATAACATTCCTCCCGATTTAAGCACTTTTTCGTAAACTCCTTTGCTCAAATCGGCATCTTTCCCATCTTATTCTTTTGTCCTAGCAAGTGCCACGTCTTAAAGAATAAGATACACATCCCTTTCAACCATACACAACATTAGTACAGAAACTAACAACGATTTTTGGCGCTTAATGCGAACTTACAAGTTGTCAGGCAACCAATGCGCGTTGAAAGAACTTTGCATAATGTAAATTTTTAGGCTTAATGGTCAAATGTACTCCTGAAAGGGGGCATAATGCTCTCTTTTTCATAC
>ERZ773233.724-NODE-724-length-20923-cov-22.662450_pt1 | contig 20923 bp, 24 predicted proteins | sample MGYA00580991_ERZ773233 | MGnify/ENA primary metagenome ERZ773233 (study PRJEB29015, sample SAMEA2738178) | human oral metagenome | biome: human oral; feature: human-associated habitat; material: saliva | place: China | collected 2161 ...
ATCTGGCAAATTATCTGCGTGATTACTATTCTGCTAGCCAGGCCAAGGAAATATACGAAGGTCTGCTTGCAGATGCAGGGTTACTCAGTGAGAAGGATAGGTTATGACCTACAAGAGTGCCGCAGCGGTTGAAATGGCAGTCAAGTCTGCTTCATCTGCATCATCTCTTGATACAGGTAGGGCGGTGTCTTCCTTCTATTTCCATAGATTGCTCTGTCGTGTATTTGCTGGCAATAACAAGAAGTTTGTATTAAAGGGTGGGCAGGCAATGGCAGATAAGTTTTCTGTGCCTAGAGAATGGGGTTTATCTCAGGGAAGGCAGTTTGAAAAGTTATCTGCTAATACAGGGTTGCCTGCAGGGCTGAAGGTGATGGACGTGGCAGCTGAGTTGGCAGGAAATTTAATTGACCCGGCTATTAGTGCTAGTGTGAGTGGTTTGCAATGGTTTCCTGAAGATCTCAAGTGGGAATGTAAAGATTCTTAGATTTAATCTAAATTTTGTGAGAATGGTACAGCTTTATGTGTTACGTACAGTTATGCTGAATTGGGAAGACCCACTATATATTGCCCAGTACAGGTTCTCACGTGGCGTGTTCTCAGATGACACTGCATTGAATCTGCATGAGATGACTGACCGCACTCCAGCTTCTTTAACAATGACTTTCCCGCGAAATTACAACACTGTGGCAGTCAAAGAAGCCGGTATTATCTGTCGCACTTGCGCAAACGAAGTTCTTGATTTGGGTTTAACGCAGGCGAAGACGATATACGGAAATATGGTTAGAGTATACGACCTTGAGAGAACACTGTGTGACTTAATGCGTGGCAAGAGTGTGCTTGATCTGCAGTTACTTGTGCCGGCAATGCAGAGATATGCACGCAGCAAGGATCGAGATCTAGTAAAGCTTATGAATTATGCGCGCAAACTTGGGGTAGAGCGTAAAATTAGAACTTATCTAGAAATACTTCTGTAAAACAAATAACTTTTATGCTCAAGTTTGAGTGCTGCTAGATGAATTTGCCGGTGAGGCTGGTGGGGCAGGCTTTGATTTGAGCGGGGGAGCCGGTGGCTACCACCTGGCCACCGGCCAAACCTCCGCCAGGGCCCATATCCACCACATAGTCTGCGCTGCGGATTACGTCCAGATCATGTTCAATAACCACCACGGTGGCGCCTTTAGTAATCAAACTGGCAAACACTCCCATTAGGGTCTGAACATCCTTTGGGTGCAGGCCAATAGTGGGTTCATCAAACACAAACACCGAATCGCCCTGGCCCCGGCCCATCTCACTGGCAAGCTTTAACCGCTGTGCCTCGCCACCAGACAGCCCCGGTGTCTGCTCGCCAAGTGTCAAATAGCCCAAACCCAAATCGTGCAGCACCTGCAATTTCTTGCTCACCCGGCTAAGGCCCGCGCAAACAGTCAAAGCCTCATCCACACTCATAGCCATAAGGTCAGGCAGGCTGTAGGCGGCGCCGTCGTCAAAAAAGCACCTAATTTCGTGAGCCGCACGCCCATAACGGCAGCCGCGACAATCGGGGCAGCAAATCTCGACGTCGGGAAGAAACTGCACGTCAAGGGAGATCTGTCCAGTGCCGTCACAAGTGTCGCAACGCAAAGAACCAGTGTTATAAGAAAACGCGCCAGCCGTAAGCCCACGGTGGCGGCCAGATTTTGAGCCGGCCTCAGCGGCAAGTTTGGCTCCATACTGCTTAGCCGCCTCGGACCTGGCGAAATGCTTACGCAACTCATCATGCACCCCCGCATAGGTGGCCACAGTCGAGCGCACATTAATACCAATCGGGGTGGCGTCAATGAGCATAACCCGGCCAATACCCGGTGCCTCCAGCCAGCGCACATGCCCCGGCAGCGCCTGACCGGCAATTCGCGCCTGCAAAGCCGGGATCAGGCTCTCAAGCACCATGGTGGTTTTACCTGAGCCCGAAACCCCAGTCACCACTGTGAGTCGTCCCTGAGGAATATCCACCTCAAGTGGCTGCACCGTGTGGATCGCGTCCGTGACTAGGCGGATACTGCCGCGCTCAAAAAGATCCGCCCGCGCCTGCTTAGGCTGGTTCTGCTGCCTCAGATACGGCCCAATAATCGACGCAGAATCATCCATGACCTGCGCAACCGTACCCTGGCAAACCACCGTGCCGCCGTCGGAACCAGCGCCGGGCCCCATCTCAATGAGGTAATCACTGTGGGTGAGCACCTGAGTGTCGTGGTCAACCAAAATCACCGAGTTGCCATCCGCCAACAGATCATCCATCACCCCCGTCAAACCCTTGAGATTATGCGGGTGCAAGCCAATCGAAGGCTCATCAAGCACATACAGTACGCCCGTGGTACGGTTACGCACCGCCCGCGCTAGCTGCACGCGTTGGCGCTCACCGGTAGAAAGTGTGGACGCCGCACGATCCAACGCCAAGTAGCCCAGCCCCAGGTCAAGCAAACGTTGGGCGGTGTCAAAGAAAGCCTCACAAATATTTTGGGCCATGGGACGCAGCCTCTGCGGCAGTGAGTCGGGCACACCCTCAACCCACCCCATCAGCTCAGACAGGGTCATTTGCGAGGCCGCGTCCAGACCAATACCGCGTAACCGGGGCGCCCGGGTGGCTTCAGACATACGGGTGCCGTGACACTTAGGGCAAGTGTCCTCTTTTAAGAAACGCTCCAGGCGCTTCATGCCCTTTTCGTCTTTAACTTTAGAAAGCGCATTTTCGACCGTATAAATGGCGTTGTAATAGGTGAAATCCATTTCGGCCGACTGGTTCGTTTTAGGATTTACGTAAATAATGTGCTTTTTTAGCGCCGGGCCGTGGTAAACAATCTCCTGCTCCGCCTCAGTTAGCTCCTTGAATGGCACATCGGTGCGCACACCCATCTCGCGGCACACGTCTTTCATCAGGGCCCACATCAGCGTGCCCCACACTACGACGGCGCCCTGGTCAATGCTCAGGTTCTGGTCCGGCACCAGCGCAGCAGCATTCACGCTGCGGGTCAGGCCTGTGCCCGAGCAAGTTTGGCAGGCTCCGCGTGAGTTAAACGCCAGGTCTTCAGCGCCAGGGCCATAAAATTTTACGCCGCAGGTGGGGCAGGTAATTTCAGCCATGCGGGCGACGTCGAATGAGGGCTCAACATAGTGCCCGTTAGGGCAGCGGTGGTGGGCTAGGCGCGAAAACATCAGTCGCAGACTGTTGGCCAGCTCAGTCATGGTTCCGAAAGTACTGCGGATTCCGGGCACGCCCGGCCTTTGCCGCAGCGCCAACGACGCCGGCACGTAACGCACTTCGCTCACGTCAGAGCGTTGGGCTTGGCTCATGCGCCGGCGCGTGTAGGTGGACAGTGACTCCAGGTAGCGGCGCGAGCCTTCCGCATAGAGAACCCCCAGGGCCAGGGAGGATTTACCTGAGCCAGATACGCCAGCAATACCAACGATTTTATTTAGCGGAACGTCAACGTCTAGGTTCTTCAGGTTGTGCACGCGCGCCCCGCGCACCTCAATGGTCTGGGGTTTTTGGGTGCGGGCGGCACTCTGCGGGACGGCACGCTGCGAGGTAATTGGCGACGGCGCCGCCTGGGACTCTTCGAAAGCGCGCATTTTTCCTCCAAGCAGGCGCGACACCGCCAGGGCCATAACCAACTGCGGCCTGCGAGAGAAATTATCCCACACAGGCCGCAGCTTTTAGGGCGCAGTCGGCGTCGTGCTTTTGCTGGCTTCTAAGTGAGCTGGGTAGGGGCGTAGGGTGGGAACTCTAGATGTTTGTCCTTTTTACCCTTTTAAACCTGCTCTAGAGGGGCAGTTAAAGGCACGATGGCGGGGCGCAAAGCTGCAGCTAGACGCTGGTTGCTGCCAGTTGCCTGACTGTAGAAACGCGCTGCTACGAAAGTTTCATGATCCAAGCCGCGCAGCAGATTCATTTTGCTGAGCCTGCGGTATTGCTCATTGGCTGCCTGCCCTAAGACTGGGCCTGCTGGATAGTACTGGTAAGACATTTGCGGCGCAGCCGGATCTCCTGGCGGGTAGTGGACAACGTCTGGGCCAGACTTGACCATGAACGTGCCCAGGGGAGCAACCCGCTCCTGGCCTGCCCACTCATAGATATCTTGGAAAATATGGTGGTGAATTGCCTTCATGTGGGCGTAATTGAAGTTGCCTTTGATCGGTGTTTGCGCCAGTTCCAAAATTCTGGAGCTAGCGTAGCCCTCTTCCAGAAAGCGTAGCTTGACAGCGTCAGGTTCCCCATATGGGTTGCCAGGAGTAGTGAATTTATTGCGTAACACCGAGGTGCCAGGGATGAAGTAATCCTCCCAGGTGCGAAAAACTTGGCGTGCCATCAGTCTTGAACATAGTGGCGGGCAACTGCCATCGCCTGGTCAGCGGTGATTTCGTTACGAATTACACGTTCCAGAAGATCGCGCATAACCGGATCGGTAATCTCATGGCCAGCTACAGCTAAAGCTGCATCGACGAAAGTGAGCTTTTCTTCAGGGGTGCGGTTTCGGGGTTGCGTTTCTGCGTTATCTGCGCCGACGGCGTCGCTGCGGCTTGTGGCAGCATCGCTACGTGCGGCGACGGCGTCGCTGCGGCCAGGGCGGTCAGTGTTGCGGCTTGTCATGGGCGGCCTGCTCGCGGTTGATAAGAATCTGTTGCACTTGGTGGAAACGCTCAGCAAGGCCGGAAGGCTCTGCGTAGATATAGGTTCCACGTATACCGCGAGTTAGTAAAACCTTGTAAATATTTGCAACATAACGACGTAGACGCTCTGGAGTTGTTTTTTCGTTCGCAACCTTATTGTTTGCCTTGCCGCGTTTATCGTGATAGTTGTTTTTGTTAACTCGATATTTCCCAGATTCATCTAGTTCAACATCTGCGCCGATGATTACGCCGGCATAGTTCAGGTCATAACCCTGAATGGTGTGGATTGAACCTACCTCTTGAAAAGCTGTAGGGGAGTGCACCCAAGATTCAACAGTGCGATTCCATCGCATAGTTACCCCGTCCAACTCAAAGTCGTAGGGTGCTGAATCCGACTTGTCACCTTTACTGATCCACGGCCAGGCATAGCCGGCAACCATGCGCGAAAGGCCATACTCTTCTTCGCGCCTAGTTAGCGCTTCGTGCATCTCCTTGAAATTAGTGAAGATCCTAAAGTCGTATCCACTGAAGTCAGGGACGTCACTTTCTTCAATGGGGCGATCGCCAAATAGAGTATCTATAAGTGCCTTGTATTTATCAATTTCTGACAGCTTCATACGCATTTGGCTGTGCAGCTGAAAATATAATTTGTTTGTAATTGACTCTGCTATGACAGATTCCCACACCTTGGAACTCATGTCCGCAGGACGTACAGCTTGAGTGGGGTCTAGCAGCAAAACCAGATTCTTTGAGCAGGTTCGCATCCAGTCTAGCTGATTGTGCTGGTCACCCTCTTTATCTGCTTCTCCATAAAGAGCGCGATTATTGTCGCGATACATCTTAAACACACTACCGTTTGCCTGTGTCGAAAAACGGTTAAGTCTATGCGCTTCGTCGACTATTAGCAGATCGTATTTAGTATTCTCATTCAGAACTATCTTTGGGACGTCAAAAGGTGATAGAACCATTTTATTGCTAAGTCCATCTACCGATTTAAAAACTCTTTTGATAGTTTGCCGTAGTGAACTTTGGGGGATTACAATCCCAATTCGTAAGGGCCTCTTGGTGGCGGCTTGTGTTAAAGGTAGAGCATCTTCCTCGGTGGTGATAGGTCGTTCAGAGCTGTAGTCGGCGATTAGCTTTATTAAATAGACTGCAAGAATAGTTTTACCTGTTCCTGCTCCGCCTTGGATGATGAACTCTTGTAACGGACTCTTCTTGTCTGAAAGACTGCTAATGATTCGTTCAGACAGGGATGTAACTACATTCTCTTGTTCTTCGTTTAATTGCTTGAACGGAGAGTATTTGTATAGATCTGAATTTTCAATATCAGGCTTTGACTGACTGAATAACCCGTAGGATGAGCGCAGGCTTTCGAAAATTTCATTAAAAATTTCACGATAGCTATCGCGCTGATAGTAGTCAGCGTCAACGATGCCGTGATTTGCGTTAAGAACTGTCTTCTTGCCATCGCCAGTGAAAAGGTTGATAAGAATAGATTCAAGCTCTAGGCATACAGACTTATTGAACTTTTCATGTATGACAACATGTGTAACGTCGAGCTTGTTCTTCTCAACAGTTTTAAGGTGCTGGCTCATGCGCTTGTTGTAGTCAAGCGTTTCACCTACATACACTTCTTTACTTGAAGTCAGGATATAGACTACAGGCCAGTTTTTTAGGCGAGTATCTGTTTTGACGAGAGTGGACACTGAATTCGGTTCGAATTTAGTCCGTTTAATTTCATAGCTGGTCATATTTCGTGCTCCGCCCCTTGCTGAGTGATACCGGGTATTTTTCCCTTGTTTTCACTAGCTTCTGAGAAATAAGGTCATCTGGTTTTACGCCTAGTTTCATGGCCAGAAAGTGGCAGTAGGTAAGTACGTCTGCAAGTTCTTCTTTGACTGCATTTATGTCTTCTGGTTGCCCCCATTGGAAACATTCGAGTAGCTCTCCAGCCTCTATCGCAATAGACTTCGCCAGGTTTTCCGGGGAATGAAACTGCTCCCAGTCGCGTTCGTGCGCAAACTCCCGTAGCTCGCGGTCGACGTCGGTTCTAGCCATAGTGTGACTATACAAAGGTCAGTGCTGCGCTGCTAAATCCTGCTGAGATTTTGGTATGGCCAGGCCTCTGTGCTGTGCGTTGTGATGCCGTTACTACCTGTGCTAGCGGCGTCAATATGCCTTGCGACAGCATCGCTACGTCACTACGTGTGGCGACGGCGTCTCTGTGGCCAGAGTGGGTAGTGTTGTGGCTTGGCAGGGGCGGCCCGTCGTTTCTCCCGAAACACCATTCTATCAGGCGTAATCGACAGAAATGAAGCATCACTAGGAAACTTTTGTATCGTCAGCGCTGCCTGTATCAGGTACGTAGTCTTACTACTTTCGTAGTGCTCGGCCGTCCTGTGACTCTCTCTGCCAAAATGTCTTAAAATGGCTGATGAGTTAGGTAAGATATCGTACGTCCACCAATCAATGATGCGTGAGGGATGAAGTAATGGCGCGAGGCTACCGGGCGATTCTGGAGCTACCCGAAAAAGAAGATGCGCACAAAATCGCTTATCGACTGTTCAGTAAGTGGTTTGAAAATAAATACCTTATCCCTGTAGGGAGACTGGAAGCGGGATTTGAAGAAGATGGTATTTATCGCTTTGGTAAATTGAAAGTTAAAAGACGAACTTCGCAAACTGAGGAAGTTACGGTTATTAGACTACGAGAGTCCAGTAAAGATCGACATTATCATCGTCAGTTATTGGAACTTGTACACTCTTCAGGTGGAAACGGTCGTTGGCGTACGCGCATGTATGCGATGGCAGCGACAAAAGAGTCTAGATACAAACAAGTTATTTGGATTGAGGTGGAACCTCCACTCTCTGCGAACTGGGATGCCAAACGTCCGAATCTGGTCTGTGATCTTGTTGAGCAGTATGACGTTCATGAGAGCGGAATTCTAATAAGGAAATCAGTTACAGATGTTATTAATGAGGATGAGGTAGATGAACTAATAGAACGGATCTACGACAGCCGTCGACGTATAGCGATTGTTGTCGCCTCACCTATCTCTGATGACTTCGATGAAAAAGCCCATAAACAATGGCAATCAGTTTTGAAGACACTCACAGACGATTCGCTTGGCTGTGCTTCATATTTCTTACTGAAACCAAGTGTCTATAATTATTTTTGCAATAAAGTTGGTGAACTTGGGCTTGCGAAGGGATGCTTACGAACTTATCTACCTGGAGTGGATCCCGGGGATAAATTAGATTTAAAACGACACAAGATACTTACGTCTTCAACCCTGTACCACGGTCTAGATAAGAATGGTAAATTTCGGCCGCAACTGTCGCGTATTATTGCTCAAACTCCTTGTACCTATTTGTGGGAAAAGGGACTCGATGGAGAACTTGGCAGCGCAGAAAAAGTACTTAACGGACAAAAGCTGAAAGCTCCTACGTTCCGTCTCGCTCCTGAAGTGGAACGGCAGTCTGAAATTATTGAGGACGAGAAGCCATTACCGCTAAAACCTTCTAGTAACATTAAACAGCCTGTAGCTGATAAAGCTAAAACGCATATAAAAAAGGCTGATGTCAGCAAGGAAAAAGCATCTTCGGTTGCTGTGGGCCGAAAAGAAAAGGGGGTCGCTAAAGGGATCAGTCTATGGCGCCTCGGGTGGTTTAATAACCTTGTGTTATTGATTAGACGGTTTTCGGCGGAATTTACTCCCAAAGATCATTCGGATATGGTGGATGGTGTTGAGATTCTATCTGCTGGTTTTAGCTCGATTTATGCAAATTATGATACTTTAGTTCAAAAAACAAATAACTTAAAACAGGATTTTGCGAAAGAAAAGAAGAATCTGCAGCAGCAGATAGATGCCTACGAAACTCTTCTCGATCAGGTTGACGAGAACGATCACGTATATGATGAACTAGCTCAAGTTAAGAAAGCGTTTGAAGAACAAGAAAATGAGCGCAGTGATGAGCATAGGAGAATTCGAGAACTCGAAAATAAAGTACGGAAACTAGAGTGGAAGGTAAGCCATCCTGATCCTGGAGAGCAGGAATTTTATCTCGACGAAAATTGGCTTTATACTCCACCAAATAATATGGCTGATCTTTTCGACCGTATGACTGGAGGCAGTTGGTCAGATGTCTGTAAATATGTAGAGTTTTATGATTCAGATAGTATGCTTGGTGAAATATTGGAACTTGATGCCAAACCCGAAACGTCGCGATATGCAGAACGTTTCTGGGAATTTATCCTTGCGCTCCGTAGTTATATGCAAGCCTTGGAGAATGGAGACTTTCAAGGAGATGTGCATTCCTATCTAGGTGAGAGTGGTGTGTGTTCGCAAAGACGCCATGCTCCAACCGAAAGTGAAACTGTTAAAAATAATCCTCGATTGCGAGGAGAACGGACATTCGCCGTTCCGGTCGAAGTTGATCCTCGAGGAAAAACTGAAATGTATGCGCATTTCAAAATTAACGGCATGAATTATCTTCGAATGCATTACTATGCTGACACTCGTCGTACCAATAAGGTTTATATTGGCTATATAGGTCGTCATCTAACTAACACTAAGACAAACTAACTATGCAGTTAGTAAGAACCTTAGAAGAGACGGCGTCCCTCGTCTGTTGGCGAACTGCGCCGTCGTGAGCAAAAGCAGGCATAGACTTACGCTAGTTATAAACCTAAGGAGGGGCAGATGGGTGCCCAGGATGTACCGAAAGTGCATGACCCCAGTTTCCGTGGGGACATGATTATTCGCTTCCTACCTGACAGTGACCAGGTGCTAGCCCGCATGGACCGCTCTACCGTGCAGGTGTTTACGAATCTGGCGGACTACCTGCAGCTCTACGGGCCGTACGTGGATCGTGTGGGCTACCCGGACGGCAAATACCTGTGGCACCGGCCCGTCGGGGAGCGGCCCACCTACTTTGAGCATCGCTCACTGGACATATTCGCCCTAAACGACCCCTACTACAGCTATGAAATCAAGCAGCTGCCGCAGGGATGCTCGATCCGCACCGGTATTAACGTGCCCTACTTTGATCTGCCCGGCGGTGCGCGCCAGGTGCAGTTTCTAGCCGAAGACATTGTGTTGACCGCTATTGAATGCCTTGAGCTGGGGATTTTGACTGGGAGGTCAGAATAATGTGGTGGCAAGTTGCTGAGCTGTTTCACTTTGCGGAGACGGCAGGGGCGCAGATTCGGCTTCGTGATAGCGACGCACTATCGCTGACCTGGGATTGTGGGCGCAGCTGGCAGCACGTGTGGAACACCAGCGGTGAACAGGCCCAAGCTTTTTACGGCGAAAGCGAGTACGCCGAAACTCGCGTTCCCACCATGATCAGCGACTACAGCGGACTCATGCTTAACTGGGCGGTGATGCGCATTGGTCGCAAAGCGCGCTTTTACAAGGGCTGGGAGGCGATCCGGGTGCCCAGAAGTCCCCAAAGCGTGGATCCATGCTGGGGCTTTGAGCAGCTCTCGCTGATCACCGGGCGCCTGACCAGAGACGGTAAGCCCGTACCAATGCAGCTGCGTACCATCTTTCCTGACCACTACGAGCTCAACCAGTTCTCGCATGTGGCCGGCATGAGATTCAAAGATCTGCTGGCGGCCTTCAAAGACCCAGCCGGCGGCATATTGGCCAACTGGGTAGAGTCGGCGCCAAGCTCTGAGCGCCCGCAGGGTGCTGAGAAATCAGAAAGCTCCAAATAGGTTGGCTGTGAGGCCAGTTTAGAGTGACGCTAAGGCCAACTTAGAGTGATGGTAAGGCCGGCTTGCACTGGTGCTAAGGACAGCTCAAAAGCGCTAGAAAATTTTTAAATATTGCGGCGGGCACCAAGCCTGCCGCGCTTGATAGGTGTGTAAGGGAACAGTATGGGTAAATGGTTTGATCAGGCCGCAGAGATTGAGCGCTTGCGCAAGGAAAACCACCGGTTAAAAGCGCAGGTCAGGAGTCTTGAGTTGCGTCTAGGAGGCAGTTACGGACAGCCGGGAACCAGTGATTACAGCCAGCCGGGCGCCTATGGGGACGCTAGCGAGTACGCTCAGGGTACCTACGGGGCCGGCGACGGCGTCGTCGGGGCTGGGGCTGCAGATTACGAGGCCGCCGCCTGGCTGGAACTAACCCCAGAAGAACTCCATTTAGTGCGGATGGGCAAAAAAATCAACGCCATCAAAATTTACCGAGACCGCACCGGGGTTAGCTTAGCTGACGCCAAAGCCGCCATCGACGCGGTTGGCTAGGAGGAACCATGCTGTTCATGGGTCATCGTGAGGATGACGGCTGGCTACGGTCTACCTTCAACCTAACTTTCCGGGCCTCATGGGAAATGATGCTACAAGGGGTTTATGAAGCCTGGCATTACTTCGCTAATGTTGAAATCCTGGTCGACCATAAGCCGATTGAAATTAAAACCCCTGAAGACATTCTCAAGATCCCTGAAGACCGCAATATTGTAGTTCGTGGATTGCTAATGGTGGCTAGGACTAATGTAGAAATTGTTTTCTACAACCAAGTACACTTCATCAACGTCTATGTTGAGTGCAACAATGAAGAACTAAAACACCTGGACTACGAGCACTACAACAAATTCATTGGCAAATTCATTGACAATATGGAAATCGCCATGAATATGCCCGAGGAACAACTTAAAGCTGGAAGGTAGGCGGCGATGGCGCGAGCTTGTGTTATGGCGGGGGCTTTTGTAATGCAGATCTTGCGTGTTACAGCGCGCATATGTTGCGTTACAGGCACTGCCTGTTGCGGTGCCGGCCGCGCCGCATAGTAGCTGTTCACAAGCTGCGCGCTGAACCCAAAAGCCTGCATGCTGAGCCAAGAGCGGATGGAGAACTGCAATGATTTTAATTGGTGAGAAAGAAGAAAAGGGCTGGGTTCACGCCAACTACCGGCTCACCCGCCCGGTTTCGTGGCAGCAGCTATTAAAAGCGGTGCACGGGGTTTATGGCTATTTCAAAAAAACCGAGATCCTAGTGGATGGGTTACCAATCCAGATTGGTCAGCCGGAAGAAATATTGCAAACCCCTGAGTCTAACGCTATTTCTATTCGGGGTGTGCTAACAGTTATTGACGTGCCCGTGGTGGTAACCTTCTACAACCAGGCCGACTATGTAAACGTTATGGTTGCCTGCGCAAACGAAGAATTCCAAAACACTAACTACGAAAAGTTCAACAAATCAATGAGTCAAATCATGGATAGCCTTGAACTAATGATGTACATACCCACAGCTAACCAGAACTGATAGGGGCGGGCCAGCGCCAATAGGCGGGCCTGCATTTGCGGGCCCGCGCTGAGACGCTCAAGCCTCTGCCCGCGCTGAGACGCTCAGTCTTTTGTGGTGCTGCAGCTCTAAAGCCTAGAACCCCAAAAGCTTGCGGTAAATTTGCAAATCTTCGTCACCAAAGACGTTGAAGACAACATCCATTTGCGCCTGGGTTGCCTCCAACCAACGCTGCACAGTGTCAACCGCAACCTTTGCCGCAGCTTCCTTGGGGTAGCCAAACACGCCGGTGCTTATGCAGCAAAAAGCCAGCGACTTCAAACCGTTTTCCTGCGCCATATCTAGACACTGTAAATAGCTGCTCATCAGCTTATATTTCCCAATGTCTGGCAGTGCCGGGTTATAGATCGGCCCAACCGTGTGAAGTACGTGCTTAGCCGGCAAGTTATAGCCGCCAGTGATTTTGGCGTGTCCAGTGGGTTCCTCATGACCCTGAGCCTGCATCAGCTGCGCGCATTCAAGACGCAACTGCACGCCAGCAAAAGTATGGATAGCGTTGTCAATACAAAAATGTCCCGGCTGCCAGCACCCCAGCATCTGACTGTTGGCAGCATTAACAATACCGTCAACAGCTAGGCGGGTAATGTCACCCTGCCACAGACGAATCCGAGGATTAAGCGGGCTGACGGCGGCGTCGTCGAGACTAGAAATACCGCCTTCCGCCAGCAAACCAGACAGCAACTCATCCTGCTTTTCCAGCCAAAAAGGAGAGATAGGCGCAGGCTCTCGGGTGTTAACCAAAGCGCGGAAATGCTGCCACAGCTCATCAAAGCCCTGCACCTGGGGGAAAGCAAAATTACGCTCCGCACACAGCTGCGCCACCAGCTCAGATAACAGTGCCTCCTTTTTACTTTCCAGCATTGCCTGACTCCTTTAACTCCTTTAACGCCTGCGTTAGGGCCTGGTGAATGTCACCATATATAAGAATAGAGCGTTCACTGATCTCAATCGGGGCTTGGGCCTGGCCAAAATTAATGCAGGCGTAAGTTGCCAACGGATTGGCGTAAGTGCGCTGCCAGAAAGGGTATTTAATGATGCCGGGAGTGTTGGCGCCAACCCCCAACTCTAGGTAGAGCACCTTGTCAGCGCGGTGAGCTGCCATGAAATCCTGGTAGCGCTGGGCCGCCCGATGCCAGCCGGCGTCCTCAACGAAAGTGTGATCGGCGCGCAGATTCATGCTCATAGGCTCACCACACCTGGGGCAGTGCGGCACAAGCTCGCTGGAAACACGCATGTCACGCTGGGTTTCAACCATGAGTTTTACGGTCTCATAGTTGTCGTAAGTGTTCTCGTGACACGGCTGGGAGCACTGCCACAGGCCATAATCACCCTGGGTGTAAAACAAGCGGTCTTTAGGGAAACCGGCCAGTTGAAACTGGTGATCCACATTTGTGGTGAGCACAAAGAAATCTTTGCCAGCTAACAGCTGAGCTAGCTTGGCGTACGTGTTCTTGGGGGCTGGGATGTAGCGGTTGTACCAGATGTGCCGGCTCCAGTAAGCCCAGCGTTCCTCCAAGGTTTTGAACGGATAAAAGCCAGCTGAGTACATGTCGGAAAACCCGTAGGCCTCAATGAAATCCGCGAAATACTTCTGGAAGCGCTCACCGGAGTAGGTAAAGCCCGCTGAGGTGGAAAGGCCCGCCCCGGCTCCAACTACGACGGCGTCTACGGCGGTAAGCGTGTCTGCTAAGCGTGAGATAGCAGTGCTAGCTAGCTGAGTCATTAAAGTTCCTACGGGTTTTCCTACCATTACTTACGGACAACGCTGATGCGCTGGCCTACGTGGTTGCCGGACTCGATTTCGTCGATCATCGCTATAGCAAAGTCAGCGTAAGAAATGATGGATTCCCCGCGCTCGTTCACGGTCAGCTCTTCGCCGCCCAGAATGTACTGGCCGGTGCGCTCGCCGTCGGCTTGGAAGTCGCAAGCAGGAGAAATGTAGGTCCAACGGACGTCGTCGCGCTTGCGAAGTTCAGCTAAGCTCTCAGCCGCTGCGTAGGCGAGCTGCTTGAACTCCTCAGGGAAGTCAGGGGCATCTGCAACAGTCAAGCTGTGCTCGGGGTTCAGGTAGAGGCTGCCAGCCCCACCAATAACTAGTAGGCGAGTGTCGCTACCGGAGAGAATGTCGCTCAGGTGAGCCAGAGTTGTTGAGTATTGCGGGAGGTCTTCCGGGGCCCAAACGCCGAAGGCATCAACAACTGCATCAAAGCCCTCAAGATCCTGAACGGTAAGCTCCATGATGTCCTTGATGACAGCCTTGTGGGCGCGAGTCCTGTTTTCTGAGCGGACGAAAACGGTCACGTCGTGGCCACGTTCTAGGGCTTCCTTGACGATGAGCTGACCGGAGCGTCCGTTTGCTGCAATGACTGCAATTGACTTAGCCATGAGTTTTCCTTTGGGTAGATGTGCGAGCAAATCGCTTTGTCTTCCTTACGAGTAACAGCGTAAAATCAATGCATAACTTTAGGAAGTAGGCACTATTTTGTGCCATAGGTACCTAAAAGTAACTATTGGCGCTACCTGCCCATATGCAAGGAGAAAAGGTGGGAGTTAAGCTAGATCAGCTACCGGCCTGCCCGGTAGAGACAACATTGACCCTGATTGGCAACAAGTGGCAGGTGCTGATCCTGCGCGATTTGGGTGCTAACGGAACCATGCGCTTCAAAGAGCTGCAGCGTTCAATCGGTAAAATCTCCCAAAAAGTGCTCACTACAAATCTACGCGCTATGGAGGAGGCGGGAATTGTGTATCGCGAAGTATTCGCCCAGGTGCCGCCACGAGTGGAGTACTCGCTCACGGAGCTGGGACAAAGTCTCCAGCCGGTGCTGCAGGCAATGAGCCAGTGGGGTGAAAACTATAAGAAGAGCCTGCAGGGTAGTTAGCTTAGCGTGCTGGCGCTAGACGCCGTCGCCGTCGGGGTTGACAGACGGAAAGTAGAGATCCGGGGAGGCCTGCGGACCGGCGAACAGGTCATCAGCGATCTTGCTGATCGTGTCGCGTAGCTCCAAATGCTCCAGATAATGCTGCGGAATGCCGGCCAGGCCCAGATGGGCGCCAACGATATTACCTGCAATAGCCCCCGTGGAATCACTGTCTCCACCATGATTGACCGCCGAGGTGATGGCCCCTGCAAAATCATCCTCGTGGCGCAGCGAGCACAGCAAACCAATGGCCAGGGCCTCCTCGGCCACCCAGCCCTCGCCCAGGGCGTGAATCGCCTCCAAATCAGGAATGTCGCTGTCCGCCAGGCGCAGCGTGTAACGCAGCAGCTCCTGCAACTGGCCAAGATAATGCGCGTTGGGGAAAGCTTCAGGCAAAGTGTTCAACGCCTGCGTGGCAGCCTCTCGCACTGAACTAGCCTCGTCGCGGGACAGGAGGCTGACAATATGGGCAAACACCCCGGCCGGCATCCAGCCCAGCTCATGGCAGTGGGTTAGCTCAGCTAATTGCGCGCCTAGGCGTTGCAGCTCGACGCCGGAAAAGCTCGGGCAAGTGTTGATTAGCCCCACCGGCGCCATGCGCATAATCCCGCCGCAACCCTTGGAGTTGTTTACAACTTTGGCGCCGCTGGCCATAGCCTCGCAAGCATTTAGGCAGGTTATGCCGGGCGCGCGCGAAGCAAAAAGCTCGGGCAGATTGGAAATCCAGGCTTTGGGTTCAGCCAGGGGATAAGGACTGACCTGTGTATACATCCACTCCACATAGAACTGAGCCATTTGTGCCGGCGCGTAAGCGGCAAGTGCAGCGGGGGATGGCAGGGTAGGGGACACCCGGGCGGGGGCGTCGCCAGAGGCTTGGGAGCCACCGGAGGCTTGGGTGCCACCAGAGGCTTGGGCGCCACCAGAGGCTTGAGCCGAGAGCGCGGCTAGCGAGCACAGCAGACTATTAGCGGTGTATAAGGTCATCTGCGTGTCGTCAGAAAACGGCGCCAAGCCTCGCTTATCTAGCCGGTAGTTGCGAATACCGCGCGAACCATAACGCGCAGCAATCGCCTCCTCACGGTCAAACTCGATCGCATAGCCCAGTGCGTCACCCGCAGCCCCGCCCAACAGACAGCCGCGATACTTATCGATGTTTCCCATTTGCGTGTTCCTTTTCAAATGTCCTGGTTGTCCGACTACCAGCCGCGCAAAATAGCTTCCAATCCGCGCTCAAATTGGGCGCTGAAATCCCATTTTCCGGCCAAAACTTCGCCGATCAGTGGTTGCAGGGCGGCTGCGTCGGCAGGGCTAAGCATGGCGCTGACGGCAGTGAGGTCTTGTACGACGGCGTCGTCGGCCCCTTCAGAGGGCGCGGCTGAAGTGGGGGCTGCGGCTGGGGCGGCGCTGCCTGGCTTGGCGACGTCGGTTGTTCCAGCAGGCGGCACTACCTCAGCAGCAACGAAACCAGTTGTGTACACCGAAACCGACGTGATCAGCGCCAACGTGTCCGTGGTGGGAGTAAAACCGCTGCGGGCCAGCGCAGCAAGCACCCCGGCTAGCAGGGAAAGCTGCTCAGGCGTGGAAATCGGGTGGGTCATCAGCAAAATGACCGTGTTGGGGTGATCCTGCAAAGTGGCGCGCAGGCAGTTCGCATACTGGCGAATATATTCCTGCGCCTGCAAGGCCTGGTCAGGGGCTGTTTGTGGGGTGGTAATCGGGCTTGAGCCAGGCTCGGTATCAGGGTTTGGATCTGGCCTGGCAGGGGCTGACGCGGCAGGGGCAGCCGCTGTGGCAGGGGCAGCCGCTGTAGCAGAGGCACCCGGTGCGGCGTCGTCGAGAGCGGCGTCGCCCCCTTGAACCAGAGCCAAAAAACGCTCGTAAGTTAGCCGCCAAAGCTGCTCGCAAATACCCTCCAGCAGGGCCGCCTTATCAGGAAAATGCCGGTAAAAAGCAGCCTGCGAAACCCCCAGGCGCTTGCCCAGGCTTCGCAGTGACAGGGCAGAAAGTCCGGCGTCGTCAACCAACTCCAGCGCGGCTGACAAAATAATGTCGCGTGTAAGCGCACGAGATTTCGACGACGCCATAGACTCTCCGCTCAGCTGTGGTTACTCCTGCCTATAACGAAACTGTACCAAGGCTAGGGCTGCAATTGCCGCGAAAAATCCCCACAAAACCGCCAAGCTGGGCCAAATATCGGCAAAACCCTGCCCATCCAAACTCACCTTGTGGATCGCGTCGATCGCCCAATAAGCAGGCGAAACGCGTGCGGCATCCTGAGCCCAATCAGGAAAAGACGAAACCGTGCAAAACGCCCCGCCAATACCGGCCGCCAGCATCCCCACAATGTTAGACAGTGACAAGGCCGTGTCCCGGCTGTGCGTCCACAGCGCAATGGCCACGCCCAACGCCGCCAGTACCGCCGAAAAACTGAGCAAAGTTGCCACCAACGCCAGCAGCGAGCCCTTGGGATCAAAGCCGAAAATAATTGCTCCCAGGGACAAAACCACCAGTATCTGCGCGCTTTGAATTATGTAAGCCACCAGCGCCTTGCCCGTCAGCACCGTGGGGCGCGACAGGGGCGAGGCCTCCAGGCGCTGCCAGGTGCCCCAACTGCGCTCATTAAAAAACGAGTCAATAATGTTTTGCACAGCCAGGAACGAAAACAGCACCGCGATTGACGGCACTGCCTGCTCGGCCCCGGAAACGCCCCGGTAGCCGTCGGTTAACAGCATCGCCTTAAAAGCAGGCATCATGAACGGGATCAGCACCAGCGGAATCACCGTCAAAACCAGCGTAGGCGCCGGGTCGCGCAGCTGCAGGCGCAGGTTCAGGCCCGCAACGGCGCTTAGTTGTTTGAGTTGCTTAAGCGGCTTCATTTTCGTTCTCCTTGGGGGTGTTTTCCTGTGGGGCTGGCGCGTTTTTTGGGGCTGGGGCTGGGGGTGTGGCTGGGGGTGTGGCTGGGGCCTCGGGGGCGAGACTCTCGGCGTCGCTTTCCTTGAGGATTTGCAGGTAGGCGCTGTGCAGGTCAGCTTGAGGTGTGTGCACCTGCACGGGAATGTGCCCGTAGGTGGCCACGATCTGCTCAAGTGAGCCCTGGGCTGCCAGACGGCCCTGGTTTAAAACGGCGACGTCGGCCCCCAGCTCCTCAAATTCGGCCAGGTAGTGGGAGGTGTAGACGACGGCGGCACCCTGCGCGGCTAACTGCCTGACAGTGTCTAGAATCTGACTGCGTGCTTCCACGTCAGCGCCAACGGTTGGCTCATCCATGAAAATCAGTTTCGGGCGATGCATGATAGCCATGCCCGCGTGCAGGCGACGCTGCTGGCCGCCTGACAGGTGCTTGGCGCTTTGCTTGGCTTTTTCTTTCAGGCCCAGCATTTCCATAACTTCTTCGCTGCGTGCCTTGGCGGCGTGGTGGCCCAGCCCGTGCAGGCGACCGAAATAGCCAAGATTTTGCGCGACGGTTAGATCCGGGTAAATGCCCAGTTCTTGCGGGGCGTAGCCGATTAGCTCGCCAACATTGTTTTGGGTGGGGTCGACGCCGCAGATGGCCACGCTTCCCGAATCGGCGCGCCGCAGTGAGCATGCGATGGTAATAAAGGTCGATTTTCCAGCGCCGTTGCGGCCCAGTAGACCCAAGATTTGGCCTGGCTCTACGCGCAGGCTGACCCCGCGCAAGACCTGGTTGGATCCGTAAGTTTTGTGAATGTCGCGAGCCAGTAAGGCTGGCGGTGTGGTGTTCACTGTTTCCTCCAGTTGGTTAACACTGTTAACTTTGGCGCCGGGAAGTAGGTTAACAGTGTTAACTTAGGGGCGCAAGAGGGTTTTACAGAACAAAACTTAGGGGCCTTGCGCAAGCAAAAGCCCTGGTTTGGCCTCCCAGTGGAAGGCCAAACCAGGGCCGGTTTGTGTTGTGTTGCGTTAGAGACTAGTCCGCGTATTCATGCCAGATTTGGCGCATGGGTACGCCCTTATCGAAGGTGCGGGTAGAGCCATCTTGGAAAGTGACCTCAACCTTTTCGTCCTCGTCGCCATCGCCGTCGTCGTTGTCGTCGTCGTCAGGGTCGCAAACCCAATCCACCCACTCAATCGCGGGGGACAGGGCGCCGTCGTCGCCAACAATGCGGTAGCCCTCGCCCAAAAATTCAGACATGACGGCTTCGATCTTGTCAGCTTGCATGGCTGCTCCTTGCTGGTTTCACTAGTTTTCGTGGGTGTATCGCTGGGATGTGCAGGTGGTGGGGGCGACGCCGGCAACGCTAAGCCTGAGCAACGCCGCGCCCGGGCGACGTCGCCAATGCGGCACCCAGAGACACGCTGGTACCGGGGCGGGCGCCGTCGTCCTTAATAACCACAGTGTATCGGGACGTCTTGACGTGTACCGGTGTGCGCGAATTAAAACGGGTCTAGGCTGGAAATATGACTCCTGAGATTACCGACCCTCAGTTCCAAGCAATCGCCAAAGCCATTGCGGCAGACCCAGCCAACGCCGACTACACCAAGCGCGGGGTGGAGCCGCTGTTCTACGCCGGGCCCCAATGCAAAATCATGATCGTGGGGCAGGCGCCCGGACGCGTCGCGGAAGAAAGTGGCATAGTCTGGAATGACCGCAGTGGTGACCGCCTGCGCGAATGGATGGGCATTGACCGCGAAACCTTCTACAACTCGGGCAAACTGGCCATTGTCCCCATGGATTTCTACTTCCCTGGCACCGGCAAAAGCGGGGACCTGCCGCCGCGCAAAGAATTCGCTGAAAAATGGCACCCGCGCCTGCTGGAGCTCATGCCTGACCTGGAGCTAACCATCCTGGTGGGAAGCTACGCCACCAAGCGCTACCTGCACCTGAAGTCTTCCACCTCGCTGACCCAGGTGGTGCGCAACTATCGCGACTATCTGCCTACGTACTTCCCGCTGGTGCATCCCTCGCCGCGCAACCAGATTTGGATGAAGAAAAACCCCTGGTTCGACGAAGAAGTATTGCCCCAGCTCAAGGCGCGCGTGAGGGAGTTGCTTTAGGGGGTGATTGGCGAGGCGGCGTTTAAAGCGAGGAGGCGCTTAAAGAGGTGGGCGCTGGCGAGGTGGCGTTTAGTGAGGGGGAGTGGGGGTGGCTGACGACGTCGTGCTATCTGCAACAACCCAAACGTAAGCTACTGGTGGGTGAAGTAGGGTTAATCTGAATGGTGGCAAACTGCTCCCATGGATGATTTGCGTATTGCGCCCGGCCCGGGCTGCCCGCATGGGTTGGTTGTTCCCGCTGGCGAGCTAGTGGAGCGTTTCTCTCACGCTTCAGGCCCCGGTGGTCAGGGAGTCAACACCGCAGATTCGCGCGTGCAGCTCAGTCTTGACCTGGCCACAACCACCGCCCTAGACGATGTCCAGCGCCAGCGAGCCCTGACTCACCTGGGAGAACGCCTCAACGGCAGCGTCCTAACCGTTGCTGCCGCCGAACACCGCTCCCAGCGCCGCAACCGCGTGGCCGCGCGCGAAAGACTAGCCGCAGTTTTGCGCGCCTCACTAGCCCCGCCCCGACTGCGCCGTCCCACCAAGCCCAGTCGCGCAGCTAAAATGCGCCGCCTGGCAGACAAAAAGAAACGTTCCGAGCTCAAAGCGGGGCGCCGTCGTCCTGGCATGGAGTAAGCAGCCTAGGCGAACAAGGCAGGGCGCCCCTAACGGGCCTGGATTCATCGCCTGATCCCAGCATTACAATCAAGAACACCCCTACAGCGTGCTGGGCTGGCTCGCAGCCAACCAATACGCACGCCAAAGGGCACAACAACCAGAAAGGAGTCGCTGATGCCAGCAAAACCCCAAATCATCGCCGACCCCCAGACTAACCGTGGGACCGCCTTCACTGTCGAAGAGCGCAAGCGCTTTGGGCTGATGGGTCGTCTTCCCGCAGCTGTCGAAACACTCGAACAACAGGCCGCACGCGCCTACAAGCAAGTGTGTCGACTCGACGACGACCTCGACAAGTACATCTACCTCGAACAGCTGCACGACCGCAATGAGACGCTGTACTACAAGGTGATCATCGACCACATCGCCGA
>ERZ773233.726-NODE-726-length-20910-cov-4.534117_pt1 | contig 20910 bp, 19 predicted proteins | sample MGYA00580991_ERZ773233 | MGnify/ENA primary metagenome ERZ773233 (study PRJEB29015, sample SAMEA2738178) | human oral metagenome | biome: human oral; feature: human-associated habitat; material: saliva | place: China | collected 2161 ...
CATCTAAATTTCTAGTGTCTTCTGGTGCTACTCTTACTGAATATATTACAGAATTTCCTGTCGTTTTTACTTTTTTTATTCCATTATTTAATGATTTTATAAAAACATAGTTTGTATCACTTTTATTTTTTACACAAGTAAAAAAACAAGATTCTAAATCTTGTTTTGTCTCCTCTATTTCAAAAATAAAATTTAACGAATCTCCCTTTGTTAATTGCACTTCGTCCATAATTTCTCCTTTATTTGTAGCCTTCAACTTTTAGTATTGCTATGTCATTAGCATCATATCTAGCGTTCCTGTTATCTTTTAAATTAGTTACTTTAGCGTTATCTAGTCGTAAAGCATTATCTTTAATCAAATACTTATTTACTTTAACTTTAATATCTAAATCGGGATAAGGTATCAAAATACTTAAAATAATATACTTATTAAAACCTCTAGTAACTATCAACGAGCTATTAGCGTGTGTTTCTGTATCTTTAAAATAAATAACTACTCGTTCATAATTATTTACATTATCATTTAATGTAATATCGCCTTTTTGACCATTTCCATTATCAAACAATATTTTAGGTTTTGCTTGAATTTGTCCTTGCAAACAATATTCTAGATTGCTGTATTCATTTTCATTATAGGCTCCATTCCACCAAGCCATAGACTCTGCTGTTAATAAATGACGTCTTCTATCTTGATTATTATAATCTAAATGTCTCGATGAATTATTCATATTAAAAGTTCCACGGTTGTTTAAATCGATATTAATTATTCTATGTTCTAATCTTCCATGGTTTATTACTGGAACCCAGTCATCTGTAGTATTAACTGTATTAATATCATTAACTAATCCATTCCATTTTCCATTAAAGTTAGCCTCTTCTGCATCCGCTTCTACTATCCATTTGTTAAGCTTTGCACTATAAATTCCATGTTTTATTCCATCGCTATCTACACCAAATACTACTTGAGTATTAGTATCTCCTCTTTTTGCAGAAATAATAGCTTGTCTATTTTTCACAGAATGAGCAATTTGGACTGCACCATTTTGCGAGCTATTTGATGTTATAAATGCACCACTTGTAGCAACGTCTCCATAAATATTTACTGAAAATCTTGCAATTCTCTTTTGCGTTTTATCTGAAAAAGCTATTTTAAGCATATTTTTATATGTTTCTTCACTAAATAAAGGTAATAGTTCAACTTGATTTCCGGTTGCCTTATCAGTAAAAACTATACTTTTATCAAAATTATTAGGAAATGGATTTGTTACATTTGATATTACATTAATATTTCCTTCTAAATTAACAGCATTATTTTCATCTTTTTTCACATATGGAGTTAAATTGTTATCAATCATTTGCTTCAAGTCTTCTTGTTTTTCTATATTTCCTGTAATTTTTCCCCAATCAATATTTTCAACTTCACTTGTTTTTCCTCTTGGTATTTCGAAATCAAATATAGCGTTATTTTTATCTCCAACATTAGTGACTTTAGCACCTTGATTGTATTCAACTGTTTTCACTTCGCCTACTTGTATTGTTCCACTTTTTCCTTGTTCTCCTCTAGGATATATATTTCCTGATATATTTGAGCTAGTTGATATATTTCCATTTAGATTCGCACTTGAAACATTTCCTTCTATATTTGGCATTATGCTTCACCTCCAATTTTTGCAGGATATACAATGAATTTTTTAGGACCATTTTCGTCATAACCAATAATCGTTGTAGATTCATTTAATGAAATATCATACCAATATACTATTTTTTTATCTGTTTTTGGAACGAACTCGGTATCTGCTTCATTCAATTCAATTACTACATTATTATCTTGATTTGAAACAATAGACTCTTTTTCTAACAAAGTATTCTGATTATATCCGTTTTTGTTATATATTCTAAGTTTAATAATATCTCCCGCTTCAAATTGATATTTACCATCATTAGCCGTTAAATTAATATTAGCTTTATCTCCTCTATTGATTTCTATTGTTTTTTCATTATCAATTTTAATCATATAAATCTCCTTTCTAAAAATTAGAGTAACCATACACATTCAGTGTTGCTATTATTTTTGCTGTTCGTTCTGCACAATTTCTATTATTTGCATAAATATTATTTCTTATAAAACCTGGTAAAGAATTAGGTTTTATTAAAATTCTCTGTGTATGATTATTATTTAAGTCTAAAACATCTTTTATATCATTTGTTTTTACTTTTTCTATAATATGTTCTGAATCTGCCGCAGTTCCAGCCGTCCATATATTTGATATTATTTTTCCTTGATTTCTTCCATTAAGAGTCTTCCACGATACACCATTAACTTTTATAATTTTAGACTGTTCATAGCCTAAATCGGATTGCCAATACCATTCTGATATAGCATTTAAATCTTCTTTAAAAATTGCTAAATCTCTTATATATCCCCAAACAGAAGTATCATTGTTTCCATTTTCATCAGTATAATGCCATTTTATTGGTTGATGAGATAATTCAATATTTGCTGACACCACTGTAAATCCATCTGGTATTGATACATTGAAATTAATTGGAATGGATATATTTTCATCTTTATTATATAAAGTATCACACCCACATAATCCAAAGTTATTATTGATCCCTTGAAATTGTAAGTTAGTTAATAATCCTTTTTCACTTATAACTTTAGCTCCATTAAATAAATTAACATTTCCTTCTTTATCTACTTTAAAATTCTTTGTATCAATCATTCCTTCTTTTAAATTAATCTGCATACCTACATTATTTTTAATATAGTTATTTGATGTAATCATTCCAGATTTTATAGAATCTCCACTAATTTCAGTAGTTGTATTTGTTGCTTTATCTAAATATGTAACAGCTCTATCTGATGTTGTTATTACTGTACCTTTTAAAACATCTAAAGTATTTCCTGTTTGCTTAGCTATGTTGCCAGCGTATTCTAAAGATGTTACAAAATCTGCTTTATTGTATTGTCCATCTTCTCTGCCTATTTGGCATATTAATAAAGTACCATTTTCTTGAATATACCAATCACCACTTTTATATGGTGGTGAAGGGCTTATTGTAAATATTTTTCTTTCATTTCCATCAATACTTTCGTTTGTTAATGCCATTGCTTTTCTTAATGTTTCATCATTAAGTATTTCCCATTCTCCATTTTCTTTAAATTGATAAATGCTTCCTTTTGTTTTAGAATAGAAAATATCACCATAATGCTCACTCTTATTTCCCCAATTTATATATGGTTGATTTAACAATGTTGGTTTATCCTCATTAAAAAACCAGAGTGAAATATCACCCTGGCTTGTTAACAAGTCTTTTAAATTTATTGCTAATGAGCTTAAAAACGAATTTAAGCTATTATTTGTTTTAGTAATAGTAGTATTATTACTTTTTGTAGTTTGAATCAAATTAGCCAATCTACGCTCTACTTCTTGCCAATTAGAAATCCTTGGAATCATTCCTATACCTCCTTAATAATAAATAGTATTATTTACTACTTTAAAGCCTTTTATTTTTCTATAAATGTTTGTTTTTTGTTCTGTATCTATATCTAAATCTTTTATGTAATTGTATAGATATTCTCTGTCTGCTTCGCCAACTTTATATTTAGTAGCATATAATAAAACTTTTTCTTCTGATTTCATATCTGAATTTATCAAATATTCTTCTAATTCTTTTTTATTTTCTATTTTTTGAGCTTTATAATTTAAGTAACTATTTATATTTATTGCATTTTTTAATGAACTATATATTCCATCTTCTTTCCCAATTGTTGAAGAATATAATATTTCTTTTGTTTTATCTGATAATTTACTCTTTCCTAATATGTCTGCTTTTTCTTTTGTTGTTTCAGCATTTGTTGTCATACCTAAATATTTAAAGTAATCATCTACTTTTCCACCATTATATATTATACTTTTTACACTTTTTAATATCGAAGAATCTTCAGTATCAATGTCGTTTTCTTGAGCATATTGTGATTTTATTTGAGCTTTTGAATATTTATATATATCACTAATTGCTTTTATTTTTTGTTCATTATTCATTTCTTTATATTCCGGTGAACTAGTTAATTCCGATAGTACTTTATAATTGATTTCTCCATACATCTTTTTTAACTTTGAATATTGCTCGTTTGATAATCTATATTTTTCTTTGTCAATATTTAAAACTTTATCAATTGAACTACTTGGTAGTACCGATTTATCTAATGTTTCATCATACAATTTAGATATTTCTTTATTCGTTTGATTATTCTCACTTACTTTTTTACTACTCCATGGAAATACTCCAGCATTTAATCCTTTTTCTATTATATTTCCTTCGTTTTCAACATCTTTTCCCCAAATGTCTGTTTTTGTAGGTAAGGTTTGTCTTAATCCTGGTATTTTAGATTTTATCTGATTTCCTAAAGTGTCTAGTGCTTTTGGAAGTGGGTCACTTTCTGTTGATGTTGTACTTCTTTCCTTATCATCAAAAGTCTTAGCCACTTGCCCTAAAACAGTTGGCACGAATTGACCTACATAACTTTTAGTTGCATTTAATCCTAAATTTTCTAATCCTTTATTTCCTGATGCATAACTTTGTAAAGTACTTGTTAATCCTGAAATCATACTCATTTCACTTAATGGATTCATCGCCGTTGCCATAGAATTCAATATTTTTGTTGCAGATTTAGCAACTTCAGGAGTATTATTCTTTTCTCCTTTTTCTTTTACTTTTTGGCTGGCTAATTGATATAATTCTGAACCCATAAAAAGAGGTATTCCTGTTGGAGCTAACCAATCTAAAGAATATGTCTTTTCTCCTACTTTTAGTGAATAATTTTGCTTTCCTTGTGCTGATTCGAAGTTATTCTTATCTTGGTCATCGCCACCACTTGCTTTTAATATTCCCGCTTCAGTTAAAGCATAACCTAATAATGCAATTCCTGTTCCTGTTAATCCTTTTGATATGCCATCTATATATTCATGAACATTTATTTTCCCTTTCCTTAAATTAATTGAACCTCTTGTTAATGAATCCAATAATCCAACTGGAGAATATTGTATGCCTTCAACAGCTACGTTCATTGGAGTTTTCTTAAATGGTAATATAGCTCCAGCTGCAAACCTAGTTAAAGCATTTTTTCCTTCAAATTGGCTTATTGCACTTGCAATTGCATTGTCTTGATGAAATGTTGCTTCTTCTGCTTGCTTAATTGCAAAGTTACGAGCTTTTGCTAATTGTGCATCAGTAATATTATCAACATCAATATTATTTGCTGTTATATATTGTGCTAACGCTTTAGGATACATTGCTTTTAATCCCCAACCATCTTCTGCTTCTAATGCCATATCGTTAAATTCCATTAATTTTCCAATGGTTTTATTCATAAATTCTGATTTAAATACTTTTTGATTTTGTTCAATTCTTGATTTTGGATTGTATTTGTTCTCTGTTAGCCCTAATCTATCTAATACATTTTCAATATCAGCTTTTGCGAATTCCTTTGTCTTCTTATTTGCTATCTTAGTAGTAAATTGTCTATCTTCAGAGTTTCTTAATACAATATCTTCAATAGTTCCAGCTAATTGGTTTTTAGCTTGTTGTATATACCCCATAACCTTATTTCCAACAATGTTTCTTATATGCGTTCTTGGATTACCAAGCATAGCAAAATATCTCCAGCTATCTAATTTTTGCATTGTAGTCATTTGAACTTGTTGTCCTAATTGTTTATATACATTGTTTAATGCTTCTTCTTGATTAGTTGCTTGTAATATTTCTTGTTGCATTTCAGGTGTAAATTTAAATCGTTCTTTTACTTTAGTTTTTTCTAATTTATCATTTAATTTATCAATACTTCTTTGAATCCATACAACTTGTCCTTCTGGTGTACTGTGATTTAATATGCTTAAAGCTTGCACTGTTCTACCTGCTTCAGTTCCTGCCATTGCACTTGTTTGTATTGCATCTTGTAATTTAGCTTTATCTCCTACTTTTGAGTAGTACTCTATTAATCTTTCACTTGTTGCTATATCAGTTGCTGTTATTCTATCTCCGTTTCCTAACTTTCCTTTTAGTGTTTCTAAACTATTATCAACACCATTTGCTTCAATGTTCATATCTGCTCTTTGTAATTGTTTTAAATTACTATCAGGTATATAAGTATCAGATTTCATTAATTGTTTTGCTACTGCTTTAGCTTCTGCTGTAGTGTTAGAGCTTTCAATTACAGACCTATAAAATTGTCTACCTTTTTTATTATCTGTTGGTCTTTCCATTTGCGAATAATCTATTTCTTCTCCTGGAGTTGGTAAATTTATAGTTTCATTTTGTTTTATATCTTTTTTAGCTGGTAAATTAATTTGTTCTTTTTCTTTATTATTAAAATCTTCTTTGGTTGGTAATATTTTCTTTTCTTTTACATTCAAATCTTGCATATTTGTAGTATTTTCATTAGATTTAAAGTTATTTTCTAAATATTCTTTCCAATTTTCACTATTAATACTATTTTGACTATTGACATTATGGTCATTTTGTTGTATATTTTTATTAGAAAGAGATTCTTTCTGGGAATTGGACCCAGGTAGGATCTCTTTTATTTGTCCTGTTTTTAATAAATGATTAATGTAATTATCATTATTTTTTTTATCAAAAGCCGTTTTTATTCTATTAAAATCTACTTCAACTTTATTATAACTTCCTTTTTCATTTATTTTTACTGGCACTATACATTTTTGCCCATTAAGCTCAACTGGTGTAACAACAATAAAATTATTACTATCATATTTGCTCCCACTTCCGTCAACATATTGATATACTCCAATAGGATTATCCATTGAATCTATAATTTTTAAATAATTTTCTAACCCCAATCCATGAAACTCTTTATTCTTAATAGAATATCCTAAATCTTTAGCTTCTTCAGCAGTCAAAATGTTTTCTCTAACATGATTTACTCTTGCCATCATTTTTTCATCTTTGACTCCATAATCAACTAATGTTTTTATCGTTTTATCTTTTAATTGTACATATTGTTCTCTATAATTTTGAGAATTTTTTTGATTTAAACTTATTACTTCTTTTACATCGTCATAAGCATTATCACTTAATAATAAGCTGGCATTTTCATTTAATGAATTATTGCTTTTATAGGCATCAGTCCATTTATTATATAAATCCTCTATAAATTGATTTTGATTTGTATATCCTCTAAATTGATGCCATAAATATTTTATTTCATTGTATATTCTTTTGAAAAATCCTGGATTATCTTTTTGTATATGATTAATAAATTCTTGATTGCCAAACAATTGACCCGAAATATCTGCTAATGCTTCTTGATTTATTTGACTTTCATTATATGTTCCTATTAATTTTTGTACTGCATTATCAAATTCAGGATTACTTTTTCTATATGTTTCAATCATTTTTAACATATCTTCATTTCCAATTGCATGTGTTAATTCATGTACTGCTATAAATTCTCCTGCTCTATTAGAATTAGGATTAATAGTTATTACACCATCTTCATATTTACCATTAATCATCTTTCCATCTTCAGTCGTACCTAAGTCTTTTACTCTTATATCTATATTTTTATCTTCTACTATTTTTTCTAGCATTTTTACATAGTTTTGAGTATCTTTGCTATTATTCCAATCAGTATTTTCAACTATGCTTTGTCTTAATTCATTTACTTTATCATTATTTGATTTTACAAATTGATACTTTTCATATTCACTATCATTTTTGCTGTTTTCTTCGATTGAATTATTAACAGTATTATTATTTTCTGATTCAACTCTTTTTATTTCTTCTAGCATATTTCTAGCATTGTCTTCAGATTGCTCTATTTCCTTTGTTGTTAATTTAGGCGATAATAACTTACCTTCATCATAATCTCTACTTATTTGCTCTAACAACTCTTGTTTTTGAGTATCATTATAATCATTTTCTTTTATTTGATTATTATATTCATTTTCAATAGCTTTCTTTTTTATTAAGTCTTTTTGTTCTGTTTCTATTAATTGTTCATAAGTTTCAGTATCTGTTTTATTAAGACCAGTCATAAAATCTTGTCCATTTTTAGTCGTTGAATACATTCCTGGAGCTTGCATAATAGCTGATGATACAAAAGCACTAAGCATAGCTTCAGGAATATTTTGGTCTTTAATTAATTGACCTAATCCTTCATCTTGCTTATATGTTAATTTTTGTGCGATTGCTTGACCAATTCCTCCTACTAATTCTTCTACTGATTCGCCACCAGCCTTAACTCCATATTGAATTAAATTTTTAGCTAATGTAGAGCTTACTTTGTTTGATAGACTTTTAGCTATTTTATCGTCTAATCCTAAACCTGACTTACCATATCCTATCGCTGTAGTTGCCTTTCCTAAACCAGCGAACATTGCTTCTGTTCCCGATTCTATAGCACCTACTAAATGACCATATATAGCTGATTTTCTTCTTGCCTTCTTTCCTTCTTCACTATTTAAGTACTCTTCTATACCTGAATTATATCCGTCTTTAATAGCTTTATTATATTGTTCATTTAATGCTTCTACTTCTCCTGATCCTGAAGATGATATAAAAGTAGTTCCTGCTGTAGCTGCAGTTGCTACTGCAGTGCCTAATACTCCTGCTCCAGCACCTATTGCTGCTTGAAAACCTGTCCTTGATAATTGTTGAACAAAGTTTTGTCCTTTTTCTCCTAACAATGTATCTTTATCAGTAGCCTCTTTTATTGTTTTGGTTACTACATTGTTATCAGTATCATTTTGTAATACATTCTTTCTTATTCTATTTGCGTTTTCTTTATCTCCTGTGGCTTCAACAATATCTGCTATTCTGTTTGAAGTCCAGTCTGAAATACCCTCGCCTAGTCTTGATACACCCTTAACCATATTATTAAAAGTACTCACTGCTGTAGAACCTAGTGTTTTTGCAATATCACCAAATTGATATCCATCACTAAAAGCACCAGCTTGAAATATACTATTATTCGCTCCACTTTGTTTTTCAAAATCTTCTCTTGTTGGCAAATTTATGTTTTCATTTAATATTTTTTGTTCTTCTTCTCTGTTTTCTCTTTCTCTTCTTTCTGCTCTTTCATCAATCTCTTGAAGATACTTTTTTCTTTCTTTTTCAGATAATTCGCTTAAATAAAAATAAGACATATATTTCTCCTTTCTAACTATTTTTTAATTTAAAAATATTATAAGGAACTAAAAAATGTTCTGGCGATTGATATGTTCTACCTGTACTTTTATCTCTATAGCGATTTTCTATTCCCGGTCCTTGTAATACTTCCATATTTTTTACTGCAGATTTTAAAGGATTATTTTCATCTACTGAACTGGAACGACCTCCTGAAGAATTCTTTATTTTTTGTCTTGATAGTGCTATTTGTTGTCTTTGCATTGATTCTGAAGCTTGATTATGTCTTCTTGTTTCTGCTAATCTAGCTCTTTCAAGTTCTAATTGTCTTCTATATTGTTCTTTTTGTCTGTCATACTCTGCTTGCCACTGATTTGATTTTTCTCTATTTTTTCTAATTTCATTCAATGTATTAATTCCATATTGATAGTTGCTAATTTGTCTATTTAAGTCTTCAGATATATTCTTATACATATTTTGATATTTAGTATCGTATAACTGTTGTAACTGTGTTTCTCTTTGATTTCTATTTTCAATCAATGTATTTTTATATTGAAATCCTTGTAAACTATTTTGAGCTTTCTGTAACGCTACATTACTCCATAATTCAGCTAATGCAGTAGAATTAGTGTTTCTTGCATTTGTTATTTGAGCATTATAATCTACTAATGCATCATTTAGACTTTGTTTAGCCGTTGCTACTCTGTTTTGCCAAGTATTATAAGCATTACTTTGATATGTCTCACTATAACCACTATTCGCTAATCCTCTTAAAGCTCTTAATTCTGCTTGAGCTCCATATGGATTTATTGCATTTCTATAATCAATATAGCTACCTCTTTGCTCGTTTTGATAATTTCTTTCTGCTCTATCTTTTTGAGTATTTATATTATCTATTGTAGCTTGTGTTTGTTGATTCATTGCTTGCTCTTTTTTAGCATAGCCTTGGTCTAAAGCTTGATTTACATTATTATAATGATTATTTACATCATTTATTGTTTTATTGTACTCAGCATTTGATTGTGATATTTTTTCTTGTCTTTCTCTTTCAATGTTTGTTAGCCTACTATCATTGCTATCTATTTTAGTTTGACCATTATAAGAATTTACAAAGTTATTTCTTATATTATTTTCTAGACTTCTGATTTCATCAGAATCCCAAGCATTAGCCATATATTCCTCCTTATCTCTTTACATATCCACCTACATAACATTGAACTGTAAAATCATATAAATTTAATGTCTTGTCACTCTCAAACTTAAATTGTATTGTTTTCCATTTTTTCTTCTTTATTTTAGGCACTATGTATCCTTTTACATTAATATATTCATTTATTAATTCCCATTCTTTATTATCTAATCTTGCATATATTTTTACTTTTTCACCATCTAAATTTAATATTGAGCCTTTTTTGTTTGTAACTTTTTGACTTACTGGATTCTCAAAAAAATCTTTGCAAGTACTCCAATATGACAAAAACTCTTCATCAGATTCTTCTGAGAATGTCGAAATAGCTCCGTTTTCAAAACATATATATATTTTGTCATTTAATACTGTTGCGTAGCTTATTTTCTCTTTAAAATCCCAATAATACCATTCATATTCATTATGAGTAATATTATTCCATTGTTGCCTTGAATCTGCTAAATAACAATGATTATCAATAAATATTAATAAGTATCCTTGCCATTCTGCTATAATTGGATTTTTATAATTAACTTCTTGCAACATTTTTGAATCTATCAACGAACTTCTATGACCTGTTATTTGTTCCATATCATTAATTGTAGAACTCGTTATTCCTTCTAGCCCATAATCACTAAAGAAACATATATCATCGTTAAAATTAACTGCTGTACTTATGCAACCTAAACTAATATTACTGTGTTGACTAGGATATTGAACATCTGCTGTATAGTCTACCTCTGTGCCTTTATCAGCTTCTGTTTTAGTATTTAATGCATTAGCTCCCATAATGCTTGGAACATGATAGAATATACTTTGTTGACTTTGAGTTGGTTCTTTAAATACCCAGAGTTTTCCTCCACCTGCTGACAATGCTTTGATCAATGCACCGTCCATTCCCTCTTGCAATGCCGAATTGTCTGGGATATATGTTGGGTCATTTAATTCAGAATAAAATAAAGTATTTGGATAATCTTCATTTCCTGCAAAAAATATATGATTATCAAATACTTCTAAAACATTACATTTCTCAATTCTATTTCTATGCCCTTCAACATCTTTAGCAAAAGTAATAATTACATTTTCTTCTCCATCTGTATAAGTTGCTGCTGGAGCTTTTTGAAATGTTATAAACCCTTGTTGTGGATGCTCTGTAAAATTGCTCACTATACTCCCATTTACTACTACACTTACGCTACCTGGTCTGAATGAAGGTACATCTAAATAATAGTCTGTTGATTTACCATCACTAACAAATCCATTTTTTCTGTATGGTGTTAATAGATTTATTGGTAAGAATGGTTTACCACCACCTTCTGGCTTTCTAGCAATACTTGTTTCAGGTATATATCCTTCAACCTCTTTTAAATTACTTCCATCATACTGATAATACTTTAATCCATCTTTTATGTATAAAATTGAATTAAAAATAAAAGATTGTGACTTAAATGGATTCATTCCTATTTCTTTTATAGTTCTTTTTGTATTATCTCTCATATTAATATCAATTAACTTTGTATCTACATGAACTATGCAATGTTGAATATTCGCTACCTTTAAAAAATGCATTCCGTAGATTTTTCCATCTAACTTGTACAACTCTTTTAATCCTGGTCTACTAGAAATACATTTTCCTAATTCTTTATAATTTTTCCATATATTTATAGATTCAGGAGAACGATAGGCTGATACATTGTTGTTTGAGAAATCAACTCCTAAAAAATCACTATATCTTCTTGTAACTAAATCTCCACTTGCCATAATTAATCAACTCCGTCCTCAATATAAAATGTTCCTTGTGTTGCTCTAGGATCTAAACCGTTCTTTAATTCTTCATATCTAGCTTTAAAATATGCACCATAATTGCTACTAACATCATTAATTAATACTTGATATGCAACTCCAAATTCTAAAGCGTCTAATGTTTGACTATCCATATTAATTTTAAATGAATCTTCTGTATCTGAATTAATCTGCTTCAAGAATCTATAATAATATATCTTAACATTTCCTTTTTCTAAAAATGTTACATATTGGTCTACTATTTTATAAGAGACTCCTTCTATTTTTTTTAATAATCTAAAGTTATCTAAATCTTCTAATAAATTAATTTCATCTCCCGCTTCAACACTCATCTCTTCCATAGTTACGTGAGATGTTAACTTATCAAGCTCATTCATTATGATGTTTGTTGATATATTAAATTTGTTTTTATAGTCATCATCAGATGTATAACCAATTGCATTTGGCTCATATTCTTCTATTAATCTATAAACATCTTGTTTTACTTCTGCTAATGTTTTAGCCATATTTATTCTCCTAAATCATTTTTATCAAATTTATAATTTTCATCTTTATAATCTGTTCCTTGAATATCTTCAATTGCTTCTAAATCATTTTTTGCTTCTGCTACTGATATAACTTGATATTCTGGTAACACATATCCCTTTTCATCTATCCAAATTAATCTAGTTCCTTCTTTTAACTCTATTGATATTTTTGAATTTTCTTTTATCTTCATTCCATCTATTTCTTTTTCGTCTACTATTGTTGTTGTAAATACATTATTCTTTATTGTTTGATGAACTTTTCCATCATTTGTTACATCATCAATATCAGTATCTTTATTCACTACTAATCCTAAAAATTGATAATATTGTGGTTTAATCATAAACCTTATAAGTTCTTTTTGTGGTTTTTTACCTTTCATCTTTACCTCCTAAAATAAATACTAACCAATCTTCTTCATTTGAAAACTGGTTACTGTTCATTTTTTATATAAAAATAAGGGAGAGTTTCCTCTCCCTTAAATTAAGCTGTTTTCTCTTTAATAGCATACATTTCTTTTGGTCTTATTACTTTAGTACCAAAAACATATAAAGCTCTTACATAATCAGCAAATTGTCCTTCTAATCTTCCAGCTTCTGTTTTTTCTACTGTTCCAGCAAATGCTACTGCTTTTCCTGTTCTTATAAAATTAAATTTAATTTTATTTGTTGTATCAACTGGTAGTAAATTTTCGATACATACTTGTACATTATTGTATATTCCTACAATTCCTTCTTTTGCTAATTCAACGTTGTTTGTTAAATCTACAAATAAGCCTTGTTTGATACATTTGTAGTATCCTGGTGAAAATTCTCCCCATAGTTTTTCTGTTGGTGCAACGTTATTTTCTTGTAAAACTTGAACACCATCATCAATTCTTGTTAAGGCGTTTGCTTTAGAAACCGGTGTAGCTGCAGCTTCTTGAGGTACAGTTAATGTTTCAGATGTTCCTGCATTATTTGTAATCGTAACACCTGCTGTAACTGCATCTTTCATTTTATTTGCTATTTCTATGTTAACTTGGTCTGCTAACGCTTTTGCCATTTCTTTTGTTGCATTTTCCATAACTCCAGGAATTGATTGTGCTCTATCAACATCATCAAATTTTTGTGTTGCATATTTATAAATATTAATATTCAAATCTTGTGAAATTCCACCAACGCTTTCATAATTAATATTTGTTCCAGGAACATAGTTACCTACTGAAGGTCTTACTGAACCTGTGATTTTTAAAACATTTCCACCTTTAACTTCTCCTTCATATGAAAAATCGCTGTGGTTTTTTAAGCCTGTTAATGTATCTAATACATTGTTTATTTGTTTAGACCATAAAGCTTGTTTAAATACTGCTACTGCCATATTTATTTCCTCCTATAATTAAATCCATTTTTCTTTTGATTTCATTACAGCTTCCCAAATTTTAGGATTATTTAATTGTTCTTCAGTAAGTTTGTCGACTTCATCTGAACTATAATATTCTTTAATGCCATCGTCAGCTTTTACTGATTTAACACTTCCGATTGTTCCTTTATTTTCTTTTGGCTGTAATTTATCGTATAAATCATAGATGTCTTTAAGATTTTGATTATCATTAAATTTTGATTTAAATTTCTTAAAATCATCTGAATTTAACACTTCTTTGTTTACTCCAATACTCTCTAATTGCATTTCATCTTCAATTGATTTTCTCTTTTCTGCTAATTTTAAGTACATTAGCTTTTCTCTTTGTGTTAAATTGTTTTCGCCAATATTCATCATTTCATCAGTTGTATTTTTAATTTCATCATATCCTAACGAAATAATCTTATTAGCTTCCGCTTCTGCTAAAATTTTCTCGTCCTCTTCACTATACTTGGTTGGTTCTGGTATATTAATTCCTTGTTCTGTATAAAACTGCTTTGTTTTTTCAACTAGTTCATTAATATCACTTGTTCCTAATCCAACTTTTAAAGTATCCACAATTGGAGCATACTTTCTAGCTTCTGCTTTTTTTGCTCTTTCAACTCTTTCTTGAATTATTTTATTCATCATAGTTTTTTGAGCTTCCGTAAACTCAACCTTATCACTTTTGTTTTCAGCTTCATTTACTACCTCTGTTTGTTCTGATGTTTGAGTTTCATCCTTTTCATCTGTAGTTGTGTCTACAACATTTAATTCTTCATCTTCCATTTTAATACCTCCGTTTTAAGTCCGTTTGACTATATTCCCATCATCTTTTTTTGACATAAGTGTTTTGGTCAATTATTATTCATTCTCAAATTCTGCTAAAGCATCTTCATATGCCTGTCTATCTGCATCTTTTAATATTTCATCGTCATCTATATTCATACCTGCAGCATTCTCTCCAACTTGTTGTGCCTGCATATCTATATATTGATTTGCTTGTTGTGTCATCAAATTTGTTTGTGCTTGTAATTGTTGGATATATAATTGTTGTTCTTTCACTTTTTTGCATATATCTAAAATCTTTTGCTTTGGCATTGTAGATTTTTCAGGTAAACTTTCTGCATAAAGTTGCAACTGGTCTATTTTTTCTGGAGAAAACCAACCTTCTTTTAATAAGTTTTCTAAAGATAATTCTTGAGCATATTGATCATATGCACTCATTGGAGTAACTTCAATTGTTACGCTTGCTTTTAATTTTTTTATACTAGCTTTATCAACTTTTATGTTATAAAGTTGTTTTTTACCTGTTCTTGGGTCTGTTTCTTCATCTTGTAATATCATTCCATTACTATAATTAATGATTTCATCAATCCAATTTAAAGCGATTTGTTCAATACAATCTTTTAATTGTTGTACTTGATTGTTTAAAGTTTGCCTTGAAGCATTTTGAACTGCTAATATAGCTTTTCCTGATGCATCTTCTGGATTTATTGATCCTGTAGATATATCACCAGCATTTTGTAAGTTTCTTGATAAATCAATCAAATCGCTTTGTAGCCTATCAACGTCAGTACTCATTTGTGCTGGATTAGTCATTTGAAATACATTGCTTACACTCTCAGTAGTTCCTGTTACTTTTATAATTCCACCAACTCTGTTTAATTCTTGTGGATTTTGAACATTATCTATATTTACGACTTTTTGAGGATATGCTGTATTTTTAGTAACTACTGCTCTTCTCATCAGTATTTTATTTACTTCAATTTGATTCGGAATTAAGTTTCTAACAACTCCTTCTCCTCTTGCACAACCTTTTTTTTCTGACCAAACCATATGTGCTATAGGATAGCGTTTCATTCCAGTATTAATATCTTCTTCTAATTGAACTAATTGTGTTGCTTTGCTAAAATGTACTATTTCATCTTCTTTCCACATTTTTATAACAATTGTACAAGCTTCATCTTTTTCATATTCACCATTATCGCCAACATTATAAAGATTATCATTATCCCCTAATATCTGATTGACTTTTTCTTCACTTAAACCTCTATTTTTCGCCATTTCTCTAACTGTTACTACAGGGACTCTTTGTCTTATTAAAATATAAGGTTGGCTTTGAATATCTGAAGAATTTTCATTTCCATAAAAAATATCTGTTTTTTCAATTAATTCATTTTTGATTTCTTCTTTTTCTTTATCCCAATAAGAATAAATAACACCTTCATCATTTACTGCTGAATCTATTGTCAATTGCCTAATCAAGGTGTCCATTTTACTTCTTTTCCATATTCTGTTCGCTTTTAAATTTAATAATCTACACAATTTATCTGCTACAGGTTTGAATTTTTCATCTTCAAAATTCTCACTAGAATAAACTATTCCCCAATTATTTTGATTTATTACTGCAACTTTATAATCAATAATTGTTTGTATAAAATTTAATTGTACTGGTTCAACATCTTTTATCTTTAATCCTGCCCACTGGTCTCCATTGTAAAATCTATAATTTTTATTAGTGTCTTCATAAAAATTAAATAAATACATATGCTGAATTGCTTTTTGATATAATTCCCATTCTCTTGTTTTTTGTACTTCTTTTAAATCTAGCATACTTCACCTCCTTTTATTTAAAATCTTTCTGTCCTTTTGTCGTTCCGTCATATGCATTGATATTCTCTAACATTATTTCTGAATTTGTTTTTTCTATTTGCTGTTCTTTCTTTTCTTTTATTAATTCCTTTTTCTCTTGAATATACTCAATTGGCGTCTTTATTTTTTCATTCTTCGCTATTTTTGAGCAAAAATAAAACATTAGTATAAAACTAATGTTATTTAAAAGTATTATTCCTATAATTTCTAAAATCATATTACTTGTATTTCATCTCCTATTTCTCCATATTTTGCTGAATCTAAAAGATTATAATGTGGTGTTACTATTGCTTCTTGATTATATGTAACATCTTGAACTATTCTTAATGCTATCGCTAGCCCCATAACTAAATCATCGTGTGCTCCTTGTTGGGCTTCTGGTCTTCCCGCTTCATTAGTAATAAACTGCAGCATTTCACTTAATGTTTCTCTATCATTTATTAACTCTGAATGTTCTCTCACAAATTGTTTTAAATAACTTATTATTGCTGGCCTTGTCTTTAGGTCTGTCCTAAATCCATATTCTTTATATGTTTTTTGAGTGATTTTCTCTTCTTGTTTTCTTATATATTGATTTTGATAGCCTAATCTTGATAATTCTCTTACTGGAAACTTATCAAAGTTATTCTCTATTCCAATTAATGCTTTATTATAATACATTCCTAAACAATACATTTGTTTTGCATACAAGTCTGGATCTAATTGTTTCTTAAATACTGCACATTGTTTTAATGTTTTAGCATTTATTACATGTGCTGTAAAGTAATCTGAACCCTCTCCAGCAGTATCACCACCAATTGCATATTTAACTATTTCAGGCGTGTTTGGCATTTCATATATTTTTATATATCCTTTTTCATCTTCTTGCCATTTTATGTTGCTTATTTTGTATTCTTTATATTGTTGTCCATTATATGGATTTAAAGCTCCATATTTTGGTTTAGTATCATCATATTCATAAGTAAAGTATCCAGTTCTGATAGGCTTATTTATTTCTTGCAATCTATTATTAATCACTTCTGTATCAAATACACAATTACCAGTGTTTAAAAATGCTTCTTCTGGGCTGATAGGATATTCTTGTTTGAACTTTTTAATATCACCACCACAGTTATTTCTAATGCACCATCTTCGCCATTCAAGCTGTTCATTCGTTAAATTAAATATTGTTTTTATCCTTTTTTCTTCTTCGTCTAATTCAAATCCTGTATATGGCATTTGATATTCTTCTAATTCATTCCAACCAACAAAAAATGGAATAAAATCAGTTTCATTATTTACTGCTTTATCCCATAATTCTTTAAAATGGTCATATCCATTTGCCGTAGATTCTATTACTACCATACTTTGAGGATTGTTTGGAACTGTTTGCATTAATGATATATATGCTTCCTTTTTATCACCTTGCCAGAATGCATATTCTGATAAATGTAAAAAGTTATATGTTCCAGAACGACCTGAACCCTCGCCAGCTGTCATACAAGTAATTTTGCTATTTAATCCTTTATTTTCTTTATTGTTGAATATTATCTCTTGAGCATTCCTGTTTAATGTTTTAGGCTTTATAGCCTCTGGTAAATTATCATAATACAATTTTGACATACTAAATAAGTTATTGGTTGCTTTAGATTCGTGTGCTATTATTCCAGCTGTAACATTATGCTTTGTTGCTGTTTCTTTAAATAGTATCGCTTCTATTAATGTACTAAATCCCAACTGTCTTGCTTTTAAAATAATTATTCTAACTGGTTTTTTTAATTTTTTTTGTTTTTTTATTTCCTCGTATAATCTTTTTTGAGGTTCGTTTAATATAAATGGTACTATTCTTGAATTTTTGTTACGAATCTTTAAAAATTCTTCTATATACTTTTTAGTATTAATATTCATCTGTATCTTCTATCTTTTTTATATAATCTTCGTAATTCATTTCAATATTAGTATTTTCTATTTGTTCTTTTGGCTTTTCGCCTATTGTATCTCTGATTATTTCGAAAGCTTTTATATTTCCTTTTAAAGCTTTTTTTAGTATTGCTAATGACATTTTTCTATTATTATCATTTTCACTCAATAGCAATAATAATTCTTCTTTTAGCTTCTTTCTTTCTCTTCTAACTTCTCCACTTTTAATGCCACCTTTTTTTGATATTTCCCTTGCTTCGTTCTTGGTTCGTTTAGTAACTGGCTTTAAATTTTCTATACCTTTATTAGCTATTTTCATCACCTACTTTTTTAAATTTATTTATAATATCATTATTAAAAAAATCAGATAATTCATTTAAATAAATATACATATCATATTTGTTTATAGAACTTATTTTCTTTATTAACTGTTTTTCTTCAATTTTTATTGGTACTTCTATTCTTATATATGACTTTTTCTTTAATCCTAAATCATCCCAATTTTTTATTTCTTTATTGTGCTTATTATTTTGGCTGCTGATTTTCATTCCTAAATAATCTTGACTATTTTCAATAATAAAACCGTGTCCATCATCGATGATCAAACACGGTCTTCTTTTTATTATTATATTCAATTCTTTTGTTTTAGAGATTTCTGGTATTAACGCTAACCAAATCTCACCAACTTTCGCTTTTTTTCTCATTTTCTTTTTTCCTTTTTATACTCGCAACACTTTATTGTTCCATCTACGCATTTTCTAATTTCACACTCTTCAAAGTTGCTGTTGTAGTGCTCACAAAACGGACACATCATATCTTTATACAATTCAATATCTTTTATCTTATTCATAAATTCTCCCCATAATAAAAAACAGCTCATTTCTGAACTGCTTTTGATTACTTTTACTAAATTTATTCTACGATACTATTATATTATATAAATACTGCACTTTACTGCACTCTTTTTTATTTCTTGTATTTATAACTTTTTAATAACTCTCTTGTTCCATCTTTTGTTATACCATAAGAGTTATCAATCACTTTAACATACTCTTTTGTTTCATTATTCATATTCGTTCCAACAAAGTCTCCATCTCCACTTAAAACACCAATACCTGCTATTACTAGCATTACTACTATTACTACTGCTATTGCTTGTATAATTGAAATATAAGTTATAGCCAACACTTCTAAAAATTCTCTCATTTCTCTTTTCCTCCTTCTAATTTTTCTAATCCGCTTCTTATAATTTTATATACTGCTCTCTCGCTGTAGTTTCGTTTTCTAGCTATTTGATACGCTCTAAGCCCAATTATATATCTGTCACTTAAAATTGTTTTTTGGATAGGCTCTAGCTCTTCTAGTGCTACTATAACTTTATTAAGTTTATTCTGTTTTTCTTTCAATATATCAATTAATTCTGTGTACTTATCCATTAACTCTTCTAAAGCATAATTGAATGTATTTGGCGCTTTAGGCATTCCGTCTAATTTAGGCGACTTTAAGCTATAAGCTTGTTCTCTTAATTCTTCATACTTTAACAACTGTGACTTAATCCATTCCTGGCTAAATCTAAAATTTTTTAATTCTTCTACAACATCAAACTCCATTCACACTCTCCTTATTACCAAATATTATAACCAAACAAAGGCTTTATTTCGATTTCTATTCTTGGTCGCTCTTTATCATAAAGCACTAAACTGCCATCGTGACTTGCTACTATGTTTCTATTATCGTCTTTTATAACTCCCGCTTTTACAAGCATATCGTCCAATGCACTTAATAAGTTCGTTATATCAACTTTTCGTTTTGTAGGCATATAAAATACTGCTTTTATGTTTATGGGTTCGTCTATACATAATTGTTTTAGTTTATTATCTATTTTGTATATGCATTCTTCTTCAAATTCTTTATATTGTTTAGAAGGGAGCAGAGCTAGTCTACTTCCCATTTTTACAATTCTGCTGCTATTCTTTTTAGTTCTTGGTATTACATCTATTACAAAACTTATTGTATTCATCTTATACCTCCTCAACAAAATATATATTTCTTTTATACGTTTGATTATTCTTGTTTATGTTTGTTTTTTTGTGTGCTATATATCTTCCTTTTTCTTTATATTTTCGATTGAAATCAGTGATATACGAACTCGCTTGATTATGATTTGTTAATTTCAATGCTTCAGCTATTTCTGTAGCTAATTTGTTCGGATGCTTTTTTAAGTATTCATATATCTGCTCTCCTTTTGATTTGCTTAATTCTTCTAATATTAATTTTACTTTTTTCATTGTTTCTTTTCCTATTTTTATTTT